>ENA-UOOM01001000-UOOM01001000.1-fermentation-metagenome-genome-assembly--contig:-NODE-1000-length-29183-cov-4.741314_pt1 | contig 29183 bp, 30 predicted proteins | sample MGYA00245781_ERZ724031 | MGnify/ENA primary metagenome ERZ724031 (study PRJEB28704, sample SAMN03018317) | fermentation metagenome | biome: anthropogenic terrestrial biome; feature: soil; material... | reverse complement strand
TATGGAAATCGTCCCTTTTGTCTGCGTTAAATGTCCAGCTAGAATTTTTGCAAGGGTGCTTTTTCCATAACCACTCTTAGCTACTAATCCTACTCTCTCCCCAGAGTTTACGCTAAAATTGACATCTTCTAAAATCATTCTATTATTTTTATACTGGAAGCCTATATTTTTCGCTTGTAAAATCGACATTACATCTCACCATTTCATCTTCAAATTTTTGAGTATTTACACTACTATCACAGATTTGCACCTTGCACTCACATCGGTCTCTAAATATACAGCCTTGATCGTCTTTATCAGGAATCGGTTGAGAACCGGGTATAGGCTTAAAACCGTTTGTTGGTAGTGATCTATATAATGCTCTCGTATAAGGATGTTTCAGGTATTGGATTCCTTGGTGAAAATACTTTGCCTTTGTTATTTCAACAATTTGTCCTCCATAGAAGATAGCTAATTTATCTGAGTAATGGATGGCCAAATCGATATCGTGCGTGATCAATATAATAGCTTTATCTTTCTTGGCATAATTTTTAAAATAATCCATAGTTTTTTTAGCGGATTGAATATCTAGACCTGGCGTTGGTTCGTCCGCTATAATCAATCTAGGATTTTTCATCACAGTTGTCGAAATAAGCACTCTTCGAGCCATCCCTCCCGACAACTGAAAGGGATATGTTTTTTCCACACTTCTGTTCAATCCATATTCTTTAAAGATTTTTCTCTGTTTTTTTATGGTTTCGTCATCTGAGGCAAAATTTCTTACTTGCTTTCCTACTTTTACCAATGGATCTAAGGAAGAAATGCTCTGTGGAATAAATGTGATTTCTTCGCCTCTTAGTTTATTAAGTAATTCTTTATCTACATTTTTTCCATCGTAAATAATTTCTCCACTTGATATGGCATTGCCCGGTAATAATCCTAAGATAGCACTAGCTAAGACGCTCTTTCCGCTGCCACTAGCGCCTACAATAGTCAATATTTCGCCTGGATAGGCCCTTATGGATAAGTCATTAACAGCCCAACTTTGCTTTTGTTTTGATCCGTTCATTCTAAATCCAACAGATAAATTATTTATTTCAAGTAATGGTCTTTTCATAGGATCCTTCCATTCTATTATTTTTCTTTATTCACGAGCTAAATAGGGATTTAACAGTAGGGATAGATTCTCGCCTAATTTGTTTATTAAAAGCACTAATAATACTAAAGACAAACCTGGAAAAAAAGCCAAATGCCATACTCCATTAACTAAATACTTCATACTTTCAGATAGAATAATGCCAATTGCTGGTGCTTCAGGAGATAATCCAAATCCTAAGAAAGTCACAGATGCCTCATGAAGGATTGCATGTGGAAAAGTCAGTACTAATCCAATAATATATTGAGGTAAGACAATAGGTATCATATGCTCTTTAAAGATATAAAAATTGCTCTTTCCAAACCTCCTCGATACCAATACATAGTGGTCATTGCGTACTTGAAGGACTTCACTTCGTACAATTCGTGCTAAGGATGTCCAGTGGGTCAAGGCTATTCCTATGAGCAATCCTCTCACCCCTCGACCTGCAAGTACTGAAATCAAAATGATAAGAATCAAGTGAGGAATACCCATTACCAAATCGATGACAATTCGAACGATATGATCTACCCATTTGGGCATGGTTCCAGCTAAGCCTCCTACGATTAAAGCGATGATTGAACTTATTAAAGAAGCTATAGAACCGATAATAATGCTGTTTTGTAATCCTTTGATCGTTCGTAAAAACATATCTCTTCCCAGCCAATCTGTTCCAAAGAAATGCTTTAGAGAAGGCAGTTGATTCTTTTGTGAAAAATCAGGGGCTAACATTTCATCCGTTATCATTGAGCCTGAAATCATGATTAGTAAGACAAACGCTACTATAATCACTAGAATAATTTTGCTTTTCTTTCGCCTATTCATCTATATCTCCTCCTCTCGAATCATTGGATTAATAAATAAGTGGAGAAGATCTGCTATAAAATTGCCAATAAAAACGAATATGGAAATAATAATCGTAATGCCAAGCAACAAGGGAATATCTCCGCCTAGACCAGCCGTTACAATAGTGGTGCCTAAACCCGGATAGGAAAATACATTTTCCGCCAAAACACTTCCTCCAAATATTTCACTAAAGGAACCGAATTGAATGGTGATTGCAGGAAGGACTGTATTCTTTATGACATGGTTTTTCATAATGGATTTTTGGCTTTCTCCTCTAGCCTTTGCAAATAGTACATAATCACTTTCTAAAACTTCAATGACCTTGCTTCTAGTATGCAGTGCTATATTAGGAATAAATACTAAGGTTAGGGTAAGGGCTGGGAGTATCGTATGATAAATTTTATCAAATATATTAACTTCATCAGCACGAACACCTATAGGCATACTAAATCCAATAGGAAAAATCCCTAGCTTTACAGAAAATATAATCAACATGAGCATGCCTACCCAAAAGGTAGGTGTAGCAGAAAAGGTTATACATATGGATTTTAATATTCGATCTCCTATAGAATCGCGAAATCTCCCCATAAACAATCCTATTATATAACCTAGAATCCCTGTTAAAGTAAATGTGCTTAACATTAAGAAGAGGGAGCTTCCTGCCTTCTCCGAGATTACACTTAATACCCCTTTTCGAAAAATAATAGAATCTCCAAAATCTCCGTGGAGGAGATTTGTAGACCACTTTACAAATCTCTCCGCCTTTGTATCATTTAACCCCCAATACTCTTCAATAGAATCTCTTTGATCATCTGTTACGGTTCCCGTTCCTATGTACTGTCTTATAGGATCAATAGGTGAATTTACTGCTAGAGTAAAAGTTACAACGGAAACTAATACAATAAGCAAAATCATTTTCATAAAGTTTTTAATGATGTAATGGGTTATGTTCATACTGTTCATCCAATCTTTTTTATTCTGTCCATTTCCAATCTCTTAAATTCGCCACCAATGGCCAAGCATGACCATGAGGATGTATTTTTTGTTCTCCTACGTCAATACCTTCCCTTACATAATATAGATGGTCAACATTTACAAGCCAAACCCAAGGTGCCTCGCCTAAAGCAGATGTTCCTGTTTTTCCGTCCCACTGTACCTTCTTCCATAATTCGTTTGCCTTTTCTTGATCGGATGTTTTCAAAGCTTCTTCTAAGTATTTGTCTACAATAGGATTATCAAAATTCTCTGGATTATAGTAGTTTGGTTGTCCTTTATTGCTGCTGTGATACAATAGATATGTTTCCATAGGGTTTTGATCTCCCCATCCCATCAGTACAGCATCTTCGTACATTCTCTTGTCAATTTCATCCCAACTCATGCCTTCTACTATAATAGAAATGCCTAATTTCTTTGCCTGAGCAGTAGCTGCTAAAGCAAGACCTTGTCTTACAGAATCACCAGAAGAGTAAATAAGATTAAATTCTGCCTTTTGATTTCCTTTTTCTCGAATGCCGTCATTATCCTTATCGACCCATCCAGCTTCTTCTAACAATTCTTTTGCTTTTTCTACATCGTATTTAACTTTTGATTCTTCATTAAACCAAGGCATGTCATCAGACTCTGTATAAGCAGGAGTACCGTATCCATTTAAGACTTCATCTACTAATTTCTCTCGGTTAATACCATAAGATAATGCTTTTCGAATGGCAATATCAGATGTAACATTATTACCTATTGGATAACCGTCTTCTGTCTTTTCGCCCTTAGCAGGAACTACGGGAAGTGTAAGCCCTCTATTATCGATGGTAGCTGCCTTATATATAGTCATACCTTCGATTTCATCTGTAGCAAGGCTTGGTACGGTCATCGCTACATCAAGTTGACCAGCTTTTGCAGCTACTAATGCTGTGTCTTCTGTCATGAATAAAACCGTTACTTTTTTCATTTTAGGAACAGTGCCATAGTAATCCTCATTCGCTTCAAGAACTAGTTGTTGTCCTTTGTCCCATTGAACAAATTTAAAAGGTCCACTTCCTATAGGATTGTCTCCATAAGTTTTAGAATAAGCGTGTTCTGGAACAATACCCGTCTTTGCAATGCTATAAATAAATGTAGATTCTGGATTTTTTAATTTCATTTCTACTATAAAATCATCTTTTGCAGAAATTTTTTCCAATACAGTAAAATCTACAATAGAATTGCTTTTCTTAGCCGTTTCATATGTAAATACTACATCATCTGCTGTAACTTGTTCACCATCTGTAAAATAAGCATCATCCCTAAGATTAAAAGTAAGGGTTAAGCCGTCTTCACTAACGGTATAATCTTTAGCTAAGTCACCTACAATTTTCATATCAGCGTTTGTCTCTACGAGAGTACTTTGAATCAATGGACTACCGTATCTTCCCCAGCCAATAACTGGATCAAATCCTCCATCCGGTTCTGAACCTATGGCCATGACTATAGAATCTTTTTTTACTTCTTTTTCATTGGTTTCTTCTTTCCTAACATTCGTTTGTTGGCTAGAACATCCTACAAGCAAACTGAGTACCATGATTGCAATTAACATTACACGGATTAAATCTTTTTTCAAAATATTATCCCCCCTTGTTCGTGTATAAAACCTTGGACAAAACACGCTATGCGGGTTTTGCCCGACAAGAAAAGACCATAAAGAGCACTGCATTCAATTGCAGCTTAACCTTCATGGTCTTTCAATCAAAAATAAAAATATCTTGTGTTGGTGTATTTACTCTAACTATCAGAAACCTTCTTAGTTTCATATGATTGATTAAAATATATCATATTACAGTAAATTTTGTCAATACTAAATAATGTCTATTTAAAATTACAATTGATTAATTATACTTGCCATATATCCTGCGCCAAAGCCATTGTCGATATTGACTACAGCTGTCCCGCTGGCACAACTGTTTAACATGGCTAAAAGTGCGGCTAATCCGCCAAAATTAGCACCATAACCAACACTAGTTGGAACAGCTAAAACAGGCTTGGATACTAAACCTCCTAATACGCTTGCCAGTGCACCTTCCATGCCTGCTACAGCGATGACTACCTTTGCGCCAGTAATAATGTCTAATTTATCAAATAATCTGTGTATCCCTGCTACTCCTACATCATAGACTCTTTCCACTTTATTTCCTAAGATTTCTGCGGTTATAGCTGCTTCTTCAGCGACTGGGATATCCGATGTACCCCCAGTTACTACGGCAATATAGGAATTTGTTAGAGTAATCTTATGGTTTTCAATTGTAATCATCTTGCAGGACTTATGGTAAATGGCTTTATCGCAAATTTCTTTGACTACATTAAACATGGTTTCATCAGCCCTTGTGCCGATAATATTGCTTCCTCTTGAAATCATAGCCTCCACAATGCTTTGAACCTGCTCTGGCGTCTTTCCTGCACAGTAGATCACTTCAGGATAACCTTGTCTTAATTCACGATGATGATCTACCTTTGCAAAGCCTAGGTCCTTATAAGGCAATTGCCTTAAGCTTTCTACCGCCTCATCAATACTTACTTTATCTGACTTAATATCTTCTAATAAATTTCTTAAAGACTCTTCGCTCATTATGTCACCTCTCTGGTATTCCTTTTAGGTCAGCTTTTCTCTCGGGTCTTAAAGCTACCGGAGGTAGCTATGCTGGCCGCTAGTTGCTATATTTTCTTGTCTTCTTCTGAAAGAACTTCATTCATGCTTCCAGTTCGATACCCTAAAATATCAAGTGTTACGTACTTAAAACCAATTTTTCTAAATTCATTTCCGATTTGGTCCATCTTATTTACGTCAAAAAACTTTGCTCTTTCATTTGGCTCTACTTCGATGCGGGCGATTTCATCGTGGTGTCTTACTCTTATTTGTCTAAATCCCATATCTAAGAGATACTGTTCTGCTTTTTCTACCATAGAGAGTTTTTCTGCAGTAATTTCTTTTCCATAAGGAAATCTTGAGGAAAGGCAAGCAAAAGCAGGTTTATCCCAAGTAGGTACATCAAGCTCTTTAGATAGTTTTCGAATATCGTCTTTTGTAAATCCTGCTTCCTTTAGAGGACTAATAACCCCTTGCTCCTTAGCTGCCTTCATTCCTGGTCTATAATCACTTGTATCATCCAAATTAGAGCCATCAAAGACATGCTTCAAACCATACTTATCAGCCTGTGACTTGACCTTTGAGAAAAGCTCTGCCTTACAAAAATAACAGCGGTTTACTGGATTTTTAGAAAAACCTTCAATTTCTAGCTCTTCAGATACGATAGTAATATGTCTTACCCCTAATTTTTCTGCATGGCTCTTTGCCTCATTATATTCTCTCTCAGGATATGTAGAAGAGCGAGCCGTAACACCTATAACTTGATCCCCCAACACATCATAAGCAACTGTCAATAAAAAAGTACTATCTACTCCTCCAGAGTAAGCTACAGCCCCACTTCCTGCTTCCTTTAATATATTTCTTAAACGATTATATTTTTCATGTAATGTCATAATATCCTCCATGTATAGTAATTAATCTAATACATTTATCATACTACAAATTATTTTTATGTACAATCGAACATTCTCTACTGCTGCTTAATTTAGACAGTTGGACGGGAAAAACTTTTGACAGAAAACCGAATGTTGAAAGCTGAAAAGATCACACTCGCCTTTAGGTGAGATAATGGTTTTCCTTTCCGCTCTTCAGCTTAGAAATAAAGGAGATAATCCTTTGGATTATCTCCTTTATTTCTAAAGTACTTTACTCAAAAACTCTTTTAAACGAGAGTGCTTTGGATGGTTGAATAGTTGATCAGGGCTCGCTTCTTCTACTACTTTGCCTTCATCCATAAAAAGAATTCGATCTCCCACTTCTCTTGCAAAGCCCATCTCATGAGTTACGACCATCATAGTCATCCCTTCTAAGGCTAAGTCCTTCATAACGCTTAGTACCTCTTTAACCATTTCAGGATCAAGAGCTGAAGTTGGCTCATCAAAGAGCATTACTTCAGGTTCCATGGCTAAGGCACGAGCGATGGCAATTCTTTGTTTTTGACCACCTGATAATTGAACAGGATAAGTGTCAATCTTATCTATTAGTCCTACCTTTTTGAGTAGATTCTTTGCTAAATCTGTAGCTTGTTCCTTTGACATTCCCTTTAATTTTATAGGTGCTAAGGTCACATTCTCTAAAATAGTCAGATGAGGAAAAAGATTAAAGTGTTGAAATACCATTCCTACTTTTTCCCTTACCTTGTTAATGTTTACCTTAGAATCTGTAATATCGTCGCCATCAATGATGATCTGACCTTTTGTAGGTTGTTCAAGCAAATTGATACATCTTAAAAAAGTACTCTTACCTGAACCGCTTGGACCGATGACGACTACTACTTCTCCCTGCTTTACTTCTTGATCGATTCCTTTGAGAACTTGCAAGTTTCCGAAGGATTTATGGAGATTTTTAACGGTAATCACTTCGTTTCAACCTCCTTTCCAATTGGTTAATCAATGTAGATAAACCTAATACCAAAACAATATAAATAAGTGCAATAATAATATAAGGCTCAAAATTACTATAGGTTGCAGCTTTAATGATATCTGCTTGTCGCACTAAATCAGTCGTTCCAATAATGGACACGACAGAAGTTTCTTTTAATAAAACGACAAACTCATTTCCCAGAGCTGGCAAGATGTTTTTGATTGCCTGGGGAATAATAATATATCTCATGACCATACCATGAGGCAAACCTAAAGAACGCCCAGCTTCCATTTGTCCAAAATCTACAGCCTGAATCCCTGCTCGAATAATTTCTGCTACATAAGCTGAACTATTCAAACCAAAGGTAGCTACTGCTGCAATATAAGGTGGAATATTAAATCCAAAAAGTGGGTATGTTGCATAGTATATAATGTACAACTGCACTAGTACGGGTGTTCCTCTAATAATTTGTATATACGTTGTCGCTATAAAAGAAATAACCTTATTCGCCGACAATTTTCCAAGAGCTACAACTAAACCTAGAATAGCCCCAATAATTACTGCCACAAAAGCGATCTGAACAGTAACCTTCAAACCTTCCACAAACAGTGGCGCATACTGAGCCATTGAAGCAAAATCCATGTATTTCATCCTTTCTGTTGTATGAGAAATTATCTGTTAATCTACGATAAAAAACAGATAAGTCAGATCCTAGGACAGCATAAAAACCTACTGCCCTATATCTCTTACCTGTTTCATTATATCCTATTATTAATTATTTCTCGAATTTAACTAGGTTCCATTTAGAAAGTAACTCATCATATTTTCCAGATTCTTTTATGCTTTGTAAAGCTTCATTTACTTCTTTTAATAAATCATCACTGTCTTTGGGTAGCGCCATAGCAAAAGGCACAGTTTCTGTGTTTAAACCTTCAGGAGTAACAATTTTTAGTTCAGTATTCTTTGCAACAAATTCAGAAGCAATAGAATCTTCAATAATTACTGCATTAATTCGACCATTTTTCAAGTCTTGTATTGCATCTGTTGCTTTATTGTATTTTTTGACTTCAACTCCTTCGAATGTCATAATGACATCATCACTGGTAGTACCCAGCTGAGAACCTACTATCTTACCTGTAAGTTCGTCCATGTTTTTTATCCCTTCTGAATCAGATTTTACGACTAAAGTTTGATACGCTTCATAATATGGATCAGAGAAATTTACCTTTTTTGCTCTCTCTTTATCTACAGACATTCCTGAAATTGCTAAGTCGATTTTTCCAGTTTGCACTGCAGCAACTAAACCGCTAAATTCTGTATTTTCAAGTACAATTTCAGCATCTAATTCTTTTCCGATTTCTTTTACAAGGTCAATATCAAAGCCTACGATTTCCCCTTTTGTATCAATCGTCTCAAAAGGTGGAAAATCTGCACTTGTACCAACAGTAAGAGTTCTTTTACTTGTATTTTCACCTTGTCCTTCTTCTTTTTCAGTTGTTTCGTTGCTATTACAGCCAACTAAGGCAATCATAAGTGCAACAATAAGTAATGTGATTAATCCTTTTTTCATTTTCATTTAATATCCTCCCCATTTCTAATAACATAATAATACAATAAAACTAATAAATATTCAATTGCTAAAAGTAGAAAGTTGCAATGTTTGAGGGTTGGAAATTAATGGATGATTCGCTTGTTGGGTGGAAGAACTTTTTGTGGAAAGGGAAACTGTATAGTTTGGGCAGAGTGAAAGCATAAGATCCTTCGCTAGCGCTCAGGATGACTGTGGAAGGAGCCTGGGTCAAAAACCTCGCCTATAGGTAAGTACAATAATTGTCAATTAAAGGAGATAAAGAGGACCATTTGTCCTCTTTATCTCCTTTTTACTCGTCGTCCTCTTCATCTAATTTTAAACTCGTATTCATTATAAATCCGTTAACAAAATTTGGATTCGATGCGATTTCTATGTGTTCTGCTTTTGATGCTAATTTAATGCACTCTTCTTGCTCTTCTCTTGACAATAAGAAGATTTGGCTTCCTGTTGCTGCTGCATTTCCGATGGAATACACAGGCACGTTTTCAAAATGTGGAATCATGCCAATAGCCTGAGCTTTATTGATATCGATATAATTACCAAATGCTCCTGCGATTAAGATTTCTTCTAGGTCCTCGCCTTTTAGTCCACATTCTTCTATTAGCATTAAGCACCCTGTATAAATTGCTGCCTTCGCTAGTTGAACTTGGCGGATATCTTGCTGGGTCATTAAGAGGGGTTCTCCAGATTCTGTTTCCTCCCCATAAGCTATGATAAATGCTTTTCCCTTTTGAGTTTTGATGACTCTCTTTGCTAATTCTGGCTCTTCTATTTTCGATGGATCTATAAAAGTACCACCAGAATTTACAATATTATTTTCAGATAGCTCCGCTACGATATCGATAATTCCAGAACCACAAATTCCTTGAGGTTTTACTCCTCCTATTACTTTATTAAATACTTGACCATTGGCTATTGTTACTCGTTCAATAGCACCTTTTGTCCCCCTCATTCCATACTCTAAACCAGCACCTTCAAGGGCAGGTCCACATGCACAGGAAGTGACTTTATAATCATTATTTTTCCCTACACCTAGTTCGCCATTGGTTCCTAGATCGATAACCAGCCTGTTTTTATCATCATTTTGTATAGATAGAAGTACTGCAGCAGTATCTGCACCTACAAATCCACCTAATAAAGGCAAGAAATTAATTTTTGCTTTAGAATTGATATTAATACTAAGGCTTTTGGCATTTGTCAAAACAGCTCTATGTGTCGTACTGCTAAAAGGCTTTAAACCTAAATTGCTTGGATACAAACCTAAAAACAAGTGCTGCATAGTGCTATTACCACAGAAACTTGCTTGGTAAATATTATTTTTATCAATATTGTTTTCTGTACAAATATTTTCAATGATTTCATTTACTGATTCAACAACCAGTTTGTTTAATCTTCTTAAACCATCTGGATTAGAGATAGCATAGTCGATTCTACTGATGACATCGCCGCCGATGCTTGTTTGCTTATTCAGCCTAGAGCTAATCCCAACCTGTTCATAGGTTTTCAAATCAAACAAATACCCTACAACAGAAGTAGAACCAATGTCAAAAGCTAAACCGTATATCGTTTGAGTAGAGTCTCCTGGAAGGATATCTACAATTTCGTCATTATATAAAATAATATTTAGTCCTTCAGGATTATGGTAAATGGTTGAAAATTTTTGCAGCACTTCTAGTGGTGGCTGGCTTAAATCTAAATCAATTACACTTAATAAAGTTTCGTAATCGTTCCCACATAATGGAGTGACTAACTCATCATGCTTTACGTGAACTATTCTCGTAGATGGATTTGGATTCGTGTGCTTTAACATATTGGATGTGAGTATTTGAGCTTCTACTTCCTCGCCTGTAATCATAACTTTTAATCCATCAGATACTTCTACTTGGCAAGCTAAAACTGTAGACGTTGTTCCCTTTATTTGAATATCAACCTCACATTTGCCACATCTACCTTTTCCGCCACAAACTAAATTTAGAGGGTGGCCTATCTTTTCACATGCATCTGAAATCTTACTCCCCTTTTCGATTTCTATGCTCTTTCCGATTATAGGAAATTCGACTGAAACCATATTCATTCGTCCATACCCCTTTCACTTATAAGTAATCTATATTAATATTATATATACTTATTATTAATGATATCTAATTATGAAATTAATGGCAAGTATCATTATGTACACTTATTCATTTATTTATGAATTATCAATGTCTGGTCAGGTAGTCAAATATGCGACTTACGTCACAGTGAATAGTGAACAATGAACGATGAATAATTAACAGTATAAAATCAAACAAGTAATCGCATATTTGTATTGTTCCATATTCAATGTTCATTTTTCATTGTTCAATTGATGTAAATCTTTATAGTATATAGTGTGTACTTTGCTAGCTGGTTTGGTGAGATCCTTTGCTTGCGCTCAGGATGACTAGCAAGAGCTGGAGCCTAAAGTAGGAGTTTCCTTTGCATAAAAAAAGGTTTGCTATCTACCGATAACAAACCTCTTTGAAATATCCTATTTACAATCTCGCCATTATGACAAAATTTAAAACAAACAATAAGCTAGATACCCACAATACTGGGTGGATTTCTTTTGTTTTGCCTTTTGCTACTTTGATAATAACATAGAAAATAAATCCTGCTGCAATACCATAAGAGATGCTGTATGCAAATCCCATAAAAATGGAAGTAAAGAAAGCAGGAATTGCTTCCTCCAAACTATTCCAATCAATTTCTAAGAAAGAAGACATCATCATAACCCCAACTAAAATCAAGGCTGGTGCAGTTGCTTGTGCAGGAACAAGGGTGATTATTGGTGCAAATAAACTACATAGTAAGAATAAGCCTGCTACTACCACGCTTGTAAGTCCTGTACGGCCACCTGCTCCAATACCTGCAGCACTTTCCACATATGTAGTAGTATTAGATGTTCCAAAGACCGCTCCTACTGACGTTGCAATGGCATCTGCAAATAATGCTTTATCCATTTTAGAATTAAAGCCTGTGCTCGTCTCTAATGCTTTTTCATCTTCCGCACTAAAGATTCCAGATTTACGACCTGTCCCAATAAATGTTCCAATCGTATCAAATATATCAGATAAACTAAAAGCAAATATGGTCATAAAGACTAATGGCAATCGAGCTGGATCACTAAATAATGAACCTAGTCCTTCACTGCTAAAAGCAGCCCCAAAAGTAACACCTAATTCTGAAATTGCATTTGCCAAGGAATTAGAAGAAGAACCAATTGTAGACAAATCTACAATGCCTAATGGTATTCCTATAATTGTAGTAGATATGATTCCAATAAGAATGGCTCCTCTAACATTTTTAACTAATAAAATAACCGTAATTGCAAGTCCAATTAAAGCCAGTATAGGTCCCATTTGTGTAAAATCTACTAACGCAGGAACAATTCCTGAACCAGTTACTACAGAAGTTATTCCACCTTCATATGTTGTAGTAGCTACATCATATGCTGCATTGTTAATGGATTGAATAGTGCCTGCATCAGATGTAAATTGTAGCAAGCCTGCATTTTTGATTCCAATATAAGATATAAATACGCCAATACCTCCGCTAATTGCATTTTGCAAACCAACAGGTATAGATTTAATGATTACTTTACGTACCCTAGTAACGGTAATTAAAATATTAAAAATTCCACATACAAAAACGATTGCTAAGGCTTCTTGCCAAGTAAAACCTAGTGCAAATACTACCGTATAAGTAAAGAACGCATTTAGTCCCATGCCTGGTGCCTGAGCGTATGGAACATTGGCAAAAAGTCCCATGACCAAAGTACCGATTGCTGCAGCAATAAGCGTTGCTAAAAATACTGCTTGAGAAGGCATGCCCGTTAATGATAAAATTGCTGGATTAACGAATATAACATAAGACATTGCAAAAAATGTAGTAAAACCAGCCATGACTTCTGTTGATACATTTGTATTATTCTCTTTCAGTTGAAAAAACTTTTCCACTTTTCTTTCCCACCTTTTCCATTTTAATCTGTTACATAATTACATTATTGCTCTATTTTTAATACTTTATTTGAAATGAAATCATCTGCTTCATTATTATAGTTCAATATAATTTAAATTTCAACATTTTTAAGAATATTTTATCGTTTTTTTTAGATAATGTTCGTGTTTCGTAGAAAAGGTGTTTTATTACTTTATGTCAATGAAGTTTTATTTATTTTCTTTTTCTCGTGCTGCTTTTTTTCTTCCTTATAAGCTAATAGAATAACTGTTGCAATAATAAGGAGAAAACCAATAATATCTATCATAGTAAATTTTGTTCCTAGAAGAATAGCAGTAAATACAGTTGCCGCTAAAGGCTCAACAGAAGCGATCATACTTGCTTTTACTGCCCCTATTTGCTCTACCCCCTTTAAGTATAAAGTATATGGGATGACCGTACCGAACACTACAACGACGAAAAGAGCTCCTAACGCTGATAAATCAAGTTCAACCTTTATGCGCCATTGTTGAAATAGCAAAGCCCCTACTACTCCACCAATCAACATGCCATAACATGTAACCACAAGAGAACCCCATTTGCGAATGATCTTGATAGGTACTAAATTATAGATGGCTAAAGTAATAGCTGACAAGATTCCCCAGGATAAACCTAAAGACGAAATAACTAAAGATTGTATATTGCCATGTGTAGTGATGAGAAATATACCAGCTAGGGTTAGGCTAATCCCAATTAATTCTTTTCTATTTGGTTTTTTGTGACTTTTCAAACAAATATAAGCTAAAATAAATACTGGAGCAATGTACTGTAATACAGTAGCTGTACCCGCATTTGTATGAGAAATGGCCATAAGATAAGTTAATTGATTCGCCATAAGTCCAACAATGCTAAAGGCTAATAATGATTTCCACGATACTTTGTCTTTCCATATGCCCTTTAAACCATCCATTTGTTTAAAACTAAGCCATACAAATAAAATGATTCCGGCACATAACATACGAACCATGGAAATCCATGGCGCGGGCAAATGGTAAACTTCCATTAAATACTCACTGCTAGCTCCAGAAAATCCCCAAAAAATTGCGCCAAGTAATGTACATGAAATCCCTATTAAATACTGTTTTTTTGATGATTCCACCAAAGCAAATCCTCCTATTACTCTCATTAATATGCTACTGTTTCACCCTTTAGGAGAATGGCTACCCTAAATGCAATGCCAACAAAATAGATACCATTATATAATTTACATGAATTTGAGGAAAAGCACAATAAGCTACTTCCTATTTTTTACGTCCATGAGTATAGTCTACAACTTCAAAATTTCTTGATAACTCGTCTACAAATTCAGAGTACCATTTGCATCTTCCACGAATACAAGTAGAAATATGTATTGTTTTGACCCCTTTATCTTTCATCTTATTAGCCTCTATTACTACTCCTTCAGTAGCATTTTCACTGCATCCATGACATTGTGCAAAGCTAACAATTTCCGCATCCTTAAAGACGTATTTGTCAAAAGAGCCCCTATTTTCATTAAAAGCATTAATACACCCTGTTCCCGAACACTTTTTTGCCACTTCCGCGCAATTTATGATCCCTATATTAATCATTGTCCACCTCCTAATTGTAAGTGAACATAGCATACCACAATGTCGAATAGTTTGATGTGATTTTAAGCACCAAAAATCAAAAATACAGCCATCATCAACCAGCAACCAGCTATCAGTGTTCTTCGATCAATCCTTACGGGTCAAGAAATCAACCCGTGTATATAAAAATTATTTAAATACTAACCTAGCCAGAAACAGAACATTTTTATTATATAAAAAAATCGCCACTAGGAGTTTCTAATCGGCGATTTTCTCAATTTAGTTTACTTTGTAGGCGCTGGGGCCTTTACTACGATTAATTCTAAGGTATCATCGTACAAGTTTTTTACATTCATTTTTGTGTTTACTGGAATTTTAAGTAAAATCCCTTTCTCGTATTCGTGAATCTCTTGGTCATCAAGCCCGATGGAAAGAGTTCCTCTTATGACTGTCATATAAACATTAGAATTGGAGAAATGCTCTGGAAGTCCCTCGTTCTTATTAAACACCATATGAAGGTAATGTACATTTTCGTCGAAGATTACCTTTTCGACTGCTTTTTCGTCCTTTGTTGATAGTTGAAATATTTTCTCAATCATTTAATTTCCTCCTTGTATTATTTCATACAGTTATACCCTATTTATCCTATTATAATTACGAATTTGCACTTAAGTTATTTTAGCGATTGTTTTTCTGCTTGTTTTCGTATTTTTAAAATGAATGGCATCTTTTGGGCAGACCTGCTGACAATTGGTACACTGAAAACATAATGACGTGTCAATAAAAGCCTTTTTATTTTCAGCGACAACTAAAATTGCATTTGAAGGGCAAGTTTTTTCGCAAATTTTACATCCAATACAGTTCTCTTCACTTACATTTGTGCATAACTTTGAAGATCTACCAAATGATTTTTGCAATACTCCAAAAGGGCAGACAAAATTGTGAAAGACTGCAGGTTTATATTTTAGGGTTACGATTACCGCCAAAGCAATCCACACTGGTAAGATTGGAATATTCTTATGTAATACTTTTTGTGCAATGATTACTATAACTACACTTGCTATTAGCGAACTACACTTGCTATTAGCGCAATTACGCTAAACTTTGTAGACTTAAGCCAATCAGGCGTTTTATCCGTTTGGATTTTCAGCTTTTTTGAGAGCGACTCTGTAGGAATCATTAATGTATTCTTAGGACAGATATAACCGCAGTATACCCTTCCAAAGAACAAAGCTGCAATAAGGCTAATGGCAAACACTCCCAACCAAAGCATAGGCTTTCCCATAATAATTAGGAATAGAAATAAACCTAAAAACAGAATACGTACTGTAGCAATAAGATACTTCATAATACCCCTCCCTATTGATTATTTTTTATTATATCGTTATGATAAGAATTAAGGTGTTACCAATGTAACACTTAGGAGGATATTATGGATGAATATATAAATGATATTAAGAATACAACTTTAATCAATTGTTTTTCTGTACGAGATATAGAGCTATTTTTAAAAACGGGTAAATTCAAAATCGTTTCCTATACAAAGAATACCGTTATACATTTTGATGGGGATATGTGTTGTAACTTAGAAATCATCCTTTCTGGAAGTGTTATTGTGGAAAGAATTGATGAATTTGGCAATTTGCTTACCATCTCAGAATTTTCTAAGGATGATATCGTTGGAGGTAATCTCTTATACTCTAAGAATCCGTATTTTCCAATGACTATAGTAACAGAATCTCGAACTAGCCTTCTTGAAATTGATAAAGAAACTTTATTTGAACTATTGACTACGAATTCATCTTTTCTTAGAATTTACCTCCAGTACACTTCAGATCGAACATTTCTCTTAGGCCATACCTTAAAGAGTTACATAAAAAGAACTATAAGAGAATGCATCATAGATTTTCTCAATATAGAGTGTAAAAAACAGGATTCAAAACAGATTACCTTAAATATAACGAAAAAAGCGCTAGCCGAAAAAATTGGTGTCCAACGTACATCCTTGTCGAGGGAATTAACTAAGATGAAAAAAGATGGCTTGATAGATTACGATACAAAGACGATTACGATGCTGGAATAAGGTGGTAAGGTGGTAAGCTACCAGTGGTGGCTTAAATGCTGGCGGACACTGCCCTCTACAGTCCACGAAGTATGACCCTAGCTTCTGCGATGGTCATCCTTGAGCGTAGCGAAGGATCTTACATTTTCTCGCCTACAGGCGAGTTAGATCTTCCTTTCTGCTTTCTGCTAAAAAAGTATTGACAAATGCTATATAATTAAGTATATTAGTAATTACTAATATACTTAATGGGAGGCTATTATGGAAGCTGTAAAAAAGAAAGTAAAGAGAAATGCCGTCGTTTCTAATGAATGCGTCGCCTGTGGTGTTTGTATGCAAGTTTGCCCTTTTGGTTCTATAAACGTTTACAAGGGAATCCGTGCTGTGGTGAATTTAGAAAAATGTGTTGGCTGTGGAAAATGTGCTAAATCATGTCCTGCCTCAGTTATCAAAATTCACAAAGAGGAAAATTGATTATGAAAAAAAACAATATTAAAAAGAAAAAATGGTCTGATTATTTGTGGATTTTTACTCTAGTTTACTTAACGTTAGGATTTTTTAATATTTTATTTGCATGGATTGGTTTGATTTGTTTTATCGTTCCCATAGTTATCTCCCTTTTTGGTGGAGGGAAAGCTTACTGTAATCACTACTGCGGTAGAGGAAAACTATTTCAGTTATTAGGTGACAAATTTAAATTATCAAGAAATATGGATATTCCACGTTTCTTGCGTTCAAAAAAATTTCGATATGGGTTTTTGATTTTCTTTATGGCTATGTTTATTAATATGTTGTACTCTACATATCTAGTTTACGCTGAAGTCAATGGATTAAGAGAATTTGTCACACTACTTTGGACCTTTAAAGTGCCATGGAGCTGGGCTTATACCACTCCTGCAACACCATGGATTGCTCAATTTGCCTTTGGCTTTTACAGTGTTATGCTTACATCAACTATTTTAGGTCTTATTACCATGGTGCTATACAAACCTCGCTCTTGGTGTGTTTACTGCCCAATGGGAACCATGACACAAGGAATCAGCCAGTTGAAAGATAAGAGAACGGTAGTTGAACAATAGTTGAACGGTTGTTTTTAAATAGCAGCAAAAATTATTCCTGATTGCGGATGACTTCACATTCACTCGCCTAAAGGCGAGTGGTTTTTTCAGCTTTCCGCATTCAGCGTTTTTTAGTTTTTCCTAACCAACTAAATAGTATATAATATAATACAATAATTTCTTCAAAGAAAAGAGAGGTTTACAATGGAAGAACACGTAAAAGTAGTAGCGGAACTACTTAAAGTACTTGCCAATGAAAATAGATTACTCATTTTATGCTACCTCATAGAAGGGCCTTTGACAGTGAGTGAGCTCTCCTCAAAAATTACTACCATCACTCAGTCTGCACTTTCTCAGCATCTTGCCATTTTAAAAGCGCATAAAATAGTCGACTCAATAAAAAAAGGCCAGACTATTACTTACTCTATTAATGATGAAAGAATTCTATCTGTAATGGAAGTTCTTAAAGCGAAATATTGTGTGTAATAAGGTGGTCAGCAAAAACTTTTTAGTCACCGTTGGTGACATAAAGAAGGGCGGATTGTGTCCACCCTTCTTTATGTTCTCTTTATTATTAAAGTACAAAGCGTTTTACATTATTAAACTTTATAACACTTATGTATAATCCTTTATAGTCTATATTAATTTGCAATAGCTGCAGCATACTTCATGATTTGTTCTTCGCTGGCTTCTTCTCTTGTAAGTTCACCTGTTTTTCTTCCTTCATGCATAACAATAATTCGATCACATAATGTTAGAAGCTCAGGCAATTCAGAAGAAACCATAATAATTCCTATACCTTGTTGTGCAATATCTCTGAGAAGTTCATATATCTCAGCCTTTGCTCCTACATCAATTCCCCTTGTAGGTTCATCACACATTAATATTTCAGGTTCATTAGCCAACCATCTTGCAATTATAACCTTTTGTTGATTTCCTCCACTTAGTGTCATAATGCAATTATTTACATCGCTGGTCTTAATATGGTATTTTTTTACCATTTCATCCATAATTTCATTTGATTTTCTTTTATCAATTACCCCATTTTTTAACATTTTGTTCAGTATGACAACTTGTGCATTTTGTTTAACGGATAATTCTGCCATTAAGGCATCATCTCTTCTATTTTCGGGAATTAAGGCAATTCGATTCTTTATTGCAGCTTGAGAGCAATTATGGACAGGGACTTTCTTTCCATGAATGTATATTTCACCTTCATCGGGCTTATTAATTCCAAATATAGAGTTAAGTAGCTCTGTTCTTCCTGCACCAACAAATCCAGCAATGCCTAATATTTCACCCTTTTTTAATTCAAAAGATATATTATCGAACTGTCTATGTTTTGAAAAACCTTTAACTTGAAGCAGTACTTCATCTGTAGCATAACATTGATAACAACTGTTATTATCAATTTCTCGTCCTACCATCAATCGAACAATATCGTCCATTGTTATATCTTTGATGTTTTTTGTTGTAATAAACTGTCCATCTCTTAAAATAGTTGTACGATCTCCTAGTTCCATTACTTCTTCTAGTCGATGGCTAACATAAATAATAGTTGTTCCTAATTCTCTTTTCATTTTTCTAATTATGTCAAATACAACATTTCTTTGATCATTTGTTAAAGCTGCTGTTGGTTCATCTAGGATTAAAATATCTGGTTTGTAGTAAATTGCCTTGGCTATCTGTATCATAGACTGTTCTGCGATACTTAGACTATCGATTAATCGAGTTGGTTCTAATTTTAGTTGAAAAAGATCTAATAGCTCCTGGGTCTTCTCTCTCATATATGATTCATTAATGAATATTCCCTTCATGCTTTCAGAGGAGCCAAGAAAAATATTATTAGCAATACTCATATTAGTACATAATGGCACTTCTTGATGTACAATTGAGAAACCTAACTTTTCTGACTTCTGAATGCTATTGATTTTTTCATGTTTGCCATTAACCCATATTTCACCAGAAGTTGGTTCAAACACGCCAGCACATAAATTGATTAATGTGGATTTGCCAGCACCATTTTCTCCACAAATACAGTGAACCTCGCCTTTTTGAATTTCAAATGAAACTTCTGATAATGCTGTAGTTCCACCAAATTTTTTTGTAACATTCTTAAACTGAATATGTGGTCCCATGCTTAGCTACCTACCCTTTCTTATTTGATCGACTAATGCAGGTGTCTAAAAGTACTGCCAGAATAATGATTACGCCAATAAAGCCAGACTGCCAGAAGACTGGAACGCTTAACAGTACCATTCCATTTTTTACAACGCTCATGATTATTGCCCCAATTAAAGTCCCAATGACCGTACCTCTTCCACCACTTAAGGCTGCTCCACCTAAGATAACTGCAGCTATGGCATCCATTTCTCTTGATGCTCCTGCCGTTGTTGGAACTGATTTTAAGTACGCAATGCTAACCTGACTTGCAAAGGCATAAAGAACTCCTGCAATAACCATACAAGCAATCTTAATTCGGTCCGTATTAATTCCTGCCAATTGTGCTGCTCTTTTGTTCCCACCTGTTGCATATACTTCAAATCCAAATTTAGTTTTAGACATTACCATATGTGCAATTATAAAGAAAGCAATCATAACAATAACCTGAATAGGTATTACACCTATTGAACCTCCAAGCTTAAAGATCCAGCTGCTCTCAGCACTTTCAGGAAAAACACTGATATTCTGCCCACCTGAAATAGAATAAGCAATACTTCTAAAAATTTGCATTGTTCCTAATGTAACAATAAATGCAGGCATTTTTGCCTTAGTAATTAAAAAACCATTTACAAATCCAATCGCTCCACCTGCGAGCATAGCAATGCTAAAAACTAGAGTTGGATTTACACCTGCCTTGTAGAGATATGCGGCCAGCATAGCTGTAGCTCCATAGGCTGAACCAGCTGAAAGATCAATTTCTGCCGAAACAATAATAAAAGTCATCCCAATAGCCATGATGCCTATTTCAACAGTCTGCCTCACAATGTTTATTAAATTTGTCATTTGCAAAAATGCGGGTGACGCTATGGATAGTATTGCAATAAGCGAAACCATTACCATAAAAACGCCAAATTCGCGAAATACTTTTATTTTTTTCATTCTTGCTGTTTTACCTAGCTCTGTCATTCCCATTCACATTTCCCCCATATATTTTGTCCTCCAATAGCTATGTAGCAAAACACATAGCTATTGGAGCAAATTTGGACTCTTATTCTGGCTCTACCTCTGAAACATTTTCTGCTGTTACCATTTGTGCACCAGTATTGACGTCAATAAATTGTGTATCATGTGCTTTATTCATATACAGCTCTAATACAGAATAGTATCCCTGCATAAATGGGTTTTGTCCTATTGTTAACTGCATATCTCCATTTTTCACATGTTCAAGTGTTCCTTCAACAAGGTCAAATCCTGCACCCTTTACTTTGTCTTGAAGTTTGTTTGTTCCGATATACGTTCCAATTGCTTCACTAAATACATCTACACCTAAGATTGCATCAATTTCTGGGTCTTTTAAATATGCATTTTCAATAACACCATAAGCATTTGTTAAGTCCGTTCCGATATCGATTACACCACCGAATTCAATATCAGGAAATTCTTTTGCAGCTTTTTCGATTCCAGCTGTTCTTGCAATAAGTGCAGAATCCGCTGGAGCGCAGCTTGCTACTACATACTTTCCTTTTCCATTCAATACTTCACCAAACATATACATACCCATTTCATAGCCTGCATCTTCATAATCCTGGCCAACAAATGCGGAAATACCACTGCCTTCAGCATTTTGATTGAATCCTACAACGGGAATTCCTGCTTTGTTTGCTTTTCCTATAACTGAATTAAAACCAGAGGGATCCCATGTTACTGTTGCAATGCCATCGTATCCTACAGAAATAGCCGATTCAATTAAATCAACTTGTTCATTTAAGCTACTAGCAGTGTTTGGAGCGGATACATCTACTGTAATACCTAAATCTTCACCAGCGGCTTTTGCACCGTCAGCCATCTTTGTATAGAATGAGCTGTTCATTGCATGTAAAACTACTGAAACTTTAATATCTTTTTTGTCTGTTCCTTCATCTTGTGCAGGAGCATCTTTACTTGCACATCCTACTAATGACAAAAACAATGCTACACATAACGCTAATACTATTACTTTTTTTCTCATAAAAACCTCTCCTTAATATATTTAATTATAAATAATTGGATAAATATTACTTTTACTCTTCGAAAGAGGCTCTCTCCTCATAATAATCAGGTGTGATAACTCCTTCTTTTTGAAACCATTTCCATGCATCAATTCCTGCAACGAGTACTACATTACCCCAGGGTTCAAATCCCCCTGTCCTTACTATGTACTTTGCCTTACTAAGATAAGTAGAGAAAAGATCTTCATGTGACATGGTATCAACTTTGCATCGTTTGCTTAATTCACTAACATTTTTAAAATGTAATGGGTTGTACAACTTCTGTTCTTCAGCAACAATCACTTTTTCATAAATCATCTCATCCATAATTAATTCCAGAACTTTTCCAACGCTTGGCAAGTCTTCTGATATTGCAAGATCAATTCGTTGTTTCTCATCTTTAATTGGTACTCCAACATCTCCAATAATCATAATGTCTGTATGTCCCATATCGGCTATGGCATTTATAAGATTTCTATTTAATATACCGTCCTTTTTCATAATTTATATCATCCCTTCAAATATTGCTTTCAGCTATTTTTATTACTTCTTCTCTTGTAGGTATTCCTTCTATAACTCCATATTTTGTAACGGCTAAACCTGCAGAGATATTTGCAAATTTTATAGCATCTTCTATTGTATGTCCTTTAGCTAATGCTACACAGAATGATCCATTAAAGGTATCCCCTGCTCCTGTAGTATCAATAGCATCAACTGGTATTCCTTCAATTTTTTTGCACATTGTATCATTTACTAAAAGTGCTCCTTCTGATCCTAGAGTGACAATAACGTTTCTTACCCCTAATTTATGTATCTGTTTTGCAACTTCCTCGTCAGATAAAGAACTATCTTCATCTAATCCTAATATTGCTCTCGCCTCAGTTTGATTTGGTACTAAAAACTCACAATATTTTAATAGTTCTTCTGGCATTTGATTATAAGGAGCAGGATTTAAAACAACTGGTATTCCTAATTCTTTGCATTTTTTTGCTGCATAAAGAACGGTATCCATATGAATTTCTAACTGCATCAATAGTAGTTTGCACTTAGATATTTCAGGTAACATACGATCAATATCAGCAGGAGATAGCTCAAAGTTTGCTGCTAAGTCGATTACAATTTCATTTTCACCTTTTGCATTTATATAAATCAACCCTACACCTGTTGATTGATTTTCTCTGCTTCTAATAATATAGGAGGAGTCTATTCCTTCTTCTTCGTATAGCTTGATTGCCCCATCTCCAAAACTATCATTTCCAACGCATCCTCCATAAAGGACTTCTGCTCCCATTCGCGACGCTGCAACTGCCTGGTTGGACCCTTTTCCTCCGTGCATAGCTTTGAAATTTTTTCCTTTTACTGTTTCTCCCTCTTGTGGGAAACGTTCCGTTGAAATTGTCATTCCAACTGCATAACTTCCAATTACTGCTATTCTACTGCCCAATAGCTTTACCCCCTATAAAAGTCTTTATTTCCATACTTTAATGCTGTATCAAACACGGCTAGAATCTTTTCTGGCGATATTCCTGCTTGAATATTGTGTATTTGTGAAAAGACAAATCCACCTCCTGGTGCATAAACCTTTATCATTTCCTTTACTTCATTGACGATATCATCAATACTACCATGAGTTAATGTAGTTTGTGTACTAATACCGCCTCCCCAAATGGTCATGTTCTTTCCAAATTCCTTCTTAATTTGAACTGGATCCATATTATCGCATTCTTTTTGAATTGGATTAAGAATGTCATATCCAGACTCTATAAGGTCTCCAATAATTGGATAAATACTGCCACAACAATGTAATGAAATATGCATATCTTTTTTCTTTCTACGAATTGCCTCATTAATTTTTGCATGTCTTGGTTTAAAGAACTTTCTATATATCTCTGGTGAAATAATCATAGCTCTTTGTTGTCCAAAATCATCATTATTTTGTAGTACATGAACATAATCACCTACAGCATCCATATACTTATCTATCATAGCAATATATGCATCTGTCAGTTTATCAAGATAATACTCAATCAATTCGGGTTCAGTATATAAATACTCTAGGAAAGTTTGATATCCCCAGTCTTTCGTTCCCTTTTCAAAAATACTAAAACTCGTTGCTGCTGAAATTGCATAATCTGTATTTTCATATAAATCCTTTGCTTTTGCTGTTGCAAATTTAATTTCTTCATCTGTCATAACAGGAAGTTCTAATAATCTATCTATATCGCTTTCATCTTCAGCATCTGCTAGTGGAGAGTAGACTTCGTCAAAATACAAACCTTGTGTTGGCCTTATTGCTATTACAGTCCCTGCTGCATTTGTCACACCTAGTGACCCATCTTCTAATGTAATAGGATTAAAGGCTTTTGCCAACTTACATTTTCCTCCGCCTAAAGGTAATTCTCCATCTTTAAATTCATCAATCTTTATCCCAATAGATGGTATTAATCTTGGAAGCATTACCACGTCGCATCCTATACGCTCCAATACTTCTGGGTCAGGAGTTGCTAAAAGCTGTTTTACATCAAACAAAATTGTATCGTGTGTCATACCTAAGTATTCTTTTAATTCATTATATGCGTTGGCATTTATCCCTGTAGATCTTGAAGAACCTAACTCAATAGGAATACGATCTGTTTCCTCGTGATTTAATGCCATTAAAACTCTTTCTCTCGATTTCATTATATTTCTCCTTTTTATATTATTTAGCAAAACGTTTTCTGAAAACGTTTTATGTAAGCATATAAAGATTTTACACAGAAACCTTATTTAACTTTTTAACACTTCCTCCCTGCTTGATTTCTGATTTAACAATTTCATGTTTCTGTTTTAACTTCTTACCTTCAATTAATTTAATTAAATTTGTGGCTGCTATTTTACCCATTTCTTCACCATGAATTGATATGGTGGTTAGCGGTGGCTGATGTAATTCTGCTAGTATAGTTCCATCAAAGCCAATTGCAGAAATATCTTCTGGAATGCTCATGCCAGCTTCTCTAATTGCTCTACATGCTCCTATTGCCATTAAATCATTAGCTGCTACAAATGCTGTAAATTTTTTATTTTTCAAAAGATCTTTCATGCATTGATATCCAGATTCAATTTTGTAGTCGCCATGAATTATCAAATCTTCATCCATTTTCAAGTTAAAATCATGAATTGCTTTAAGGTATCCTGCTTTTCTAAGATTCGCATTATGTGCATTCTCAGGTCCTGCAATAAATGCAATCTTTTCGTGACCATTTTCAACTAAACTTTTCATCGCTAGATATAAACCCATAGCATTGTCTAGAGTTACACTAGCTACATCCTTAATGATCTCACCATATCGCTCCACTGCAATAATTGGAAATTTTTTATTGTTTAAGTAGACAATATTGTCATCTTCTTCTTCTGCATTTTGTGTAGTTACAATGATTCCATCTGCAAATCCGTTGCTTAAGCTCAACAAAAAAGAATCTTCTTTATCTTTAGAGCCCTCTGTACTGCAGAGAACTAAGCGATATTTTTTCTTATTTAATATCTTTTCTGCACCTTTTGCAAAATCCTGAAAGAAAAAATTAGAAATATCTGGTATAATAATGCCGATGATATTAGTTCTTTTTGTTACCAAAGATCTGGCAACTGGATTAGGATGATATCCTAGTTTTTTTATTGCAGTTTTAATTTTATTCTCTGTTTCTAAAGAACAGGATCCTTCAATATTATTCATAACTCTTGAAACAGTTGTTATGGATACTCCACATTCCTTAGCTATTTCCTTAATCGTAACTTTTGGTTTCATAACTTCGCCCCATTTTAATCACTAATGCGTATGTATCATTATATGATTTCCTATAGTTAAACGTTTTGGCATAACGTTTTCGTCAAACGTTTTAGTTAAACGTTTTCGTTAAGCTAAATTTATCATCTTATTCATAAAATGTCAATATAATTTAAAACTTTTTATTTCGTTTTTAGTATTATGCTCTCTATTATTTAATACTACAATATCGTTACACTTACTATATTACAATAATATATAAACAATTAAATATTAATAAATTACTATTATAAATAGAAATTTTTTTGTCTAAATGCCGCTAAAATGGGTAAATATAATTAACAATAATTTTACAGGAGGTTTAAGATGAAAATTAGTGCAAGAAATCAATTAAAAGGTAAAGTAGTAGAGATTAAAGATGGTGCAGTCAATGCTAAAGTGACCATAGATCTCGGTGGAGGAAATAAGATCACTTCTATTATTACTATGGACTCTGTTAAAGAATTAGGCTTGCAAGTAGGTTCGGACGCTACTGCTATAGTAAAAGCATCTTCTGTTATGATCGGCGTAGATCACTAAGCACAAACAAAAATACCAAGCTTTTATTATTGCTTGGTATTTTTTATACTTTATATTCCAAATAAAACTATTACAATGCTGGATTAACTTCAGCAATATGTACCAATGACGAAATATATTAATGCTAGGCTAAACCACCTTACCAATTCAGAAGTAGATCCTATCGCCAAGATTGCAGAGCTAAAGGTAGCTACGGTTACTATCCAAGAAGCATAAAGAAAAAGACAATATATCTATACTAAATCCTACTATAGAAAATTAATGAAGAGATAAAGAATGTAAATTAAAATCAATATCATACCTTCCCGTTTGCTAATTTCATTGATTTTACTATTGTATGCAAAGAATCCAAAGACAGATAAAACGATGGCTAGTGTTATAAAATGAATTCGATAAAATTCTTCAGTTACTGCGATTCCACCAGGAATTAACGCTGCAGATGCGCCTACTACTAACAGAATATTTAAAATATTAGCTCCCATTATATTTCCTATAACTAATCCTCCATGATTTCTTTTAGCTGCTGAGATACAGGTACTTAATTCAGGAACACTAGTTCCAAAAGCAACTAAAGTTGAAGCGATGATAACATCAGAAATCCCTATTCTTCTTGCAAGAATCTCTGCTGAATTGACTAACGAAGAGGCACTTACAGCTATAACTAGGGCTGAAATAAAAATGCTGAAAATAATCATGAATACACTTCTAGTATCTTTGTTCACTTGTATTCCAGATTTGTTTTTTTTGCTAATAGAAACCTTATTTTTCTCTTGAATGATTAAATACACAATGTACACCATAACTAACATTAAATAGATAAAACCAAACCATTGAGGGATATGACTGCCCTCATTTTGTACTTTATAGGGTAATGTGGTAAAAATCAAGAGAAATACTGTTGTAACGAGTAGATTGAATTTTTGTGAAGATTTTTCACCTACCGGGATCTTTCCAAAGAGAGCTCCTATACCTAAAATTAAGCTTGTATTCGTAATAATAGACCCTACTGCATTCCCAAGTGCAAAACTATCATTTCCTTTTAGTGCAGAGGAAATAGATGCAGATAGTTCTGGTAGAGTAGTACCTAAGGAAACAATGGTTGCTCCTATGATTATTTCAGGTAAACCCCATATTTGAGAAAGTTTTACAGCATTATCTACTAAATAATCTGCTGCTTTTGATAGTAAAAATAATGATATGCAAAATATAATAAAAATAACGATAATACTTGAATCTATTAGTATTGAATACATTTAAAGCGCATACCTCCTTTTATTAATGGTTTAATAATAAAAACAATCATATCCGTTTAATAGAATATGAATAAAGTTTTATAGATGTTTATAAAATAAAAAAGCATCTCCTATTAATAGATAAACAAAATAAAGGTGAGAAGCTTTAAAAGAGTTTCCCACCCCAGAAACGATTTCTTGAAAGCAAATAGAATTTGCCCAACCGAACCAAATGTATTAAATTATATATTTTATATATATTAATTCAGTGGTTTAAATATTCCAAGTATTCTAATTAACTCTACTATATATTAGGGGATTCCTTTTGGGTCAAGATCCGGCCCTACACTTAAGGTTTACATTGAGCAGAAGCTAGGGGTCAAAGTAGAACTCCCCCCAAAAAAGGCAAAGCCGAGAAATAATATGGCTTTGCCTTTTTTATTTATATTATTTTGCAGTTTTCCCTAATGAATTAGCAACTAATTTATTGTATTGTTCTTCTGTCAATTCACTGTGATAGAACAATTCATAGTATTTTGCAGCTTCGTCGTACATATCATAGCCTGCTTCTTCAGGATAAAGTAATTGAGTAATCCAAAGCATGCCCATGTAACGATTAACAGATGGTGGAGAGCCCATCCAATTGTAAGGACCTGCTGGCACTTCATAGTAATTTCCATCTTTGATGGCTTTTAATTGTTGCCATGATTTATCTTTTCCTACAGAGCTGTATACGCTACCTGGAGCAAAGATAATCACCTCAGGATTCCAATTAATGATTTGCTCCATATCTACAGGATTTCCTGTACCTTTACTAGAAATATCTTCTACAACTGCCACATTATTGCTTACTCTATCAATGATTTCAGCGTGGAAAGAATCTTTTGCTAATACACCTAAGCCATCTTCACCAGTAGCGTAAAGCAAATCTACCTTTCCTTCTTCGCCAATCTTTTCTATTAGAGCTTTTGTATCCTCATTTACTTTTTCACAGTAACTTGCTAATGCTTCTCCTTCTTTCTCTTTTCCTAAGAGCTTACCTAATGTTCTATAGGCATCCCCCATAGTGTCTGTTGTGGCTTCGATATGTATAGTAGGTATGCCTACTTGTTCCGATATATCATCCATATCTTCTACAACAGAAGGTTTTGATTCGCCAATATCAATAATGACTTGGGGGTCTACCTTGGCGATTTCTTCAAGATTAAGGTCACCTTGTCCATAAAACTGCCCTAGAATAGGAAGTTCATAGTACTCTGTATCAATATACTCCTCTGCACTTGGATTCCATTCTCCTGAAACTCCCACTAGGGCATCTGGAGCTATAGCAAATAATACAATTTGAGCTAATGCGCCAGAAGGCACAATTCTCGTGATATCAGCTGGAAGTGCTACTTCTCTCCCTGCTGAATCCGTAAAGCTAGTGGTTTTATCTTTACTTGTCACATCTTGCTTTTGTTTCTTGTCTACATCTGTACTACTTGGTTTACTGTTGTTACATGCAGTTGTCATAGATAGCAATAAGAACACTACAAGTAACATAGAAAGAATCTTCTTTTTCATTTTGTTTCCCCCTTTGTTTTAATATATCAAAGGCAAGAGAACATCTTATGATAGTATTCCCTTTTTATAGTGCTTTTAGGTATGCATACCCTTACCTTATCATCGTAGCCATAAACAGCGGATTAATTTCCATTTTTTCTAT
>ENA-UOOM01000997-UOOM01000997.1-fermentation-metagenome-genome-assembly--contig:-NODE-997-length-29242-cov-7.057971_pt1 | contig 29242 bp, 25 predicted proteins | sample MGYA00245781_ERZ724031 | MGnify/ENA primary metagenome ERZ724031 (study PRJEB28704, sample SAMN03018317) | fermentation metagenome | biome: anthropogenic terrestrial biome; feature: soil; material... | reverse complement strand
TAAGCGGCTTATCGGTTGCGGTTGCGGCTATAGCAGCAATATCGCTCTTGGTTGGCGGAATTGGAATAATGAATATCATGCTGGTTTCCGTGACGGAAAGGACAAGGGAAATCGGTATAAAAAAAGCTTTGGGAGCGAGAACCAAGGATGTTTTATTTCAGTTTCTCATAGAATCAGCAACACTTTCCGCCATAGGAGGAATAGTGGGAACCATAACGGGCATCAGCCTTGTTATGATAGGAGGTTCATTCATTTCAATACCGGTAGTCGTAAATCCGGGCTCCATTATATTGGCGGTTGCCTTTGCAATGATTATAGGAATATTTTTCGGATATTATCCTGCAAAAAAAGCAGCAAAATCAGATCCGATTGATGCTCTCAGATACGAATAAAAGCGCGGGTTCCCGCGCTTTTCAATTTAGTTGTTATCTAATAAAATTGGTATAAACCTTTTTTTCAACTTCCGGCTTTTCTATTTTCCCTTCGCCGAATTCAATTATTTTTAGAAGCCATGCCATATTTTTGCCAAGTATTCGCATTATTTGCGTACCTTCATCGTCTTTTAATGCTTCTCCCGGAGCTCTTCCGTAAATAACATTCCAATAATTTGAAGTAGGCATTATCATTTCGCTATAGCCTATGTAATTATTAAGCTGGTTATATGCGGGAATACCTCCGGAGCGCCTTACCGCAGTAACTCCGACGCCAACCTTATGTCGGTATAAAGAATTATTTGCACTTCCCACATATATCGCCCTGTCTAAAAATGCTTTCATTTCGGCAGAAATATCCGAAAAATGAACGGGTGAGCCGAAAATTATTCCATCCGCTTCCTTCATCTTTTGAATCCATTCATTTACATCATCATCAATAATACATCTTTCATCTCTTGTTTTAAAGCATGAATTGCACGCAGTACATCCGCGTATATTTTTATTGCCTATATGAACTATTTCAACTTCAATATTTTCTTTTTCCAATTGTTCGGCAAGGATTTTTATAGCATGATATGTATTCCCCTCTTTTCTTGGACTTCCGTTAAATGCAACAACTTTCATGATAACCTCCAAAATTTGATATTGCTATTATAATAAAGATAGAGTTAATTTACAAGATAAATAATAAATATGACAGTTAATTTTAATTTTAGAAACTTTTTTGGTTATACTATAAAAAATAATAATCAACATGGAGGTTACTATGAAAAAATTAGCATTGATAGTTTGCGCATTAATGCTTTTAAGTATGGTTGCATGTACAACCGACAATGGAAATTTAAACAATGACGGCAATAATGGCAATAATGGCAATAATGTGGGGGACGAAATCGGCGATGCAATTGACGGTAATAATACCGGCGCAAATGCCAATAACGGAGACAGAGCAGACGAGCAAACACTGAAAGGCTCGGCCCAGGGATATGGAGGAGAAGTAACTGTAACCGTAAAAGTTAAGGGAGATGATATAATATCGGTTGAAGCCGTGGGAGCAGACGAAACTGAAGGAGTAGGCTCCAAGGCTATAGATGAATTGCCTGACAAGATAGCAGAAGCGGATTCAACAGATATCGATGGTGTATCAGGTGCCACAAAAACAAGTGATGCAATAAAGCAAGCTGTAGATAATGCTCTAAAAGGAAATACACAATCAAAGGATTAAATACGCAGTCTGCGTTCACCGAGGCATACAAAAACCAGCCGATTAGGCTGGTTTTAATCATATAATGAAGATAAAATCAGTGATGTTGATGATTCTTTTATGCATTCGATTTTATGAAGATCATCTTGAATAGCCTTTAAACCCAAAGGTGTGCTGCATCTTACTTTCATAAGGATGCACCAGGTTCCCGTAACTATATGGCACTCCTCAATTACTAAATCAGGAATAATTAAATTTTTTAGTCGTTCCAAAAGATTATCATAATCAGTAGTCCTAACTCTTAAAGAAATAATCGCACATGTGTTAAAACCAAGTTTTGACCAGTCTATTGTTGCCTTGTAGCCTGTGATAATGCCTTGTTCCTCTAATTTCGTAACTCTGTTATGAATTGCAGGTCTGGATAAATTTAATCTTTTTGAAAGCTCCTCGTGAGAAATTCTTCCTTCCTTTTCTATATTTTTTATGATTTGCATGTCCAAAGAATCCATATACAACACCTCGTATCATATCGTAATTTGTTTGAAAAAATTTAATACTATCAGTTTTAATATAGCATAAAAATATACAAGTTGTAAATGCTTTTTTATATAATATGAAAAAATAAATGTAAAGTTTTATATTTATTAAGAATAGACAATTTTGTGTATCCTGAAAATGTTTCAGGTGACATACCTGCGGCGGTTGAAGCAAAGGCAATTGTAATTAGAAACACTGATTGACAAGATAAATAACATGTTATACAATATAAATGAAAAATACCTGAAGAAAATAGATATTAGGAGGTAAATTTCGGCATTTTAATATGCTGAAATTTACCTTTGTTTTTATAAGGAGGATGAAATGGATAAGGTTATAATTACGGGGAGCACTTTAACCCTTGAAGAAGTAGCGGCTGTGTGCAGAAATTACAAAAAGGTAGAATTATCGGATTTTGCTGTTGAAAGGATTTTAGAATCAAGAAAGGTTGTTGATGATTTTGTAGAAAACGAAGATGTGGTTTATGGAATTACAACCGGCTTCGGAAAATTCAGCGATGTGATTATATCAAAAGAAGAATCTGAACTTCTGCAGAAAAACCTGATAATAACTCATGCGGTGGGAGCGGGAAAGCCGTTTGATACAGAAATAGTAAGAGGAATAATATTATTAAGAATAAACAATTTGGCAAAAGGGTATTCAGGTGCAAAGCTCGAAACTATACAAACAATGATTGAAATGCTGAACAAAGGGGTTCACCCAATCGTGCCCGAAAAGGGCTCCTTGGGAGCCAGCGGAGATTTAGCACCCCTTTCTCATATGGTGCTGCCGATGATAGGACTTGGATTAGCTGAATATAAGGGAACGGTAATGTCGGGGGAGGAAGCTATGAAATTGGCAGGAATATCTGTAATTCGGCTGACTTCCAAAGAGGGTCTTGCACTTATAAACGGAACTCAGGTTATGACTGCTGTTGGGGCATTGACTGTTTATGATGCACTGAACATATTAAAAGTATCGGACATTGCAGCGGCTCTGAGTTTTGAAGCCCACAACGGAGTGGTTAATGCCTTGGATCATAGAATCCACGATGTTCGCCCTCACAAAGGCCAGATTGATACTGCAAGAATATTGTTGGATTTACTTGCAGGAAGCAAAATGACAACCAAGCAGGGCGAAATCCGTGTGCAGGATGCATATTCCTTAAGATGCGTTCCGCAGGTTCACGGAGCTAGTAAAGATGCCGTAAATTATGTTAAGGAAAAAGTAGAAATAGAAATAAATTCAGTTACTGATAACCCCATAGTATTTCCTGAAACCAAGGAAGGAATTTCGGGAGGTAATTTTCATGGTCAGCCTATGGCGCTGAGCTTTGACTTTTTAGGAATTGCTCTTTCCGAGCTCGCCAATATTTCCGAGAGAAGAATAGAAAGACTGGTAAATCCATCACTTAGCGGACTGCCAGCATTTTTGGTTGAGCATGGAGGGCTGAATTCGGGATTTATGATTGTTCAGTATTCTGCGGCAGCGCTGGTATCCGAAAATAAGGTTTTGGCACATCCCGCTTCTGTTGACAGCATACCTTCTTCCGCAAATCAAGAAGACCATGTTTCCATGGGTACTATTGCTGCGCGTAAAGCAAGAGAAATTTTAGAAAATGTAAGAAGAGTTTTAGCTATGGAAATAATGTGTGCTTGTCAGGGAATAGACCTCAGGGGAAATAAGGGACTTGGTGCAGGAACCAAGTTGGTTTATGAAGAAGTAAGAAAAGTTATCCCAATGTTAAAAGAAGACAGACCTTTATATGATGATATTAACAGGTGCGAAGAATTAATCATAAACGGAATGATTACAAAAGCCTGCGATAACATAGCAAAGCAGAGTCCGGAGGTATAAATATATTCAGGCAGGCGATCCTGCCTTTTTTAATTATTGAATAAAATATATCAGAGTGATATAATTAAGCAAAATAAAAATTCGTGGAACAAATGTAAAAATGTTAACGTCTAATATATAACCGAACGGGGTGGAACAATGAATAGCAATGAAAGGTGGCTTGTAGAGGAAAGTCGGAAGGGAAATGTTGATGCTTTTGAAGAGCTGATCAAAGATTATAAAAAAAGTGCCTACAACATTGCGCTTCGGGTACTTAGGAATGTTGAAGACGCTGAAGATGCTTCCCAGGAGGCACTGATAAAGATATTTAAAAGTATAAATAACTTTAATATGGAATCCACATTTAAGGTATGGATGTATAGGATTGTAGTAAATACATGTATTGATTTTAAGCGCAAAAAAATTATTAATGCAGTGTCAATAGACGAAACAATAGACTTAGGTTCGGGAAGAGAAATTCAAAGAGAAATTTCCGATGAATCTAACAATCCGGATGCGTTAATTGATAGAAATTTCAGCACGCAGCTTGTAAATAATGCAATTAACAAGTTGGAGGATGACTTTAAAACTATAATAATACTAAGAGATATAAAAGGTTTCACTTATGGAGAAATATCCGAAATACTGTCTTGTAATTTGGGAACGGTAAAATCAAGGTTATCAAGAGCAAGAAAGTGTTTAAAAGAATTATTGGAAATAGAAATGAAAGCCCAGAGCTAAGGTGGTGATTAGATGAATTGTAATGAAATATGTGACAAACTGTCATTATATATTGATAATGAATTAGGCGATGAAGAAATGCGTCAGATGGAAGAGCATATTAAGTCCTGCGTAAATTGTCAAAAAGAGTTGGAAGAATACGAAAATTTAATATCAGTATTACAAAGTTTGCCTGAAGAAGAGCCGCCTGAAGGTTACTGTGCGAGACTTCATGAAAAATTATTGGAGAACGGTCCTCAATTAGAAACCCGCAAGGAAGCTTCCAAAATAAAAAAAATTAACCGCTTCAAGTGGATGAAATACGGAAGTATTGCCGCCGCATTGGTATTGGTGTTTCTTGTAGGCAATATGAATTCAGGAAAAAATAATTTTGGAATAAAATCTAAAACCGAAAGTTCCTATGATATGGCTGCAACTGAAGAAAATAAAGCCGTCGCACCTCAAGCAATAGAACCTGCTGAGGCTCTCGAAGAATATAGCGATAAAATTGCGGAGGAAATAAGAGGAGAAGCTTCATCATATATTGCAAATGATTCAGTTATGCTTACATCCTCAAAAGCGGAAAAGGAAATGAAAATAATCAAAACCGGCGCAATTTCCGCTCAAACGGAGGATTATGACGTTTTTATGGATGACTTGTCCATGAAATTAAGCTCCTTAGGAGGATTTTTAGAAAGCAACAATACTGAAGTTTATCAGGTTTATGATGATAATAAGCTGATGTATGGCAGCATAAGAATCAGGGTTCCTCAGGAAAGCTTTTATGAATTGGTTGACTATTTGGAAAATACAGTAGAGGTAAGAAGAAAAAATATTAATGAAACTGATGCAACCAAGGAGTATTATGAAAAAGACAACAAAGTAAAAAACCTGGAGGTACAGGAACAACACTTAAGGGAACTGTTTGAGAAGGCAAATACGGTTGAAGAAATGCTTCTCATTGAAAATGAACTCAGAAGAGTAAGAACCGAAATTGATGCTTTAAATATAAGCTTAAGCGATATAAATGACAGAGCTGCAATGTCAACAATAAATTTGGAAATTGAAGAAGTAATGACCGCAAGCCTTACGCTGAAGTCTAAGGACAGCGTATGGGAAAGATCAAAGAATGGGTTTATAAATACGGTGAACAGTATGATAAGAGCTTTGGGAAACTTTGTTGTCAACGTAATATCAAGCTCTCCCATATTGATACCCTTCATAATCGTTTGTATAGTCGGATTCTTTAAGATTAAAAAATATTGGAAAAAGAAGATGCCCTAACCCCATTTTTCAGAGTGTTTTTCCACCTTATTTTCATGACCGGCCATCGGAAACATCCCGACGGCCGGTCTTTTTTGGAGAATTTTGTTTATTGATTCAAATAAGTGTGATATAATGAGATATCAAATTTAAAGAGAGGCGAATTATGGGTCAAAGTATTGCTGATATGCTGAATGATAAATCAAAGGAACAGATGAAAAACATGCTCAAAACAAATAAAACAATTGCTGAACTTAAGCCCGGAGAAAAGGCGGATGGATTTTATCTGATTAAAAGTTTTGAAGTTAAGAAAACTACTAACGGAAAACAATATATAGATATAGATTTAGTTGACAAGACCGGTGAAATAAATGCAAAGATTTGGGATTATACTAAAGAAACGGAAAAATTAATTGAGGAAAACCCCATTGTAAAAGTAAGAGGAGAGGTCTTGGAGTGGAATGGATTGAGGCAGCTTAAGGTTAACAAAATAAGAGAGAAGAACCCTGAAGATAATGTTCTTATTTCAGAATTAATTCCATCTGCTCCCGTTGCACCCGGTGAAATGCTTGAAGCAGTATATTCCTATGTGAAGAAAATAAAGGATACTGAAATCAGGACACTTGTTTTCAATATCCTAAAAAAATATGAAAACAAATTATATTATTATCCTGCAGCAAAGAAAAACCACCATTCCTACAAGGGGGGGCTCTTGTATCATAATCTGAGAATGCTTCAGTCGGGTGAAAAACTTTGTCAGGTTTATGATTTTCTCAATACTGACTATGTATATGCCGGCGTAATCCTTCATGACATGTGTAAGATATTGGAAATGGATTCGGACGAATATGGTGTGGTTTCTGATTATACTATGGAAGGAAAATTGCTTGGGCACATAATTCAAGGAATAAAGGAAATAGATTCAGAGGGCGAAAAAATAGGAATTGTCAGAGAAAAAAGCGTGATTCTGCAGCACATGGTCTTATCTCATCACTATGAACCTGAGTTTGGCAGCCCTAAGAAACCTATGACGCCGGAAGCGGAGCTTTTGCACTTTTTAGATATAATTGATGCAAGAATGTTTGATTTCGAACATTCGCTTGAAGCTATAGAGCCGGGGCAATTTACTGATAAAGTATGGCTTTTGGATAACAGAAATCTTTATAAATTAAAAGGAGATTCTTAAACCTAATATAGGTATGGGGACACACCTCTAAAGTAGGGCGAGCTCTTGGAGTAAGCTTTAGAGGAATGTCCCCGAAAATGAAGAATCTCTTTTTTTTTTATGCCCCAACCCCATTTTTAGAGGGGTATGGGGCATAGGTTATTATCTTCTTCTTTGTCTTATGCGAATTGGTTTTTGAACATGCTTTTCATGTTTTATGTTTTTCTCTGCTGAAGGGGGTGTGTTAACAGGATTACTATCATCATCTTCTATGCTGTAGTCAAACTGAGCACTCTTAAATACTTGACTATCGGAATGTTCATGCGTCTTATCGGGCTCTTCGGATTGTTCCGAAGAAGACATTATGTTATTTATCATAGGCATGAATGCTTCCATTAAACTGCTTAAATCATTGCTGTTTTCCTTATTGCCGGCTGCTGCCAAGGAAGAGAGCACTTCGTTAAAGCTGCTTTTATTGCCGTTTGTTAAAGAGGAAAGCATTTCGTTTAAGCCGCCATTTTTTGCTATATTCATCGCCACGGCACCTATTATCTTATCCATGTTGTTAGCTAAAAGGGGCTGTGCCACTAACTTTGCAACAGGAATGTTTCCGTTTTTCAATAATGCTGTTATTTTATCTGTCGGAGTTTTAGCGTCAAAAGCCTGTATTGGTCTGAAATTTTGAGCCCTGCTGATAAATGAGTACATTCCAAGCAGTGTGCTCACTTTTTCCACTGCCGGCAGATATGTATTTACCTTTGATACTGTTTGTGCCGAAGTAAGAGGTGCAAAGGTCCGAACCATACTTATTATGTTTTCCATTTTTCCGGGGTCTTGCAATACTCCTGAGGTAAATGATTTTGTGGTTCCCGACAGCTTAGATACAATGCCGTTTAACTGATTGCTTCCGAAAATATATTTGGCAGCTAAAGAATATAATAATATTTGAACTGGAATAATATCACCTTCTTATAAACATCTTCTTATATCATATTCCGGCAGGATAATTATGTTACTTAGAATAAGTGACCGTATCACAAATAAAATTGTAATTAAATGATGCTCGCGGCATATTATGTAATATGATTGGAGGTATATGAATGTCAAATATATTTAGAAGCGATAAAGAAATTAACAAAATTAAGGAAAGCAAGGAATTTAAAAAGGTTGCAAGCGATAAGCGCGTAAATGATTTTGTAAATAATAAGCAATTTCAAGAATTTAAAGAAAAGTATGAAGGTAAATCCGAAGATGAAATTTTAAGGGATGCAAAAAATATGGGAAGGAAATTAAAAGAGCAATATGGAGAACAGGAATACAACAAAAAAATTGAAGATTTAAAAAACTTTGAGAAATTTTTAACCCCTGAACAAAAAAGAAAAATGAGGAAGTTCTTAGAAAATCTTGATTGAAAATAGGTACTTGTCAACATAATAAAGGAGCGAAGCTCCTTTTTGGATTCATGTAATGTTATGCATGATTATTATATAATGTGATAAAATGCATTAAACAACATAAGACTGCATATTTTATTATAATTAATTTTTGCCATTGTTTTTTGCTTGAAAATAATATTCAAATTTAAACGATAAATTTCGACAAAAAATTATTTGCAAATGTGTGCCTGATGAATACAAACTTGAAATATTGTTAATAACAGGAAATAAAACGTTTTCAAAAATCAATTGACAATTAATATATATTCAATTATAATATGGATACATAATTTATAATTCTGTAAAAATTAGGAGGGACAAGTAATGAAGAAGTTAATAAGTTTATTATTGACTCTGATGATGGTTTTACCGTTGGCATCATGCACTCAGCCGGCACAAACCCCTGCGGGAGACACTGGGGACTTTCAGGGCAAGATAGCAATTGTTACAAACACACTATCTCAAAATGAAGAAGAATATCGTTCAGCTGAATTGATGGTTAAAAGATATGGAGAAGACAAAATTGTTCACCAATTATGGCCGGATAACTTCATGACTGAACAGGAACAAATGATAAGCACAATAGCAAAAATAGGCTCCGACCCGGAAGTTAAAGTATTGATTATCAATCAGGCAGTTCCCGGTACCAATGCAGCGGTAGATAAACTGCTGGAAACTAGGGATGATATGTTTATAGTTTACTGTACGCCTCAGGAAAATCCGCCTGATGTTGCACAGAGAGCAGACCTGATTCTTAATCCCGATGAATTGAAAATGGGAGATAATATTCCTGTACAGGCAAAGAAATTAGGAGCTGAAACATTAGTTCACTATTCATTTCCGAGGCATTTATCAATAGTTATGATTGCCGCAAGACGAGAAATAATGATAGAAAAATGCAAGGAAATCGGACTTGAATTCCACGATGCTTCTGCGCCTGACCCGACAAGCGACGTTGGAGTACCGGGAGCACAGCAATTCATACTTGAGGATGTGCCTAAGTTGGTTGATAGATTCGGAAAGAATACGGCATTCTTCTCAACGAACTGTTCAATGCAGACTCCGCTGATTAAAGCTTGTGTTGACGAGGGAGCAATTTATCCTCAGCCGTGCTGTCCTTCACCATACCACGGATTCCCTACGGCTTTGGGTATAGAATCAATATCCAAGGACTTTTCTGTTGAGGGTATGGCACTGGTTGTAAGCGAAACTGCCAAAGCACTTAAAGAAAAAGGAGTTTTAGGAAGATTCTCCACATGGCCGGTGCCTGTTGCCATGATGAATACGATAGCTTCCACAGAATATGCCATTGAGTGGTTAAAAGGCAATGTAGGCGATGAATTAGACGTAAAATTACTTGAAGAAAAGATGGCTGAATATGCTAAACTCACTGTTACTACAAGCCCGTACACTGAAGAAGGTCTGGAAATTCCTCACTTCAGACTGATAATGATGGATTTCTTAACTTACGGAGAAGAACATATTATCTAATACATAATAAATATCTATAAATATAAGGAATGTTTCAGAATTTCTTATTTGATACTTCTGATTCATTCCTTTGCTAATTAAGAAAAGTCATACAGCAGGAGGTAAAAATGAGTGATAGCCTTCTAAGCTTAAAGCATGTTTCAAAAGAATATTCGGGAAACAAAGTGTTGAAGGATATAAGTATTGAGCTGAAAAAGGGTGAAATTCATGCGCTTATAGGTGAAAACGGAGCAGGCAAATCCACATTAATGAACATTCTTTTCGGTATGCCTGTAATTCATACAACCGGCGGATATGAAGGAGCTATAGAAATAGAAGGTAAGGAGGTACATATTAAATCTCCTCATGATGCCATGAATTATGGAATTGGCATGGTACATCAGGAATTTATGCTTATTAACGGATTTACCATTACCGAAAACATTAAACTGAACAGGGAAATAACAAAACCAAACTTGGTAAGCCCCGTCTTTGGAAAACGTTTGGAAACATTGGATATTAAAAAAATGAATGAGGATGCAAGAAATGCCTTGGACATTTTGGATATGAATATTGATGAATTTTTACCGGTGGCAGGTCTTCCCGTAGGTCATATGCAGTTTATTGAAATTGCGCGGGAAATAGATAAAACAGGAATAAAGATTCTTGTTTTTGACGAACCTACGGCAGTTTTGGCAGAAGCGGAAGCTAAAAACCTTTTAAATGCTATAAGAAAACTTTCGCAAAAAGGAATAGGAATCATTTTTATAAGTCACAGGCTTGATGAAATAATTGATGTTGCCGACACGGTTACGGTTCTTCGTGACGGAGAGCATGTGGTTACAAAAAATGTTAAGGATACTAATAAATATGAAATAGCTCAGCTGATGGTTGGACGAAAAATCAACATTGAAAGAGGAGAAGGAATAAACAAAAATATTGTTGACGAAACAATATTGAATATAAAGGATTTAGCTGTTGCTATGCCCGGTGAAAGAGTAAAGGGTATAGATTTAAGTGTAAAAAGAGGAGAAATAGTAGGTATAGGCGGACTGGCAGGACAGGGGAAGTTAGGTCTTGCCAATGGTATTATGGGGATATTTCCCGCAAAAGGAGAAGTTGAATTTGAAGGTAATAATTTAGCATTAAACGACCCGAAGACTGCAATTAAATCCGGCATTGCATTTGTAAGTGAAGACAGAAAAGGTGTAGGACTTTTATTGGATGAATCAATCGAATCTAATATTGCATTTTCGGCAATGCAGATAAATAATGATTTTTTAATTAATTTTGGAGCTGTAAAGTTGAAGGATTCCGCCAAAATTAGAAGTCATGCCGTTAAAATGATTGGAGATTTGGATATAAGATGCACCTCCTCCATGCAAATGGTGGGAAGTTTAAGCGGAGGAAACCAGCAGAAGGTATGTGTTGCGAGAGCTTTAACTTTAAAACCCACACTTCTTTTAGTTTCAGAGCCGACCAGGGGAATAGACATAGGAGCTAAGAAATTAGTGCTTGACTTACTGAAGCAGTTAAACAACGAAGGTATGACCATAGTAATGACTTCTTCGGAATTAGCCGAGTTAAGAAGCATATGTGACAGGATCGTAATAATTTGCGAAGGTAAGGTTGAAGGGGTACTTCCTCCTGATGCGCCGGATGCCGAATTCGGTTTAATGATGTCAGGCAGCAGACATACAGAAGGGAGTGAGGCATAATGACAGGGATAAAAGAAAAAGGTATAAGTTATAAAGATATAGTTAAAAAGGTAGGCTTTCCAACAATTTTTATCGGAGGATTCTGGATTTTGCTTCTTATAGCAGGCGGATTCTTGGGAATATCCATGACAACCTTGTTAAGTGACACAATAAAACGCGCAGGAATGAACGGCATACTTGTGCTTGCAATGGTTCCTTCCATTCAATCGGGAACAGGACCGAATTTTGCATTGCCGGTAGGAGTAGTATGCGGCTTATTTGCGATAGTTTGTTCAATTGAAATTGGATTTACAGGCTGGGCATGGCTATTTGCATCAATTGCTTTTGCCATACCATTGGCTGTTATTGTTGGATATTTATACGGTAAACTTTTAAATGCGGTTAAAGGCTCCGAAATGACCATTGCAACTTACACAGGATTTTCAATTGTTGCGTTTATGTGCCTTCCGTGGCTTGTGATACCATTCCAAAGCAAAAATATGGGATGGTTTATAGGGAAGGGATTAAGAGAAACAATTCAGCTTGATGCAATCAAAGGAGCGCAAACATTAAGTAACTTTTTAAAATTTTCACTTTTTGGGGAAAAGGGCTTTATTACTTTCGGAGGAGAAAAAGGAATAATAATACCGACCGGAATGCTCTTAATGTTTTTCATATGCTGTGTTACAGTATGGTTATATTTCAGGTCAAAGTCAGGTATTGCCATATCTGCGGGCGGAATTAACCCGATGTTTGCAAAGTCCTCGGGAATAGATATAGACAAATGCAGAATAAAGGCAAATATTTTGTCTACCATAATGGCAGCTATCGGAATTATTGTTTATTCTCAGGGCTACGGTTATGCACAGCTTTACACTGCTCCCTTAAACATGGCATTTCCTGCTGTGGCTGCTGTTTTAATCGGAGGTGCTACAGCTTCAAGAGCAAAGGTATTTCATGTAATAATAGGCGTAATCATATATCAGGGTCTTTTTACAACGGCACTTCCTGTGGCAAACCTATTGTTTGAAGGTACGGATTTATCTGAAATACTTCGTATGATAATTCAAAACGGAATAATTCTTTATGCTTTGACACAGGTTAAAGGAGGCGATAAATAATGAATAATGCAAAAACACGCGAAAGACTAAATACACCCAAGACATCAACATGGGTTGCAGATAATATTGTTTCATTGATATTCGTTGCCTTTACAATATTTGGATTCCTTGTTTCAGACGGTGTAACAATAAATTTTTTCCTGACTGAATTGTCAAGCCGTTTCTTCAGGAATGCATTCCTTGTTTTATCTTTAGTCATACCGGTAGTGGCAGGTCTTGGACTGAACTTCGGTATAGTGGTCGGTGCAATGTCAGCACAAATTGCTATTGCCATTGTGAGGTATTTTGAATTTGGAGGAATTGCGGGACTCGTTTTAACATTTGTTTTAGCACTTCCTATTGCGGGATTATTTGGATATTTCACAGGTGCCTTGTACAACAAAACAAGAGGGCAGGAAATGATAGCAAGTTTAATGGTATGTTATTTCGCCAATGGTCTATATCAATTTTTATTCCTGTTCGTTGTAGGCGTAATTATAAAAGTTCCGAAAACTCACCCAATGATTAAGCCTGACGGGGTAGGGGTGAGAATGACGGTTGACTTGGTTCCTGTTGAGAACGGCGGTCTTAAATATGCCTTGGATAAAATATGGGAAATACCGTTCATGTGGGCAATATTGATTGTTTTTGCTTGTATTTTACTTCTGCAGCTATGGAAAATCTACAGAAACAAAAATAATCCTGCATTGTACAGATATAACAAAACAATGGTTTTAATAAATGCAGCTTTGAGCACAGCTATGATTGCCCTAAGCATTTATTCAATTTTAACAAATTCAAGGCTGATGATAATTAGAAAGGTTCCGGTAGTTACCGGATTATTAATAGTCGCTCTTTGTGTTTTCAATGAATTGATTTTAAGGACAAAGTTAGGGCAAGATTTCAGAAGTGTCGGACAAAGCCAGCACATTGCCGAGGTTTCCGGTATAAATGTTGACAAAACACGAATAATAGCAACAATTATGTCAACTGTATTTGCTTCATGGGGACAAATTATGTATCTTCAGAATATGGGTACCTTGAATACATACGGCGCGCATACGCAAATAGGAATGTTTTCCGTTGCGGCATTGTTGGTCGGAGGAGCTTCGACTCAAAAAGCAGGAGTGAAGCATGCTGTCATAGGTACACTGTTATTTAACTCAATGTTTATAATGTCTCCCGAAATAGGATTGTCATTGTTTGGCAACGCCCTCTTGGGAGAATATTTCAGAACATTCATGGTATATGGAGTTATCGGTCTTGCACTGGGACTTCACGTGTGGAGAACAAACAAGAAGGGTAAAATTACTTTGAATTAAAAATTTGACTGAACTATTGGGGTGCGTGTGATTCTTAACTCATCGCGTTTGACTTGCCTGCAATTTCTAAGAGGTATGGGGACACACCTTTGCTATATGGTTAGTCTCTGAGGGTAAAAGGAATGTCCCCGATAAAGTATCTGAGAAATGGGGTTAGGGCATCTTTGTGCTTGAATAATTAAAATCGGAGTAGTATAATCAGTTCAGGAAAATACGGAGGAAAACATGGATAACATAAAGGAAAACGTGAAGGACAATGTTTTAATACTTTCTATAGAGTCATCCTGCGATGAAACTGCTGCTGCTGTTGTTGAAAACGGCAGAAATGTTTTATCCAATGTAATATCATCTCAAATAGAAATTCATAAGGAATTCGGAGGTGTTGTACCTGAGGTTGCTTCAAGAAAGCATATTGAGAATATTAATGATGTTGTATCGGAAGCATTGATTAAAGCCAATGTCGAACCAAAGGATATAGATGCTGTTGCCGCAACCTACGGTCCCGGTTTAGTGGGAGCTCTTTTGGTGGGAATTAATTTTGCAAAAGGACTTTCCTATGTATGGGAAAAGCCGTTGATTGGTGTCAATCATATTGAAGGACATATAAATGCAAATTATATAGAAGATAAAAACCTTGAACCTCCATTTATCTGCATGGTAGTGTCGGGAGGACATACCCACTTGGTTAATGTAAAGGATTACGGTGAATATGAAATTTTAGGAATGACCAGAGACGATGCCGCCGGTGAAGCCTTCGACAAGGTGGCAAGAGCAATCGGATTAGGGTATCCGGGAGGACCTTTAATTGATAGGTCAGCTAAGATGGGAAACAAGGATGCAATAAAGTTTCCCAGAGCAATAATTGACGATGAAACATTGGATTTCAGCTTCAGCGGTTTAAAATCCGCAGTTTTAAACTATCTGCATAATTCCAATCAGAAAAATGAAACCGTGATAAAGGAAGATGTTGCGGCAAGTTTCCAGGAAGCGGTGGTTGATGTGCTGGTTATGAAAACAATGAAGGCCGCAAAACAAAAGAATTTAACCACTGTTGCTTTAGCGGGAGGGGTTGCATCCAACAGCCGGCTTAGAGAGAGATTTCAGGAAGAATGCAGCGGACATAATTATAAATTTATTAAACCATCCCTGATTTTATGCACTGATAATGCAGCAATGATTGGCTGCGCAGGATATTATAAATATTTAAAAAAGCAATTCGATAATTCATCCTTAAATGCAATGCCAAATTTGGAACTTGCAAATTGATTAACAGCTTATTCAAAAAAAGTATCAACAGCTGTGGATAAAGTTGTTGATACAAGTAATACAGTAAAAAAGTTATACACAGACTATCAACACAGAGTGGATAACTTTTTTTAATTTTCTAAAATTTCTTCCCATTGAGAGTATAAATTTTGAAGTTTTTCTTTACTGATGTTTAATTTTTCATTTAAATTAATAATTAGAAATTTGTCATTATATGTCGAAGGTTGACATAATTTATTTTCTAATTCATGAATTTCATTTTCATGCAATAAAATTTGTTCTTCAAGCTCTCTTATGGCTTTTTCCCGTTGTTGCCTGTCTCTTATGATTTCCCGTTCCTTTTTCTTTTCCGCATTTATTTGTGTCTTGGTTTTGCTTATAGTTTCATCATCATCAGTTTCATTGAGCTCTGCTTTTTTTTGAACATAGTAATCATAATTGCCAAGATACTCAAATGCCCCGTCTTCCGATAAATCATAAATCTTATCAACAACCTTATTCAGAAAGTACCTGTCGTGAGAAACCACCAATATGGTTCCTTCATAGTTAATAAGGGAATCTTCCAATACTTCCTTAGAATCAATGTCCAAATGGTTGGTAGGTTCGTCCATCAGCAAAAAATTCGCATTGGACGTCATAAGTTTCAACAATGACAGCCTGCCTTTTTCCCCGCCGCTTAAATCTGCGATAATTTTATACATATTGTCTCCGTTGAATAAAAATTGTGCAAGAAATTTTCGAATGTCATAATAGTTGAGGGTGGGATTTTCATCCCATATCTCATCTATAACAGTATTTTCATTATCTAAGTTTGTCTGCTCCTGGTCGTAATATCCTATATAAACATAATGACCTAAGGTAACCTCTCCTGCATAATCCTTGATTATATCTGCAATTATTTTTAAAAGGGTTGATTTGCCTATGCCGTTAGGGCCGATAATTCCTACCTTTTCTCCCTTGTAAACATTTAAATTTACATTTTTGAGAACCTGATGACTATTAAAAGACATGGATACATTATTTACACTTAAAACATCCCGTCCGCTTTTGATTTTAGGTGTAAATCTTAGCTTAACCCTTCTGTTTTCAACAGAGGGCTTATCCAATTTTTTGATTTTATCCAAAGCTTTCTGCCTGCTGAATGCTTGCCTTATATTACGCTTGCTGCCGTATGCATGCAGGCGGCGTATCATTTCTTCCTGTCTTTCAATTTCCTTTTCATATTCATCATACTGCTTTGTTGCCTGTTCCAACTCGATTTTCCTTTTTTTCATAAATTCAGAATAATTGCCGTTATAAGCTGTTAAGGACTTGTTTTCCATAAGGAAAATCCTGTTTACGGTGTTGTCTAGGAAATATCTGTCATGAGAAATTATTATTACCGCACCTTTAAAGTCTTTAATATATTTTTCAAGCCATGAAATTGCCTCAATGTCTAAATGGTTGGTAGGCTCATCCAGCAAAAGCATGTCTGCTTTTTCCAACAGAAGCTTTGCAAGCATGACTCTGCTTTTTTGACCGCCGCTTAATATATTAATTGGCTTATCAAATTCTCCTTCCGAAAATCCAAGACCTTTTAATACTCCCTTAATCGTGCTTTTGAAACCGTAACCGTCTGATTCCACAAACTGTTCGCTTAATTTTGAATATGTGCCCATGAGATCCTCTAACTCTTCCGGATCATCATCCTCCGTAAAGCTGCTTATTTCATTTGACAAATGATAGAGCTTTTCTTCTAACTTAATAATCTCATCAAAAATTGTGAGCATTTCTTCCATAATGCTCATATTGCTTTCAATAGTTGTATTTTGTTTTAAATAACCTAATTTCCTGCCTTTTGCCATATAAATTTCGCCGGAATCAGGCTCTAAATTTTGTGTCAATATATTAAATAAGGTTGTTTTTCCTGCTCCGTTAAGACCGATTAAACCCACTTTTTCATTGTCGTCTACGGTAAATGAAATATTTTCAATAACATTTTCCACCACATAGGCCTTTGAAACATTATTGCATGATAAAACAATCATAACTGTATCCTTTCTAAGCTGCCGCAATAAGTAATATTCTGATTATATCATAACTTAACATTTAATTGAATTAGAATTTTCGTAATGTATAACATATAAAAAATTAATTGGTATCTTTTTTTAGAGTATGAAATATGATACAATATAAAAAATTGATTTTTAATTTGGAGGAATTATGGGGAAACTATTTGGCACAGATGGCGTTAGAGGTGTTGCAAATAAAGATTTATCATCTGAACTGGCATATAAATTAGGACGAGTAGGCGGATACTTTTTAACAAAGGATAAAAACAGACCAAAGATGGTTGTGGGTATGGACACAAGAATATCAGGCGATATGCTTGAGGGTGCACTGTCTTCGGGCTTAAACTCTGCAGGAATTGATGTATTATATCTTGGAGTATTGCCCACACCGGCCGTAGCATGCATGATTAAAATACTTGATGCCGACGGAGGAGTGATGATTACTGCATCTCACAATCCGGTTGAATATAACGGAATAAAGTTCTTCAACGAAAATGGACTAAAGCTGACAGATGAAATGGAAAATTCAATTGAAGAATATATAATTCATAATTTAGATATAGACTTCCGACCTGTTTCAGAATATTTAGGAAGAAAAATACGTGTTGAAAATCCATTAAGAAAATATATGGATTATTTAATGGATACAATAGATGTAGATTTAAATGGAATGAAAATTGCCGTTGACTGCGGAAACGGAGCGACTTACAAGGCAGCTCCGGAACTGCTCCATGAGTTAGGAGCGCAGGTATATGTAATTCACAATGATCCTAACGGAATAAACATAAATGTTAACTGTGGCTCTACTAAGCCTGAAGAAATTCAAAAACTTGTTTTGGAAACAGGAGCAGATGCCGGACTTTCCTTTGACGGAGATGCCGACCGATTGATTGCATCAGATGAAAACGGAAATATTGTTAATGGAGACCATATTCTTGCAATATGCGGCACATACTTGAAAGAAAAAGGAAGATTAAAAAACAATACGGTAGTTGGAACTGTTATGACAAACATGGGTCTGGATATGTGCCTTAAGGAAAATAATATTGATATCATAAAAGCTAAAGTCGGAGACAGATATGTTTTGGAAGAAATGCTAAAAGGAGGGCATTCCTTAGGCGGTGAGCAATCGGGACACATTATCTTTTTAGATTACAACACAACAGGAGATGGACTGCTGACGGCTATCCAGCTTTTAAGTGTTATAAAACAAAAAAACACAAAGCTTTCAAAGTTAGCTGAAATAATGAAGGATATGCCGCAGGTGTTAATTAATGCGCAAGTTTCAGAAGAGAAAAAAAATAATTACTTAGATGATGATATAATAAAGAATAAAATAGAAGAAATAGAAAAACATTTTGACAAAAAAGGCAGGGTGCTAATAAGACCATCAGGAACTGAGCCACTGGTCAGAGTAATGATTGAAGGAGAAAATCAGGAGGAAATAAATTCATACGCCACCGAATTAGCAGCCTTAATAGAAAAAAGATTGAATTAAGCATTCCGGGCATTCTGGGGACGGACCTTTGAGTGACGTGAGCATTATATGTCGCATTGGGTATTCTTCACCTAAGGTCAGGAGTGGGACAGTTAAGTACGTACCTACTGCCCCGCTAAAGGGATTTCCATGTAGGGGATATAAATGGAATGTTCCTTTGGCTGATGATAAATTATAATTGATTTTAAAGTGTATGCAGGGGAAGGAATAAGCTTTATTTCTGCCCTTTCTCTTATTTTGTCAATAGCTATCGGTCGTTTTGGTCTTTGTTTTACAATGGTTAAATGGGGAGTATATCCTCTTTTTTCATGCTGTAAATTTAAATTTTCATATATTTTTTTATGTAAATTTATTAAGTCGGGAGAATTAACACTTACATATAAAACTCTGCTGCCAAATTGCTCAAGATCACTTAGCTTTATATTAAAAGGTTTTGTTTTTTTACATACTTCCACTACTTTTTCAATAAAAGTATCCTCAACGGGAAGTGCAGGAGGAGGAACCAAGGTAATGTGAGGCTCGGTAGTGAAGAATCTGAACTCGGCTCTAAGTATTTCAATTTTATTTTTATAGTTTTTTGGTATGGGAACTCCTATGAAATATTTCATACATATCCTTCCTATTATCTTTTTGATTTTATTATATTTTTTATTTATAAAAAATCAAGTATATATTATAATAAATACAACGGAAATTTTATTCAGGTACATAAATTATATATAATAAATTGCTAATTCTTATATGGTAAAATATTAAAATCACATAAATGAACAGTAAAAATAAATTATTAGAGGCAATCGTGGAAAATATTGAATTTATTGAATATTCTGAAGTTCTTTTAAAATATATTGAAATATGGGGACCTGCTGCAGGCATATTGCTTCCCACATTGGAAGCATTTTTTCCAATACTGCCATTGGTGGGCTTTGTAATAATTAATGTTGCTGCTTTTGGATTTTTTTTCGGATACTTATATTCATGGATTGGAAATTGCTTAGGCTCCTTTCTTTTGTTTTTGTTTCTTAGAAAAGTCGGAGGGAAAAAGTTAAATTCTAAAATAAGTAAAAGTAAATACCGTGCAACACTTGAAAAAATAAAGAAAAAGGAATTAAATATACTGTTTTTATTATATTGTTTTCCCTTTTCGCCTTCATTTTTACTGAGCGGTTCTGCAGCTTTGACAAACATGGGTACTGAAGAATTTATTGCAATATTGTTGCCTTCGAAACTGGTAATGCTTTTATCCTTAGCTTTTATAGGGGAAAATATAAGCTCTTTTTTTGAAAATCCCGCAAAATCCATATTTTTCATTATATTTATTTTGCTCATAAACTTGCTAAGTAAATACTTGTTTGAAATTTACGAAAACAAACATAGACGTAATATGTGACGTGGAATTCCGGGTGGAATTCCGGGGACGGACCTTTGAATGACGCATGATAACCATCCTCATTGACTGGAGGATGGTTATCATTAAAAGGATGTGGATAGTTAAGATATGTCCACACTGTCCCGTTATTTAAAATATTTATAAACAGCTAAACCTAATTTTTGCTGCATTTTTACACCTTCTCCATCATTGCGAAGATTATCTGAAAGACAAACAATAATAATCTTTTTATCACCAACAGTCAGTATGCCTGCATCATGAACCACTCCGTTTATGGAACCTGTTTTATGGGCAAAAGGAACAAGCGTCGGGTCTATGTCATCGGTATTGGAATTGCAGTTTGGACAAATATTTAAGCCTCCCAAATATTTGCCGCAATGACCGCATTCTGTCAGTTTAGCGGATAATCTGTCATTGTACTGCTGATTATACATTATTTCCATTCCCTTTTGAGCCATTTCTTCAGATAAATAACTGCATTTTAAAAATTCTTCAAGTAAAACTCCGATATCAAGAGCAGTAGTATAACTGTATTGACCGGGGATTACTCTCATAAGTTTTCTTGCAAAATATGTATTTTTCAAACCAAGCTCATTGATTGAATTATTTATATTTTCCTTGCCTAAAATATCGTGAAGCATATTGGTGGCCGTATTATCGCTTACATCAATCATAAGAGCTATAATATCTTCTAATGTAAATCGGCTTTTATCATGGAGCAGCTGCATAACTCCTGAGCCGCCTACCTTTTCTTCATTTTCTAATGTAAATATATCATCTAATTTAAGTTTTCCTGCTTGTACCTGCAACAGCGCTTCGTACATTATAGGAACTTTTATGATGCTTGCGGAATGAAATCTTCTGTTTTCATTGATGACTATCCGTTTGTCAGTTGAACAATCCTTAACAAATACCCCTTTATTGCCGGGAATTGCATTTATTATTGCTTCTATTTCTTTTTTTAACCTTTCCATACAGCACCTTCCTTATTATGTATTAACAATTAACTACTAAAATTAAACCGTATCTTTAGTGTAATTTTTGAGGGCTTAAGCCCGAACAACCTCATCTTTTGACAAATAGGGTCAGGCATCTTCTGCCTGCGGTTCGGAATGATACTAACTGCAATAATAGAATTATAAAATACCGATGCAGCACTTGTCAAGATAACGGTAAATTTTAAAATTTTTTGTTAATAAAATAACCACATTGGTTGAAATTTTGCGTTATCGCGTAATTGACAATTTACTTAAAAAATGTTAGTATGTTGAATACGTTATCATACCTTATTCTTATTAAACTAAAATTATATACAGTCAAATCTTTTTGAAACTCACATAAAGATTACCAAAATGGTAATAGCGTAGATTTAGTTTTTTGAGAATGATGATATGCTTATACATAAAACTTAGGAGGAATTTATGAAAAGGAAAGTCACATTTTTATTGGCTGTTGTACTTATAGCTGCTATGTTAATAGTAGGCTGCTCAGGTCAACCCGCTCAAACAGAAACACCTGCCGAAAACCCGAAAACCGAAGAAGAACCAAAAGAAAGCGGACCTTCTGTCTTTAAATATGGATTTACAGGCTGGTGGCCGGACAGTAAGAATCCATACTTATCATCTTATGCAGTTTCCACATCTACATATCATGATAGTGTTTATGAACCTCTAATGGGTCTTGACCAGAATTTAGAGTTAACAGGTAGATTGGCAGAAGATTGGGAAGTAAGTGAAGATGGATTAACTTGGACTTTCTATCTAAGAAAGGGAGTAAAGTGGCATGATGGTGAAGACTTTACGGCAGATGATGTTGTTTACTCATATAAAGTTAACAAAGAATTTCAACTTCCAAGATGGTATTCATCTGTAAAAGACTTTACTGAAGTAAATAAAATCGACGATTATACCGTTGAATTAAAAACTGAAAAACCAAAAGCGAATATTTTAGATGCTATGTGTGACATTGTACCTGAACATATATTTGGACAATATGATACTGTTGAAAAAGCATTATCTTTTACAAATGATAATCCTATCGGAACAGGTTCTCTAATATTTGTTGAAGACGCTATTGATGAATATGTTAGATTTAAAGCAAACGACAACTATTGGGGTGGAAGACCAAAACTTGATGAATTTTTATTTGTATATTTTACAAATGGAGATACATTGATTCAGGCTCTTGAAAAGGGTGAAATTGATCTTTGCTCCGTTACGGCTGTTCAATTGCCGCATGTTGAAAAATTATCAGGTATAGCAATCAATAAATATGATTCGTTAACATTGTATGAATTAGGATTTAATGCTTGGGAAGATCCTGCATCAAAAGGAAATCCGCTTATACTGGACCCAACAATCAGAAATGCAATAGACTGGGCAATAGATTATGATACGATGATTGAATATGCAATGGGTGGACTAGCTTCCAGACAAATGTCATTAGTTCCGAATCCGGTAGGCAAATGGAGTTGGCAACCCGGTCCGGATGTTATAAGAACTTATAATCCTGAAAAAGCTAAAGAAGTACTTGAAGAAGCAGGTTACAAGGATACTGACGGCGATGGAATAAGGGAAGATTCAAACGGAAATAAATTGGATTTCAGATTTTCAGTTATAGAAGCAGATTATAAAGATCAGGCTCTTATAATAGAACAAAACTTAAAAGAAGTTGGGATAAAAGTAAATATCGAGTATATGGATGATGGACGTTTAGGTGATATTATCGAGAATCAAAGCTTTGATACCGACATGTATATTTGGGGATGGACTGCAGATTATGGCGAACCATCGTTTATTCTGTCAGTTATGCTGTCCAGTGAAATAGGTGGAAGAAGTGACTGTTGGTATGGTAATCCTGAATATGACGAGCTGTATAAATTACAGGCAATTACCGTTGATGAAGATGAAAGAGTTGAAATAGTACATAAGATGCAGGAAATTATATATAGGGACAGCCCTTATAATGTTATGTATACTCAAACCAAAGTGCAAGCATACAGAAGCGACAGATGGGATAATCTTCAACAATGGCCTGATGGAAATGGAGGACTTTTAAACTACTATACTAAATTAGCGGTAAGTCCAAAATAATAAATAAAAAATGGAGGTCGCTTATGGATGACCTCCATAATTTTAAAATAATATAGTAAAGGAGTGAAGGAAATGAATATGCGATTCATAATAAATAGGCTTATATATACCATATTCATGTTCATCTTTGTAATTACGCTAAATTTCTTTCTTTTCCGTTTAATGCCGGGAGATCCATTGACTATTGTTTCAAAGGAGATAGCTTCTTCTCCGGAAGGGCGTGCAACCATGGAGAAAATGTATGGTTTAGATAAACCTATGATAGAACAGTATTTTGATTATATAAAATCTATGATAACTTTTGATTTTGGAACATCATTTAACTATAAACAACCGGTAACAGAAATTTTATTTTCTAAAATAAAGAATTCTCTAATTTTAGGCTTTGCTTCGGTTCCAATCGGGATAGTAATAGGATTATTAGGGGGTATAGTAGCCGCCGCCCGGAGAGGTAAAAGAACCGATATGGTTATAACTACAACTTCAATGATTATATATGCAATTCCTACATTTTGGCTTGCTATGATTTTTTTGATGGTATTCGGAGTAAAGTTAGGTTGGGTTCCGATTAATGGAATGGCAACTCCGGGTGTTGACTTTGTCAATAATATAGCTTATTTAAAGGATTTATTCTATCATTTAGCGATTCCTGTTCTTTCTTATTCTCTTGCCATATTTGGAAGCTATCTTTTAATTATGAGAGGATCTATGGTAGATGTATTTACTGAAGATTACGTATTGACAGCACGAGCTAAGGGTTTAACAGAAAAACAAGTAATTAGAAGGCATGTTGTGCCAAATGCAATGTTGCCCGTATCCACAATGATAATTTCCAGTCTTGCTTTAATTTTCACCGGAGCTTTTTCAATTGAAGTGTTATTCTCTTGGCCTGGCATGGGAAGACTCATGATAGAATCAGTATCTAGAAGAGATTATCCTGTTATGCAGGCGTCAAATTATTTAATTGCGGTAGCAGTTATATTAGCTAATTTTATAATGGATATACTTTACAGCTATATAGACCCGCGTGTCAGAGTTGAATAAAGGCAAAATGGAGGAGAATCATATGGAAATGACAGACAATTTAAAAAAGTTAAAAGATCGTGAAAAAGAGCTGAAAAGACAAAAATTAAAAAATAATTTGAAATTGTTTTTTAGTAATAAACGTGCTGTATTTGGAGTAGTAATTCTTGCCTTTTTCATATTTATGGCGGTGATAGGACCTCTGCTTTATGACTATGATCATTTTTTATACTTTTTAGGACCTAGGGTTGGGTTTCCTACGGAAGAATATAAACTAGGATTTGATGAACTTGGACGAGATGTTTTAGGAGCTGTAATTTATGGTACAAGGGCATCATTAGCAATAGGAATTTTTGTAACACTTATAATTGTTTTTGTTGGGGCTACTTTTGGAATAGCTGCCGGTTATTTCGGCGGTTTATTTGATATTGTTATAATGAGAATAACCGAGGCTTTTAGTATTATACCTACTATACCTTTAATCCTGACCTTATCGGCAATTATTGGTCAAAACTTTTCAAATATAATACTTATACTAGGGCTTACGGGGTGGCCGAGTACCGCAAGGCTTGTTCGTTCACAGACACTTTCCATTAAACAAAGAAACTATGTAGAAAGAGCAAAAGCCATTGGAGCCGGTGATATATACATAATGATGAAGCATATATTACCTAATGTATTTCCTTTAATATTTTCAAATATTATTTTACTTGTTCAAAATGCTATTATTACTGAATCTACATTGGCATTCTTAGGAGTTGGGGATCCTACGATACCAACCTGGGGGCAATTATTGAGAAGTGCAAGAGAACAGGGTGCCATATCGACAGGATCCTGGTGGTTATTTATACCTGCGGGTATTTGTTTAGTATTATTAGCATCATCATTTGTTTTTATCGGCTATGGATTTGATGAAATTAATAATCCTAAGTTGAGGAGGAGGTAAAATATGAGTGATAAATTATTAGAAGTCCAGGATTTAAAAACATATTTTACAATTACAAAGGGTGTTGTTAAGGCAGTTGACGGAGTTAGTTTCTATGTTAACAAGGGTGAGTCTATAGGATTAGTCGGAGAAAGCGGCTGCGGGAAAACAACAACTGCTCTTTCAGTAACTAAGCTTTTGCCTAATGAAGGTTATATAGACAGTGGAAAAATTATATTTGACGGGAAAGATATAACAAATTTAGGAGATAAAGAATTAAGCAACTTCAGATGGAAAGAAGTATCTATGATATTTCAAGGAGCTATGAATGCTTTAAACCCTGTAAAAAGAGTATGTGATCAAATAGTAGAGGCAATATTATTACACGAAGATGTAACAAAAAAAGAAGCAATGGAAAGAGTCAAGGAACTTTTTGAACTAGTGGAATTAGATACAAATTTAATGTTCAGCTTTCCTCATGAATTCAGCGGTGGTATGAGACAAAGAGCAATAATAGCTATGGCTTTGGCATGTAATCCGAAGTTAATAATCGGAGATGAGCCTACAACAGCACTGGATGTAATGGTACAAGCCCAAATTTTAGATTTGATAAATGATTTAAGAAAAAAATTGCACATGAGCATGATTATGATTACGCATGATTTGTCAATTATAACAGAAACATGTGATAGAATAGCTGTAATGTATGCCGGTAAAATAGTAGAAATGGGTAATACACAAGAAGTGGTAGAAAACTGTTTTCACCCCTATACGGAAAAATTAATTAATGCATTTCCAAATATATATCAAGAGAGAAAAATGGTTGATTCTATTCCGGGAGATCCGCCTGATTTGTATAATCCACCTAAAGGATGTAGATTTGCGCCGCGATGCCATAAAAAAATAGGTGATATTTGTGATAGCGTTGAACCTACATTGATTGACTATAGTGGAAAGGAACATTTTGTAGCCTGTCATTTAAGGAGGAACTCATGAGCGAAAATATAGTTGAATTAAGTAATTTGGAAGTAAACTTTAAAATTAGACAAGGTTTTGTAAATGAGTATATTAAAAGAGATAAAAAAACAGTAAGAGCTGTTGATAAAATAAATTTAAATATAGGCAGGGGTGAAATAGTGTCCTTGGTTGGAGAAAGCGGAAGCGGTAAAACCACTACCGGCCGGGCAATATTACAACTTACGCCAACAACTTGCGGCGACATTTTATTTGATGGGCAAGAAATAAAAACTAAAGATAAACAATATATGAAAAAGTTTAGAGAAAGAGCTCAGATGATATTTCAAGACCCTTATCAATCTTTGAATCCCAGATTTACTGTTTTTGAAATAGTTACTGAACCGCTAATTTTAACAAACAAAAAAGCTAGCATTGCAGAGAAAGAAATGTTAGCAATAGAAGCTTTAGAGTTCGCCGGGTTAAAACCTGCAATAGAATATTTATATAGATATCCACATGAATTAAGCGGAGGTCAAAGACAAAGAGTTTCAATCGCAACATGCTTTATAATGGCACCGGAATTTATTGTGGCAGATGAACCGGTATCTATGTTAGATGCCTCTGTAAGGGCGGATATACTAAAATTGTTTGTTAATATGAAGGAACAAAAAGGAACATCATTTTTGTTTATTACTCATGACTTGGCATTAGCATGGCTTATTTCCAATCGTATCGCAATTATGTATCTAGGTAAAATAATGGAGTGCGGACCGGCAGATATAATAGCAGGAGGATGTATGCACCCTTATTCTCAAGCCCTGACAAGTGTTTTAGCGATGGTTGGTGAAAAGCGAAAAACAGAGAGAATTGTATTAAAGGATGAAACACCTTCACCGTTGTTTATTCCTAGTGGCTGCAGGTTTCATCCGCGATGTCCCGTTGCAAGGCCTGAATGCAAGGAAAAGGAACCTGAATACAGAGAAATCAGTCCGGGGCATTTTATACATTGTCATTATCCACAGAAAATAATATAAATAAAGGAGTGATAAATAAATGGAATTTGATATTTTAATTAAAAATGCCAAAATAATCGATGGTTCAGGAAACCCATGGTTTTTAGGGGATGTGGGGGTAATCGGAGATAAAATTTCTTTTGTGGGCTATAATAAAAATAACAAGGGCAAAGTTGAAATTGACGCTTCAGGAAAAATTCTATCACCGGGATTTATCGATTCTCATACTCATTTTGATTTAGGTCCTTTTGCATTTATAGACAATGAAGATCCTTATTTAATCAGGCGTCTGTCACAAGGTATTACAACCCAAGTTACAGGGTGCTGCGGGAATTCGCCTGCTCCTGTCACAAAAGAAAATAAACGTGAGTGGCTTTCGGAAGATTGCGGCGATAATGTTGACAGAGCAACATGGCACAGCTTTAAAGAGTATCTGGATGAATTGGATAAATGTGAATTAGGTACTAATTTTGCTTCCTATGTGGGGCATGGAACAATAAGATATAATGTATTGGGATATAGCGACAGGCTTCCAAATGATGAAGAAATGAAAAAGATGCAGGATATTTTAAGGCAAGCAATGGAAGATGGAGCTATAGGCATGAGTACGGGATTAATATATCCTCCGGGAGTTTTTTCAGATACAGATGAACTTATAAATCTATGTTCCGTATTAACTGAGTATAAAGGCATTTATGCATCACATATGAGAAGTGAAAGTACATATTGGATTGACTCCATCAGGGAGGTAATTGAAATTGCCGAAAAAAACAATATACCCGGTCAAATACACCATATAAAAATAAAGCATGAAAATTCAACTGAAATGGTCAAAGAATGCTTTGAATTAATTGAGGGTGCAAGAAAAAGAAATATTGATATTGCTTTTGATTTGTATCCCTATGAAGCAAGCTGGACAGGATTGTCTCAAGTGATACCTGCATGGACTTATGAGGGAGGACATGACAAAACCATTGAAAGAATAAAAGATGAAACATTGACAGATAAGATTTACAGGGATATATATGAAGATTATAAGTGGAAAAGCTTAGAAGACGAATGGGAAGGCAGCAAGAAAATGCTGGTTCTCAACGGAGAAAACTGTGAGAATTATGCGGGTAAAACCATTTATGAAATTGCCAATGAATTAAACATTATTCCTATAAAGGCTGTTATAAAGGTTCTGTTGGATACAAATTTAAGCACGACCTGCGCATTTTTCGGAATGAAGGATGAAGATATTAAAAGCTTTTTAAAATCACCTTATTGCATGATTGGGTCTGATTCCATAGCTTCAAAAGTTAACAGAAGCGTTCATCCGAGAAATAACGGAACATTTCCAAGAGTATTAGGCAAATATGCAAGGGAAGAACAGGCAATCAGCATGGAAGAGGCAGTAAAGAAAATGACAGGTTATCCTGCTCAAAGATTTAACTTTTCAAACAGAGGTTTAATAAAGGAAGGATTTTTTGCGGATTTAGTAATATTTGATGAAAATACGGTTAATGATAAAGCTACCTATACAGAGCCTTTTAATAAACCGGTCGGAATTGACTATGTAATCGTTAATGGCTGTATTTCTATCAAAAACGGTGAATTTACAGGAAAAATTAACGGGCAGGTTTTAAGGAAGATGCCCTAACCCCATTTCTCAGAGTCTTTTTTCTGAGAAATGGATGGTAGGTCATTCGCACCGAATTCCCAAAATATGCGACCAAAGGGAGAAAATATTTTGGTGAATGAGACTGCGAGTGTTTAAAGTGACAGTATGGGAGTACCATGCTGTCACCAGCTTTGAGGAATAAATATTTTACGCAATAAAAATATGTTGAAAAGACTGAAT
>ENA-UOOM01000995-UOOM01000995.1-fermentation-metagenome-genome-assembly--contig:-NODE-995-length-29272-cov-4.450970_pt1 | contig 29272 bp, 23 predicted proteins | sample MGYA00245781_ERZ724031 | MGnify/ENA primary metagenome ERZ724031 (study PRJEB28704, sample SAMN03018317) | fermentation metagenome | biome: anthropogenic terrestrial biome; feature: soil; material... | reverse complement strand
GTTAGACTGGGAGGAATTAAAAATGAGTAAAATAAACAGGCAGAAAAGCCTGAAAGCAGCGTAGGAGGGAGGCAAAATGGCTAAAATAAAAACTCCTGCAATGGAGAAAATAGAGAAGAAAAATGCAAAGAGAAAGAAGCCAGTAAAATCTACGCCGGCACGTGAATCATGGAAACGGTTTAAACGTAACCCTACGGCTCTGATTGGCCTTGCAGTTGTGTGCGTTTTAATATTGATTGCAGTCTTTGCCCCGCTGATTGCTCCATATGGGTATAAGACACAGGATTACAGTGCTATGATGCAGGCCCCGAGCAGCACACATTGGTTTGGTACAGATCAGTTTGGCCGTGATATTTTCAGCCGCGTTATCTATGGAACAAGGTATTCCCTTATTATTGCTCTGTTTTGTACAATTGCTGCATTTTTCAGCGGTGGTCTGCTCGGTATTATTGCAGGATACTGCGGCGGTAAGGTTGATACAGTTATCATGCGGATTATGGATGTCTTTCAATCCATTCCAATGATTATGATGGCAATGTGTATCGTGGCAGTCTTGGGAAATGGAATTCCCCAGCTGGTAGCAGCAATTATGTTTGCCTCCATGCCCACAATGGCAAGAAATAACCGTGCGGCAATCCTTCGTGTCCGCGGAAGCGACTATATTGAATCTTCCGAGGCAATTGGGGTCAACCAGTTTCAGATGATTGTTAAACATATGATACCAAATGCAGTGGGTGTCATGGTTATCTATTTTGTTGGATTTTTAGCTGTATCTATTATGATGATGTCTTCTATGAGCTATATTGGTGTAGGACTTGCAGCCCCGACTCCTGAGTGGGGATTGATTCTAAATGACGGGAAAGCCTATCTCACATCTGCGCCATATATGATGTTGTTCCCAGCGTTGATGATTATGGTTACCTGTTTCGCATTTAACTTGATGGGAGACGGGCTTAGGGATGCATTTGATCCGCGGCTGAAGTAAGGAGCAGGACTATGAGTGAAAATATATTAAAGGTAGAAAATCTTGTGATCCATTATGAGACTGATGAAGAAGTAGTGGAAGCAGTGAATAATATCAGTTTTGAAATTAAAAAAGGAGAGGTGCTGGGTCTTGTTGGTGAGACCGGAGCTGGAAAGACAACAACTGCTCTTGGGATCATGGGCTTACTTCCGGATAAAGTCGGGCACGTCATTCAAGGTAAAATTGAACTAGCTGGGGAGAATTTGTTTGAGAAAACAGCTAGAGAGATGAGAAAGATTCGTGGAAAAAAGGTTTCTATGATCTTCCAGGATCCAATGACAGCGCTAAATCCAGTTAAAACAATCGGAGATCAGATTTCAGAAGTAGTATTGTTACATAATCATTGCTCCAAGGCAGAAGCACTCAAACGTGCACAGGAAATGTTGGCAATGGTAGGAATTGTTCCGGAGAGATATAAAGACTATCCGCATCAGTTTTCCGGCGGTATGAAGCAGCGTATTATTATCGCTATTGCACTTGCATGTGAGCCGGAGCTTTTAATTGCGGATGAGCCGACTACAGCTCTTGACGTAACAATTCAGGCACAGATTCTGGATATGATGCGTTCTCTTCAGAGCAAGCATGGTACTTCTATGATTCTGATTACACATGATCTTGGGGTCGTGGCTGAGATGTGTGATCATTGTGCTGTTATGTATGCAGGTGAATTAGTTGAATATGGGACTGTAGAAGAGGTCTTTGACCACCCAAAGCATCCATATACAAAAGCACTTTATCAGTCAATTCCCTCTCTTGATAAAGACGTGGAGAGACTCCATGTTGTTCCGGGAATGGTAACAGATCCATCCAACCTTCCTTCCTACTGCAGTTTCGCAGACCGGTGTGATGAGAAAGGGGAAGGATGTAAAATGGAAGATCCGGAGATGATATGCCTCAGCGAAGACCACTGTGTAAAATGTTTGAAGTATGCAAAAGAAAACATAACAAAGGAATGGAAGGAAAAATAAATGGAGAATTTAGTAGAAATAAAAAATCTAAAAAAATATTTTTCCACACCAAGAGGAGAACTTCATGCAGTTGATAATGTTACTCTGAATATTGAAAAAGGAAAAACAATTGGAATTGTGGGTGAATCAGGGTGCGGAAAATCAACACTCGGAAAGACACTGATGCGTTTGTACAATCCGACCTCCGGAGAGATTCTGTATAACGGGGAAGATATTGCGAATATGCCGACGAAAAAATTTAAGAAAAATTACCGTTCAAGTATTCAGATGATTTTTCAAGATCCTTATGCTTCACTGGACCCGAGGATGAGTGTTCTTCAACTGATAGAGGAGCCAATTAAAGTTAACAAGAAGGGGCTTTCAAAAGCAGAGGCGACAGTAAAAGCAAAAGAGATGATGGATCTTGTTGGACTTGCAGCACGCTTGGAGGGCTCCTATCCGCATGAATTGGATGGAGGAAGACGTCAGCGTATTGGCATCGCGAGAGCTTTATCGCTGGATCCGGATTTTATTGTCTGTGATGAACCGGTATCAGCACTGGATGTTTCAATCCAGGCACAGATTCTAAATCTTCTTCAGGATTTACAGAAGGAGAGAAATCTGACCTATATGTTTATTACACACGATATGTCAGTTGTAAAGCATATCTCAGATGATATTGCAGTGATGTACCTTGGCCGGCTAATTGAGAAATGTCCTGCAAATGAGATATTTAAGAATACTATTCATCCTTATTCACAGGCATTGCTTTCGGCGATTCCAATTCCCAATGTACATGTAAAGAAGGAGAGAATGATTCTCAAAGGAGAGCTGACTTCTCCCATTGACCCTAAACCATGTTGTCGTTTTGCAGCCAGATGCCCATACACAATGAATGAATGTATGGAGAAGGAACCAGAACTTAGAGAGTTAAAGCCAAATCATTTTGTGGCTTGCCATTGTGCAGAACAATTTGTGAAATAGAAGCATTAAAGAGGCGGAAGAATGCAAAATTTAGTAAAGAAATTAAAAGACAATGAAGTAGGAAATTATATTCTCCCTTTTTTATGGATGAAGGGAGAAGACCAGACGGTTATTCGGACGGAAATTGAAAAGATTTATGAATGTGGTATCCGAGCAATTTGTGTTGAGGCCAGGCCGCATCCGGAATTTGGGAAAGCAGGCTGGTGGAAGGATCTTGGAGTTGTGCTTGAGGAAGCAGAACGATTGAATATAAAGGTATGGATTTTAGATGATAAACACTTTCCGACAGGATATGCCAATGGACTTATTGCTGAAAAATACCCGGAACGAAAGAAGGTCTACTTAAACTATAATGTGTGTGATATCAATGGAACAGGGGAGGAGAATTCCATTGATATTAATCAGATGAAAGCACCGGGGGTTGTGTTTTGGGAATTGGACAAAAAGATTAATTTCGAGGAACGTGCCAAAAATAAAGTGAAAAAAGTATTACTTATAAAGCTGGCAGCCGGAAAAAGAATCTATGAAGGATGTCAGGATGTAACAGAGTTGGTCGATGAAGAAGGAGTGTTAACGATTCAAATTCCGGCAGGTGCTTACCGTATCATGACTGTATATACAACTTGTACAGATGGGGGCAGTGAGGACTATATTAATTTGTTGGACGAAACCTCTTGTTATACACAGCTGGAGGCAGTATATATTCCCCATTATGAACATTTTAAAGATAAATTTGGAACAACAATTGCAGGGTTCTTTTCTGATGAGCCTCAATTTGGAAATGAGCCGCTTTTTCCCTGTGACTCTATTGTGGGAAAGGAAAGAATGCCCATTCCCTGGAGTGAAGAAGCAGAAATAAGAATGAAAGAGGTATTTGGAGACAATTGGGGGAGTTATCTTCCTTACCTGTGGATGAATACGAAAGAAATGGAGCAATGCCCAAGGTTACGCTATGAGTACATGAATATAGTATCTAGGCTCTATCAAAAGAACTTTAGCAATCTGCTGGGAAACTGGTGCAGTGAGCATGGTGTGGAATATATTGGACATGTAGTAGAGGACAATAATGTACATTCCAGACTGGGTATGGGAGCAGCACATTATTTTCGTGCAATGGATGGGCAGCACATGGCAGGAATTGATGTAATTGGCGGGCAGATAGCTTTTGGGGCACCGGAACAGACAAGGCACAATATGGTGGATATTGATGGAGAATTCTTTCAATATGTTCTTGGCAAATTAGGAGCTTCCAGTGCGCACTTGGATCCAAAGAAAAAAGGCCGGCTAATGTGTGAACTGTTCGGAGCAACCGGTTGGAGAACCGGGGTGAAGGAAATGCGCTTTATTTTAGACCATATGCTTGCGCAGGGCGTGAATTATCTTGTCCCTCATGCCTTTTCTATGGCTAAATATCCAGATCCGGATTGTCCGCCGCATTTTTATGCAAGAGGGAATTATCCAGAGTATACATATTTTAAAGAATTGATGCTGTACGCAAATCGTATGTGTGAATTGTTGAACGACGGCAGACATAAGGCTTCCGTTGCGATATTGTATGATGCAGAGTTGGAGTGGAGTGGTTCATACACTCCGATGCAGAAGGTGTCTAAAATATTAATGGAACATCAGATTGATTTTGACATAGCTGCCATTGACATGCTGACACAACCAGAACGATATCGGACTGAAGTGAAAGAGGGGAAACTTATTGTCAATGGAATCAAGTTTGAGGCATTGGTTATTCCGCCAACGCAGAGAATCCCAATGACATTGGCAGAATGGATTGCTAAGCACTTAGAGATAGATGTGATTTTCCTGGATTACCTGCCGGAGTATATTGTGAATACATCAAAATCTGAGAGCATGGGGCTTCTCCAGAAAATAGCCGGGAATGTAGAGGTAGTATCACTCAAGCAGCTGCCCTCTGTATTAAAGGCAAAAGGATTCTATGATGTAGAATTAAAAGAAGAATATGCAATGCTGACTGTATATCATTATGAGAAGGAACAGGGCATTTATATGTTTATCAATGAATCAGCCGAAGAGACATATTGCGGCACAATCCTGCTTTATACAGATAAGGCCTTAGTTGTCTATGAGGGGCTGGGTAATCAGTTTTTCACGTTAGAGACAGTAAAAGAAGGAGACAGACAGGGATTTACGATAGAGCTGTTGCCGGGACAATCCGTGGTTGTCATGGAAAGTGTAGAAGAGGCAAGATTTTCAGTATATAAATCAGTGTCCGAAAAACTGAAACAGAATACCGTTATACAAGATATCTCATCTGACTGGGAAGTTTCTTCGGTCAGGGCAATTGAGTATCCGAATTTTTCGGAAAAACGTAAGCTGGAGAAGCTTATTCCATATTCCAGAATAGATGATACTTTTTCCGGAATTATTGCATATGAAAAGGCAATCAATATGAACCCTTCCGGAAAAGTATACTTCCGGGCACAGCATGTTAATGATGTGATGCAGCTGTGGGTGAATGGCACTGCTCTTGAAAGAAAGATTGCAGAACCGTTCGTATATGATATCACAGAGGCTGTAAAAGAAGGAGACAATCAGATACGGGTAGAAGTTGCAACAACACTTGAAAGAGAACAGGTAAAATATCCGGCACCTCCATTTACCTTTGGCTATGAAAGTAAGCTTCCAACTGGAATGTATGGTGAGATTCAGCTCATTGCTGAAAAGTGAGAAGCAAATGCTGAAAGGGATGCAAATAAATAGTAATCTGGCTGGGACAATCTTATGTGTATTATGGTAGAGTTATCTAAGCGCTAATTTTATGAGGGCAGATGATTGCAGGAGAGTATCTGACTTATTTGTCTTACGGTGATAGTGGCTGGATAGGAGAAGAAAAGTGGAAGAAACCAGACGGAAAGAAAAAATTAGATTATCTGTATATAATTTGGCAGAGGAGAGAGAGCATTTCCACCAAGATATTGAACTATTATATGTTATGGAGGGAAGCCTTGATGTGGTGATTGGGTCTCAGACGACTCATATGAAAGCAGAGGATATTTTGCTTATCAATGCGAATAAAAAGCATTCTTTAAAGGGAACGGAAGATATTCTATATGCACAGCTGATGATCGAATACCATATGGTCAGTGATGTGTTTAAAAGCATGAATGTCATCTTTTGGTGTGATTCTACAAAGGATGAGAGTGAACGATATAATGAATTGCGGAATGCAGTAAAAGAGTTGCTGAACCACTATTTGTCGGCTGGAGGCAATATAGCCAGTTTTGCACATATTTCTCTATGCTATCATATATTAGATTTGCTGTCAGCATACTTTCTGGTACAGACAGCTGATAAAGAATTTGTGAATGAAAGTGATAAATTTGATGAACGAATACAAAAGATTAATAATTATATACGGGCAAATTATAATCGGCAAATCAGCCTGAAGGAGCTGTCAGATAAGCTATATTTGTCTAATGGATATCTTTCACGCTTTTTTAAAAAAAATTATAGTATGAATTTTGCAGAATATTTGACGAATATTCGATTATTTCATGCGGTAGACGAACTTCTAAATACGAATATACCAATTACGAGGATTGCTTTTGACAATGGATTTGCAAGTGCTGCGGTTTTTAACAAGGCCTTTAAGAAAATGTATGGAGAAACCCCGTCTGCCATGAGAAAAAAATCCAAGGGACAGAAAAATGAGCCGAAACGATTGGAAAACAGCAAGGAAATTGAAGAAAGGCTGGAGAGGTATCTGATTGTTAATCAAATATCTCAAAAAGAGGAGCAGCCTATTGAAAAAATGAAAGACAGTCATTCTGTTAAAACCAAAGAGTTGGTGCGTAATTACTGGGGAAATACATTGAATATAGGAATGGCAGCGGATTTACTAAAGTCTGAGGTACAAGAACATCTCATTCTCTTAAAGGAATCTTTGGGATTCAAATATGTCCGGTTTTGCAGCCCGTTTACGAAAGAAATGCTGATAGAGTTAAACGAGACAGATAATAAATACAATTTTAGCCGGCTGGACGGTGTATTGGATTTTCTGCTTCGTTTAGGAGTAAAGCCACATATAGAGTTGGGTTCAAAACCACGTATTATCCTTTATAATGTACAGAATTTAAGGGTAGCCGGAACCAGAGATGTTGAGTTTCCAGATGAAGAAAATTGGGGACAGCTGCTGGAAGCCATGTTTAGACATTTGACTCATAGGTATGGAAGAGAAGAACTGGATACCTGGAGAGTAGAATTATGGTTCAACGAAAATAAATGGGACAGGGAGGACTCCCGGGACATCTATTTTCAGCTGTTTCATATTTTATACAGCACCGTAAAAAAATACAGTGAGAAGCTGGAGGTTGGCGGCTGCGGCATACGGGTGGATTACCAGGAGGGTTCCAGAAAAGACTTTTACTGCGAGTGGATGAAACAGACAAGCAGGCCGGACTTTCTGTCACTCATTATGTATCCATATGAGAGAGGAGAAGAAAAGAAGGATCATTATGCAAAACGCTGTACAGATAACGAATGTTTACAGCATCGTTTGCAGAGTGAGAAAAATCTGCTGGAACAGGCGGGAATTACGAAGATACCCATTTATATAACGGAGTGGAATCTGACCTTATCTGACAGAAATTATATGAATGACAGCTGCTTTAAAGGTGCATATCTGATTAAGAATATTCTAGATGCATATGGAGCTGTAGACGATATGGCATACTGGATTGGAAGTGACAGAGCATCTGAATATTATGATTCTGATCAATTACTTTATGGGGGAGCAGGAATCATGACGAAGGATGGAATCTTAAAGCCTGCCGGGTTTGCTTTTGAGTTTATGAAGCGCCTTTATTCTTATTATGTGGGGAAGGGGACAAACTATTTAATTACGACGGATGGTCATGATTCCTATGGGATTGTCTGTCATAATCAAAGAAAACTTGGATATAACTATTTCTTTACAAAAGAGGATGAGCTTGAAAGGGAACATTTATGGAAATATTATGAGGACCGTGATGATATGGAATTGAATCTGGAGCTGACAGATGTGGCAAATGGAAGCTATCAGGTGAAATCATACCGGCTTAATGAGCAAAATGGAAGTGTGCTGAATATATGGGAGGAGATGGATTTTGAACCTGAACTCTCAAGAAACGATATCAAATATTTCCGGCGCATGTGTGAGCCCAAGCTGAACATACAAAAGCTGGAGGTGAAAGGTGAAGTTTTGAAACTGAATATATCAATGCAGGCAAATGAGATCTTATTTGTGCGTGTCAGCTTGCTGGTCTGAAGAGCAAAAATTCATTGTATATATTTTAATCGAAGGGAGAACGAAAGATGAATACCAGTAGTACAAGTACGCTGACAGATGTAAACAAAAAGCTTCCGATACGTACCAAAATTGGATACAGCTTTGGGGAGATAGGGTCACAGTGTTCATGGACATTGGTCAGTTCTTATCTGACAGTGTTTTATACAGATGTAGTGGGATTGGCACCGGCTGTTATTTCAATCATTATGCTGATAGCACGTGTATGGGATGCTGCGGTTGATCCAATGTTTGGGGCAATTGCAGAAAATACAAAGACAAAATGGGGACGTTTTCGCCCATATATTTTATGGGGCGCGCCGGTTCTGGCATTGTTTAACTGTCTGACCTTTCTCAATCTGGATATTCCAGACCCGTGGAAAGCAATTTGGTGCGGAGCTACATATCTTGCGGCCGGGATGGCATACACAGCGGTTAATCTTTCTGTACAGTGTTTAGCAAATACTATGACGGCTTTAAACGGAGAACGCGTATCCTTAAATGCCTTCAAGGGAATTGGATCTGGTCTTATTCAGATGGTAATCAGTGCGATTACAATGCCAATGATTCTTTTTTTTGGCGGTGGCTCGGCCTCTTCCTCTAAAGGGTATTTTATGGCAGTACTGATGTTCTCCATAGTGTCTGTCCCATGCTTTTGGGTGTGTTTTGCTTCTACAAAGGAGATTATTGGCAGAAGAGACGATGAGCCGAAGCAAACCCTTGGAGAAACAATGAGAAAATTGGCACGTTCCTTTCAAATTACGTTTAAAGACCGCAATGCAGTATTTCTGATGCTGGCAATGCTTACATTTCTGACAGGTCTGTTTGGAAGAATTGGCATCATGGCTTATTACTTTATTTATATCATGAAAAATCCCGTGTTAATTGCAGGCTTTGCAACAGCTATGTCAGCCGGCATGCTGGTGGTAAACTTATATGCCCCGTTTTTGCTGAATCATTTCAGCAAGAAATATATAGGAGCGGCAGGATGTATTGTACAGGCTTTGTGCTGTGTGTGGTTCTTTATCATTGGAGAATACAACCTGACAGGTATGGTGGCCATTTCCGGATTTGTATACGGTGCTACAAATCTTGTGTCAATTACGTGCTTTACGTTGTGTGCTGAAGTTATTGATGATAATTGGATTAAAACGGGTGTCCGTTCAGACGGTGTTATTCAGTCCTGTATATCCTTTTCGACAAAGCTTGGCAATGCTATCGGTGGTTCTGTCGGCATCCTGGCATTGGGAGCAGTCGGATATGTGGCAAATGCCACCGATTTAAGCCCGGCAGTTCTGACACATATGAATATAGTTATCAACTTTGCACCGGCTGCATTTTTTATTTTGGCTGCAATACTATTTTTATGTATTGGGATGACAAAAGAAAAAGCAAGAGAAAATGAAATTAGTATTGGCGAAAAAGTAGCGAGGGGAGAATTTAAATAAGTTTTTAAATTATATTAAGAAAGGTATCTGCTATGAATAAGAAAATCAACAACCCCGTTATTTCAGGCTTCTATCCCGATCCGACAATTTGCAGAGTTGGAGAGGACTATTATATGGCCTGCTCCAGTTTCGAACTTTATCCGGGTATTCCTGTTTTTCACAGTAAGGATCTCGTGCATTGGGAACAGCTTTGCAATGCAATGAACATGGAAAATGGATTTCATGTGGAGAAAAATAGCATGGTGGGCGGAGTCATGGCCCCCACACTGCGGTATTATAATGGAGTGTTTTATATAATTAATGCAAATTTCAGTCATAAAGGGAATTATATTGTGACAGCAAAAGATCCGGCGGGACCCTGGTCCCCGCCGCACTGGCTGGATGATGTGCCGGGAATTGATGCTTCGTTATTTTTTGATGACAATGGAAAAGTATACATTTTAGGAACAGGGAATGTATGGGATAACGGGGCGGGCAGCATGGAGCATGGAATTTGGCTTGCGGAATATGATATTCAAAATTTTAAAATGATTGGAAAACCTGTCACAATATTTAACAGCGCACTTCGTGTGGGAGCTTCTCCGGAGGCTCCACATATTTTCCATGTTGGCGATTACTATCATTTGATTATTGCGGAAGGCGGAACCGAACATTGCCATGCAGTGATGTCAGCAAGAAGTAGAGATATTATGGGGTTTTATGAAGGAAATCCCGCAAATCCGGTGATGACACATCGTAATATGGGCTTTAAATGTCCCATTACTAATGTAGGACATGCAGACCTGGTTGAACTGCCGGACGGCTCCTGGTATGCAGTCATGCTGGCCTCTCGTTTGATTGCCGGGGAGTGCAAGAATTTAGGAAGAGAAACTTTTATTTGTCCGGTTGTATGGGAGCGTGACTGGCCCCTGTTCAGTCCGGAAACAGGAAAATTGGAATGGGAATATGATGCACCCAAGTGTCTCCCCTGGACAGAATACCCGGAAAAGCAGAATTATTATGATTTTCGTAAAGAAACATTAGATGATCATTGGGTATGTTGGGGAACGCCTTATGAAAAGTTTTATGAAATAAAAGATTCAAAGCTGGCTTTGGAGTGTAGAAGACAAAGGCTGGATGATACCTTACGCCAAATGAGCATGAGTGGGGAGACTTCAGAGCAATATTTTGTATCTATGCTGGCGCAGAGGCAATGTGAGCCGGACACAATCGTAACAGCGCAGATGTCATTTATGCCCCGAGAGGGGGAAAATGCGGGACTTGCGGTCATTCAGGCTATGAATTATCAAATGCATTTACGAAGAGTATGTAAAGAAGGCAAACAGCTTCTTCAGCTTGTTGCAGCAAGCACAGAATATGACAGACCACCTTACTTCCCAGGTTTTACAAGCACAGGCAGCCTGGAAGTGCTTGCTGAATGTGAATGGAAGGCAGCAGAAATTATCCTCCAGATTGAAATAGAAAAAGAAAGATTTACAATTAGATATGGTAAGACGAAGGATATGCTGGATGTACTGGTTCTGGCAGACGGAAAACGGATCAATCCGGAAAAGGTGGGATGTATGGCGGGAACAATTATTGGAATGTATGCAACGGGAAATGGGGCGGACAGTGATAATAAAGCATTTTTTGAATGGTTTGAAATGAAAAACCAGAAGAAAATGCCGAGAGGAAATGAACTATGAGCTTGACAGCAGAGCAGAGCGCGAAGGTAGAAAGTATCTTAAGCCAGATGACGTTGGAAGAGAAAATTGGTCAGATGAACCTGGAAGCCCCCTCCATCGTCGGCGGATTTGATGTATCCTTCGAGGAACTGATTGAGATGACAGCTGATGGGAGAATTTCAGCGGGAGAATTTAAGAGGATAATGGAAACAGCTTCCAGAGACTATCATGAGGACGATATCAGAGCAGGGCGTGTAGGCGCTATGATGGTGGATGATCCAAGAAAAAATAATGAGCTTCAAAAAGTTGCAGTTGAAGAAAGCCGGTTAGGAATTCCTCTGTTAATTGGGTTTGATGTAATTCATGGTTTGCGTTCTGTCTATCCAATCGCAATCGCAGAGGCAGGTACATTTGATGAAAAGCTATTTGAAGAGACAGCCCGTGTCGCAGCGAGAGAGTCAAGGGCGTATGGGATCAATTGGAATTTTGCCCCTATGATTGATGTGGCGAGAGATGCCAGATGGGGAAGAGTGTCAGAGGGCCCGGGCGAGGATCCATATCTTGCAGCCTGCTTTGCCAGAGCAAAAATCCGTGGTTTGCAAAATAATACAAAAGGCCGGGAGTATTTTGTGGCAGCATGCTTAAAACACTATGCAGCATACGGAGCGTGTGAATCAGGAAGAGATTATAATACAACCAGTATGTCAGTTTCACAGCTCCACAATGTATATCTGCCGCCATTTAAAGCAGCAGTGGAAGAAGGAGCAGCCACGGTAATGACAGCCTTCAATGACTTAAATGGCGTTCCCTGTACTGTGAATCCCTATATCCTGAGGCATATCCTGAAGGAGTGCTATGGTCTGCAGGGGTTTGTAGTGAGTGATGCGAATGGAATCAGGGAATGTGTGGCTCATGGAATCGCAGAGAATAGTATGGATGCAGGAGAGCAGGCAGTCAATGCTGGCCTTGATATGGACATGGGCACACATATTTATAAAGACTATCTGGGGCAGGCAGTTCAGACAGGAAAGATTTCTATAGAAGCAGTTGATGAAGCTGTCAGAAGAATTTTAACTGTTAAGGTATGGTTAGGTTTATTCGAAAATCCATTTGTGCCGGAAGAAAGTATTGCTGCATTTGAAGATGAGCTGCCAGAAAAGCATGTGGGGAAAGTGCTGGAGGCGGCGGAAAAGTCCATTGTTCTGCTGAAAAATGAAAATCAGATTTTGCCTTTGAACCGCCGTCAAAAAATCAGCCTGGTAGGGACTCTTGCCGAATCAGCAGAAGAGGTATGTGGTGCATGGGCCATGAGCTGGAAAGCGCAGGATTGTGTATCTATTCTGGAGGGTATGAAAAATGCAGGTGCAAATGTCACCTATTATCCCTGTGGCGGTCCTGAGGGTGATATTAATGAAGAAGAGATTCAAAGGGCATGTGTAAATGGAGAGGTGGTAGTAGCCGTAGTTGGTGAACTAAAGAACATGACAGGCGAGGCATCATCTAAGGCTAATATTGAATTGCCAGGACAGCAAAGAAAAATGCTGGAAAAATTGTTGGCATTTGGGAAACCTATTGTGACAGTTTTAATGAATGGACGCCCATTGGCACTACAGTGGGAAGCCGAACATCTTCCGGTTATTGTCGAAGCCTGGCAGCTTGGAATTCAGATGGGAAATGCGGTCGCAGCAGTGCTCCTGGGAGATAAAAATCCAGAAGGTAAGCTTGCGTCTTCGTTCCCGGCAGTCAGTGGACAGTGTCCCATCTATTATAATCATCCCAGCACAGGAAGACCGGGAAGCAATAGTAAATTTACATCCAGATATTTGGATGCTCCCTTTGATTCGCTATATCCCTTTGGGTATGGACTGAGCTACACAACCTTTGTCTACGAAAAGCTCGAACTGGAAGAAAACCCAGAAAGTGTAAAAGTGGCGGTGACAGTCAAAAATACCGGCAATATGGATGGAAATGAAAGTGTTCAGGTTTATATACAAGATGTGACAGGAAGTCTGGTTCGCCCTGTGAAAGAATTAAAGGGATTTAAGAAGGTATTTCTTGCCGTTGGAGATGAGTGTAAGGTCAAGGTGGACATCAAAAAGCAGGAGCTGGGATTTTATAATAATGAAGGTACATATCTCTTAGAAGATGGATTGTTTAGAATTTATGCAGGCGGTAATTCCAGAGACTGCCTGTGTGAAGAAATTAATATTAAGTTTACGCTGTAGAATTACAACGTAGGAAAAGGAAGGAATAAAAGGAATGAAAGTTTTAGGATTATCATTTGGTAAAAAGAATGCAAATTGCGATATTCTGTCAAAGGAAGCACTCTACGGAGTAAAGGAGAATTTTCCGGAAGCGGAAATCAAATTTATTAACACACAGAGGCTAACGATTGACCGTTGTATTGGCTGCGGTGCCTGCTCCACAAGTTTGGAAAAGGGCGGAGATAATGATTGTATTATCAAGGACGACTTCCAAATGGTGGAAGAGGCAATCAGAGAGGCGGATGCCATTATTTTAGCGGCACCTGTGTATGTACTTCAGCCGGTAGGACAGTTCAAGAATCTGGTTGACAGGTTCTCCTGCAGGCATGATGTGTCGGCTGTTAATTGGGTGCTGGACAAGAGGAGAACAGGAGAGATGCCTGGAGATCCAGATGCATACCCACAAGAGAGACTAAAAAGGCGTGTAGTATCTTACATTTCTGTGGGCGGAGCAATTACAGAGAACTGGACTTCAATGGGATGTGCTACATTACATCTGTTTGGATTTCCGGTAATGATGAAGGTAGTTTCAAATTATAATGCAAACAGTATGGGAACCGTTGGAAACCCATATTTAGATGATGAGCTGATGGGCCATATGCATGAAATGGGAAAACGCACTGCGGCAGCGGTTTTTATGGATGATAAAGAGGTGGAATACTATGGACCGAAAGGACATGGCACATGTCCGGTCTGCCATCAGAATTTGCTGATGGTAAATGGAACAACTACAGTAGAATGTCCAGTTTGCGGCATTGAAGGAAAGATATCTATTGAAGGAGACAGGCTTGAGGTCGAGTTTTCCGAGGCACAGCAGGCACGTGCAAGAGGGACCTTTGCGGGGTTAAGAGAGCATACAGAGGAAATTCAAGGATTTGGCGCAATTTGCGCTCCTAAAATTATGGCCGGGAAAGAAATGTTAAATGAAAAAATGAAACGCATAAAAAAATTCGATGAAATGATTAACGCATAAGTGATAAAGGTAAGATAAACCGAAGGAGGAAGAAGGTATGAGTACTTTTGGAAAATACAGCAGAAGCGTATCCATTATTGGCGTTGGATGTACTCCGTTTATGTATACAGTAGATAATCCGGAAACGGACGGACTGACAGAGGGAGAAATGTTTGGTTATGCGGCTCTGAAAGCAATGGAAGATGCGGGGGTAAACCCTCAGGATGTAGATTTTTATTTCCATGGAGAGGCAAGTCCGCTAAACGGTTCCAACTATCTGACACCGAATGTCCAGATCGCAAACTGGTTTGGCATGAAAGGGAAAGGCTCCATCCACCATTCAGAAGCATGCTGTACCGGATATCTGGCCATTGAGCAGGCGGTGAATGCAGTTGCTTCCGGAAAATATGACTGTGTCCTTACCGGGGCGGTTGAGTTTGGAGACAGCACACCTTCACCGGCAGACAACGTGGAGAGTCCAAAACATCCATATAAAAGAGATAAGATGACAATGGATAAATTCCTTAAAACAACGTCATGGCTGTATGACCGTACATATACAAGAAGCTTGATGGCAGGACAGGAGCTCATTTATGACGATGCTGCAGAGTGGTATGTGCGCACCCGCGGCATCACAACAGCGCAGATGAATGACGCTTTGAACTGGATGTGCATTAACAACAGAAAGAATGCATCTGTCAATCCGCTGGCGATTGAGAGAAGAACCTATGAATCTCTTGCAGAAGAAGCAGGGATGACACTGGATGAATATATGAATTCCCCTTTCAATCCTAAAATGGGAGATTTTCTGCGTGCCGGCGGAATTGAGCTGAAATGTGATGGTGCAGCGGCAGCAATCATCTGTGCAACAGAGAAGATTCAGGAAATCGCAAAAAACTTGAAACATACCCCCATCGAAGTGTTGGGAATTGGAAGTGCGGCTTGTGAAGCCACAACACCTCATTTTGAAGTACGTGCTACAGAAGAGGCAGTCCGACAAGTATATGAGGCGACCGGTCTGTCAGGAGAGAATCTGGATCTGTTCTATGCGAATGACTTTATCATCACATCACATCTCATATCGGCAGAAATCGCAGGATATCTGCCATATGGACAGGGGTGGAAATATATTTGTGAAGGACGTACAGCATGGGACGGGGATAAGCCGATCAATACAAACGGAGGAAGAACCTCTTTTGGACATGCCCATGCAGCATCCGGTCTGGCGGATGTATACGAAGCCTGCAAACAGATGTGGGGTGAATGTGGAGAACGTCAGGTGAAGAAACAGCCAAGAACTACAATGCTCCGCGGTTATGGCGGTGCACAGAATGTTGCAGCTGTTGTGATTCGTACATTGAATGAATAGGGAGGTGAGGGACTGTGAGCATAAAGTTAGAAAAAGTGGTGCAGAAATTTTATGAAAGCCTGGAAGAAGGCAGGATTTTGGGGCGCAAATGCCCAAAGTGCGGAAATGTAGAATTTCCTCCTGTATATGCCTGCAACGCGTGCGGAAATTATGAGACGGAATGGTATGAGATTAGTGGAAAAGCAAAATTACATTCCATCGTACTGCCGGCAGCACTTTCATCAAAACCGGAATATAAGAAGCTGGGCAAATATGCATACGGCGAAGTGGAACTGGAAGAGGGTACAAGACTGAATGCTGTTGTCCGCGGGATTAGCAGGAAGAATAGAGCAGAACTTATGGAAAAGCTTCCAGTAAACTGCCACGCATCGATTTTTGAAAGAGAAGGCGGATTCAAGACCGTTGTTTTTGATTTGGATGAAGCACAATAATCAGGAATACAGAAAGTATAAAAAGGAGAACCAATATGGACAGAAAAGAATTAGAAGCACAGGTACTTGATATGGTAGCAATGTCATTTAAAAAGGATGTGAAGGAGCTCTCCACAGCAACAGCTTTTAAGGAGGATTTAGGAGGAGCATCTGTACAAATGGTTGCACTTGTGTCTGAAATCGAAAACGAACTGGATGTGGCACTCATGCTTGCAGATGCAGGCGCATGCGCAACCGTGGGTGCTCTGATCAATCTGATTGAAGAGGAAATGTAAGGTGTCTGTTTAGGAGGGAAAGGTTATGAGTCTGCTTGAACAGATTTATGCAAAAGCAAAAGAAAACCCACAAAAAGTGGCATTCCCAGAGGCTCTCAATGAAAAGATGATGCAGGCTGCCTATGAAACGGGGAAAGAAGGATATATTATCCCGGTACTTATCGGAAACGAAAAAGAAATCAAAGAAGCAATTTCAGGAAGAAATTATGAAGAATCTATTTTTACGATCATTGATATTCAGGAAGAAACATATAGGCAGCGCCTGATTGAGAAATATGTGGCACTGCCACATACTATCTTAAAGGAAAAAGCACTGAGCCGCCGTATACAGAATCCCCTGTATTACGCGATGGCCATGCAGGCAGTGGGCGAAGTAGATGTCACCTTTGCGGGAATTGACAATACAACGGGTGAGGTGCTGCTGGCGGGGCAGATGATCATCGGGCTGCAGCCGGGTATCAGTACCATTTCCAGTATAGGTTTGTGTGATATTCCAGGTTTTCAGGGAAGCGAAGGAAGCCTTCTCGCAGTCGGAGACAGTGCGGTCTGCACAAATCCCAATGCAGAACAGCTGGCAAGCATTGCAATTTCAGCGTGTGACACTGTAAAGGCACTGTTAGACTGGGAGCCCAGATGCGCATTGGTCAGTTATTCCACAGTGGGCAGCGGCCAGGGAGAGTTAATCGATAAAGTAGTGGAGGCTGTGAAGATAGCCAATGAACAGCGCCCGGATCTGGCAATTGACGGAGAGTTCCAGTTTGATTCTGCAATTTCGCCTGCAGTTGCAGAGAAGAAAGTAAAAAGAGAAAGCAAAGTCGCAGGAAAAGCCAATGTGATTATCTGGCCGGATTTGAATGTTGGAAATGTAGGAGTGAAGCTGATCCAGCAGTTTGGACATGCAGATGCGTATGGACCGATGCTCCAGGGATTCAACAAAGTCATATGCGACTGCTCAAGAGGTGCGCCGGTATCTGAGATCAAAGGAAACGTTGTAATCAGTGCTGTAAGAGCGGCAGGCAGTAAATAATTAAAATCAATGAAAAATCCTCGGATAAAAATGGATATTAGTCCTTTGTTCAGAGGATTTTTTAAGGAGAAAAGGATGAAACAGTATAAAGTATTTACAATCAATCCAGGTTCTACATCAACTAAAATCGCACTCTTTCATGGAGAAGAATGTGTATATATGAAAAATCTGTCACATGATGCAAAAGAGCTCGAAAAATTTGCAACAATTCCGGAACAGCTTTCATACAGAAGGAATATGATCCTGAATCTGCTTAGCCAGGCAGGTATCTCTTTGGAGGATGTGGACGCATTTGTCGGAAGAGGGGGCGGATTGCTTGCCATGGAAGGCGGCACCTATGCGGTGACAGAGCTCATGGTAAAGCATGCAGAAACATGTGCCAATGGAGTAATTCATCCGGCAACACTGGGAGCGCAGCTGGCAAATGAATTTGCAGAAAAGTATGGAGCCGAAGCAATGGTGGTAAACCCGCCGGATGTAGATGAACTGCAGGATTTGGCAAGAATGACAGGAATCAAAGGAGTAAACAGGATTATTCATCTGCATGCACTGAACCTGAAGGAAACGGCAATCAGGCATAGCAGAAATGTCCTCAAAAAGGAATATGAAAGCTGCAATTATGTAGTATGCCACATTGGAGGCGGTGTTTCGGTATCTGCCCACAGACAGGGAAAAATGGTAGACGGATATGATATCGTGGGAGGAGATGGTCCGATGGCACCAACCAGATGTGGCAGTGTGTCTGCGGCAGATTTGTTGGACTACATGGAGAAGAATCATTTGGAAATCAAAGACATGAAAGAGCTCTGCACAAAAACAGGTGGTTTTGTAAGTCATACCGGGATTTCCGACGCTCTGGAGCTGACAAAGCGTGCCCAGGAAGGAGACCACTATGCAGAAATGCTTTGGGATACCATGATCTACCAGATTGAAAAATGCATTGGGTCTATGGCAGCAGTCCTGCACGGCAAAGTAGACGGGATCCTCCTCGGGGGTGGTATGGTCTACAATGAAGATCTGGTACGCCAGATTACAGATACGTGTTCCTTTATCGCACCAATTACGGCATATCCGGGGGAATTTGAGATGGAAGCAATGGCATCCGGGGCGATTCGTGTTCTGAATGGAGAAGAAACACTGAAAGAGTATACTGGAAAACGTGTCTGGGACGGATTTGACTGGGAGCAGTAATGAAAAGGTAAAGTGGAGAAGAGAAAATGGAAGAAAAACGAATGAAAACGATTCATATGCTGACACTTGCCTTTGGCATTGCATTTATGCCTCCCATCTGGGCTGTACTGGCTCCATATATCGGAGTGAATACAGGGGCTGTAGCATTAATCTGTGCAGGGCTCTTTGTGGCAAATGGAAATAAAAGAGATAATGTAATGAAAATTTCTTTGGGATTTTTGTTGGGAGATCTGTGGGCTGTACTGGCAGTGTGTCTGATGGAGAATATGTCATGGAATCCGGATGTGGAATTGTACTGCGCTCTTTTTGTTATGGGTGGTCTTGCCGTGATTATTGGGGAGACGTTTGCAAAATATATCTTTACTCCATCCTGGCTATGTGGCTGGGCAATTGGACTAACGATCATGGGATCGATGAAAATTGCAGATATCGGTACGCTTCCGGTTCAGATTGGAATGGCCATGCTGGTTGGTGTTATCTATGTGGGAGTGGGTGTGGATACATTCCAAAGGTTTCTGATAAAAAAATTACGGAAAATGAATGAACAATGATTACCCTTTAAAGAAGAATACTGTATTAATTGAAGAAGTTATAAATGGAAGTATGGGAGGACAAAAAAAACATCCTTATTTTTGTCCTTTTTAGTTGCCGGAAAAAAATAAGCTCAAATCTGGCAGCAATTTAGGATAATATGGAGAAAGTTTTAAAGTAGTAAAGACGATATAATGAATTCAAGATAAACCAAAGTGCAAAGGAGAGAAAAACAATGAAATTAGGCTTTGTGAGTGCAATTCTTGATACGTGGTCCTACGAGGAAATGATGGATTTCGCATTAGAGCATGGATTTGAATGTGTAGAAGTGGCGAGCTGGCCGCAGGGAAAAGCGGAAAGAAGATATGCAGGTGTGAGCCATATTGATGCGGAGCGTGTACTGGCTGATGATGCCTATGCAAAACACATCATGGACTACAGCAGAAAAAATAGGGTGGAGATTTCTTCTCTTGCGTTTTATCCGAATACTATGGATGCAAATCTGGAAAAACGGAACAGTGTTGTAGAGCATCTGAAAAATGTAATCCTTGCAAGCCATAAACTGGGAATTGGAATGGTTACTACATTTATTGGAAGAGATCAGACAAAGACTGTTGAGGAAAACCTGGAGTTGGTAAAAGAGATCTGGCCGACCATTATCAAACTGGCAGAGGAGAATAATGTTAAGATTGCCATTGAAAACTGTCCGATGATTTTTGGAGCGGAGCAGTGGCCGGGGGGACAGAATCTGATGACTACTCCGAAGATATGGAGACAAGTATTTGAGATTCTGGACAGCAGAAATCTTGGGATTAATTATGATCCATCTCATTTTGTATGGCAGATGGTTGATTATATTAAACCGATTTATGAGTTTAAGGACAAAATCTTCCATGTACATTACAAAGATATCAAATTATATCCGGATCGGTTAAAAGACTGTGGCATCATGGCATATCCGTTGGATTTTATGTCGCCTAAGCTTCCGGGCCTGGGAGATGTGGACTGGGGAAAATATGTTTCCGCACTGACCGACATCGGTTATGACGGATACACATGCATTGAAGTGGAAGACAAGGCTTTCGAAGGCTCCAAGCAGAAGATAGAAGACTCTCTTCTGATAAGCCAGAGATACTTAAAACAATTCGTGATTTAATTTATTAAAATGGACAAAAAGTTAAAGGGGAAAAAGAATGAAAAAATTGAAAATTGCAATTGTAGGATGTGGGGGAATCGCAAATCAGAAGCATATGCCATCTTTGAAGACTCAGGCAGATAAAGCAGAGATGGTAGCATTCTGCGATATTATCCCGGAGCGTGCCAAAAAGGCCGCTAAAGAGTATGGCACAGAGGACGCAAAGGTATATACAGACTACAATGAAATGCTGGCAGATACAAGCATTCAGATTGATGTAGTACATGTATGTACACCGAATGTGGTACATTGCCCGGTTACAGTTGCAGCATTTGAGGCTGGAAAACATGTTATGTGTGAGAAGCCGATGGCGCATTGCACATCTGATGCACAGAAAATGATAGATGCATGGAAGAAGTCCGGAAGGAAATTCACGATTGGATATCAAAACCGTCTGCGCGATGACACGCAGACACTTCATGCATCCTGTGAGGCTGGAGAGCTGGGAGAAATTTATTTTGCAAAAGCGCATGCACTCAGGAGAAGAGCCGTGCCGACATGGGGAGTCTTTCCAAATAAGGCACTGCAGGGCGGAGGACCGCTGATTGATATCGGAACGCATGCGTTGGACATTACCCTCTGGATGATGAACAACTATGAGCCAGAGTCTGTTTCTGGTCAGGTATACTATAAACTGGGACGTCAGAAAAACGGACCTGAAGGTAATGTCTTTGGTCCATGGGATCCAGAAACCTTTGAGGTAGAGGATTCTGCCTTTGGCCTTGTAAAGATGAAAAACGGGGCAACTATTTTTCTGGAAGCATCCTGGGCATTGAATGTATTGAAGTCTATGGAAGCCTCTACGACACTTTGCGGAACAAAGTCAGGGGCTGAAATTCATCATGGAGGAAGCTACCCCCAGGATGAATTAATTTACAATACAGTAGAGCATAATCAGTTGATGGAAAAGACAATCTCCCCCGCCGGAGTTGTGGATTTCTTTGAGGGAGGGGCAGCGGCAGAAGCAGTTCGAGAGCAGGAGCAGTGGCTGAATGCGGTTATTAATAACACTGATCCCCTTGTAAAACCTGAGCAGGCATTTGTAGTAACTCAGATTCTTGAAGGAATTTATAAGTCTGCAGAAACAGGAAAAGAAGTATTTTTTGATTAATCATTAGGAGTTTTATGACAGCTCTTTTATTTGAGAGCTGTCGTTTTTAAAGAAAAGAATCAGGAGGAAACTAGGATGGCTGGCAGACAAATTTACAATCCAGATGGATTTAAAAATATTGAAGAAGATGGGAAGGTTATTGGTTATCAGTTTAAATTTAAAGCACAGTATTACCGTGGGATTACGTTATCTATTGTAAGAGATATTAAGGTAAATGTAGATGGTGAGGATGTCACAAGAGATAATATTCGTTTTACTGTCAATGGAGAAACGTTTACATTGGAGGAAATGCGCACGGTTATTGACTCGGACTATCGTTGGGAGTTTGGTGATTATGCAGCCGTCTCCATTATGAAAGAAGGTGGGCTTGCTATAGGAACCCATCACATCAAGGCACTACAGATTATCGACCCATCTTATATGCCATTTCAAATTGAAGCGGTATGTGAAACAGATTTTGTTATTAAGTAGAGGAGGAATTGACATGAGTTGTGACATTAAAAGGAGTGTTTCGCTGTATAGTTATCAGGATGAATATTATGATAAAAAGTTAGATCTGGAGGGATGCCTGTGTGAAACTGCAAGGGCAGGGGCTACAGGTGTGGAGCTTTTGGCAGAACAAATGATTCGCAGATTTCCACTGCCAATTGAAACAGAGGAATTTAGGGAGCAGTGGTTTGGCTGGATGAAAAAATATAATCTGGAACCATCCTGTTATGACGCATTTCTGGAAAATCATATTTATGACAACCGTATGCTGTCTCTAGGCGAGCAGATTAATATGATGAAGCGTGATATCCGTCTTGCATCATTACTTGGTTTTCATAATCTGCGAACCCTTGTTTCAACACCAATGGAGGTAATTGAAGGAAGCCTGGAATACGCAGAACAGATGAATGTAAAAATCGGGCTGGAAGTGCATGCTCCTTTTTCTTTGAATTCAGGCTGGGCAGATGGCTATCTGGAAATGATTCATCGCACTGGTACAAAATACTTTGGGTTTATCCCGGATATGGGGATTTTCAGCAGGAATATACCGGATGTGGTGAGGGACAAAGCGAGAAGACATGGTGCATCTGAAGAATGTATCAAGATTGTCGATGATGCATATGCGAAACGAATTGAAAAGGGTTTCGTTAAGATTAAATATGATTTAAATCTCGGAAAAGCTAATATGGAATACCGTATGGCAAATGGTATGCAGGAAATGATGGATGCTGTGAAGGCCGCGGATGGAGGTCCGGCAGATTTGGAATATGCTGGTTCTTCTTTTACTTACTCATGGTCAGACCCACAGGATATCATTGATAATATTGATTACATTTTTCACACCCATGCTAAATTTTACAATATGCATGAAGATTACACAGAGACTGCCGTGGCAATTCCTGAGGTAATAGAAGCATTTAAAAAGGCCGGGTATAAAGGGTATTTAAGTTCAGAATATGAAGGAGGCGAGCACCTGAGAGCAGATATGGAAGTAGACAGCATTGAACAGGTGCGCCGGCATCAGGAGGCGATGAGGAGAGCAATCGAAGGGTAAGTGTTAAAAACATTTCTATATAGGATAGAGAGGAAAAGCAGTTATGAAAGGAATAAAACTAGGTATTGTGGGATTTGGATTTATGGGACATTGCGATGCCGATATGATGTCCACTTTTGATGATATACATCTGGTCGCAGTAGCAGACACGAATCCGGAGCAACTAAAAGATGCACCGGAGAATGTAGAAACCTATGCAACATTGGAGAAGATGCTTGAAAATGCAGACATCGATGTAGTAATGGTATCTACTCCAAATCCAAGCCATCCGGAAATGGTAAAAAAGGCAGCATCTGCGAAAAAGCATGTTATCTGTGAAAAGCCTGCGGCAATGACAGTAGCCGAATTTGACGAGATGGTGGCTTCTTGTGAAGAAAATGGAGTTATTTTTACAGTACATCAGCAGAGAAGATGGGATAAAGATTATCGCATTATGAAGGAAGTATATGATAAGTCAATGGTTGGCGATGTATATATTATTAAATCTCAATTGTATGGGGTAAACGGAAATATGCATGACTGGCACATTTATCCTGAAATGGGGGGAGGAATGCTCTATGACTGGGGTGTTCACCTTATTGACCAGATGCTGGATATGATAAAATCTAAAATTGTCTCTTTGTATGCAGATGTCCAGAATGTTATTAATAAAGAAGTAGATGACTATTTTAAGATTATCATGAAATTTAAAAACGGTGTTACAGTTGAAATTGAGCTTGGAACGTATTATCTTACACCAAAGCGTGCATGGTTCATCGGTGGAAATACGGGTTCAGCTATAATTGATGGTTTTAATGGTGAGGGGAAAATTGTCCGTACAAAACACTTACTGGAAAACATTCCCGGTAAGATCACAATGACAGCAGCGGGTCCTACGAGAAGTTTTGGGCCGCCGGAGCCGGGATTGCTCACAGAGGAGCCATTGCCAAAAGTAAATGTAGATCATAGAAACTATTTTGAACATTTTCTCAAAGCCTTTAATCACGAAGAAGAAATTATTGTAAAACCAGAACAAGTCAGGCGTGTACTATCTGTAATGGATGCAGTAAGAAAATCGGCCAGAACAGGAAAAGCAATTCTCTTTGAATAAGGATATTTTGTTAACAATAAAAGGCATGGCAAGTACAAAAAGTATAAAAAGCGAGGTAAAAAGTATGGCAAACTATGAAACACAAATTGTTGTTATTGCAGCGGGACCATCCGGCATGTCGGCAGCAGTTCAGGCAGCGGAAGATGGAGCAGATGTAATGGTGCTTGAAAAAGCAGCAGCAGTTGGCGGGGCTGCGAATATGGGAATGGGGCCATTAGGAATTGGCACAAAGTACCAGAGACAGAGCATGATCGATATCAGTGTGGAAAAAGCATTTAAGATGTTTATGGAATATACGCATTATAATGTAGATGCAAGATTGGTAAAACGTTACTTTGAGCAATCTGCAGAAACCATCGAATGGCTGGAAGATATGGGAGTCGAGTTTGAAGGAGCATTTCGTTATTTCCCAAAGTCGGAAGCCACATGGCATATTGTAAAGACTGATCAGGGAATCGGACCTCGTGCCGCCTCTTTTATGAATAAAGCATTATATGCAAGAGCACAGGAGCTTGGAGTGAAAGTTCTTCTTGAGACACCTGCAAAAAAAATCATTGTAAATGGTGGAAAGGTTACAGGGGTACTGGCAACAGACAAGGAAGGAAATGAAGTGGAGGTTTCCTGTAAGGCTGCAATTATCTGCACAGGAGGCGCGGGTGGAAATAGGCAATTCATCAGGGAAGAAACCGGATATAATCATGGCGTAGATATGTTTAATTTTGCAATTCCCGGGGTTATGGGAGACGGATTAAAGATGGCATGGGAAGCAGGTGCGGATAAACTTCCCGTAAGAATCGAACAGGCGGCAAGCATTGAGGGAATTGATGATTTGCCTGGAAGTGTTTCAAATGTGCTTAGTCAGCCCAATCTACTCGTAAATCTGCAGGGAAAACGTGTCATGAATGAAGACTATATGCAGAACACAACATTTCTTTCTAATGTGGTTTCGCATCAGAAACACAGAGTGTGCTTTAGCATTGTTGATTCATCTATCGTAAGATACTACATAAAGAATGGTGTAGATAATATATGTCTTGTACGTCCGGACCCAGATGTATCCGATTTTGCCGAAGGTGTTAAAGCTGCACAAGAAAATGGAAATGAAGGGCTGTTTATTGCGGATAGCATTGAGGAGCTGGCTGAAAAAACAGGAATTGATGTGGATAACCTGGTAGATACAGTGGAAGAGTACAATGATTACTGCGATAGTGTAGATGAAGAATTCTTTAAGGATAAAAAATATCTGAGGCCATTGATAAAAGCACCATATTATGCAGCCAGGGTTCGCCCGGGAGGATATGGCACGGTAGGCGGTATCAGGATTAATGAAAACTGTGAAGCATGTGATAAAGAGTTTGAACCGGTGCCGGGACTTTATGCTGCCGGTGCTGACGCATGTAACATCTATGATGATAGCTATATGTTCCTGCTTCCAGGTAATTCTATGGGATTTGCAGTAAATACGGGACGTATTGCAGGAATGAGTGCTGCAGAGTACGTGGAAGGCGCAGAGTAATTTAATTAGATAGAGACAAACTGAAACAACAGGGCGGAGTGCAAATACACATCCGCTCTGTTTAAAAGAATACAGTTGTCAATATAAGGCGGGAACAGATGTCAAAGAATAAAAAAATTGCAGCCAGTATATTTATCACAGCATTTGCGTTTGGATTGAATATTACTGGAATATCCCCGGTTCTTGGGGAAGTAAACGAAAGATATCATGAGTATGGGACAAGCACCGTACAGTTATTACAAACGATATCTTACTTATTGTTAATTGTGGGTTCGTTTCTGGTGGGATGGCTGACAACAAAGACTAGTAAAAAGAAGATAATCATGGCAGGGTTGTTTATCATAGGGGTATGTGGTGTGATCCCTTTTTTTACAGAAAGCTTTGCAGCTTTGCTGTTGTTGCGGCTCCTGATTGGATTTGGATTCGGAATTGTGGGCCCAATGAATACTGCGGTCATTACAGACTTTTTTTCTCCAAAAGACCGTCCACCCTATATGGGACTGCATGTAGTCGGGATGGGAGTAGGAACAATGGCTGGTAATCTTTTGGGAGGAATGCTGGCAGGGATTGAATACAGATTCTTTTATCTAGTATACACTATAGCATTCCTTGGTGCGCTGGGTGTTAAGGTTTTTTTGATTGAAACACCTCCTGTAAGAACAAGAAAGTCTTCAGAAATGAAATTGAATCGCATGGTATTTGCTGTTTCATTTGCTTCGTTTATCCACACGCTGTTAATCAATGTGTATAGTACAAACATTGGAATCTATATCTTAAACAATATTACAAAAAATCCGTCAATAACAGGTGTGGTGACTGCGGTAAATGCAGCTGCGGCACTGCTGGTCGGAGTGTTTTTTGCACAAATTTCGGGAATTTTAAAAAAATATACAATGGCGTTTTCTATTTTTGCAGCGGCAGCCGGGTACGGAGGCATTTTGCTTATACCAGGTATTGCAGGAGTCTACTTGGGCAGTATTTTTTGTGGAGTTTCACTGAGCTGTTTTATGGCTTACGGATCTTATCTGATATCAATTTCTGTAGAGCAGGAAGCGGTTGCGAAAGCCAGCGGGATGTTTGCGATCATAGGAGGCATCGGCGGATTAATTGCGCCGATTGTCTTGGGAAAAGCGGCGGAGTTTATTTTGGGTGCCAATTCTGCGGTAAATCAGTTTATGATTGCATTAGTGGGGATGGCCGTTTTTGGCAGTGTCGTATTACTTGTATCAGTAAGCAGAAAGGAAAGAAGGAAAATAGTATGAAACAATACGGCTTTGGGGTTGATATAGGTGGAACAACATGTAAAATCGGGTTGTTTACTATGAATGGTATAATTAAAGAAAAATGGGAGATTAAAACAAACACTGAGAATTATGGGGCTGAAATTCTAGATACTGTGGCTGCGTCCGTGTTGGAAAAAATGAAGAAAAAGGGAATGACTGAAGATGAGGTACAGGGAATCGGTCTGGGTGTGCCCGGCCCAGTGGGAAGTGATGGTACAGTATTTGGATGTGTGAACCTTGGTTGGAATGTGTTAAATGTAGAACGCGAGCTTGCTTCAAAAACAGGGTTAAAAGTGAAGGCAGGAAATGATGCAAATGTGGCAGCTCTTGGGGAAATGTGGCAGGGGGGCGGAAAAGGCCATGCTAATGTAGTTATGGTGACACTTGGAACCGGAGTAGGCGGCGGAATCATTGTTGACGGAAAAATTGTATCGGGATTCCATGGAGCAGGCGGCGAAATCGGACATATCAAGATGAAAGACGATGAGGTAAGTCCATGCGGCTGCGGTGGCTATGGATGTCTGGAACAATATGCATCTGCAACAGGAATCGTCAGAATGGCTAAGAAAAAACTAGAGAGTGAAACCCGTAAAACGGTTCTTTCCACTTTCGACAATATAAGTGCAAAAAATATATTTAATGTAGCAAAGAAAGGGGATATAGTAGCCGGGGAACTGGTGGATACGCTTTGCGAAATGCTTGGAAAAGCACTGGCAAATATTGCGGCAATTTTAGACCCGGAAATCTTTGTCATCGGCGGAGGCATATCGAAAGCAGGAAATATACTGATTGATGGAATAAAAAAGCATTATATGGCAAGAGCATTCCACTCTTGTACAAAAACAGAGATTGTTCCTGCTGTATTGGGAAATGACGCAGGAATGTACGGCTGCATTCCTTTACTTTTTTAGACCGCCCTATAAATTAAGATAAAAATCGATATAGTATTCTAGATAAGGAGAAAATACGAAATGGCAGTCATAACAATTGATGGGATAAGGCTAGAAGTTCCAGCCGATAAAAATGTGCTGGAGTGTGCGTTGGAGAATGGTATTTACATTCCACATCTGTGTCATCACAAGGATCTGAACCCTCTAGGGTCATGCCGTATGTGCATTGTGGAGGTAGAAGGGAAAAGAGATGTTACTCCATCCTGTATATTGAAGGCAAAGGACGGGATGAGCATCAAGACTAAAACACCGAAATTAGAACATTTGAGAATGTTGGCATTGGAACTGCTCTTGACCGGGCACCCGGAAGATTGTTCTACATGTCCAACATATGGCAGCTGTGAGCTGCAGATGCTGATTCAATATATCGGCCCGAAAACCGGGCGCCTAAAAATGAGAACAAAGGGATTCAGACCACAGGAAGACAACCCTTTAATTATCCACGACATGAATCGATGTATACTTTGCGGGAGATGTGTACGGGCATGCAACGAATTGCGGGGAGTAAAAGTTCTTCAATACCAGAAAAAAGAAATGGAAACTTATGTAGGAACAGTGCATAATAAGTTATTAAAAGATGAGGACTGCCGTTTCTGCGGTGCCTGCGTTGAGGTCTGCCCAACGGGAACCATCCGCGATAAGCTGATGAATTCAGAAGTGAAGAAAGAGAATGCAGTAGTACCTTGCCGTCACGCCTGTCCTGCGCATACAGATATTCCTCGATATATCCGCCATGTGAAGAACGGAGAATATGATGAGGCGGCGGCAGTTATCCGTGAGAAAGTACCATTTCCAAGAACCCTTGGATATATCTGCAATCATGTGTGTGAACTGGAATGTAAGAGAAAAGAAGTGAATGAGGCAATGTCTATCCGGGAGATTAAACGCTATGCGGCGGATCATGATACCGGTACATATTGGAAGGGCAAAGGGAAACAGCTCCCGGATACTGGAAAGAAGGTTTGTATAGTGGGAGGAGGTCCCTCCGGTTTGACAGCGGCCTACTATCTAAGAAAGCAAGGACATGATGTAACCCTAAAAGAAGCTCTTCCAACTGCAGGGGGCATGACAGCCTATGGGATACCCCCATACCGTCTTCCCCGTGAAGTCATTTCAGAAGAAATAGAAGTAATTGAGAAGCAAGGCGTGAGAATTGAAGTTAATACCAAGGTTGAGAAGCC
>ENA-UOOM01000994-UOOM01000994.1-fermentation-metagenome-genome-assembly--contig:-NODE-994-length-29282-cov-9.128888_pt1 | contig 29282 bp, 27 predicted proteins | sample MGYA00245781_ERZ724031 | MGnify/ENA primary metagenome ERZ724031 (study PRJEB28704, sample SAMN03018317) | fermentation metagenome | biome: anthropogenic terrestrial biome; feature: soil; material... | reverse complement strand
TATTTTATGTGATGTCGGCCCAAAAACGCTAAAAATAAAAAAATTTTGCCTATAAGGTAAAATTATTGTACCATTTTTACTGTATAGAAAAAGCGAGGAGGTCATTGTTGAATGAAGGTTTACCCCACCAGTAAAATCCGTAATATAGCTCTGGTCGGCCACGGAGGTACCGGGAAAACCTCCCTGGCAGAAGCCATGATTTTTAATACAGGGGCAACGAAGCGGATGGGGAGAGTTGACGACGGCAACACTGTTTCCGACTACCTGCCGGAAGAGGTAAAGCGGAAAATTACCATCAGTACCACGCTGGTGCCCTGCGAATATAGGGATCACAAGATCAATGTGCTCGACACCCCGGGATTTGCCGATTTCTATTTCGAGGTGGTTGGAGCGGCGCGGGTAGTCGACAGTATGGTAATGATGTTTTCCGCCAACGCTGGTGTTGAAGTGCAAACCGAGGTGGCCTGGGAGGATTTCTCCAAGATACCCAAACTGGCCTTCATCAACAAAATGGACCGTGAGAACGCCGATTTTTACAAAGTAGTGGATCAGATGAAGAGCACCTTTCCCGATCACATCATACCGGTGCAGCTCCCCATCGGAGCCGAAGACAAATTTAAAGGCGTGGTGGACCTGATCAGAATGAAGGCCCTTATCTTTGAAGCCGGCAGCGGCAAATATAGCGAACAAGACATCCCCGCCGACATGATGGATGATGTGGAGACATATAAAGAAGCCTTGAAAGAGGCTGCGGCTGAAGCCGATGACGACCTTCTCATGAAATACCTGGAAGGCGAAGAGTTAAGCGATGCCGAGATTATGGAAGGCATAAAAAAGGCTGCGGCTACCGGGTCGGCGGTTTTCGTATTCTGCGGATCGGCTGCCAAAAATATCGGGGTCCTGCCCCTGATGGACTTTATCGTCGACTGCAGTACCAACCCTCAGGACAATCCCCTGGTAGAAGGCAAAGAGGTGGAGAACGAGCCCTTTCTGGCTCAGGTCTTTAAGACTATCGCCGACCCCTATATCGGCCGTATGACCTTTTTCCGCATCTTCACCGGTAAGCTCAAGGCCGACAGCGTGATCTACAATGCCACCAAAGAGCGTGACGAAAAGATAACTCAGATCCTGGTGATGACCGGCAAGGAGCAGGCCACGGTGCCTGAGGCCAACGCCGGTGATATAGTGGCTGTGGCCAAACTGGCTACCACTGCAACCAGCGACACCCTGACCACCAAAGCCAGTGGGTTGGTTTTAGATCCCATCCAGTTCCCGGAACCCACCTTGAACATGGCCATCGAGCCCAAGAGCAAGGGCGACGAAGATAAACTGAGCGGCGCTATTACCAGGATACTGGAAGAAGATCCCACTATCCGGGTGGAGAAGAATACCGAAACCAAACAGACTATTTTGAAGGCCATGGGCGACAGCCATGTGGACATCATCCTGGACAAATTGTCCCGCAAGTTCGGGGTGGATGTGGTCAGCCGGGAGATGCGCATCCCTTACCGGGAAACCATCCGCGGTATCGTGGAAGCCGAAGGTAAACATAAAAAACAGAGCGGCGGTCATGGACAGTATGGTCATGTGTGGATAAAATTCGAACCCACTGATGAACACTTCGTATTCGAAGAGAACGTGTTCGGCGGGGCCGTGCCCCGCAACTACTTCCCCGCGGTTGAGAAAGGCCTTTTAGAAGCCCTGGAGGAAGGCGTCCTGGCCGGATATCCGGTCACCAACATCAAGGCGACCCTCTATGACGGGTCCTACCATTCGGTGGACTCATCGGAAATGGCATTCAAACTGGCGGCCCGCCTGGCCTACAAGAAGGGTCTGGAGTCAGCCAAGCCGGTTCTTCTGGAACCGATCGTCAATGTGGAAGTGGAGATCCCCGAAGCAAACATGGGCGACATCATCGGCGACCTGAACAGTAAGCGCGGCCGGGTGATGGGAATGGAACCGGTGGGCAAGAGACAGCTCATCAAAGCACAGGTGCCCCTGGCGGAGATGGCCAAATACACCATAGATCTCAAATCCATGACACAAGGCCGCGGCAAATTCCGCATGGAGTTCGCCCATTACGAAGAAGTACCGGCCCAGAACGCGGAAAAGATCATCGAAAAGGCCAAACGAGGAAAAGAAGAGATGGATAAATAATTTCGAGAAATAAAAAGGCGCCGCGGGATTCTGCGGCGCCTTTTTGATGGTGTGCCGGGCAGGGACGGGCGACAGCCGGGCGGTGAAAAACCGCTGGGGTGACCCAAATGAGGACCGTACCCATTTGCCGCCCTATCAACTGTCTACCCGGGTGAAGCCCCAGTCCTGCCATTGCCAGCTGCTGCGGGGATTATAGAGAGGCCATCCGGATTTTTCCCTGGCTACAAGGGATAAGGTGTGGTCGGGGCCGGTGTTGACGCCAATCGACTGCAGGGGAGGATCAAGGGCGGAAGAACACCACACGGCTCTCATTCGCCCCGACTGCAGGCGATACATGAAAAGGTGGCAACTATAGGCCTGGTCTTCCTGCTCCAACCAGAATGGTTTAACATCCCCATAGCTGCCGTATTTCCACAAGAGCATCAATAGCTCCTCCCGGCCATCATTATCGGTGTCAGCCAGGAGGAACTGCTCTATTCTCCACTCTGCAGGCGATTCCCAAATCATCTGCTGGCCTTCCCAGACCCTAACCTGACTATTTGTTAGCTGATAGCTTTCCGCCATTTCGTTACCATCAGTATCTCTTGATATCATCACATTTTCTTGGCTTGCCGCCGCCACTCGCCCTCCGATAAAACCCAAAACAAAACATAGCAAGAACAAGGCGGGCACCTTTATTCTTCTCACGGCTCATTTTCCCAGGGCATAATGATGCGGCACGATCCGTCTGCGGCAAAAGCCCGGGTCCATTCCGGAGCCGGCGGGGCTTGTTTGTTTTCCAGCATCCCTCGCCATTTTTCATCGGTCAGGCGATCCGATGCCGGCCAGGTGAATTCATAATGGCTGTAAACTCCGCCTTTCACGATGCGCAGCTTGCCGTCTACCGGAACCACTGCATAGATAGAGTGTATATAGCCATTGCCTTCCTCCAGCACCAAATCCGGCGGGGCGGTGGCTACGTCAGCCACCAGCATGGCGGGGTTGTTGTTAAGCAGCGCAGAACGTCCCCCTTCCTGATCCCGCAGGGTTTCCATCCAGAAGTGCTCCAGCTGGCCGCCGAAGCTGCGGATAAGTTCATATTCTTCATCAGTCAGGGCCTGATTTTGCAGCTCTTTTTCAGATATGGTCTTCAGGTTCAAGGCCAGAATCTCCATCAATTGCAGGCTTTGCGCATCCCGCTCTGCAATCAACCCCCTGGCCTGCAGCCCTTCCCGGGTCATCGCGGACAGAGAAGCCAGATTGGCGTAGCAATGCGGGTCAGGCTCAACATAGCCGCGGTCATCGATCTCATCTCCGAAACCGCCGCCCATTTCCGCGTAAACCTGTTTCGCATAGAGGATGGTGTCATGCTTCAATTCGGTCCAGCTGCCCAGGAAAGTATTTAAACTTTTACGGGCCCAGGCCTTACCCAGCATAAAGCTGGGGTAGCCCTGAGGCTTTTCCAGCGTCAGAGGTTTCAAAGTCTTTATCCAGCTCCAATAAAGGTTGTGGTGCCACACCGCAGGGTCCAGCCCTGAAATGTGCTGTCTTAATCGAGTCATATTCTGGGGATAGTTCTGATACTGGGTCTGCCCCTCATCCTCCAGTATGCGGTAGGCCTCTTCCGATCCCATGGCAGCTGGGATATCCAGACCCCTGGGCAACAGGCGGCGTTCCCCCTGCTGGTTTTCTCCCACTTCCCGATATACCAAGCGCTGAAATATGTCAGCATCTATGGTATAGCGCTGCCCCATGAAACGAAAACCCTTTATTTCCTGCTCCCGGTCAGGCTGAATGCTGGCATCGAAGATGGGGATGGAGTTGATAGACGGCCCCTGCAGCTCTTTGGCCCTGGATAGGAATTGCTGCCATTTCTCGTTATCGCTTATCAAAGTGTTGAGACTGCTTTCCACGCCATAAACCTGTTCCAACAAATTAGAATAGGCTATGCAGCCGGGATCATCACTTTCGCCCACGAAAAAGCTGGTGGTCTGGTAGATCTTATCCCAGGATGCCTGGTTAAGGCCGTTCTTCAAAGCCAAAGTCATTAAGACCGCCGATCTGGTCTCGTCTTCATTCTTTAACCTGAAGGTCATGCGGCCATACCACATCATGTTTTGGAAATAGGATTTAAGATTTTCGCTGTGAGTATAATGCCCCCGGGGGATGTACTGGGTGTAATCCTCCTTCAAAGATTCCAAGGGATCTGGCGATAACCCTATGGTCATCAGCGGTGAAATGGCGGTCTGGTTATGCTCTTGAATAAGCTGCAATTCAGCTTCAGCTTCCTTAATTACCTCCTGGGGAATCTTTGCCCCGGGGTCAAGAAGACGACTGCCCACCGCGAAAAAGGCCAGATTGCGCCGGGCTGCATTTTCCCAGGGACTGTTTTTTAAGGCTTCATATTGTTTCTGCGAAGCCTCCAGCATACCCTGGTTGAGCTGCTGCAGTTCAGCCCGGAGCTGATTCTCTTCGGCGCTTTTCAGCAAATGTTCAAAAAACAGGTGGTAGTTATGTAGCATGGCATCGGTGGTGATCAGGTTGGGTATGCCGTCATACCGGTTAAATTCATAAAGCATGAAGAATTCCTGCTGCATTTGCGGCAGGACCACAAAGGCGTTTTGGGCCAGAAGCGCCTGAGCCTCAGGTGAAAATTCGAAGCGCCCCCGGTTTTCAACATTGCTGAGATCGGCATTAACCCGATAAGGCGCAATCTGTGGACTGACCTTCACCTCTACCTCGCGGTATGGTGCAAACTCCGCTGCCTGAGCCACCCCTGAGGGGCCGAACTTTTCTTCAAGCAGCTTCTTGCTGCCGGGGCCGCAGCCGCTGAGAGCAGATGTCAACATCAAAATGGTCAGCAATATGCTGATGGCTTTGATTTGACCAGCCTTCATAGTAAACCCTCCCTTTACTTAATCTTACCATTGCTACGCATTTACAGCAGTTTCCTGACACCTGTTTTTAACTTGACAAATGGGTGGTTTATAAGGATGGCAGCGCTGCACCATAATTGCCATATCATCCTTTCTCTGTTTATATTGCCACAATATTCCTATATAGAGATTTTGGTTACGCTGGCTACCCCCCAGGCCTTGTTTAGCAAACAACTCATAAGAATAGGCGAAGTGGCGGATAGGGGCGAGAATACTTTTTGCTTTACATCAATCCGTATCAACTGTATTATGTATATTAGTACAGTGCGGTAGAGAGGAGGGACTTCATGTTTGAATTGGATCTTCGCAGCCGCAAGCCGGTTTATGAGCAACTGGTCGAAAAAATCATCGAGCTGATTATCAGCAATGTCTTGAAGCCCGATCAGCAGCTGCCTTCGGTACGGGTTTTGTCGGCTGAACTCACCATAAATCCCAATACCATTCAGAAAGCCTATCGGGAATTGGAACACCGCGGCTTCATATATTCGCTGCCCGGCAAGGGCAGCTTTGTCAGGCCGGCGGTATATACTGATAATCCCGCGCGGATCAGCAGTTTAAAGACCCAGCTGTCCAGGGTTATATCAGAAATGCTTTATCTGGGAGTATCCAAGGATGAAATCATCGGATCAATTCAAAATTCACTATCTACAGCCGGGGGAGGGAAAATAGATGATTGAAGTGGAAAGGGTCAGTAAACAATTCGGCGGTCTGGAAGCCTTGCATGATGTCAGCCTGGCGGTACATAAAGGATCGATTTACGGACTGGTGGGCTGTAATGGAGCGGGGAAAACCACGCTCTTAAAACTGCTGGCCGGTATTTATAAACCTGATTCAGGGCTTTTAATGATAGATTCTCAGCCGGTATTTGAAAATGAAGCCATAAAAGAACGCACGGTTTTCATTCCGGATGCCCTGTATTTTTTCCACAATTATTCCATTCAGGACATGGCCAACTATTATGCCAGTATATATGCGGGCTGGAGTCAGCAGCGCTTTCAGCAGCTGGCTCAGGTTTTTGACATCGAGTTGAACCGGCGGGTAAAAACCCTGTCCCGGGGCATGCAGCGGCAGGTAGCCTTCTGGATGGGTTTAAGCCTGATGCCTGAGGTGATGATATTGGATGAACCCCTGGATGGACTGGACCCGGTGATGAGGCAAAATGTGAAACGCCTCATCATACAAGATGTGGCCGAGCGCGGCATGACTGTGATCATATCTTCGCACAACCTGCGCGAATTGGAGGATATCTGCGATCATATCGGCATCTTGCACCATGGGCAAATGCTTATACAGAAGGATTTGGATGATTTAAAGGCTGACGTCCATAAGATTCAAATAGCCTTTAGCGGCGAAATCCCTCTGGCTCTGCTGGATGAGACCGAGGCTCTTCATCATGAGCAAAGGGGCAGCGTGATGACTCTGATCGTACGCGGCGCTTATGATCAGATCATGGGCCGGATGCAGGCTTATCAGCCCGCCGTACTGGATGTTCTGCCCCTCACCCTGGAAGAGATATTCATTTACGAAATGGGGGATAACGGTTATGAAATCCACAACATCCTTTATTAATAAAGGGGTATTATATAATGATTTTAAACGCTACGGCTGGACGGGAGTGGTATACCTCTTGGCCTGGCTGGCCGCTTTGCCTTTGCAGCTGGTGATGATTTACAGCCGCCCGGAGATCATCAAAGCGCATTATAACGCAGCTACTTATTTAAGGGTTTTTGAATTCGATCACTCGCCGGTGTTATTATTCCTGTTGTTGATGGCTCCTGTTCTCACCGGACTGCTGGTATTCCGCTATTTACAGACCGGTATAGCCGCCGATATGGAACACTCTCTTCCCATCCGGCGGGAAACCCTGTATAATACCCACCTCTTGGCGGGACTGGTGTTCCTGTTGATTCCGATAATGATAACTGCGCTGGTCACATGGGGCGTAGTGGCCGGATTAAAGATTGATTTCGTGCAGGGCCAGGATATACTCGACTGGCTAAAGATTGCCTTAATAGCCAGTCTGCTCTTCTTTTTAAGCGCAGTGGCGGTGGGAATGATCACCGGCCTTTCTACCCTGCAGGGACTGTTGACCTACATCCTGCTCCTGGTGCCCAGCGGGTTGTCGCTGCTGGTGCTTCATAACCTTCAAATGTATGTTTACGGTTTTGCCGGCGATTTCTATATGATTGGCCTGGAGCAGTTAACACCTCTCTTGAGACTGCCTATGTCACTTTCATCTCTGCAGAGCGTTGAAATCATAGTGTACTTATTAATGAGTGCCGGTTTATATTTGATGGGCGGATTTCTTTACCGGCACCGCCAAATTGAAGCCGCGGGCGAAGCGATTACCTTCGGGGTATTGCGCCCCATCTTCAAGTACTCGGTTACCTTTTGCACCATGTTACTGGCCGGCAGCTATTTCTACCGTACCCAGCAAAGCATAGCCTGGACCTATTGGGGCTATTTCCTGGGGGCCGCCCTGGGCTATATCCTGATTGAAATCCTGTTTCACAAGTCGGTGCACATATTCGACTGGCGGCGCTTTAAGGGCCTGGGGGTTTATGCGCTAATAGCGGCGGCCCTTCTCGGGTTGGTTCACTCAGATTTTACCGGGTATGAAAAAAGGCTGCCGCAAATCGATCAATTGGAAAACGTGTATATGGATAACTATTTTCATCCATTACTGTACGCTGAGGATAGCAGCTATGCGGAAACCCGATCAACACCTCGATTGATATCGATCTATGTAAACCGCGATAATATAGCCCATATAGTGGACCTGCACCGGGAGATCATCGCTCAGCGGGAAGAGGCCGGGATAACCCCCCTGATAAGCCCGGACACCAGGCAGGAAAGGATTTGTCTGGCCTATCAATTTAAGGACGGTAAAAAGCTTTATCGATATTATGCCGTTGATGCTGAACTCTATAAGCAGCATCTGAAACCTATTTATGAGTCGTTGGAATACAAAAACCACAAATTTGAGGTGCTCCGAGTCAACCCCGGCGACGCCAAGCTGGTAGATATCAGGAGCCAGCTTGGAAACAAGCGGGTCAGTATTACAGACCCCCAACTGATTCAAGAAGCTATTGCCGTCCTGCAAAATGATGTTAAGATGCAGACTTACGAGGAAATGAGCGATGCCAGACCCCCCTGGGGATATATCGAAATAACCTTGCCCAAGACACAGAATACCGATACTGAGGGGGGAATATGGCCGGAGGCCACAGACAGCGCCATGGAGGCGGCCCCGAAAAGCGAGTACTACAACATAACTCTGCCCTGGGAAAAGTCTTATCTTGGATTGGAGGGCTGGCTGCAGAGTAAAGGGTTATACAGCCAGGCCCGGCTGCTTCCCAGCGAAGATATTGTCCATGCCATTATCGAATACGCTCCTCAGGGTGTGAATGAGGCTGAATTCCGGACCATGAAGGCTGACAAGATCGAAGCAAAGCCCGGTCAGTTGAAGGTAACCGAAGCGGATAAAATTGAACTGTGTTTTTACAATTACCAGGAATACACCAAAGGAGCTATTTACAAAGTTTTTTTTCAGCTTAAAAACGGCACCGTACTGATTGGAATCTTAACGCCATCCTCAGCCCCGGATTTTGTTAAACAGCATTTTGCCGGGTAAAATACCTTGGTCTTCATGGGCTGCGTACTCAAAACTGACAATCGACAATGTTTAGAAATGAATGCAGCGAGGTGCTTTTCTAAAATTTGAGGGACATTTCGCTGCATCTTTTTTGACATATCCTTCGATATTCAAGATGTGCTGAACTGGGGCATGCTAGCGAGCTAAGGGGAAGCCCGGAGAAGGGTTTTTTGCCTGCGATGCAATCTTAATGGCAGAAGTTCATGTTAGTCTTGAGATTCCCAGTAAACGATTTTATAGTTACCATTCTGATCTCTAGCCGTATAAAAACTAAAATTCTCTTGGGGTTCAAAGTTGTTCTCACTGAATTCACCGACTTCTGCGTCAACACGATGAACATTCAGGTAGTCTTCAAATACATCCATCCAGGTTAATCGGCCTTCAATTTGAATATTTTTGCCCTGAAGGCTTGTGCCTAATTCGGGCAGAGGGAAATCCTGGCGCAGTTTGGGCAGAACATATTCCAAGGCCTGCTGAGGTTTATTGGCGTAAACCAGGTTCAGGAAACTCCTCACCGGGGCTGCCGGACTTTTATACTGGGCTTGGCGCTGCCACTGCTGTTCTTTTTGCCACTCCGGGGTAAATATAAGCTGGACTGATTTGGCATTTTCATTATCGAACACTTTTAGTATCAGGGGGTTATCCAAGTATTGCGCCTCAATTTTCCCATGAGCATTAATCATAGCAGCATTATGTAAAGCATCTCTCTGGCTGCCTCTGCCACTCATTATCCCTGGATAAGTATAAATAGTAAAACGATCAAGGGTATATTCATCAGCATCTACATCAACCGTCCAACCGGCCCCTAGTTCCCCGCCCGCTGAGCCGAGATGAGCGCACAGATGACGGGAAAAATCATGAATTGGAGTTGCCGCTCACGCCGCTGCACGCTTTTAAGATTATTTTGCAGTGATACAAACCCCGTTTTCACTGGGATTCAGATTGTAACGGAACACAATCCGCCCGTCAGCCAGAACCCCCAGGATATGTGTATCGGCTGCCTTCACGGAGATGATTTCAGCCTCGATCAACCATGTTTTCAGATTCAGCCGGTGAAGATAGAACATGTTGTTGGTGTTGTCAGTCTGGTCCAGTTTAAAGGTGATGAAGGCGGCATGGTTCGGCCCCACATAACAATGGTCGGGAATGCTGATATGACCGGTATCACCGGTATCTTCAAGAGAAATTTCCTGAAGCTCCCCGCTTTTAAAATCCAGATACACGGTTTTATAATCATCGCTTTGGCTGCCTGGATCAGGGAGATAGCTATTGATCTCCAGAAGCCCGCTGTCATAGCGGATGAGGCCGGTTGAAGAGAACTGCGAAGCGATACCGTAATTTTGTGCGGTTCCCTTTGCCAGGTCGTACAGCATATAACCCGTAGCGCCTTCATAGACGAGCATGGTGGTGACAACCTTTTTCCCGTCGGCCACAAAACGGGGGCTGTGGTGAAAAGAATTTTCCGGCACCGCACCGCCGGCAAGCGCTGCCGTTTCGGCGAGCAGTTTTTCGCTGTTATCAACCGTATTCAAGAGCTTCAGGCCAACTTCATCGGCATAAACATAACTTTTCCGGTCGCCGGATACGTCCCAGCCCCCGAAGAAAACATCCGGATGTCCAAGCCCATCGTATTGCGGCTCCCGGTTGATTTTCGCCGCGATGATGCCGGGCAGGGGGATATCCTCAACATGCCGCAGGGTTTTATCAACGGCGATAAACTTATCATTCAGGCGGATGATCATGCTTTCACCTGCCGCACTCACATCGGCAGGTGAAAAGTTTCCTTTTATCTCAAGCCGCTTTTCCACTGTCATGGTCTCAGGATCCACCAGCATGAGAGCGGCGTTTTGCCCTTTGTCATAAGGCGCATAAGCCAGAATCAAGCTGCCTTCAACCTCCCCCAGCATGGAAAGCGCATCCGGATTTTCGCCGAAACCGATGATTTGGTCAAAGCGCTGATAATCGCCGGTCAAACTGACAAGATGATTGTTCACGTAGTCCCGCTTGCCGCTATCAAAGTAAAGGCTTCCGTCTTCACGTTGTTTCAACGTGTAAGTTTCCGTCATCTCTACCAGGTCCTTTTGCGGCGAAACGGAACGGGTCAGTATGAAGGTTACGGAACCGTCGCTGTTTTTAGCCACCTGATCCAGGGAATAGCCCCAGGCATTGGGATCATGATAAGAAGGCCGGGCTCGTTCTCCGCCAAGGTTAAACATGAAAGCGCGCCTTTGCGGGTCATAGATGTCCGGTTCAATTGCAGACACATCCATGCTGGTTAAATTGAAATAGCGACGGGCATATTCGAGAGCCGTATCCAGGGGAAACAGCCTCAGGCTGCTATCCTCATCGGCCGGCTCCAGGCTTTCCCAGCCATGTTCCTCAACATATTTCAGCCAGCAGAATTGGGCCACGTTGAGCGGATCTATTTCCTGGGCGGAGTTGAATTCCCGAGTGTTGCCTACGGTGGCAATGGAATCATAAAAGTATTCCTGCCAGAGCTGTTCCAGTTGGACGGGATCAGTGATATCGTTGTTTACCCCTGTTTCCGGCGGAATGCTCTGCTGAGCCCCGGTGTGCAAATCCTGAGGCTTGCGGCTGCATCCGGCAGCAGGGAGCAGCAAAAGAGTCATCAGAATAAATATGATCGTGGTTTTAATCTTCACAATGACACCTGCCTAATTGCTGGGATGTATGATTGGACGGTGTACGTTTCGCAGCGGGTTCCATGGGAGAGAATTCCGCCGCAGCCCGAACGATGCCCCATCCGATGCCTGCTCGGAGGGTGGCTTGTTTCTTTCCCTTTATGCATACATACATAAAAAAAGCACCTGCCTTGCAGCAGATACCGGTAATTGCTCATTATTTTAACCGCCCATCAAGAACGGTTTTGGTCTCATCGGCGCTGGCCCGTCAGAAGGGCGCAGGTTGGTGAATTCAGTTTGATATTGTTCTGAGGACGATAGACCAATCAGGACCAATCAGGGGGACGGTTCTATTGATCGACTTGGAACATAATGGTATTCTTACAACAGGAAGAAATAGAAGGAACTATGTTATGCCAAGGATAGCCCGAAAGAAAAGCGAGACCGGTATTTATCATGATTGATCAATTCCCGATAGTGAAGTTTGAATCATTCAACCATTGTGAAGTCCTTCTTTCTATTTCCGCGTATTTCCTCAATACCTGGTTTGGTTACGCTATAGCCAAGGGCAAGGTTGTGCATCGTGAGGTGGAATCACCCTACGGGTACAAGCCGAAGGAAGCCGGAAGCAAACTTCTATGGGAGCAGTTTGATCGCAGCAGCTTAGAGATCGAGGGCACCACCCCCAGGAAATCCGAGGACCTCTTATCCAGCCTGGCGGACTTGGTCAGCGGCTCCGCCGACGCGGGCACCCCGTGCATATTGATCAAAGGATTTCTGCAGAAAAAATAGTTAAGAGCAACAAAAGCCGTTCCCCGATCCAACCGAGGAACGGCTTTTTTGACGGGCTAACAGGGTGGGCCCAAAGCCAACAAAAAGAATGTTCCTTGTTGCCCTCTTGTTGCTTTACAATTGGCTCTGTTGAAGTTTGTTGTTGATAAATAAATTTTAAAAAATGATAGAATTATTATCAGGCGATAATATTTTGTAAAGTGGTGAATTAATGAGTATTTTAGAAAAATTTGCTGATGTACCTAAAATAGAAACGGAGCGTCTCATCCTTAGAAAAATTACATTAGATGATGCAGAAGATATGTATTTATATGCTTCGAATGAAGAAGTAACGAGATATGTAACTTGGGATACTCATTCCTCATTATCAGATACAATGGAATTTATAAATACGTTTTTATCTAAATATGATGCTCCATGGGGGATTGAGCTTAAAGAAAATGGTAAATTTATTGGAACAGTTCACTTTGTTTGGTGGCAGCCAGAACATAATAGTGCTGAAATTGGATATGTTCTATCTAAAGAATGCTGGGGCAAAGGGTTAATTACCGAAGCAGCAATGGCACTCATTTCTTTTGGTTTCGAAAGTATGAACTTAGTTCGTATACAGGCGAGATGTTTTTTAGAAAACAAGGGTTCAGAGTGTGTTATGGAAAAGTTAGGTATGTCTTTTGAAGGTATAAGTAGAAAAGTAATGTATGTTAAAGGGGAACATAAAGACTTAAAGGTGTACGCTATATTAAAGTTTTAGATATGACACAGGTATATTTGGCGTTGGACATATTTGCATGCCAAAAGGAACAAGCAAGAGAAAAAATGCAAATGTTTGAGGCTGAAAACAGTGAAGATGGTTGCTTGGAAGATACTAAGAACACAAAATTCCATGATGATAAAGCTTTCAATTTGATAATCGAGCAATTGCCAGGAGGTTCTATTCCTTCTTTACATCAAATACCGCAAATAGAACGGAGAGCAATAATAAAGCGGCTCAAAAGTATTGAAGGTATAAGTATAAGGCAAATCGTTCGCATAACCGGCCTGACGTATTATGAAGTATATAGGGCTTGAAAATAGAGTTAGCCAATCAGGAGAACCGTCCCCTTGATTGTTAAAAGGTAGAGGTAATCATTTACGGCGACGGCGCCTATTGCGATCCCTCCACCGGGATCTACGAACTGGCCGATCCGCAGCCCGCTTTCGGGATGACGTCGGGATTGCGCGGCAAATATCGCGAAGGGCTGAAATACAAATATGTGGTGGATAAAATGCTGGATGAAGGCTATGATATCGACACCATTGCCCAGCACATACATTCCCGCAAAGACGAGCAGTTTGACCGCAGCAGCTTAGAGACCGAGGGCACCACCCCCAGGAAATCCGAGGACCTCTTATCCAGCCTGGCGGACCTGGTCAGCGGCTCCGCCGACGCGGGCACCCCGTGCATATTGATCAAAGGCTTTCTGCAGAAAAAATAACCGAGATCAACAACCGGCCGTTTCCCGATCCAATCGGGGAACGGCTTTTTTTCGCAGGGAGTCAAATAGTCCGGCGGTATGATTGTCTGTTTACCCCCAAAATACCCCATAACCACAATGGCTCCCTTCATCATACGCAGAGCTAATTCTTCGAATCTCATCTTCCGCCCCCAAATGGCATTTTCATCTGTATCAATCTTTTCATGCCCAAAAAGCGGTTATTCATGTCCGATTTGCGGCATTTGGTGATTTTAGGAAGGAAAAAGAAAAAACATGTTGAAATTCAATGGAATAGGTGGAAATATATGGTTTATTCAGAAAATAATGTCACTTGAAGAAATGAATACAGGGCCAGCCAGTAATGGCCAGTAGATTCCAGGCCGATGCAAACATCAGAAGGATCTGTACTATGAAAGCTTAGCTGCTCTAATAGTTTTTCGCCGCCGGCGGTCGTGTTAGGAAATGACAGCCCTTTAAACAACAACTTGCCGGCAGCATCCATGAGAGATGCATTATGATTGTTTTTTCCAATGTCTATACCCAGATATACCAAGGGAATAGCTCCCAACCCAAATGTCTGTCGGATAATCCTCTTGTCTGGTAAGCGTCACTACCTTGTGAGATATATGGAGAATTGCGTAAGCAATCAACATCCAACTCATTCGCAAACTGCTTACCAGAAAGAGGGGCCGGTCTTTCTCGCGGATACTATGAAACAAGGAGAATTCGGCCAACCTCAATCCGATAAGGCAATTATCCTGATCTCAAGGATAACTGTAAAGGGGTTATTAAGGTTTATAGGTATCCTTAAAAACCTAAATATAATATACAAGGATATATATGTTAGCTATCTTTAAAGAATAGTGGCAAGTAGGAAAAGGGAAACAGATTGGCAGTCACTGCTCCATATCCTAACATAGCCACTATTATGCTCTATTTAAACACTTATTTTCTTAGTTGAAAAGAGAACTTAATTTTTATGGAGGTATAACAATGAACTGTAAAAAAATATTAACTGTAACACTTCTCTGTATTGTTACTTTGTTATTTGCTTCAATTTCAGGATTAGTTATTGCTAGTGATAGCAAAGGTTATGAAACTGAATATGAAAGCATGTCTCAATATGATAGAATATTCTTGGAAAATCAAGAAATGGCCCATGAAGCATATTCAAAACTTAATCAATCATTTGGTGAGGTTGGTAATCTTAAGGCAAGTGATTATCCAAATTACTATGGTGGTGCTTTTACAAATGATGATGGCAAACTGGTTATTTACGTTAAAGGTGAGATTGCTGATCATGAAGAGGATTTCAAAAAAAGGGCAGGAACTAATGAAATTGATTTTAAGACATGTGAGTATTCATTTAAAGAATTGACAGAAATCATGGATGCTATAAATGATTATAAACTTAATAAAAGAGACAATCTAATTTGTGATAATTTTAATAATTATGCACTTATGGATAGAGAAAATCGTATTATTGTACAACTTGAAGATTATGGTGACGAACAAATTGCAGCCTTTAAAGAACAGATTATTGATTCTCCTGCCATTGAATTTAAAAAAAGTAGCGCAGAGAATAAATTTCTTAGAGATGTAAAGCCAGGAGAGGAACTAATTACCATTAATGGTGATGCTTCTGTAGGGTATAGAGCTAAGTATAATGATATAGTAGGACTTGTTACAGCTGGACATGTCGTTAATCTAACCGACTATATATTGGATGAAGATTTTCAAATATATGGTAGATGCCTGCGGCGACAGGTTAGTGGACCGGTAGATGCCGCTTTTTACTACATTACTGATTCTTCTTTTACGCCAAGCAATACGATTGATGTGACAGGTTATACTCTTTCAACAACGATAAGTGAGCCCGGAGTAAGTACTGTCATAAATAAGGTTGGAGCTGCATCAGGACATACTTCAGGTACAATTACCACAACAAATGCAACCGTCTCAATAGAAGGCTATACTTTGACTAATCTCACTGGAGCTAACATGTATGCTACAGAAGGAGATAGTGGTGGCATTGTATACTCGGTAGTTGGAAGTTCAAGATATACTTTAGGCATTATTTGCGGTAAAAGTGGCAGTACAACTTATTATGTTAAAGCCAATCAAATTAATAATAGCCTGTCATTAATCAGGTACTAGAAAATTATTTGGAATCGGCGTAATGATAAACATTACGCCTCAGAGGCCCTCCCAAAAGCCAAGGAATAAGCTCGTTAGAATTCCTAATAATGACTGTGAGTTATACCTAACTCAGCTATGCCAGTCGATTCGGGTATAACTCACTCCTATTTTATTCTAAATTAAATTCAGCAGTTAGGTTATAAAGCATACAGTTAGGATTCTCTTTATGTTTAGTTGTCGAAACAGTCTTGCACACACGATACTTGCCTTGCTGGTACTTGTGTTGTTCAGGATGTAAATAGATACTGAATCCCTTAGATTCTTGTGGCAAAATAGTAACTCGTATTAAAAAATAAACTATATCCAACGGTAGTTTATTCCATTCCGTGCCATTATAATATTCAATCGAATAATCCAAATTGGTATAAATATTAATAGAAGTGTTATTTTGGATGGTTACATCCACTTTTTCAGTTAATAAAGGATAGGATGTTTTTTCCATCGTCATTGCAATTTTTTCATGAAATATTTGTGAAGTTTTATCTTCTTGCATAAAAATTTTATCTTCTTCCTTCTGGTAGAAGCCTAGCATTAGACATATTATACAAACCAAAATAAATGAGATTATTTTAATCCTATTATTTCCTATATTCATAATAATCCGCCATCTCGCAGTATATATAATGATATGTGGAAATCTGTTGCCGGAGGCATGGGGAGGGTTCTTTTGCCTGTTCCAACTTGCGTCCCCCTGTTTCTGTGGGGCTTGGGTATTCTGGAGCATTCAGGAATCAATTTGAAGTCGATCAACATTTCCAGTATAACACATATATTCCCCAAAAGACCACAATCACCATCGGGGGGACGCCATCGAGGGGACGGTTCTATTGATCGACTTGGAACATAATGGTATTCTTACAACAGGAAGAATATAGAAGGAACTATGTTATGCCAAGGATAGCCCGAAAGAAAAGCGAAACCGGTATTTATCATGTCATAGTCAGAGGAATTAACCGGCAAGACATATTTCACGATGATGAAGATCGTAAAAGATACCTTGATACCTTAAAAAAGATAGCAGTGGAAGATATTGCTAAGGTATTGGGGTATTGCATGATGAGCAATCATGTTCATTTGATCATCAAAGAAGGTGAAGCGGGAATTTCGCTGTTCATGAAGCGTTTGGGAGCAAGTTACGCCTATTGGTATAACCTGAAATATCAACGTACCGGTCACGTATTCCAGGACCGTTTCAAGAGCGAAAATGTGGAAGATGACCGTTATTTACTGACAGTGATCCGTTATGTACACCGAAATCCGGTAAAAGCCGGGATAGTCAACAAACCTGAAGAGTATACCTGGAGCAGTTGCCGTGCCTATTATGGTTATTCCGAGTACCCACCTGATTTGACACATGTATATTTGGTATTGGATATATTTGCATGCCAAAAGGAACAAGCAAGAGAAAAAATGCAAATGTTTGAGGCTGAAAACAGTGAAGATGGTTGCTTGGAAGATACTAAGAACACAAAATTCCATGATGATAAAGCTTTCAATTTGATAATCGAGCAATTGCCAGGAGGTTCTATTCCTTCTTTACATCAAATACCGCAAATAGAACGGAGAGCAATAATAAAGCGGCTCAAAAGTATTGAAGGTATAAGTATAAGGCAAATCGTTCGCATAACCGGCCTGACGTATTATGAAGTATATAAGGCTTGAAAATAGAGTTGGCCAATCAGGAGAACCGTCCCCTTGATTGTCGGGAAAAGGATACAATCTCTGTTTTGGCATGCGTAGGTAGCGGGGCTCAATTTGAAGTCCCAATGAATCTGCAAAAAAACAACCCCTTCAGTTTAGTCTGCAAGATATTTTAGCAGATTACTGGGAACCTCAACATTTTTGGTTCTACTGGATTATGCAATATATGGGGCTGTTTTCGTTCTATTTATGGTGCAAGACGACAGCAGGCATCACAGTAAGTGGTTCGGGACATATGTATGTTATTCGGGGATATTATGAAGATACTTCGGACTCTACACAGGATTTGTATCTTATTGATCCGGCGGATGGTGGCTATTATTTTGCCCATTACTCAAATTTCTCGCCATATTGGACTGCTAGTATTTATAATACCTATGTATAAGGAAGGAGGATCATAAATAATGAAACGTTATATACAGTCTGTTTTTCTAGTAATGGTTTTATTGTTGTGCGCCTATAGTACCGCATACGGTAATGATGAACTTAGTGACAAAAGCCAGATTAGTGCTGTTAAATTGGCTATTGATCAATCATTCCGAGATTCACAAAAAGCATTAGATGCTGACAAACAAAACTGGGGATTGTCAGAGAATGAGTCATTTTCTCAAGCTGTCCTGGGTGAAGGAATACCTTACTATGATTTTTCCCCTGAATTTCTTGCTGGTAAGGACTCTAAGGATATTCTTATAATGTCCGGATATATCTTTCCTATCACAATAGCAAATAAACCAGTGGGAATTGTAAATGTGAAACAAATTGATGGCCAATGGCAAATATTTAATATTGGTAACATTAATACTTTTGAGCAAGATATTAAGGCAGCCAATCAGCGTATTAATAATCCAACATCAAAACTGGTTTGGGGCTTTAAACTACGCGCGTTATTTATTCCAAAAGAATCTGGATATGATATCCTTCCTTTACAGGATAATGAATCGTATGGTTTAAAAAAATATGAGATAAAAGGGTTGGAGAACATATCGGATTCTATCGTAAAGGAAACTAAGGCTGCTAATGGCCAAACAGAGGAGGCGGTCTATGGGGGTAATACTACCTCGAATGGAAAAAGTGTTACTAATACTCAGCTTATAATTTTGGGGATTGTTCTTCTAACAGTAGGTACTGGATTATATCTAAGGTATAGAAGAGCATTAGAAGGTTAATATACCAGGCTTAGGGCCGCGGACTAGTAGCCCTAAGCTCAGCTATAATTCTTAGGATGTCAAGGGAGGGGTGTCAGCAACCCCATTCCTCTGACACCAATCGAAAACTGTAACGGGGACTCCCCGTAGCACATAAACCGCCCGGTGGGATGTCACAGGGCGGTTTTTTTAAGTGCGCCCGGCATGGGCGCAGTCTAAAGGGTGAAAGTCCCTAGTGCGGGTTGATAGTGCCAAGCACATAGCCAAGGGCAAGGGTGTCCTCGGCGACGAGGAATCTGAAGGAAGCCGGCGGCAAACTTCCGGTCTGACGAACAGAAACCACATAAGGCATTGTAGGCTGGGTAAGGTTGCTTAACAAACTGAAGCCCTAAACTATCTGGAAGCTTGCGGTGTAGATGTGGCAGATAGATGGAAGGAAAGACTGCGCCCTTACCCGGGGAGATCTCACGGACGGACGGAAACAGAGTAAGAAGTCCGGTTGCAAGGTGTCGGGGGGACGGGGTTGGTGACAACATGTGAAGTCGCCAACCCCGTCCCCCCCGACACCTAGACTTCGATTCACGCCTTATAACCTCAAAAATAACATTACAATTCATCTGAGCTGCTACAACCTTTACAGTGACTTTTCAGGATGTCCATTCGATAGTCGTACACGCTCCTTTCTGCTCACAAATCCACAAATTAAATGGCAAAGATCCGATTTTATTGGCTATATACAACTTCAAATGGTCCTATCACATTATAATCATTAACAAAATATTCAAATATTGTAAAATGTGCATTAGGTATGGCCAGCAATGTTAATGTAACAATAGGAGGCCAAACATCGAAAGTGTCACTAAGCAATCACATAAAACCTTAGTGCTTATCAGTATTGATTTAATTTGATTTAAAGCCAAGAACCCACTAATTAGATTATTTAATATAACTGTAACGGTATCGGGCTACATGCGAATATAGCATTAAAAAGATTAATTGATTTACATCGAAAGATTCATTAAATGATCACAAACAGTAGGAAGAATATTATGAATGAAATAAAAAGAAGTCTCATTGGAGTATTCATATGTGCATTCATGTTGTTGGTGATAGTCTTTATTAATCAACTACCTGACGAAAAAACAGATGCACAACCTAAGCCTGATTTAACTAATGTATTAACCCGTGTTGAAATTGAAAAAGCATTAAGCAAAAAAGGATTTCATCCGGCAAAGGTTGTAGAAGATGATGGAACTTATAAAAGAAATGATATTACTCCTGTAATATATTACCTTAACGATACAGATGCTATTATTCTTTATGATTTCTCCTCCATAGCAGAACGCGCCCGCAATGTGTCTGTCATCTATTTGGCAGACGCGCTGACATATGATTACCCCCTGAGTGATAATTATGTTCATTGGACTTTGACGATACGCAACTTTTCGCTTGTGTACAGGATTAATACTGAGGCAATGCCTCAGTCAACATTTGAAAATAAACTGAATGATTTGCAGAAAATAAAACAAGTGGCTTTAGATTTTAACAATGGAAAAGAAGCCTTGCTTTATGGTAAGGGCCAAAACTGGGAGGCGCAGGCATTTGTTCAATACTACCAGATTTGGTACGAAGATAAGGATGGAATTCACGCTGACCAATTATCCGAACAAAACTTAAACGTGAGATACTGCGGGCCTGAAAATGAAAAGCCCCAGTCAATACAGTATGAATATATAGGTGGTGGTATTGGAAGGGGATCTTTTCGGACTATATCCGCAGATAATGATGAATGGGTAAGGGTTTTTAGCAGGAGAGGTAGTGGTTTTATACCGAATCCCAAGACTGTTTGCACTCTAAATCTGATGTGGGGCAATAACAATGAAACGATTACTATGACACCGAAAATCAATTGAGGACCAGCTGGCTCTTTTCTGTGGTATCCACAAGAATTATAAAGAGTTTAGTAAAACAGTATAATATACCCAAACAGCTAATTTAATAGCTAGGGTATAGAATTCGGAAATGGGGAGCTATGGTTATAAATTCAGTTATTATCATTATTATTTTATATTTAATATTCAGTTTATTACGTAACAAATACGATAAGATTCGATTATTTCGGGTATTAGGTTTAATTGTTTTCTGCGTAATGGTGTTAATAATTAATAGTGCTTTGTCACGCTTTACAGTAGGTGTAATGTGGAATACGAATGATTATACCTGGCTTTATTGTGTGTTTGGGTATTTTTTTGTTGTTCTCAGTATATTTTATTTTTGGTACAAAAAAGGGAAAAGGTTAATTATTGATTGTGCGATTTTTTGGGTATTAAGTATTGTTTGTACATATTTGCTTTTTAAAGGCTACTGCCATATATTCACATATTATTATTATAAATTAGGCATGTAAATATGACGAGTTTACAATGAGCAGCGGCCGAAGCAAAAACTTACCATGACGAAAAATGGGTAATGTTTGAGCCGGTTGATACTTCCATGTTTAACGACTTTATTCAGTTGTTAGGCATTAAGAGAAAACCAAACCGAAAATAACACTTTGGAATTTGATGAGGAAAAGCTATGATGAAAAGATATATTGCCTTTTTAAGGGGCATAAATATAGGTGGTAAAAATAAAATCCCAATGTCTGAATTAAAGGCAGGTTTTGAAGAACTTAGTTTAGTAGAAGTTAAGACATATCTGAATAGCGGCAATGTCATCTTTTCAAGTGATGATGAGGATTTTTCCGGTCAAATTGAAACAATGATAAAAGACAGGTTTGATTTGGATATACCGATTTTTGTCATATTAAAAGAAGAATTGGAAGATATATTACATAACGCTCCCGACTGGTGGGGAACTGAAAACAAGGAGATATATGATAATCTAATTTTTATAATGCCGCCAACAACATTTGCCGATGTGCTTAGTGAGATAGGAGAGCCTAAAGAAGAACTTGAAAAGATAAAGGATTACAAAAAAACAGTATTCTGGTCTTTTAGTCGAAAGGATTATCAAAAGACAAATTGGTGGTCAAAGACTGCTAACGCAAACATTAGTAGCAAGCTAACAATACGAACGGCAAACACAGTTAGAAAGATAGTTAAGATGTAATAAATCAGCAAATTCCAATTTGCTGAAGGGTTTGGGAATAACCCAACAAGTAAAAATCACGTTTATCGGCACAGACGGAAAAGCGCGGTATAAACACCTCCCCCTATTGGTTTTGGTATCTGCAAAGCCTTTATTTTCAAAGCTTATTTTGCCTCTACTGCGTAACATTGATTGGAGTCTAACACCTGCCTCAGTCCCGGATTTTGTGAAACAATATTTTGCCGGGTGAATACCCTGGTCCTCATGGGCTGCGAACCAGGGAATTAATCAATCGATAATGTTTAAAATTAAATGCAGCGAGGTGATTTTCTCAAATTCGAGAGACACTCCGCTGTTTTTTTATTGACATGGTTTCGCTGTTTAATTATAATTGTACTATAACAAGTAGTACAAAAGAGGGTGGTCGCTTGTGGTTTGATATAAACCCGCGTTTGAGTACACCGGTATACCAGCAGCTGGTGGATGAAATAAAAGAAGCCGTGGCTCTGGGAATAATGGCTCCGGGGGAGCGTATGCCCACCGTGAGGGATATGGCTACGGGACTTTCCTTGAATCCCAATACTGTCGCCAAAGCCTACCAAAGGCTGGAGCAGGAGGGGATAATCGTCACCATGCGCTCCCGGGGCACGTTTATAGCGGATCGTTCCAGTGCTGATTTGAACCTGGCCAGAAAAAAGCTGACGGGACAGCTGGAAAAGGTGCTGGTAGAGGCTTACCATCTGGGCCTGGATCGCGCTGAGATAGAGCGATTGTTTGCTGAAAGCCTGGATAAATGGGGGAAAAGGGGAGGGAAGTAATCATGAATCTTGCCATAGAAACCAGGGCTTTATACAAGTCGTTTGACGGCTTCAAAGCCGTTGACGGATTAAATCTGGCGGTTTCCGCCGGTTCCGTATTTGGGCTTATCGGTCCCAATGGGGCGGGTAAAACAACTTTGATCCAGATGCTTGTGGGCATAATTCGTCCTGACCGCGGCGAAGCATTCATATTGGGGCGCAGTATCAAGGAAAAGGACGGCGGCATCAGAGACCAGGTGGGTTATGTGCCTGATGTCCCGCTTATGTATCCTGGCTTTACGGTTGCCGAAATGTATCGTCTGGGAAGTAAATTATACCCCTGCTGGGATCAGGGTCGTTGCTATGAATTGCACCGGGCTTTCAGTTTACCGGCTGGTCAGCGTATCCACAGTTTATCCCGGGGCCAAAAAGTGCAGGTATCCCTGGTTATGGCTCTGGCCCTGCGTCCGCGTTTACTGCTGCTGGACGAACCGACCGCGGGACTGGACCCGGTAGTCCGCCGGGCTTTTCTCCATACCATTATTGAAGAAGCCGCCAGCCGGGGGACCACCATTTTTTATTCCACCCACAACCTTAATGATCTGGAACAAAGCGCTGACCATATCGCGGCCATTTACCAGGGCAGGCTGTTGTTCAGCCGCTCCCTGGATGAGTTGAAGGAATCCATGCACCGCCTGCAGCTTGTTTTTGGGGGCGAGCCTCCCGGGGAGGCAATTGCATCGCTGCCGGGCTTGCTTAACTGGCAAAGCAGCGGGAAGGTAGCAACAATTACCATCACCGGTGAGCGGGACGGCATTTATCCCCGGCTAAGCGCGCTGGGAGCTGAAATGATCAAGGAGATGGACTTTGATCTGGAGAGTATGTTTGTGGAGTTAATGAAGGCTGAGGGCTACGGGTTTGGAATGTGAGAAGCGGGAAATGGAATCGGCGGGTTGAGGTCAGATGTAATGTCGACGGGCGGACTTAGAAATGGCTTGGGGAAGCGGGGGACGGAAGGATGCCTATGATCAAGGAGAAACCGGTGGGGATCAGAAGTACCGGGGTGGTGAAATTATGAGGTTAAAAGGCTTGCTCTGGATAGAATGGAGGCAATATCGCTGGTATTTCGCCCTGGCCTTTTTGGCAATAAGCCCGGAGTCTGTTATCTGGCCCGCAGCTATCTGGATTAACCGGCCGGATTCCGACGCCTGGTCTGTGGGCATTAAGAATATACTGGCGACCGGATCTTCAACCACCGAGACCGCAGCGATGGTTGCGGCGGTGCTCCTGGCTGCCCTGATGCTGGCCGGAGAAAGGGGGGGCGCCCTTAATTATCTGGTAGCTGCTCCAGTGAGCCGCAGGGAGATTATAATTTCCAAATTTATAAGCGGGTGGCTGGCAATTATAACAATGATGTCTGTTATCAGTCTGTTTTTTATAGTGGGTCAGGAACTGCGGCCTGGGCAATACAGCATTCCGGAGGTAATGGATTGGGCGGTTATTACCACCGTGGCCTTGCTCTGCCTGTTCAGCCTGGCTCTCCTGGTGGCCTCCTTTACCCGGGGGACTCTGGCATCGGCTTTAATCGCGACGGTTGTTACGGGCTTGCCCTGGATATTGATCACTATAGCCGGGCAGGTATTTAGCCGGTTCTACACTTTTTCCTCCCAGTTCGAAATAAAACTGCAGTTTTTAGAGACCTATCTTTTTATCCCCAATTATATCAGCCGGGATGGGCGTTTAATCAGCAATGGCGGTCTGCTTATCGATCGAGTGAAACCCGATTATCCTCTGGAGATAACCGTTTTATTGTTAGTTTCCGGCCTATGCCTATGGGGAGCTATGGTGTTATTTGAAAAAAACCACCTGGAACGCCGGGGAGAAATACTGCTTTTCGGTAACTTCAAGCATATCGCAATAATGCTGATATCCTTGCTGTCTGCTTTGCTATGGGCGGGGGAAGCTGCCGCGACCGCAGTCTTATATCTGGTTTATTTCCCGGTTATGTGGTTGGGGTCATATCTGTTCATATACGCTGCGGTCTGGTTATTAGGCTGGCTGGCCTGGAAGCTTGGGGCGAATGGCTAGCGCCGGCCTCCATTCAGGTACTTGTAAACATAGAGGGGGAGACATCAATGCATCTTTCAGCGGCAATGCAGGGGCTTTTGGATAAGGAATGGCGTCATAGCCGGGGGTATATGCTGGTTACCTTGATATTGATAGTCTATGCACCGGTAATTAAAACCTTATTCGGCCTGCTGCAGGGTGATACGGCGCTGCTTCAGTGGGGGCAGGAATTGAACTATGCACTGCACTTCGGTATCAATCAGATACACCCCTCGAATTATACCGGACTGCTGGAATGGCTTCCGTTTACGGGTTCTATTCTGTTAGGGATAATAATACTGGGTGCAGAACAACAGAGCAGTCTGAAATATCTGGTGAGCACCCCGGTTAGCCGCAGGCAAATTATTTTGTCCAAATTTATTCCCGGGGCAGCAACCATTCTCATTGCCATGCTCATGAACGCTCTATTTTTAATCGCTTTTAACTGGATACACCCTATGCCCTTCGAAAGCCGGGATGTGCTGAATTGGAGCATGCTAGCCGGTGCTCTGTGTCTGGCCTATTATACTCTGGGGCTGATGGCGGCCACCTTTAGCGTTGGTGTCTTGGCAGCAGGCTCTATTGTCTTTTTACTGAATATGTTGCCAGGTATGCTGACCGGGATGATCGATAATATTGCCGCACGTTATTTCGCGGTTAGCCAAGCGGTTTCTGTTCGTATTTATGCCATAGGGTCATATTTTAATCTACATGATTACATTTCCCGGAACGACCGGGATATCACTCATATAGATCATTATACAAACTTTATTACCATTACCGGCATAAGCAGCAACGGTGCTAATAGCCCGGATTACCTCTTGGAAAGCGGCATATTGTTAGTGGGGGTAGTGTTATTACTAGTCCTGGCAGTGATCATTTTTGAAAGGGTTTCCCTGTCAGCGGACGGCACCATTTTTACCAGCAACCGGACGCGCAAGTTGGGCTTGGCTATCGGAAGCGCATATATCGCCTATTTACTGGCATTCTCCTGGACACAGACCCTGCCGGCATTCAGTGTTTATATGATCGTGATAACCGGCCTCATTTATACGGGAACGGTCTTTCTGTACCGCTTCCTGCAGCGCCACCGGCGCCTCAGATAACAGGACAGCGACGTTGGGCTGAGAGAGGCAAGACAGGAACATTTCGTTGGTCCGGACTTTGGCCCGGTCAACCCTGAGGATAAAGAAAGAGGCAACCAGAGGAATAAGAAGAAGGCTTATCAATGCACCCCAGGTCAAGGCAACGCTTTCTGCTTATTACCGTATGCAACGGAAATGTATGATAAATCAGGACCGACCGTTCCGTTGGCATATTCTTGCCCTTATTCGAAAATTGCTTTATAGTAAAACAAGCTTAAGAATGCACGTAAGAGCCATCGAATAAACGGCTCTTTTTAAATTTATAAGTATAAGGCCACAGTCTAAAATGGACAGCGCGGGATATAATAACGGCTTTTAGGTGCTGCTTAAGTTAGAGAATTTGGGAGGAATGTATTTATGCCATGATGAAGCCAAATTTGCTGCGCTCAGGTTACCTTGATGCACCTTTGATTCTATCGTTTATTCTGCTCAAAGCGTGTTTCATCATACATTCCCTAAATTTGGCTCTGCCCGGAAGGATACTATTACTAAACTGTGGATTGCTCCTGGTCCTGACAGCCAGTACCTACCTGATGAGCCCATTTTGGCGCAGGAGTTTTCTCTACACACTCAATCTAAGCTGTTCCTTTCTTTTTTTAGCCGACCTGCTGCATTACCGCTATTTTAATATTCCCCTCACTATATATTCCGCTTTGCAGACAGCGAATTTAAACGGTTTGGAAGAAAGCATATTTGCTCTGCTGAAGATGAGCGACCTCCTTCTTTTCGCCGATATGCTGATCTGGCCTTTCTTTTTCTTGCTGACCGGTGCGGCCCGACTCCCCAAAAGCCGAGTCATTTTTGCAATCCAGTTGATTCTTGGCCTGGTATTGACGTGCTTCTATCCGGTGCAGCAAACCTACTATGAAAAAAACGATATCTTCCGCCGTTTTGATACGGCTATGACATTTAAAAACTTTGGCCCTCTGGGCTTTCATGCCGTGGATACGGCCTATTATATGATGGATAGAAATATCGAACTGACCGATGAAATAGAAGATCTGATCCTGGCCTGGTTTGACAACCGGGAGCTGCCGGGTGATGACCAGCTTTTTTCTGCTCTGCATGGTAAGAGCGAAGGGAAAAATTTGATCATTATACAGGTGGAATCCCTGCAGAATTTTGTTATCGGTGAGACTGTGGCCGGACAGCCTATTACGCCCAATTTAAACGAGCTTTTGCAACACAGTTTTTATTACCGGCATTTTTATCCTCAAACCGTCGATGGCAATAGTTCTGATGCCGAACTGGTGGTAAATAATTCTCTTTATCCCATTCGGCAAGGCAGCACCTTTTTCCGTTACCCGGGGAACCGGTTTAATTCTTTACCGATGTTGATGAAGGGTTATGGATATCGAACCGTGGCTATTCACGGCGACGAAGCCAGTTTTTGGAACCGGAATGTCGTTTATCCCAACCTGGGATTTGATGAGTTTTGGGATATTGATAAGTTTGCCTTAACAGATATCGTGGGCATGGGCCTCAGCGACACGGCTATGTTTGAGCAGTCGGCGGCTATGTTGAATGAGATTCCCCCACCTTTTTACTCTTTTATCATCACGCTTACCAGCCACTATCCCTTTTACATGCCGCCGGATAAGCAATATCTTGAACTGCCGCCGTCTTTGGACGGCTCCCATGTGGGGAATTACCTGCAAGCCGTACGCTATGCCGATCAGGCCATCGGCGACTTTATGCAGGAACTGGAGCAATATGGCCTGCTGGACAACTCGCTGGTGGTCATTTATGGAGATCATGACGGGCTTTTTGAAAAAGACAAACCGCAACTGGAGGAGTTATGGGCCGGGGAAGAGATTAGCAGCGAGGAATGGATCAGGGAATATCTGCCTGTACCTTTGATGATTTACCAGGCGGATTTTAAAGGAAAAAGGCCCGGGGTTTACGGCGGGCAGGTGGATGTTCTGCCGACGATCGCTTACTTAATGGGATTTGATCAGGAAACTGCCCGTTATGCCATGGGGAGAAATCTGATGAGCTTAGCGGAAGGCTTTGCCATCATTCCCAGAGGTGACTACATCAAGCAGGCGGCCCGTGTCAGCCCGGACGGCATTGATTACGATTTAGATGCAGACAGTGAAACGGAAAAAACTCTGCAAGTAGCGGATCTTATCATAAAGACCAATTTTTTTGTTATGAGTCAGGGAATGGCTAATAAGCAGGATTGACGGGGTTTCCAGATTGACAAGGCAGGTCAAGAGTATCCATTTCAATATCTGCTATCCTTTTCTTGCAGGAGGTGACGAATTGGATAATTGGGAGAACATAAATGCGGTGCAGAGGGTTCAGGATTATATTTCAGAAAATATCAATAAGCCCATCACACTATATATGCTAAGCAGGGCAGCAGGTTATTCTCCGTGGCACACTTCGCGGATATTCAAACTGGCACCTATGGGAGAACGGGGATACATTGAGGCCAGGCCTGTAAGAGCCCTCTAAATAAAGCCGGGGGGGGAGCGGGAGACATTCTTTTTGCTTCCCTTTTGTTTGTTGAAACAAGGGGTGCTGAAGCAAGAAGTTCAGGTTCATGGAATTGCCACTGCCGCTGGCTGCCAACTGGTGGCGGCCTGTGATTTGGCCGTAGCCTCTGATGATGCCTTGTTCGGCACTCCCGGCATGAAGATCGGGCTCTTCTGCAGTGCTCCGGCGGTCTTTCTAAGCCGCAGCATAGGCCGGAAAAAGGCCCTGGAAATGCTCTTTACGGCAGAATTTATGCCTGCTGCAGAAGCTCTGATCCATGGGCTGGTGAATAAAACCGTTCCCGCGGATCAGCTCGATGACGCAACCTATACGATGGCCGCGACCATCGCCCAATACAGCAAATCGTGTCTGGCCATCGGAAAACGCATGTTTTACGAACAGATCAACATGGACGACTTCAAGGCCTTAAACTATGCCAATGAAGTGATGGTTTTAAACAGTACGACCAAGGATTGCGAAGAGGGTATTCAAGCCTTTCTTGAAAAGAGAAAACCTGTTTGGATTGATTGAAACACTGGACGGTAGCGTCCAATCCCCGGCTCAACTTCAGCAGGCGAGCCGGGGATTAACTTTTTTAAGCTAGATTTGAGGCATTGAAGGGAGTCCCAAGCGATCTATAGCCAGGGGGGCTTTGTCAACCGCATCGCCTCGCAGGAAGGGCAGCAATTTGGAATACAGCGGTTCGGGTACATTCTTGAGCGGAGTATCGTCAACCCGCAAAATGATACTGGGTTTTAGCCGTGCCCTCTACGCCAGCTCATGGGCAGTATAGCCCCGGTTCTTGCGAAGTTCTTTTACGGTTTTGTTGCGGAAACGGAAAGAAAAAAACATAATATAGCATTATATGCAATCCTTCAATAAAAAAATAGGCAAAAATGCTTGCTTTACGAGAGGAGCAGGCAAAATATCTGTGTCCCCCGCATCAATTCTTCACCCTGTATATTAAGCAAATCCGGATTTG
>ENA-UOOM01000993-UOOM01000993.1-fermentation-metagenome-genome-assembly--contig:-NODE-993-length-29290-cov-31.231982_pt1 | contig 29290 bp, 22 predicted proteins | sample MGYA00245781_ERZ724031 | MGnify/ENA primary metagenome ERZ724031 (study PRJEB28704, sample SAMN03018317) | fermentation metagenome | biome: anthropogenic terrestrial biome; feature: soil; material... | reverse complement strand
AAGGCCGTGCATAATTACACGCCTGCTTTTGAAGTCCATGAGGCCTAATTGCTTAGAAATCAACAGGTGTTTTGCGCAGAGCATAAAGGCGCTGCAATTCTGCTTCCATTGGGCAGTCTGAAGCTACGATCTCATCGCTGTGCGTATCTATGCTAAGTTCTTGTAAATCTGGTACCTTATGCTGGCTTAGAGACGCAATGATATCCGTGGCGTAGTTGTTCCAGAAGGGGATATCGGCAGTAGCTGCGGAGATCCATCCCAGTTTATAGAATATTCGGCTTAATTCACCAAAAATAGTGGACTTCAGCGGATTCATAAAGTGTGATATTTTGCCGCCATCTCCCAAGGCATGACCCTCAATTTGCAGGTAATTCGGTCCGGGTAATACGAGTTGGCAATCCGTAGTTTGGGGTTGATAGGGACTTAGCATCACTTTGAAGCCGGAAACTGCCGTGGGAATGGTTCCGAATCCCAGGGCGATAGTTACCTCGTCCTGCTTTGCCACATGAGGGCGCATCGCCAAAAAACCGCTGTGATTCATGTAATCTGAGCTATGCATAATGTTTTGGGCGGGCACGTGTTGCCACAGTTTACATACCAGGCTGGCGGGGATGCGGTTCTGATTGTAGATAAAGAGCCGTCCCGCTGTGGCTTCCACGCTGTACAGATCGGGATAATTGAGGTCTGCAAAGCGGGCAAAGGCTTCATCTTCCGGCAGGCCGATCGTAATGAGTTTCTTGCCTTGGCGCTGTTGGAGCCGGATCAGGCTATAGAGGCTGCGATTCAGCGGGCCCAGGATCACAAATTCCTGATAGTTTTGCAGTTTTGCGGTGGCGTCCTCTTTGGGCTTGATGTCGAGATAGGCATCGCTGAAAGTTATATAGTGTCCGGGAGCGCTCAACGGACAATTCAAGGTGCGGGATATACGGTCTGCTACCAGCATTTCTTCCAGGGTGATATGGGGGCTGATTTCCACGCTGTAGCTGTTGTCGGCATGGATTTTGCTTTGTAGCACACCCAATGCTTCCGCAAAGGATATCTCTCTGTAGGCCCCATCTTTCAGCAAAAGTGGCGTTTGCAGATTATCTTTGTAGCCTTGCCAGCCGAAACGACCTTTGAAACAGAGGTTTTTGCCGTTGAAACCCGGGGCATCCTCAGGAGTGGTGATGCGCACAAGCTCTCCACCTTGCAGTTCAGCTTCGATCTTGCAGCCCATTCCGCACAGTCCGCAGTCTTGCAACACTTTATCCTTTTCGGCCGGATTGAGTTTATAGTGCAAATTGCGCTCTACCAAAGCTCCCACAGGGCATACGTCGATGCATTTACCACAGCTTAGACAGCTTGTTTGGGTGAGGGATTCACCAAATTCTGGAGCCATCACGGCAGCGAAACCGCGGTAAATGAAGCCCAAAACGTTTGCGCCCTGGATTTCGGCGCAGGTTCGGATGCATCGGGCACAATTGATACACTTATTGGCATCGCGCAGAATGTAGGGATGGCTGTAGTCGATGGGATGACGCGAGATGCCGCCGATGAAGCGTTCCCTGTCTACATGGTAATCTGTGCAGTAGTTGCGCAAAGCGCAGTTTGTGTTCACTTGACAGCCACATTCTATGCAGCGAGAGGCCTCGGCGCGGGCTTGAAGCTCGGAATATCCTTTCTCCACCTCCGTGAATGTGCTTCGAGCGGTTGCGAGATCTATTTCCGGCATCCGGATACGCGGGCTTTTGGAGTATATTTCGTACTCAGCAGGGGAAACATCGGCTACTTTATTTGCCTTTTTGGAATTGAACAAGAACCGGGGTTGGGGTAGTATTCCCTTGAGCAAGTATTCCGTGATAGCTTCGGCGGCTTTGCGACCGTCTGCTATGGCTTCGATGGCAGTAGCCGCGCCGCGCTGGAAATCTCCGCCGGCAAAGATGTTCGCCAGTCCGCTGTGCATGGTGTATTCATCCACTATCGCGGTCTGCCAGCGGGAGATGGGAAATTGCTTGCCATTTACTTCGTTTTCGGGAAGAGTGAAGGCCGTTACATCGGGCACTTGTGAGATGGCTGCGATGATGCTGTCGAAAGCTTCAGTGAAGAATTCGCCTGTAGGCTCCGGTCTTCTTCTACCGCTTTTATCCGCTTCGCCCAAGCGCATACGCTCGATCTTCACTTCTTTCAGAGAGCCGTTTTCGCCCAGATACTCCACCGGATTGCAGAGGAAGTGGAAGCGTACACCCTCGTGTTCTGCTGCTTCGATCTCAAAAGGCTCGGCGGGCATTTCATCTTTGGTGCGGCGATATATGACTGTAACATCACAAGCGAGGCGGATCGCGGTGCGGGCACAGTCTATGGCAGTGTTTCCTCCGCCTACGATGGCTACTCTTTTGTTCAGAGAAGGCGTGTTACCTTTGGCATGTGCTTTGAGGAAATCGACCCCGAGATAGCAGCCTTGCAGATCGCTGCCGGGGACGGGCATGGGGACTGCGTTTTGCGCGCCCAAAGCCAGATACACGGCATCGTATGAAGTGCTGAGGCTCTGCAAATCGAGCTCTCTACCCAAGGCTTTGCCATAGTGAATCCGCATGCCGCCGCTGCACATCAGCGCGATTTCTTCATCTAAAATCGCTTTGGGCAGACGATATTCGGGAATGCCATAGCGCAACCAGCCGCCACAGGCTTCTTCGGCCTCAAAGATATCTACTTCAAAGCCTTCATAACTGAGATAATAGCCACAGGTGAGACCACTTGGTCCGCCACCGATGATGGCCACCTTTTTGCCGTTGTCGCTCTTTGCTTCCGGGGTATATTGCCAATAGTCCTTGAGGTCTTCATCCGCGGCAAAGCGTTTTAATTGCCGGATAGCGATGGGCTCATCCACGATCTGGCGGCGGCATTCCGCTTCGCAAAAGGCGGGGCACACCCGTCCGATGCTGAGTGGCATGGGCAGGGTTTTCTTGATTACTTTCACGGCTTCGTGATACTTGCCGTTTGCTATCAAAGAGACATAGGTTTGCACATCCACCTGATCAGGACAGGCCAATTTGCAGGGAGCTTCACAATCTGCATAGTGATTGCTGATGATCAGCTCCAGAGCCATTTTGCGAGCCGCGTGAATCTCTTCGCTGTCTGTCGTGATCTGCATTCCGGGGCTGATCACGGTTCCGCAGGAAGTTACAAAACCTTTGTGGCCTTCCACTTTCACCGCGCAAACCCAACAAGATCCGTAGGGCTTCAGCTCTTCGTCATGACACAGGGTGGGGATAGAGATACCCTCTTTGCGGGCCAGTTCCAGGATTGTGATACCTTCGGGGGCTTCGACGCTTTTTCCGTTCAAAAATACTTGCATTATTATATTATCCTTTTCTGATCGCGTTGAATTTGCAGGCCTTGTAACAGGCTCCACAGTGAATGCACTTTTCCTGATCGATAAAGTGCGGTTGTTTTACCGCTCCGGAGATGCAGGACACGGGGCATTTGCGGGCGCAAGCCGTGCAGCCGATGCATTTGTCTTCAATTATTTCATACCGGATCAAAGCAGTGCAAACCCCGGCAGGGCAGCGTTTTTCCTCGATATGGGCCAGATATTCGTCCTTGAAATAGCGCAGAGCGGTAAGCACCGGATTTGGCGCGGTCTGTCCTAAACCGCAGAGCGAACCCTTGATGATGTTTGAGGCCAGTTCTTCCAGGCGCTCAATGTCTTCCGGTTCACCTTTGCCTTCGGTGATGCGGGTCAATATCTCCAGCATGCGTTTGGTGCCAATGCGGCAGAAAGTGCATTTTCCACAAGATTCATTTTGGGTAAAATTCAGAAAGAAACGCGCTACATCTACCATACAGGTGCCTTCGTCCATTACCACCATGCCGCCGGAGCCCATTATCGCGCCGGTGGCGTTTATGGAATCGTAATCCACTGTGGTATCCAGCAGCGAAGCGGGAATGCAACCCCCGGAGGGACCGCCCATCTGCACTGCTTTGAATGGCTTTTCGGTCTTCATGCCGCCGCCCACATTGTAGATGATATCCCTCAATGTAATGCCCATAGGTACTTCGATCAAGCCGCTGCCGGCGATCTTTCCGGCCAGAGCAAAGACCTTGGTGCCGGGGGATTTATCGGTGCCGATCTTGCGATATTCTTGCGCGCCGTGATTGATGATCCAACTGATGTTTGCCCAGGTTTCCACATTGTTGATATTGGTGGGACATCCCCACAAACCGCACCTGGCCGGGTAAGGCGGGCGAATGGTGGGCATGCCGCGTTTGCCTTCTATGGATTGCATCAATGCGGTCTCTTCTCCACATACAAAGGCACCCGCTCCTTCTTTGATGTGTAGTTCAAAATTGAAGTCGGTTCCCAGAATCTTGTGTCCCAAAAAGCCGCGTTCTTCAGCGCGGGCAATGGCGAGCTTCAGGTGATTGATAGCCATGGGATACTCGGCGCGGCAATAGATGTAGCCTTCATCCGCGCCCATGGCATAAGCGCCGATGATCATGCCTTCGATCACATTGTGAGGATCGCCTTCCAGAGTGCTGCGGTCCATAAAAGCACCGGGGTCGCCTTCGTCGGCATTGCACACTACGTATTTCTTCTTTCCCTCGGCTTCAGCAGCTAAGCTCCACTTCTTACCGGTGGTAAATCCCGCGCCACCACGTCCGCGCAAGCCTGATTCAGTTATTTCATTCACAATATCTTCCGGCTTCATGCTTAGAGCTTTCTGCAATGCCAGATATCCACCTTTGGCGATGTAGTCATCGATGGATTTGGGGTCTATCACACCGCAGTTGCGCAGCACAATCCGGGTCTGACCTTCAAGCAAACTGTTGCGGCTGCCCTCGATCTCATCGGCTAAGATTACGTTAGCTTGGGTCAACTCGCCACGACGGTAGGCTTCGATGATATCGATAATCCCGGCAGGATCTACTTTGCCAAGGCTGAGCTTGCCCTGCGCTCCACCGTCCAGTTCCACTATTGGTTCCTCAAAACACATGCCGATACAGGCAGTTTGCTTCAGATCAAGCCCTTCGGCATGCTCTTTATATTCTTTTATTGCATTGTACACTTCCATCGCGCCGGCGGCTACTCCGCAACTGGCAAGGCCCACTTTTACCGATATCTGTTTCATTGTTCCTCCACGAATGCGTAGCGCTCCAGTATTGCCGGGATCGCTTCGGGACTCAATTTGCCGTAGGTAGTGTCGTCAATCATGATGACGGGTGCCAGCGAACAGCAACCCAAACACGCTACCTCCATCAGGGTAAAATTCATATCATCGGTGGTGTCATCTCCGGCTTTCAGCTTCAGAGCGGATACTAGGGCGTCTTTGATGCTATCGGCGTCCGAAACGTGGCAGGCAGTTCCTTTGCATATTCTGATGATGTGTCTGCCTTGAGGTTTTAACTTGAACATAGAGTAAAAAGTAGCAACACCGTAGATATCCGAGGCAGCGATACCCGTTTCACGGGCAATATGCCGCATAACATCTTTACTGAGATAGCCCTGAATCTGCTGTGCTTCCTGCAAGAGTGGGATCAGGATTCCGGGCCTGCCCCGATATTGCCCGATAATTGCGTCCAGTTGAGTGAAGTCTTTATCCATCGCAATTCCTTTGAACTATGATTTCTGGTAAAGGCACATTCCACAAGAGGATAGGCATACTTACCAATGTGGTGATAAATCTGGGCATTAGCAATATTGTCAAACAAAATATGCATCCCGCCGCTGTAATGCGATTGAAGAGGCGAAGGACTGCCCCAGCTACATAAATGAGCTATCCAACACCGATTCATGGACTAGCAATAGGTTAGGAAGGCACTATTCAGAGTTTATACTGTATTATTCGGATTGTTAGGAATTTTATTGACACTTTTGGCATATCAGCTGTCTTGGCATATATAGGTGGAAAAATTAGAACAATGGAAATCATCAGAACCATCTCTATGGTCAAGGATTATGACCTTGGAAAAGTGAAAGTAAGAGCTTTGCATGGAATTGATGTCAGCATCGATTCTGGGGAATTCGTCGCCATAATGGGGCCTTCAGGATCGGGGAAGAGCACATTGATGCACATCATAGGCTGTTTGGACAGCCCCAGCGCGGGTGAATACTATCTCGAAAGTGATCTCGTGAGCAAATTGCCCAAAAGGACTTTAGCCGGCATCCGCAATCGCAAGATAGGTTTTGTATTTCAGTCCTTCAATCTCTTGCCGCACTTAAGCATCTTGAAGAATGTGGAATTGCCGTTGATGTACTCCGGGATATCCGCGCGAAAGCGGAAGGCAAAAGCTTTGGACATTCTGGACGGAGTGGGGCTTTCAGATCGCTTGAAACACAAGCCGAATGAACTCTCGGGCGGTCAGCGGCAAAGAGTTGCCATTGCCCGTGCCATTGTGAACGATCCCTCCATTCTCCTGGCGGATGAACCCACCGGCAACCTGGATTCCCAAGCGGGGGGCGACATCCTGGAAATCTTCAGCAATCTGCACAAAGCCGGCAATACGGTGATTATGGTTACCCACGATCCTGCGGTAGCAAGCAGGGCAGACCGTATCATCAAAATCAAGGACGGACTGGTAGACAATGGCGATCTCGCTTAGTGAATCCCTGCACATAGGTTTTTCCGATATCATGACGCGCAAGGTGCGTAGTGCGGTTACCATTCTGGGTATCGTGCTGGGCGTGATGTGCATCATGGTAGTGTTGGCGATTTTAAGCGGGATGAATGCCACAACCCTCAGTTGGATGGAAGAAAGCGGAGGCATCAACAAGATTGAGGTGGGCAGAAATTGGGATTATGACTTCAGCAAAGGTGGCTATGCCTCGCTGGATATGTATGAAGTGAACCGCATCCGAGAATTGATCCCTGAAGCAAAAGCCATGAATCCCACTCTGCACATTTGGGATGCTCAATTGAGCAACAAAGGTACCACCTACGACGGCCCCTGTCTTGGTGTGATGCCGGATTTTCAGATTGCGGAAAACTGGCAGATTGGCAGAGGGCGCTTCATCAACCTGCTGGATCTGCGCGAAAGCAGCAATGTGATCGTGTTGGGTTCCTCGGTAGCGCGTGATCTCTTTGCCGGCAAAGATCCTATGGGGCAAAACGTTAGCTTGAATGGCGTCGTGTTTCAGGTAATTGGCATCATGGAAGAGAAGGTGTGGATGAACGAAGCCGGGAGCATGTGGAGCGGCAACGCGATGGAATACCTGAATCAACGCAGCTTCATACCGATCTCGGTGGCGATGAACAAATTTGGTGGAGACAAGAAAGTGGATGGGATACAGGTTATCGCCCACAATCCCACCCAAGCCCTGGCGCTGCAACAAAAGCTGAAAGGCATCTTGCTGAATATCAAGCGAGGCAAAGAAGTCTTTCGAGTATCCTCCGCTCAGGAAGATATGATGCAGATGGAGCAAAACGCCAAGATCTTCAGTATGATCTTTGTGATGATCTCGGTGATCTCGCTTTTGGTGGGCGGGATCGTGATTATGAACATCATGCTGGCGTCCATCAAAGAACGCACCCGGGAGATTGGTGTGCGTATTGCCGTCGGAGCCCGCCGATTCGATATCTTCATCCAATTCTTGGTACAAACCGTTTTGGTAACCGGTTTGGGAGGAGTGCTGGGCATTGTGTTGGGATGCGCAATACTGGATCTGGTCGGCAAGTATCTAAAGATGCCCATGGTGGCGAATCCATCGATGATAATGACGGCACTACTGGTCTCGGTGGGAGTGGGCCTGGTCTTTGGCATTGCTCCTGCCATCAAAGCCGGCAATTTGGATCCTGTAGTAGCACTGAGGGAGGAATAATATGGGAAAGAAGAAAAGAAGCAGTAACTCCTTTATAAACAACATATTTATGGCTCTCTGGCGCCTCATTCTCAGCCGTTTATACCGCATTTGGTTAAACATCGCCAATCCTGTCCGACGCAAGAAGTTATGGAAGAAAACCACCAGCTTCATCTCTCTGGTGGTAAACCGGATCATCAAAGAACGGATCCCCCGTGAAGCGGGCAGCCTCGCCTACGTAACCATTCTGGGATTCATTCCCTTTATCACCTTCATTGTGATGATCGCCCCGGATCTGCCCTTTCTAAATCTGAAGGACAGGATCGCGGACGTGGTCGCCAAAAACTTCATTCCCGGTTCGGCAGAGGCAGTGATGGATATGATCAACGAAATGATAGCGCGCAGAATGGGCTTGAACATCATGGTCTTTGCCATTTTACTGATCTCTTCTTATTTGCTGTTCAACAACATCCGCGCCACTTTCGATCGCATCCTCAGCACACATGCCCCGGAGAACCCCGACATCCTTACTCAGTTTGTGAAGTTCTTTGGTACGCTTGTCTTTGGTTTCATCATTCTGGTGCTGCTGTTTTCCAGCTCTTCTTTGCCCATTATTTCACGCCTGATAAAGCTAAAGATCTTTACCTGGCTAATGTACATTCTGCCCTTTGTAACTCAGTTCTTTGCGCTTTATTTTCTCTATATGCTGCTGCCCACTGCGCGCATCAAGCGCCGCAGCCTGATAGTGGGCACATTCTGGACCACTGTGATCTGGATACTGATAAAGACCTTTTTCGATTATTATATCTACAACCTCACCAGTTACCAGGCCGTGTATGGCGTATTGGCCGCTTTGCCGATATTCCTGTTTTGGATCTATATCAACTGGATGATCATTCTGGGTGGCATTGTTTTGGTGAGTGTGATCGACAAAGATGTGCGCGAAGAGGTGATTCAGAAAACTCCGGAACGAGTGGTGAAGATCACTTTGGAGATGTTCAGCGACAGTAAGCTGAACAATCGCCTGGAAAGCTTTATAAACAAAAAAGATATTAAAGATTTAGTCGAGCAATTCGACGAGGATGGAAATTCATGAAGAAATACGCACTCATCAGCGTATCGGACAAGACAGGAATCGAAACCCTGGCCATGGAATTGGAAGGCTTGGGCTACACAATTCTCTCCACTTCACGCACCGCAAAGCACCTCAGACAGTTTTGCAACTCTCTGGTGGAAGTGAGCGACTACACCGGCTTTCCGGAGATTCTGGACGGCAGAGTGAAAACCCTGCATCCCAAGATTCACGGCGCGATCCTGGCAGATCGTGATAAAGACAGCCATCTGCGCAGTCTGGAAGAACACGGTATCGGCCGGATCGATATCGTGGCAGTGAACCTCTACCCCTTTGCCGAAGTGATGATGAAGGAAAACAGCAGCCACGAACAGATCATCGAGAACATCGATATCGGCGGACCCTGCCTGATCAGGGCCGCGGCAAAGAATTACCGCAATGTTACAGTGCTCTGCGACCATCGGGATTATGAACCGACTATCGCGCATCTGAAGCAAGACAGTCAGATTCCCGAGTGCTGGAGCAGCTATCTGGCCCAAAAAGCTTTTGCCATGGTAAGCAATTACGATGCCGTGATCGCAGACTATATGGAAGATTTCCGCAGCGAAACCGTGCCGGAAGAAGACATGCCACCATTCATCGACATCAGCGCGAACAAATTTCAGCCTCTGCGCTATGGCGAAAATCCCCATCAAAAAGCAGCTTTCTACACCAATCGCCCCGATGGATGGAAGGTTTTGCACGGCAAGGAACTATCGTTCAACAACATCATGGATATCGATGCCTCTCTAAGGGCGATCCGCTTGTTTACCGATCCCACAGTGATCATCGTAAAACACTGTAATCCTTGCGGTATCGGCAGTGGCAACGACCTCGCCGAAGCCTACCGTCGCGCCTTTGCCACAGACACGGTGGCTCCCTTCGGCGGCATTGTGGTGGTAAACCGGCGTCTGGATCTGGAAGCAGCCGTGATGATAAACCGTATCTTCACCGAGATCATCATTGCTCCCGGCTATGAACAGGGAGTGCTGGAGGTGTTGATGAAAAAGAAGAGTCGCCGTTTGATCTCTTACGAGCCCTCATTCCTGCTCAAAGCATCGAATACGCACGAAATCAAGACCATGCAGTGGGGCTATTTGGCTCAGCAGTGGGATCGTGTGGATGAAGACATCGAAGGCTGGAAGGTCGTAACCCGGCGGCAGCCTTCTAAAGAAGAATTTGATGCCATGGTCTACGGCTGGAAGGCTGTTTCCTTGCTGAAATCCAACGCCATCGCTCTGGCTTGCGCAAATCAGATTGTAGGCTTTGGCATAGGCCAGACCAGTCGCATCGACAGCACCTCGATCGCGATCTGGAAAGCCAAAAAGTTCAAACACGATTTGCATAAAGCTGTCTGCGCCTCAGATGGCTTTTTCCCCTATCGCGACAGCATCGACGAGCTCTATCAGGCCGGTGTGACTGCGGTAATCCAACCCGGTGGTTCCAAAGGCGATGAAGAGTGCATTTATGCCTGTGATGAGCTGGATATGACGATGATATTCACGGGATATCGACACTTTAAGCATTAAAATGTTTGACAGAATGGCGTCCTTGAAAAGATTGGCTATTGCGCTCGCGGAGATGTGTCCGAGTTGGCTGAAGGAGCACGATTGGAAATCGTGTAAACGTGTGAGCGTTTCTAGGGTTCGAATCCCTACATCTCCGCCACTTCTTTTTATTAATCAGGGGCAAGACATTCTTTACAAAGCATCTTTGTTGCAGCCTGCGCCAAGGCTGCATTCCCTTTTTATAACACATTTTTTACAAAGGAGGCTCTCATGAGCACCAAAAAGATTATTTTGATCATAGTAGCAGTATTGATCGTTCTGATTGCCCTGTCCTTCTGGACCGGCAGACAAATGAGCAAGTTCAGTCCCGCAAACGCCGGTATGACACCGATTTCAGCGGGCAGTTGGCTGCATCTGAACCCCAAAGCCTATGTGCCGGAATACAGCGAGATTATGCCCATCAACTGGTTTGGCATGAAGGAGATGAACAGCATGCAAGGCTTGGTGGCAAAGATCCGCGCCGCCAAAAACGACAAACGTATTGAAGGCATCCTGATCGAACCGATGGGCGTCCAGATTTCTTATGCCTCACTCAATGAACTAGAACTCGCCATACAGGATTTTAAGACCAGTGGCAAGCCCGTTGTAGCCTTTGGCGACATGATGGGTCAGGGAGATTATATGCTGGCCAGCTTTGCTGATCAGGTGTATATGGATCCTTCCGCTTCCGCGGGATTGCTCTTGACCGGCAGCTCTGCCAACGTGACTTTCTACAAAGAACTTTTCGACAAAATCGGCGTAAAAATGCATGTGATCCAGGCCGGAGAATTCAAAGGCGCGGGTGAACCCTACAGCCAGACTTCTCTTTCCGAGGGAACCAGAGCCAATATCGCCGAAGCGCTGTCGGATCGCTTCAACCTACTGGTAGATGGTATCGCAAAACGTCGCAACATCACTACAGACGACGTTCTGGCAGTTTACAACAACCGTGATGATCTCTTCATTTCCGCCAAGCAAGCCCTACAAATGAAACTGATCGATAAAGCGGATTCGCGACAAGCTCTCATGGATCAATACGCCATCGGCAAGGATAAACTGGTAAGCTTCTCCTCATACACAGAGCGTCCCGAGCTCGGCAAAAACAATCTGGTGGCAGTGATCTATCTGGAAGGTAATATCATGCCCGGCTACGGCTCCATGAGTCAGAGTGTGATTTCGCACGAGAAAGTGCGCAGGATCGTAAAGAGCATCGAAGACGATCCCGCCGTTAAGGCCGTAGTGGTAAGGGTAAACAGCCCCGGTGGCAGCGCGCTGGAAAGTGAATATATCTATCGGGAGCTCAAACACTTGAGCGACAAGGTACCCATGGTAATCTCCATGGGCGGGACCGCAGCGTCCGGAGGTTACTACATCTCCTGCGCCGGTCAATACATCTATGCAGATCCCGGCACCTTGACCGGTTCCATCGGTGTGATCATGATGCTGCCGGAGCTAACCGGCCTCAGCCGCAAAGTCGGCCTGCGCTCTCAGACTATCAAATATGGCAAATTTGCCGGCGCTCTGAATCCGATGGAGGCATATTCTCCCGAGCTTATCGCTTCTCTAAAACGAAATTCCCAAGGCACTTACGACGAATTTAAGGCCCGCGTGATGACAGCCAGAAACATCAGCCCGGACAAGATCAACAGCATCGCCGAAGGCAGAGTGTACAGCGCTGAAGACGCCATGGCCATAGATTTGGTGGACGAGATCGGCTCTTTGGACACCGCGATTGCCAAAGCAGCAGAATTGGCTAAGCTTAGCGACTATCGTACCGGCATTTTCCCCATTAAAAAATCCATCTTCGAATTTCTGAAAGATAGCGATTTTATGAACATGCAAATCAAGAACCTGCTGAAATACAGACACTTGAACCTGGAAGAGCTGACAGATGCATTACCGGACATGATAGAGACCAATAGCTGGCTGTATCTGATGCCGATCAAGGTTGACTAATATGCGAAAGGACAGTGTAAATACAGAAATCATCGTCAATGTGCATCCCCTCGAAAAGAGGGTTGCGATCCTGGAGGATAATCGCCTCGTCGAGCTCTTTGTAGAGCGTAAAGACCGCCAAAACCCGGTGGGAAACATCTATAAGGGCACCGTGAAAGATGTATTGCCCGGCATGGGCGCCGCCTTCATCGAGATCGGCCTGGAACGCACAGCATTCCTGCATTACAGCGATATCGTTCTGGACTTTCTGGAAATATATGAGGACGAGAAACCCCGCAAACGCCCCAATCCCTCAGACAGCTCTCAGATCGGTAAACTGTTGAAACCAGGCCAGGAGATTGTGGTGCAAGTACATAAAGGACCCATCGGCTCCAAAGGCGCGCGCCTCACCGGCCAGATCTCCATCCCCGGCAAATTCCTCGTACTCTTCCCCAATAAGAGCAAGATAGCCATCTCGCGCAAAATCTATTCCCAGGGAGAACGCTCCCGCATCCGCAACATCCTTTCCGAGGTGAAAGATCCTGCCTACGGATTGATCGTTCGAACCGAAGCCGATGGCGCCGATGAAGACGATATCCGCAACGAATACAAGGCATTGGCCAAGACTTGGCGCTTGATCGAGAAGCAATTGCAATATGCCAAAGCTCCGGTATGTGTATTCGAAGAAAACGCCCTGGAAAACTTCCTCATCCGCGATCTCTTTGGTGAACACGTAGATCGTCTTGTAATCGACGACAAGGGATTTTACAACGGAATATTGGATCAATTGAATGACATCTCGCCGGATCTTATCCCTTCGGTTGAACTTTACAAAGAGGACAGCCCCATCTTCGATGCCTGGTCCATCGAAAAGAAAATCGAAACTATATTTCACTCCCGCATATATTTACCATCCGGTGGCAATATAAAGATCGAGCAGACTGAGGCTCTGGTAGCCATCGACATCAATACCGGAAGCTTCACGGGCAGAAGTCACTACGACGAAACAGTGCGCAAGACCAATCTGGAAGCTGCTGCCGAATCTGCCCGCCAAATCCGCCTGCGCGATCTCTCCGGGGTAATTGTAATCGACTTTATCGACATGAACGATGAGAAATTCAAAGCAGAAGTGTTGGAAGTGATGCGCAAAGGCCTCAGACGCGATCGAGCCAAAAACAAAGTCTATCCCTTCACCGATCTGGGTATGGTGCAGGTTACACGTAAACGTATGCGTGCCACTATTATAGCAAACTTTTCCGAACCCTGCCCCTTCTGCAACGGCAGCGGCCGCATCATCAGTAAAGACGCGGTAACCATGCGCATCTACCGCTGGTTGGTGCGCAGTGAATACTACATTCGCAACAAGCGTCTTCGCATCATGGTACACCCCGATCTGCTCAACCATATCAAGGCACACAACGAGGATTTCATCAGCTATCGCGATCAGATCGATTTTGCCGCAGACAATGCCATCAGGGTAGATCAATTCAAGGTTTTGAACCTACCGGGCATGGAGGATGTAACCTCAAAGTATTCGTGATCCTTGGGCTTTCACGGGCCTCAAAAGGACAGCATGGTTCTTTGTGGGTGAATCAATTTGCCACTATGTATATGTGCTTGGTGGCACTGAATCATAGCGCCACCGGCCCCCAAACAGCTGATCTGTAAACAAGCTGGAAGCATCCGCCTTGTCTGCCCAAACAAGCCCTATTCTCCGGATGAAGACCCACAGGGGGAGCAGCGCTGAGATAGCGCAGGGAGTTTTTAGCTTTGCAAATCTATCCTTCCCCTATGTTTAATCTTGATATTAAGCTGATATCATCGGCTGATCATCGCGTGATCACAGCTTGATAAGGCCTTGATATCTACTTCGGCACACCTTGAATCACAGGGGATGGACTCTTCAGGAGGAAAAGCTGTGATATTCTGCACTATACATCAGGGCAAAATGGATTGCATCACATTGGACACATATTGCTCGAAGATATCCAGATCCCGGGCATATTCCGCTCCACTGAAGCCCGTGATATCCTCATAAGTCACCTGCCGGCGATACTCTTGCAGATAGTGCCCGGAAATTGGCAGATAGCTCCAATGCCAGGGTTCATAGTTGTGCCCGCCTTCTCTGTGAGCGCTGTAAACCAGATAGTAGCCATAGTTCGCTGCATTTACAGTCAACCATTCCGAATAGCGTTTTCCTCTGGGGCTGTTCCAAAAAGAGAGCTCTACCGAACATAAATCCACGTCTGTACCCCAGTGATGGCGGGATGCAGATGGCATGGATGAATAGCTGAGGATATCTCGTAAGATGTTGATTTTGCGTTCTTTATCCAGCGTATCAAAATGCCTTCCGCCCTGTTCTGCTATTTTACGTTCCCAAATGGCTTTTTGTATATCAAAATTGCGGGTGGCGGAGACGAGGTTGAGGTGAATGCCTGCTTTCGCGGCATCGGCTACCAATGAATCCAGCGCCGCCTTCGCGCGGGCCTGCAAGTACATCGCGGGATGGTTGTTATAGCCACTGATGCGCACAAAATCGGGATGCTCTGCCGGTTTGAATTTGCCCAAAAGTACTTGAATCGGTACTTCTTCCTTTGCGGGCGATGGCTGCACGATCGGGGCGGGGGGATTGTTCTCTTCACCGCTTAATCCGCCAAGGCATAGCAAAAGCACCACCAGCAAAATGCTCAGCAGTTTTTGCCCCAGCGTCGGAAAGAGTTTAAGATTCCTCATCTTCACTGAGATCCAGAACCAGTTCTTTCAAGGCAGGTTTGCTGCTATCGGGCAATTGTTCCACCTTGCGCAGTTTCTTTTCAATCTGGCGGCTGCGATGGCTGGCATTATCCAGTTCACGTCCTGCTTCATCGATCTTCTTGCGAGTTTTTTCCAGTACCTCGCCAAATAGTCCGAATTGTTTTTTTACTTCAGCCAAAGTCTTCCAGACTTCGCTGCTTTTCTTTTGAATGGCCAGAGTTTTGAAGCCTACCTGCAGGCTGTTCAGCAAGGCGGCAATGGTGGTGGGTCCGCACACAATTACGGAGTAATCGCGCATAATCTGCTCGAAGAGACCGGGAATGCGCAACACTTCGGCATAGAGGCTTTCAAAGGGTAAAAACAGCAGGGCAAAATCTGTGGTAACAGGGGGATTGATGTATTTGTCGCGGATGTCTTTGGCACTGTTTTTGATTCTGTTTACCACAGCTTTTTGATGGGTGGCGATGCCCTCGATATTTCCGCTTTCATAGGCATCCACCAGCTTGTGATAATCTTCGATGGGGAATTTGGCGTCGATGGGCAGATACACCCGGCTGTTTTCATCGTCCTTTCCAGGCAATACGATGGCAAATTCCACCACAGCTTCACTGCGTTTGTTGGGCTTAAAATTCTTCTCGTACTGGTCGCAGGTAAGGACTTCTTCCAAGATGTTTTCCAATTGCAATTCGCCCAGTACACCACGGGTTTTCACTCCGATGAGGGCTTTTTTCAGATCTCCCACGCCGGTAGCAAGATTGCGCATCTCGCCCAGGTCTTTGTGGACGGCTTCGAGTTGCTTGCTCACCAGGTTGAAGGATTCTCCCAAGCGTTTTTCCAGGGTTGCATGCAGCTTCTCATCCACAGTCTTGCGCATTTCTTCCAGTTTTACTTCGTTTCCGCTACGGATCAGCTCCAAACGGTCTTCGATGCTCTTTTTCAGTTTTTCGGATTGCTCAGCTTCGGCGGTAGTAAGCTCGCTAAGTTTGCGATTTAGGCTTTCGGAAAGGTCATTAAGGGCTTTCCCTAATTCAAGGCGATTTTTTGCGGCGTCTTCGTTCATCTGTTTGCTGAGGGCAGAAAGTGTCGTGCTCAGTTCTGCGCGGGAATCCACGGCAGCCTTCAATTGACTGTCATTTGCGTTTTTGATCTGGGTAGCAAGTTCGATGCGATTGTCCGAATTCAGCTTCAAAAGGTCTTGCCTGGTATTGTGGCTTTCATCTTTTACGATGCGGGAAAGCATTTCCAGCTCTGTCTTCAACTGTTGCAGTTCATCAGAGTTGTTATGGCTTTTGCGCCTTAAAAGGATTACCAGCATTACAATGCTCAATGCTATCAGCCCAATCATAATGTATTCCATATCATTTGCTCCTTATATAGGGGCAGAGCCCGTGGAATACAAGCTCACACGGGCTGCCCAAATTCGCTGGCACTATTTTGTGTTTGAAGAGTGCCGGCATATGGCATATTTATGCGTTTAGTTCAGGATAGAGCGGGAATTTGGTGGTAAGCTCGCGTACTTCTGCTTTGATCTTTTCCAGTTCCTCTTCGTTCTCGAAATTATCACGTACTTTGCGGATGAGGGCGGCGATTGTCTTCATCTCTTGTGTGCCCATGCCGCGGGTAGTAACTGATGGCGTGCCCAAACGAATGCCCGAGGCTACAAAGGGACTGCGGGTGTCGAAGGGAACGGTGTTTTTATTGGCAGTGATGCCTGCCTTATCCATGGCTTCTTCCATCTTTTTGCCGCTGGGACCGCCCTTTTCTTCGGGACCCAGGTCGATCAACAGCAGGTGGGTATCCGTGCCGCCGGAAACGAGATCAAAGCCTGCCGTTTTCAAGGCTTCAGCCAAAGCAGTGGCGTTTTCGACCACTTTCTTCATATAGCTTTTAAATTCAGGACTCAGCGCTTCACCAAAAGCTACTGCCTTACCGGCTATGGCGTGCATCAAGGGGCCGCCCTGAATGCCGGGAAACACCTTGCCGTCGATCTCTTTGGCATATTCTTCCTTGCAGAGTATAAGTCCGGCGCGGGGACCACGCAGGGTTTTATGGGTGGTAGAAGTAACCACGTCTGCATAGGGAACCGGGTTTTCATGCAGCCCTGCCGCTACCAATCCAGCGATGTGGGCCATGTCCACCATAAACTTCGCGCCTACCATGTCAGCAATTTTACGGAAGCGGGCAAAATCGATCTTGCGGGGGTATGCCGACGCTCCGGTTAGGATCATCTGAGGCTTATGCTCCAAGGCCAGGCGCTCGATTTCTTCATAATCGAACTGCTGGGTGTCTTTATTCACATTGTAATGGATCACGTTGTATAGCTGACCGCTGAAGGATAGTGGATGGCCGTGGGTCAGATGTCCGCCGTGGGCCAGCTCCAGTGCCAGAACGGTGTCTCCGGGATTTACCAAGGCAAAGTATGCCGCCATATTGGCTTGAGATCCGCTGTGAGGTTGCACGTTTGCGTGTTCGGCGCCAAAGAGTTGCTTGGCGCGTTCGATGGCGAGGCGTTCCACTTCATCGATGTATTCGCAACCGCCGTAGTAGCGTCCATAAAGATTATAATTCACTTTACCGGTCTTTTTGCTCCAGCGATAGGGATAGCCCTCGGCATATTTGTTTGTAAGTATGCTGCCTTGGGCTTCCATCACCGCGAGGGACGTAAAGTTCTCGCTGGCAATCAGCTCCAGATTTTCCTGTTGCCGGCTCAGCTCTTTGGAGATTGCGGCAAAGACTTCGGGATCCTGTTTTTGGATGTGTTTCACTTCCTTTCTCCTTGATGTATTTTATTTATTCTATTTTCGTGTCTGCCCCCGGAAAAGGGAGTTTCCAACCATGCTTTTACAATCTCGATGGCGTAGGCGGGAGCGGTAAAACGGCCTGCCAGCACCAATACATTGGCGTTGTTGTGCATCCGGGAAAGCCTTGCTACATCTGTGATTGAACACAACGCGGCGCGGATGCCCGGAACTTTATTTGCAGTGATGCTCATGCCGATGCCACTGCCGCAGATCAGGATGCCCATCTCACACTCGCCGGAAGCTACTGCCCGGGCAGCGGGGTAGCCGGCATCGGGGTAATCCATACTGTCGCTGCTGTGCGTGCCAAAATCCACAAAATCATATTGAGGGAAGGCCATTTTGATCTCTTCTTTCAGAGAGAATCCGGCATGATCGCCGGCGATTGCAAGTTTCATCGTTCCTCCGCCATCAAACAACTGAGGGCTATGCAATAGTATTTGGAGTTTTCACTCTCACTGCGGCTCATCACCACCACGGGCTTGCTGGTTCCCTGGATGAGGCCGGCAAGTTCACCCTCTGCAAAGAGCATCAAACCCTTGTAAAAGGCATTGGCGGTTTCCAGATTCGGAAATATCAAGATGTCCGCGTTGCCGCCGATAGGGCTCTGAACGCCTTTGATGTCACCGGCTGCGGGGTCGCAAGCCAAAAACACATCCAGAGGACCGTCTACCGTGCAGCCTTTAATCTGTCCACGCTCTGCCATCTTGCAGATCAGGGCATAATCCAGCGTATTCGGCATGCCGGGAGAGACCTTTTCTGTAGCGCTGATCAGGGCTACTTTGGGACAGTCAATACCCAGAGTATGCGCCATGTTTACGCTGTATTTCAGCATGGCGATCTTTTGATCCAGATCGGGAGCAGGCAGCACCGCGGTATCCGAGACCAAAAGCAGTTTGTGATATTTGGGCAGTTCCAGAGCGCAGGTGTAGCTCATCACCGCTTTGGGGGGCAGTAGTCCGCGCTCTTTGGAGAGCACTTCCCGCAGAAACTTATCGGTTCCCACCAAGCCTTTCATCAAGACATCGGCTTCCCCTGCTTTTACCATGCGGACGGATTGCCGGGTCGCGGCAGTCATATCCGGCAGGTCGATAATCTCATATTTGTCCATAGATAGGTTCTGAGTAGACAGCAATTCGACAATGCGGGCTTTGTTGCCAATCAAGATCGGGAACACGAAGCCTTCGGCTGCCGCTCTGCAGATGGCGCCGATGGTATTGGCGTCTTCAGCCATGGCTACGGCTATCTTCACCTTTCGAGAGAGTGATTTTGCTTTCTGAGCTATTTCGCTTAAGGATTTCATGATCAATATGCCAGCATTGCCGCGAGGGCGATGGAATAGAGCTTGCTGCGTTCGCTGTCGCCCCGGGAGGTGAGCACGCAGGGAACTCTGGCACCCATCACAACTGCGCAGAGTTCGCTTTTCAAAAGCTTTACGATGGTTTTGTAGAATGTGTTTCCAGCCTCAATATTCGGGAATAGGATGCAATCCGCGTCTCCGCACACGGCGCTATTCATGCCTTTAATCTGGGCACTTTCTTTGTCGATGATCAAGTCCATGCCCAAAGGGCCTTCGATGGTAGCGCCTTTGATCTGGCCGCGTTGTGCCATCTTCGAGATGATCGCCGCGTCTGCGCAGGAAGGAATCTTGGGTAAAGTTTGTTCACTTGCAGCCAAAAGCCCTACCTTGGGATTGTCTATGCCCAGAAAGTGAGCGGTTTTGATCAGGTAATTTGTGATGGCGACCTTTTGTGCCAGATCGGGTAGAGGGATGATTGCCACATCGCCAAAGATGAGCAGTTTATGGTAGTTATTCGGCTCTGCCACGGTAACATGAGAAAGTATGGCACCGGGATCCATCAAGCCCTTTTCTTTGTTCAGTATCGCCCGCATATAGCGGTCGGTAGAGAGCAGGCCTTTCATCAAGAAATCACCCTCGCCTTTATTGATCAAATCAACTGCCATGGCGGCGGCCGCGATGTCGTTGTCGCAATGTACGATGCGAATAGTTCCGGCATCGATACCGTGTTCCCTGCATACCGCTTTTATCTTTTGCTCATCACCCACCAGGATGCCTTCGATAATTCCCATTTTCACTGCTTCAGATACAGCCATAATGGTGTGGGCGTCTATTGCCCACGCTGCCACAAGACGCTTTTTGGCACGAGTTCCCAGAACCTCAAACATCTGGTCCAGTTTTCGAATTTCCATCAGTTCTCCATTTATCTTTTATTGTTTTCTAAAAATACCATGTACAGATCAGATTAGCTTGATTGCGCGCGATGTTTACATTGTGGATTTCGCTGTGTACCAGCTTGCCCTGAGGGGAAAAGTATTCCAAGCGTAAGCTTTGTTCACCTTCCGGTAACACAATCTCCGTAACCAGGGCTTCTGAAGGGAAAAACTGCGATATTCTCAGGTCGGCGTTTTCGCTGAGGAATACCGCGGCATCGGCAACCAGGCCCAGCAGTGTAGCTGCGAGATCACTTGTATTTTGCCGGGCTTGCTTCTTTGCCTCTTCGGCAGCAAGGCCTTTTAGAACGGTGCGGCTCACGCTTTTTAAGATGATCATGGGCTCTTTGAGTTGAAAGCTTTTACGTGCCACCAGACTCATGTCTTCCAGTTTGCTGAGGGTTTGGCGTCTGCCATCCGGGTACACAACATCCACTCTGCCCACCTTGGGCTTACGGTCTTCCAGCTGAGGAATGGCAAATTTGAAGTAATAACCTTCATCTATGCCTTCCCATGGGATCGCGTCAATATCTGTGTTCTGTCCCACTGTGCCCATGATCAGGAGGTCCTTCGAAGTATGGATATGCATCTCCAGCGGGCTTTTATAGGGTCCTCGGTTCACAAAGCTTATTACTCTCAGCACATTGCCTTTAGCTGTAGCATGAGGGTGGATAAGTTCCGGAGCAGGAAAGGGATAAAGCTCCGGCTGGCTTTCAAACGCAAAAAGCACGTTGTCATAATCGATGCGGGCATCGTCCATTTTCCCGTTGGCATCATACATCGCCATACTCAGATAACGGGCCAGAGCAGAGGAGTGAAAATGAGCGCGGGAGCTTTTTAGCTTCACTTTGGTATTGCTATCGTTGCCCATTTCTTTGGCGAGACGGGCATACTTCTGTTCCAGCAGGCTCAGTTTATCGTCAACCCGCCGTACTTCCACCATTGCTGCCTCGCGATCGCCCAATTCCAGATAGTTAATGGCTTTGAACACATTGATGTAGATGTCTTCGTAGTCCTCGCCCGAATACTCCAGGGAGCTGTCATTCAAGATCATGGAGCCGGCCGCACGGGTCACGCTCTTGGTATAGAGTTCTTGAATGGCGTCCTCTGCTTGCTGCAAGAGTTCATTGCTCTGCTGCCAATTGCCCTGGAAATGGTACAGCATCCCGGCATCGAGATAGTAGAGCAAGCGCTCTTTTTGTTTGTACATGCCGGGTTTTTCCACTATGGAGAGAGCTTTGGAGATGTCCCTTACCGCCAAAGCTTTGTCCAGATCCATCCGCGTACGGTAGGATGTGATGTTTGCGCTACAGGAACACAGGAACAAGGCAACAAGCAGCAGCAGAATCCGCATAGTGATACTGCGAACAAAACTATTCCGCTTGTTTACCGGGTTCATTGTATGGCTACTTATTTAAAGCGACTGCGCTCAACAAGCTTCATTATCTCTTTGTTGCCAATCCAGACGGTCTCTGTGGTCTCCATGTCGATAAGCTCCAGATCTACCTGGTAGTATTTGGAGGAAGTGCGATCCACGCTGTCCATAATGGTCTTCACGGTGCCTTTCAGCATATAGTCTGCGCCCAATTCTTCGGCCATTCTCTTGGCAGTTTCTTCGGAAGCGAAATACTGTTGATCCGCCCGTTCATCCCGAACTTCTTCGCGCATATCGCGGGAGGCCACAAAGCGAACCAAACCACTGTTGATCAACTCGCGAGAGATATCGCTTACAAAGGTGCCCATCTCGATATGTTCACTTGAGAGATTGCGCATGGTACCGATTATTACAACCGGTCTGCGCCCAAAATGTTGTTGAAAAGTGCTCAACCACGGGCGAGATACCACGTCCCGGATCATTTCTTCCGCCACAAGGCGGCTGTCTGTAGAATTCCATTTTCCGCTCAAATCCGCAACGGTATCGGTGGGTACACGCTGAACCTTTACGCTGGGACCGCAGGCGGCCACGAGCAGAGCCATGCAAATCACGCTCATTATTGCTATCTTTTGCATCTTTCCTCCATTTTTTGTATGGGCTTATTCATATTATGGGGCAACATGTTAGCTTGATTCCTCAGGAATGCTTGCTATTTTGGCATAAAGCAAGCAAAGTCACTTTTTTGTCAAGCCCAAATTCCATTGGTTCCCGTGTCTTGAGACCCGGTCTGATCCGATAGAGCTTTTCATCTTGCCCGGTTTGCCCCACCAGCAAGGCAAGCGAGCCGCATCGGACGATACAGTGATAGTGCTTTTGCCTATAATACGCATCCAATCTCTGATTCCCGCACAAAATGCGTCATGAGGATCAATCCATAGGGCTTACCCTAGTCCGAAATCATGTATGAATCCCGATCAGGCGATGCTCCGTGGCCTACAGCTGCCATGGAAGCGGTATGGCTATTGATCCAGGATTTGCCGGATAATAGGGTTTATCTGGCTGGCGGTGAAGGGTTTGGGGATGAATGGGATAATATTTCCCAGCAGGCCGTGATCGCTCACGATATCGTCTGTATATCCGGACATAACCAGGATCTTTTGCCGGGGATGAAGTTTCTTTACTGCCTCGATTAATTGCATGCCGTTCATGCCGGGCATCATGACATCTGTGAGCAGCAAATCCGGAACATGGTTGTTATGAAAATGATCCAAAGCTTCTCTGGCCTTGGTCGTTGCCATCACCTTATAGCCCAGGTTTGAAAGCATTTTCTTGATCAGGCGGCACAGTTCGATTTCGTCTTCCACTACCAGGATGCTTTCTTCTTTGCCTTTATCCGCTTTTCCGAGAGAGAGGGGCCGGATATCCTGTTCTGCGGCATTAGCCGGAAGCAAGATATGCATTTCGCAGCCTTTTCCGGCTTCGCTTTCCGCGTACACGATGCCACCGTACTGTTGAACAGTGCCCCACACGGTTGAGAGTCCCAAGCCACGGGCATCGGATTTGGTGGTGAAAAATGGCTCAAAGATCTTGTGTTTATTCTTTTTATCGATACCCATACCTGTGTCGGAAACTACCAAGTGTACATACTCTTCGGCGGGGGAGTCCAATTGTCTCAAATGACGGTTGGAGTCTTTCTTCTCATTTCTGGTTTTGATGCGCAGAATACCGCCCGGCGCCATGGCTTCCCTGGCATTCAGCACCAAGTTTACCAATACCTGTTCCATTTGAGTGGAGTCGGCTTTCACCACTCCGATGTTGTCTGCCAGATGATAGTTCAAGGTAATTTCATCGCCCAGAATTCTCACAAATATGCTTTTCAGGTTGTTTAAAAGACTGTTGAAATCCAGGTCTTGACACCTCACGGCTTGCTTTTTGCTGAATGTGAGCAGCTCTCTGGTGAGAGTGGCGGCACGGAGTCCCGCTTTCACGATCTCATCGGCAGATTCTCGCACGGGGCTGTTGGGAGGCAATTCTTCCACGATGTCTTCGGAGTATCCCAATATGAGAGTAAGCAAGTTATTAAAATCATGTGCCACTCCGGCGGCAAGCTTGCCGATGGCTTCCATCTTTTGCCCGGAGAGTAATTGCTCCCGCAGATTCTTGCTTTCCGTGATATCGATATTAGCGCCTTCCATCACGGAAACACCCTCTTCGCTCACCCTGTATCTGGCTGCGAGGGATGTCCAAAAACGACTGCCATCTTTGCGATAAAGCTCCACTTCGTAATTGCTTACCATGCCGTCCCGGATCAGCAATTCTTTCAGGTTCTCGCGTTCGTCCGGATTCACATAGAGCTTTTTGATGTCTGTGACGATATTGATCATTTCCTCTGGAGAATCGTAGCCAAACATCGTGGCAAAACGTTTGTTGACATTCAGATAGCGGTCTTGCATGCTGGATTGAAATACGCCTGCCATAGAGTTATCAAAGAGGTCGCGAAACTTCTCTTCGCTGCGCTTAAGGGCATCCATTGCTTTCTTGGATTCCGTGATGTCTGTCATGATGCCCACGGAGCCCATGGCTTTGCCCTGTTCGTCGTACAGGGGACTGCCGTTGATTTTCAGCCAGATGATAGTGCCGTCTTTTTTGTGTCCGCGAACTGTGTATTCATCGGGCAATCCCCGGGCACGCTTGCGGTTCTGATTTTGGATGATCTGTTGATCTTCGGGGATGATGAAGCTTTCGTATCCAATTTTGCCCATCACTTCTTCCGGGGATACATCAAAGAGCTGGCAGCATCTGGGGTTAACGTATTTGATGATATCGTTGTTATCCACCATTATCACCGCTTCCTGCATGGTGTTTAACAGCAGTCTGTAGAGTGTCTCTCGCTCGGTGAGTTGTAGCTCTGCCATCTTGCGATCGTGTATGCTATGGGCGATTGCAACTACAGAGCTCACCTTCCCCCGGTCATCCAACACGGGCGATAGATTGGCGCTGTGCCAGCGATATTGACCCTGCTTGTTTTTGATACGATACTCAAATCCGGTCTGGGTTTTCTTGGTTTTGTAAGCTTTTTGGAGATATTCTTCTGCCTTGGGTGCATCATCGGGATGGAAGAATTGATGAAAGATGGCTTTGCCTTTGATATCTTCAGGATCGTAACCCAATTGCCTGATCCAGTTATTGGTAGTGTAGATCACGGTGCCGCTTTCATCCATTTCAGCTATAGTATCACTGGCATTTTCCAGATAGGATTTGTACTTTTCGCACTCCGCCAGTTTGTCGGACAGCTCTTTAATCAGCTTGGAACGCGTGTCCTTGTCTGCATTAATTACTTTTTGCAGAATGTCTTCAATATACATCATCCAATCCATTGGGTCTCCATATCAGATAGTAGAAATACTAAAGGCAGGGATGGCTGCTGCTTGTCAATGGCTTTGTGCCGCAGATTCCGGCTTGATGGCGGGCACTGTGGATAATAATCAACCCTGCTAGGCGATGTTTAGCAAGATCAGACTGATGATGAGCAAGGCCCACAGCAGGTAGTCGCGACAATCGGGACGCCTGCGCCAGAACAACACATCACTACCGATGCTAAGCAGCACAATGGATACGGCCACAAGGGGATAGGAGATCGTTGCAGGTACGCTGTCCAAGCCTCGCAGAAAGAATACCGTGGAATAACGGTTGGGTATACCCAGCGCAAAGCCATATAACACCAAGCGTTTGGGAAAGCTCCTTTTGCCGGAGATGATCGAGGCCAGAGTATAGAAAAAAGCAGAACCGAAGATCAGGAACACAAAGAAAGATTCGTTGCCCCCACCCAGTTCTTTAAAGATCTTCATGCTGGCATCACTAAAACCGGATACAAAGAACAGCAAAAGGATCCAAAGCAAATTGCGCAGCGCTTTGGGATCAGCTTTGAGGCTGAACGCGGATACCCCCAAAACAATGCCCAGAATGTTCCATAGCCCCAAGCTTTCTTGGAAAAAGACCAAGGCTATCAAGATAGGAATGATCATGGCTATACGCATCGAGCCTACAGAGAGTGACAAGCCGTTTACGACGATGCACTTTTGGTACACCCAGAAATTGACCAGAAAGAAAGCTCCGGTTAGCAAGCCGAAGAGAATATCAAATGTGCCCGCTGCCCCGGGACGGAGGCTGAAGGCGCTGAACAGCGATGCCACAAAGTAGTTACCCAAAAACACCGGCATCATATACAGCGATTCCCGGCGTCCCAAAAGCATCAGGAAATTCGCGATCAATACCGAGCAGAGAACGCTTAAAAATAAATATAGCAAGGTCTTATCTACACTCTTCTTCCAAGTTTGCCCCGGGCTTCAGATAGCGACAAGTTTCCACATCAAGCTCGTATAACACAAAGTCTTCATTGGCCACATCGTCCCAATATTGATAGATAAAGGGGGCATAATCCGCCACAGCTTGCTTGATCGTATGATCTGTGACGGTATGCAGCTTTCCTGCGATCCTGAAATAACCGTTACCATGCTCATTGCTTTGCAAGACAAGGCATTCCACATAGGGATTAGTATCTATTTGAGCTACCTTGGCATCCTTGCTGCCGGTAGCAAAGAACAACCGGCCGTTTTGGTTGATCATGGTCATGGGACGCAGGCTGGGGCGCTTGTCTTTGATAGTGGAAAGCACCGCCATGTGGGTGGGAGCCGGAAGCGTATAGCCTTTTATCATTTATCCTCTTTGGGTAGATAGTATATGTCGAAACGCTTGCGCAGATACAGCCTGATGCCCAGATAGTCTGTGAGGCAAACGCCGCTGAAGATTGCTATCATGATCATCATCTGATACTTGATCGCGACCAGGGGAGAAGCACCGCCCAAAATCTGCCCCGTCATCATGCCCGGAAGGCTTACCACGCCCATTGAAGCCACAGAGAGCAATTGCGGCAACAGCGAAGCATGCATGGCTTTGCGAAAGGTGGGCAGGGCGGCTTCCCAAAGATTTGCGCCCAGGCTGAGGCGAGTGTAATATGCCCGCCAATTGTCGCTCATCCCGCTTTCAAAGCGCTCCATGGCGAGAGCCAGGCTGTTCATGCTGTTACCCAGCACCATGCCGTAGATGGGGATGGCAAATTCGGGTGAAAAGATCGGTTGAGGGCGAATCACCATGATCAAGATCCAGGGCATCAGCACCAAACTGGTTGTCGCCAAAGCAGTGGCAATAATTGGCAACAGTATATGACGCTGAAACTTGAGCCTGCCGCGTAGAGTGAATACAGCGTTCGACACCATCACCACCATCCAGATCAGTGTGAGCCACGATATCTCTTGCGTAAAGAGGAATTCCAGCCACACACCCATCAGGCTCAATTGCACGATCATCCTGCCAAAGGAAGTGAAAAGCTGGCCGATCAGCTTCAGCTTCAACTGGAGAAAGATGAGTATCGGAAAGATGAGCAGCAAGAGGGCAAAAACTAAACCAATGTAACTGATATCCATTCAAAACTCCCTGTTATCGATGATCTTGCCGTCCTGCAAGGTCCAGTTTCTGTCCCAGCGTTCGCGCCACAAGGGATCGTGAGAGATCGCGATTACTGCACCGGGATAATTGTTGAAAATGCAATCTGAGATGATGCCGGAAGTATTCTGATCCAGGGCAGAGCTGATTTCATCCAGTAATAGTATCTTGGGATTGAGCAGCAGTGTTCGCACCAGTGCTACGCGTTGTTTCTCCCCGCCGGAAAGCTGTTCGGCCTGTTTGCTGAGATGGCTTTCAGGCAAGCGGAAGTTCTCGAACAATGCCAGCATTCGCTGTCTGCGTTCCTTGCTGTTACTATGGTGATTGGAATGGTAGGACAGCGGCTCTTGCAACACATCTTCCACGCTTCCTTCACCCAGATAAGGCTCTTGCATTACCTGGCAGATCTGGCTGCGCAGATCGTGGGGAGCATATTCGCGGAGATCCTTGCCCTCAAACATGATGCTGCCGTCATAGTTTTGGTTCATCAGATTGAAGGTGTGCAAGAGGGAACTTTTCCCCATCCCGGTGGGTCCCACGATCAGAATTCTCTCTCTGGGTTTCACCACTAGATTTAGGTCGGTCAGCAAGGTTTTGTCACCATAGTATAGGCGTTTGATGTTAATATCCAGCATTAGCTTCACTCCTCTCTCTCTTACAATATTCCTTTGTCAGATATCTGTAAGTATCTGTATTGTGGAGGTATTTGCTGTCAATGATTTTCAGCTTTTTGGCATGCACAATGTTGTTGTCCCGGCAAATCTTGCTTTGGCATCTACCCGGTCTTGCCGGCATCTGTAGCGGTCTTCAGTGAGCTTTTATAGATAGAGCTTAGATATCATTAGCAGAGGAGATAGTGGAGATATATTCCTTAACATTTGTTGTTATTCCGGGGGCATTTGGGGCATTTTTCCTAAAATGCTGTGTCCATTGTTAGCTCTGTTGACAGTGTTAATCAAGTGGTCATCAAGCCTTAATCAAGCGTTAATAATTAACGCTTGATGAACGCTTGATAAAGAAGTGATGAACGGCGATAAGGCAGGAAGAAATCTGTGATATTTGACTGTATGTATTTAATCAGTATTTGTTGGTCAGTATTTGATCACTGAAAATGCCAATGGGATTTTGGGGCGAATCTCTGATCACAGACCTTCCAGAAACAGCTTTGTTCCGGATCGGCAACCACTTTGAAGCTGATGTCAGGCAGAACTTCGTAGATACCCTATCCAAAGCCATCGAGCAAGACTATGCCAAGGAGATGCTGGCTGATACCCTCAAAGACCAGTTTAATGATCTTGCCAACAGATCATCCCGCTACCGGCTAGGACTGGCAGAGCATACAGCCCTACGAATTAGGGAGTTCGGAAGGCTACAAGGCTACAAAAAATCCAAAGCCAGATTCTACAAGCTCGTGGTGATCCCGGATGACCGCACCAGTGATATCTGCCGGGCTCTGGCTGCCCAGGATAAGGTCTATCCACTAAACGATGCCCTCGAAGGCGATGTCGATCTCGATAAACCCGTTGACAAAAACTTCGCCATCAAAGACTTGTCTGAACAGGAAATACTAAACAAATTAGAAGGGATCCGCCATGATAAATACCCAAACTATAGCGATAATGACTTCGAATCAGATATCAAAGACCACGGAAAGGATTTCGGAATCAATTCAAAGCAGCAGTTCCTTCAAAAAGCGGGATACTATGACTCAGGTCAAATCTAAACAACGAGTAGCGGATCATGGCGAAGTCTTTACTTCTCAGCGGGAAGTAAATGCCATGCTCGACCTTGTGAAGCAGGAAACTGAGCGCATAGAATCCCGCTTTTTGGAGCCTGCTTGTGGAAATGGAAACTTCCTATCAGAGATCCTCAAGCGCAAGCTGGATGTGGTGAAAGGGCGCTATGGCAAATCCCAGTATGACTTCGAGCGATACGCTGTGATAGCCGCCTCCTCCATCTATGGCATCGACATCCAAGAAGACAACGTCCTGGAATGCCGCCAAAGGCTATTTTGCATATTCGATGATGAATACTACCGCCCTTTATATAAGGATGCGTGTAAAGACACCTGTCGGGAATCAATCCGCTATATCCTATTCTGCAATATCGTCTGGGGCCATGCCCTCACTCTGAAGACCGTGGGCGAGCCACCCGGATATATTGTGTTTGCCGAATGGTCACCCATCAATGGCAGCCTTATCAAAAGGAGGGATTTCACTTTTCATAGCATGCTACAAAATGAATCATTAAACGAACTGGAGC
>ENA-UOOM01000989-UOOM01000989.1-fermentation-metagenome-genome-assembly--contig:-NODE-989-length-29395-cov-7.859986_pt1 | contig 29395 bp, 29 predicted proteins | sample MGYA00245781_ERZ724031 | MGnify/ENA primary metagenome ERZ724031 (study PRJEB28704, sample SAMN03018317) | fermentation metagenome | biome: anthropogenic terrestrial biome; feature: soil; material... | reverse complement strand
TCTGCTTCCATGTCTTTAATCTTTTGATCAAGCTTCCGAAATTCTGGTGAATAACGCTTTGGAGCATACTTTTGTTTCTTCTGCAGTAAAGAAGGGGTTTTTATTGTCTTGTTTACCGCAAGGATAAAAATTTCTTTAATCTGTTCATCTGTGATTACCCCACAGATGCAATGGACTCTGTTCTTATAAATATAATGCTTGCACTTCCATTTGCTTTTTTCAGAGGGTTTTCCACTGTTCTCTATATATTTTCTGAATACCTCTCCGCACTCACCGCACCAAAGTCTGCCGCTGAATGGGCTTTGATTATTCATGCTATTTGGCTGCATAAGCCGTCCAAGCTTTTTACGCTGTTCCTTTCTACGGTTCTGTACCTGTTCAAAAATTTCCGTTTCTATCATCTGCGGATACATTTCATCGCCCAAACTTTATCGTGTCTTTTGCTTGAAAACGGAAGTTGTCATAAGCATGATCTACGCTTCTTTCAATCCTTCGGTCGATAATGACCAGCTTAAAATAAAAATCCGTCAGCATCCGCTTGGTGTTTATGGCATCAACCCTGTCCCTCCATCTTTGCTTATCCTGTTCGTACTTTTCAGATAAAAACATGAGGGCCTCGGTAACCTGCAGGACCGGCCCACCGGCCTTCTTCAATAGCAAATCAGCTGCCTTGCCTTCCGCTGCTCCCACTGCAGTATCTAAAAGGAACTCATCCAGCGTGCGATCATTAAGACCTACAATATGCTCAATTACCTCCACTGTAAGATCCATGCCGGTTGCCTTCAAAATAACGTCTTTTATTTCCTTCCCACGGCTTTTTCTGCCAATGTTCTATCACGGGCCACCTTTTCTACAAAAGCCTCTGCCTCACCAATTTCCGCCTCGGTTTTTCCGAATTCTTTCAGCGTTTTCGCTATGGCTTTTTCAATATCTTCTTCTGTGGCCTTCGCCCCACGTGCTAACTCCCCCTCAAAAGAAAGCTCACCCACTGTAATGATGAGGGGATAGCTCTCTAACGAATCAAACCCGATCTTACTGCGGTCAACCCCTCTGGCAGGTGCACCCTGAACTGGGACAGCGGTTGTCACAAGTAAAAGCAGTGATATCAATGCGGAAACAATCCTTTTCTTCATGGTGAAACCTCCTATTCCTGATTCTGTGTGAGCCATGCAGCTATTTGATTCAGCTCTTTATTATTTTCATCTACCCAAAGCCCTTCATTAACACAGGTTATAGCTGCATCAACATCATTGTTGAAGATGGAGATGAGGGCATAGCAAGCATAATTCTTCGCATCAAATGGATTTACTCTGAGTGCCGCAGTATAATATCTCAAAGCCTCTGTATACTCATTTGGTTCCTTCTCCAAAACATCTTTTGCCTTAGCCCGTAAATATTCGTCATTGAAGTTCATAGGATGACGTTCCAAGCCATAGGGTCTCGGCGTAAAAATTGCATAAAGATCAGATTCTATCACGGCAAGCTCATCACGTATAGTAGAAAGCTCATCTATGCCAAGCTCACTCAGATAGTAAAAAGCTGCGCTGTTCTCAGAAAACAGGGGATTGATTAGGGCATTTTGATAGGCTTCCTTTGCTTTGCTCTCATTCCCCTGAATGTGGTATATTAGTCCTTCAAAATAATAAGGGTAGGGCGAAGCAGGGCTGATGGCAACGATAGATTCCCAATCCTTATATATAGGCTTTGCCATAACATTCGCAACCTCCGCATCTGCCACATCATCCAAATACTTGCTTTCACCCTTCATATCAAGGATATGATCAACCGCAAGCCTCATAGCGCTGACGCTTGAACCAGCCATGCTGTAGTAATGTTGTGCCTGCAACTTCATGCCGTTTTCGGTATAATCATCGCCCATTTGTGTTCAATATATAAGCATAAAAGGTAGTAAAAGGATGTTCCTCCTACTTCCTTTTACTACCTTTCTGAAAATTAATCTTATGACATTTGAAAAAGTTTATTCCGTTAGTCCTGCATATGTTTCATATACCCGGACAGCTACAATCACAGCCTGCTCGCGAGTAGAGGTGTCTTTGGGGGCAAATTTATTGTTTCCAACCCCATTGATAAAGCCATTTTTCGCCATAAATTGAACATTACTTATAAAATACGGTGCAATTTCTTTTTCATCAGAAAAACTTGGCGCCCCCTCAATGGACATATCTGCATCTGGCCGAATAACTTCTACGGCACGATTTAACATGGCTGCCATCTGCTCACGGTTAATTAGCACCTGAGGTGCAAATTTATTGTTGCCGATACCATTAACAATGCCTAATTGATATGCCTTCAATATTTCCACATTTGTTGTGTCCGTAAAGGTTGAAGAAGAAGCCTCCGTAGCTTTCTTTCCTGTATATCGCTCATACAGCTTGACTGCGACTTCCGCAAACTCCTCCCTGGTAATGGAGCCGCTCATATTGTCCTTGATTTTGTCCGTAATAAAGCCATACTCAGCGGCTTTGTCAAGACCGTCCTTCGCCCAATCAGATGCACCACGATATTGGGCCGGATTACCTAAAGTCACCAGGTCGGAATAGTTTGATGTGACCTCTTTATCGATAAAGCTATCAACATAACCCCATGAGGAGTAAAAACATGCCCGGATGGTATAGACCTCTGCCTTTAAATTGATACCCCCATGTGCATCCTCCTTTTCATATGGGTAATAAGCGAAAGCATTGCCCCCTAAAAGATCGTCAACTGACATTTCTGTAATATCATAGAGGGAGGGACCCTGGTTCCAATCATAATTTCTATACTTAGATTCGAATCTTATTTTTATTGGAGAGCAGTTTGTACCGGAATAGTACTCCGAGTTCTCATTTAAATTCTTATTAATTGATTGAACATCCTCAGGTACATCCATCGTAATGGCAAAGTAAGGCCAGTTGTTCTGGTCATATTTCAATTCCACAGTCAGATTTTTAGGGGCATCCAATGTAAAGGGTGTAGAATTTGCGGCTAAGGCGCTAAGGGGCGCGACGCCTATGAATAAGAACAATACCAATGTAAATATCAAAACTCTAATTTTCATAATATTTCCTCCAAGATTTAAATTTCTTTCAAGATGATATCTACTGCTACTGCTGGGAGGCAGTTACAGTAATCGTCAATACCTCACTCATATACACAAGGCTTACGTTAATGCCTTCATCGTTATGTCCATTGACGGTGATAAAATCCGTTGCTATCATCTCATATACATCTTTAGAAAAGTCTTTTTTGATTGTTTCCCAATAGGAGGAAACATCCTCTTCTTTGACCGATTCTAATGTGATTACTATGGAATCAGCACTTTCCAACACACCATCCACTGCTCCGTCCTTAAATTCAGGAATGTTTTTTACCAGCTCGTATGCAGGCCACTTGCTGTCGCCAAATGTCACTTTCTCTCCGTCATCTCCCTTGATGGTGACCTTATCCCCATCTATATCCAAGTCACCGCCGCCGGTTTCCTCAAAGACTTTTTCCGCAACCTTTTCCTCCAATTTTTCTTTCGCACAGCATCCAGTAAATGAAATTAGCAGCATAAATGTTAAAAGATAAATTAGAATTTTCTTCATAATATCAACCCTCCTTCCGGTTCAATGTGTCGGTTAACATCTGCTCCTTACTGTTTATTTACCCAATTTGGAACGCCGTTTTCGTCCGTTCCATCTGGGTTTTCAGGATCGAAGAACGAGTCCACATAAATCTGAATTTTTGCTACATTTGTACTGGAATCGTGCTGTACGGTAAACACCAAGCCTTTATTGTCGTGCCCCGTAACGCTATACAGTCCGCCTTCATCAATCTTAGTACGCTTGAGAGGGAATTTCTCCATGACACTTTCCGCGTACTCGCGGAGGTCTTCCTTGCTCGTCTTGCACTCGATTATAAACTCATCAGAACCGAGGGTATTCATATCGGTGACTTTTAGCTCCGAATACTTCCCAAGTTCAGGGATGTTCGCCGCAGCACCATGGGTCGGCCATTTATCGGAGGTAGATGTTGTGTCGCTGTTCTGTGCGCCCCCCTCTGAATCTACGGAGTCACTCTCCCCCTTTAGTATAGATACTGTCACGCAAATCTTACCATTATATAGTAAATGCCCCTCATAGGTATCTGCGCTAATCAGAGTTGTGTAGAGCGAGCCATCTTTCTTTGCGGAGATGTAGTAGCCATCGTCCCTGTCTTCGATTTTTACGATCCCTTCGCCAAAAATCCGCTCGTAATGGTCACGCAAACCGTTTATGCTCCCATCGCTTGCGAGCACGACATCAACGCCCTTGGCGCCTTCCTTCTCACGCACGGAGACGATTTCGGCATAATCTGGAATTAGTCCCAAGTCCTTTGGGAAATAGTCGGGTAACGAGTTACTAGACGAGGTGTTCCCGCTGTTATCTTTTCCAGCTGGCGGAGTCACTGCGCACCCACCAAGCATTAATATGAGTACAAATGCTAAAATTAAAGATAGAATCCTTTTCATATAAATATCCTCCTTATGTTTCATTATAAAATAAAATTCTTTATTCAGAAAAAGGCTGATGCTCTATTTCAGGATGTTAAATTTGCCGATAAGGGGCAAAGGTTTTGCTTTCCCTCCAAATCCATTGATGAGGCCCATGACACCCAGTATCAAAATACCAATACCGAAAATCGGCATCAACATCCAGCCGTTGACAGGAATGATGCCTAATATCACGTTACCTGCCACACCTGTAATCAGGAGTAAAAGCGACTGGTTTGCATGAAATTTTGCATACCTGGATTCGGGGCAGACAATGAGCGGCAGGAAAAATAGAAAATACGAAAGACCTGCGATTGTCTTATTTTTTTCGATATCCTCCGAGGTATAGGCGTTTTCCTGTACAACTATTGGCTCTTGATTATCAAGATTGTTTTTTTGCTCTGTCATAATAAATTCCTCCATTTCACTTATTTCATCAACATAACGATGCCAAATGGAATACGTCCTTCGCTATCCGGCAGAGGGAAGAGCAGTGCGCTGTGGTAGTCGTCCGGAACCTGATAGCTCCAGCTCTTATAAAACAACTCCAAAGGATAGGAGAGACGGCTTAAAAGCGCTGTCTTGCCGTAAAATACACCTTCAACAGCTTCCGCAAGAGCAAAGTTTTCGTTGGTGATGCGATCCAGAAAACTGTTTTTCCCAGTGGGTATTTCATCCCTGCTCAGATCTGTTTTTTCAATGAGTGTGCGGTTTGCTTTGTATATGACACCTCCCCTTGCAAAAACAGCCACTGGGCATGGAAAGTGATCAATTACTGACAAATGATCTCTTTCATTTTTCATCAAGGATTGAACCTGTCGAATAAACTTCGCCTGAACAACAAGCTCATTTTCAATATCTTTTTGCATAGAAACGAGTTCAGCAAAGTGTTGCATAGTCTTGTTTTTCTGTTCCAATTCAACCACCGCCTTTCTCCAGAGATTGGGTATATCTATTGTATAAAAAGAAAACACCGCATCATAGCGGATAAAAACTTAAAATCATTCATTTATGCTCATTGATATTTGGACAGCAAAAAAGCCCCTGTATTCGTTTTATCTGAATACAGGGGCACATTCCTATTCATATATCAATCCATAATCTTCCGATATTGGGATGGCGTCATGCCTACTTGCTCTTTGAAAAATCTTGCAAAGTTGCCGGGATATTCAAAGCCGCAGGATAAAAACGCTTGGGATACACTTAAATTCTTATCCCGAAGTGCTTCCTTGAGCCGAGACACCTTAATCTCCTGATAATAGCTGTAGGGTGTCATTCCGGTGTATTTTTTGAATAGCCGTACAATATGGGAAGGGCTTAAACAGGCAGCTTTCGCAATGCTGTCAATATCGAATTCTTCCCGCCAGTTGTTTTCTATATACTCTCTGGCTTTTGCTACTTCCGATTTTCCCTGATAAATCCTGCTCGTGAAAAAAGCAGCCACCATATATGCCATTTGACCATCTGCACCTGCAACAGGAAAGTTGAGGATATCGGTGTAGATTGCTTCAATATCATAGACGGAGCTTCGTGTCTTATACCACTCCCAAAAGTTCTCTAAAGGGATTCGGACATCTGGAATCAAAACAGTCTCTCCCCTAAATACTTTGCGGATGCCATCTTGAAGTTCTGGCTGTCCATTTGCGAATGGATCGCGAATTAAATTGTACTTCCCAATAATCTGAGAAGTGTCCTTGACGTTCCACATTTTGAGCACAGCCTCGTTGATAAAAACGATGTCGCCATTCCTCTTGAATATCTGAATGGGGATAGGAAAAAGCTCGGCTGTTTGAAAAAATTGTTCCTCTGATTCACAAACAGGATGGAAAGTAATCATAGGAAAAAGCTTGTTCTGCTCCGGCTGTTTCCTGTTATCGCATTCATCAGCCTGTAATGTCTTTCTATACTCGGAGGGAGTCATCCCTATCTTTTTTTTGAAGGCTTCTGCAAAGCCGCCGCTATAATCAGCCCCGCAAGAATTAAATGCCTCGCTGATATTTAGAGCTAAATCCCCCAGAGCTTCTTTAATCTTTTCAAGCTTGATCTCCTGATAATAGCTATAAGGAGTTGTGCCGATAAAGCTCTTAAACAACCGCGTCAGATGGTGACGGGACAAGCCAGCGTGATTTGAAATTTTATCTAAATCAAAATCATCCAGCCAGTGGGTGTCAATATATTCTTTGACCTTGATGGCATCCAGCCTCGACTGATAAATGCGCTTCGTCATGAACACCGTAATAATATAAGCCACTGTTCCATCCTTACGCAATAGCGGGAAGTTGGTAATGTCCTGGTATGTCTCATACTCCATAGGGCTTCTCTGCCGAGAACGGTAACGGTTGTCGATTTCCTCAAAAGGCACTTTTACATCATAAACTGAGAGAATCTCTCCGGAAAACACACGCTTCAAATAATCTGTTAAGCCCAGCTTGTCATTAATAAATGGGTCTCGCAGGACGTTGAATTTACCGATTATATCCGAAGGGTTAGGAATACAAAAAAACTCTAAAAACACTTTATTCATAAACAAGCAAACGCCATCTGGAGAAAATACCTCCATGGGAATGGGGAAAAGATCAAGCACAGAGAAAAGGGATTCCCGCTGTTCTAAGAGTGTATAGAAGGAAGGGGATTCTTTCTTTCTACGTCTATCTTGTGGTTTAGGAGAAGTTGCAGGTATCAGCCACATAGGACCTTTTTTAACGGCACCCTCAATACGCCCTGCAACCAAATGATATGTAATCGAGCGTGGGGACACTCCCCATTTCTCGGCTGCCTCGTTGACTGTAATATAGTCCATCATTTATCCCCCTTCCGTAATATTTTGTAATTAAATCATACTTCTTTTTACGGAAGAATGCAAGATGATATAAGATCATGTAAAGAATGTTTGGAGATATTGTAGGATAGTTATAAATCGGTAGCGTTGCGTTTACTACAGGTAAATAGTCAAAAACTCATCGGCGAAGTCCTGTTCTACTCCAAGCTGTTCCTTAACTTTATATGCTCCTTCTCCAGCCACTTCAATTCCTCATCCATTGCTAGAAATTCCTCCAGAGCAATTTTCAGAGGAGAATAAAAAAGAACATATGATTCATTCCTTTCCCGATATAAGCCATTTTATGTCATGCATCTCGACATATATTAAATCGGCAAACGGAGAGTGCTTTAATCCTTATCAGGCATTAACATCAAACAGCATGTTTGTTATGAATTTGGAACGAACAGACATCCGATTTCTTTTGCACGCAAACTTCCCATACATCAGTGTAGGGATTAATTTCAAAGACAAAATGATTGAAGAGTATATTTCCTGCCACTTAAATCCGGAATGCGCTAATATTTCCGATGTTTTCTTTGAAACCAGAGAACTTGTAACAAGACCCTTGGAAAAATTAGCAAATTCTATTTTAAACTGCAATATGAATTCCCCTGTCGCGGAGATATTTTTCAAAGCGAAGGCAAAGGAATGGTTAAGTATCACCTTGGACGCATATTTTAACAAGGCAAGAACAAAGCCAATATCCAAATACGATGAAAAAACAATCGAAAATGTGGCAAACTATATTAACGACCATTATGCTTTGGAACTTCCTCAGGAGCTTTTGGAGAAAATCGCCATGATGAGCGGAACGAAATTGAAAAATCTGTTTAAACAGAAATATCAAATAAGTATAACGGAATACACGCAAAGAAAAAGAATGAACATTGCAGAAACCTTGCTGTCAACAACAGAGCTGGAAATAAAGGATATTGCAAAATCTGTCGGATACAGCTCACACAGCAGATTTACAACACTTTTCAAAAAATACAAGGGGATATATCCTCGTGAAGTTAAAAAGTTAGGTTCTTTAATTAGCTCCCCCGTGAATCTCTGTCAATATAACTCAGCAAAGCCTTCATCCTTGTGAAATATCTACCCACACCTCATATGCAAGACATAACGGAACCCTTATCATATAAAATTAATAAGAAATAGGTCGGATAAAATTCCCGACCTATTTCTTATCAGGCACGTATTCTGCTATATCCTCAATGCGACAATCCAATATCCTGCAAAAGTCTTCAATCGTTCTCATGCTTAGGTATTTATTGTTTTTCATGCGGGTCAATGTATTCGGACTTATATTGTATTTTTCTCTCAAAGCATATGTTGTAACGTTTTTACGCTTGAGAGTTGCCCAAAAAGGTTCATAACTTATCATAAAATCACCCTTGTTTTATGATATGATATGATTTATAATTTATACATGTATTATATATTGTACATACAATATATTTTATTCAAGTGTAATATGTAATACATATCTCTTAAGAAAAAGGTGCCTTACGCAGTGATGAAGGTGGACTGTGACATATCTTTTTCTGCGTAGAATAAAATGACAAACTTAATATCCACGAAAAAGACGAATGGTGGTATTACCGCAGCATTGGCGGATCTTGACGGAGGATATATTGAATATGAATAAAGACATTATAAAAGAAAACAGAAACTTTATAGATACGCAAATAAAAAACAAGATAAAAAATTACAACCGGCAAAGGATTGGTGCGGCTATTGTTACCATTACAATTATGGCTTTTTTGCTTTTATCGCCGGTGGCAGAAAGCAAAGCCTCATCCATTCGCCTTGTAATACTTTGTTCTTTTATCCTATATTTTTTGGCCGTGATCGTTGTTCTGTCTTCTCTGCAAGCATTTCTCCTTTTTTTGGCAGCAACTGTTACTATGACTTGTCTGTTAGCTTTAAACCAAATACATCTTGAATTGTTCTTAACAGTGACCATGATACATGCAGGTGCGTTTTTGATTTCGCAGAAGATTGCCGATGTTTTTATTGAAGCAGCCATAAATGAAATTGAGATATTGCAACGTCTGAAAATGGAAGCTAATATGGACAGCTTAACACAGCTTCTCAACCGAAGCGGTATGGAGCAGGCTTTAGCAACAGCTTGGGCGTTCTGTAAACGGGATAAAAAGCATGCCGGATTTCTAATGGTAGATATTGATTATTTCAAAAGCTACAATGATACATTAGGTCACTTAGAGGGTGACAAAATTTTGCAGCAAGTCGCTGATTGTATAAAAGTTTGCTGCAAGCGTAAAACCGACATTATAAGCAGGATTGGCGGAGAGGAATTTTTAATTTTCCTGTCAGATGTTGACGATGAACAAATATTATATATGGCGCATACTCTTTCCGCAGCCGTTACAGATTTAAAAATTAAAACTGCATCAGAAAGCAATCCATGTGACTTCTTATCCGTAAGTATAGGTATAGCAACCGGTATTCCACAAGCGCATGATTTAACATCAGACTTTTACAAACAAGCGGACAAGGCTTTATATCATGCCAAAAGAAGCGGGCGAAACTGCATCTCTTTTAACGGCAATATCATAGAACCCCAATAGGCTAAAAGGGAAAATGTGTTATACCGGACTGACTGTCCGGATGAACGAATTCCTCGCTTTACATATTTGATATTATGTAAAGCAAGGAATAATTTTAATATTCCGTATACCAGTGTCTTTCAAGATATATTTCTTCGAGAATGGTTTTTATATTATTATTTGAAACTTGCCTGATTGTTTCATTGTAAACAACTTTTCCTTCCTCGTAAGGAATTCCGTTAATCAGTTTTAACAAAAATTCGTTAAATACATTTAATTCATCTGCCTTCGGAGGATTTACACCTAATCCTGTAATTGCATCTTTAACCTTATTTGATGACAATCTTGACCTATAGAAGCTTTTTGATTTTATATTTTCTGCAGCCTCCATATAATCTCCGAAGTATATATTTAAGAAAACCAAACCGTCCGATACTCTGTCATATTTTCTTAGAGCCTCTCTTGCCTCCTCATAATCTTCAACTGCAATGTAATAATTGTATAAGAAATAATAATTATCGAAGTCAGGGTCCTTCATAGCCTCTTTAAGAGCTGAATAAACCTTCGCACTGTTTTCTTTAATCTCACTTATACGCATACTGTCAACAGTATTGGTTAACAGCTTTCTGTTTCCTGAAATTTCAGTGTATCTCCGTCCTAACTCAAATGCTCTGTCAAGGTTTTGCTCCCCTTCTTTCCAGCCGATTCCGTATATTCTTGTAAGATATCTCAATGCATCTGTATCATAGGGATTTTCCTTAAGGACATTTTCGTAGTATTCAATTGCCGCAGGATAGTTCTTGTAATAAATAAGCTTTTCTCCCTCCGTAAGCTCCCCTTCAACTGTAATGCTTGGAATCTGGTCATAGTAGGACCTTAATGGAAGACTGCTTGTTATGAGATTATTATTCTCATCAAATGCATTTACTACAATCGGATACTCGACTCCCGGCAGGAATATTCCGAGAACCGCTTGAGCGCCAGGATATCCGCTTTCTTCATCTCTGACCGTAATATCCGGGTTGTTTCTAAACATATTTATGTCAAATTCAGCCTTTGCTTCAGTAAATCTGTGCTCCCCGTTTTTATCCTCCGCATATATTCGTAAGCTGACTGCTCTCTCTCCGAAAGGCTCATAAAAAATCACCGGCTCAACCGTATAATAAGCGGCTCCCTCGACCATTTCCCATGATACGGTAAATTCTTCTCCCGATATTTTATCTCCGGGTTTGGGAGAATATATACTTAGAGTATTTCTGAATTCAAAGTGAATTTCTTCATCTCCTCCGCTTAATTCAACATATTGATGAGTTGAGCGCTGAAGTTCCTTGTTTGCCAAAACGGAGCCGTCTACTCCGATTCCCACACTGTATAATCCGTCTCTTAGACCAAGTGTCCGGAATTCTCCGTTTACATCGGTTATAGCAAAATAGCTTTCTCCGCTGGTGCTGTAGCTGAAGGCTCCTGTTGCCTCCTGCACATATATTTCCACAAAGGGCATCGGCTTTCCTTCATAGGTAACTGTTCCCGTTATAACATTATCCCCTTTAAAATCTTCCATAGTTCTTTCAAACCAATATCTTCTGTCATATCCCTCCGAGCCGAAATTTCTGTTAAATTCGCCCCAATTATTTTTATACAATTCTTTATACATCATTTCTGCTTCTTCGAATTTTCCGTCAAATAAAGCTACTTCCGCCTTTAATATGTCTGTTTTGATGTCCTTTAGCTCTGTTTTTTCATATTTTTCAATAATGCTCCCTGCAAATTCCCTGTCTCCGTTAATATGATGAAGAAATCCATCATATACATCAGCCATATATATTATCTTTTCATCCTCACACTTTTGCCCGAATGCAATCCATTCCCGGAGCATTTCTGCATCTCCCGATGCAATTGCAACATCAAGAAGCATTTTATAGGATTTTAAATAATAATCTTTTTCGCCGGTTGTAACAGGAGCTTCTGCCATTATTTCTTTTAGTATCCGCTTTGTTTTTGCTATATCCTCGGGGCTTGTATTTTCTCCTCCTCCCCAGCCTGTTAAAAATATGGAATATTTGTTAAAGCTTTTTATGAGACTGTCCGCATAAAGAAATTTGCCCTTAACCTTTGGTGTAGTAGGATAATAAGCATACTTTTCATAAAAAAGCGAAGCCTTTTCCGAGCCTTTAGCCTCAAGCGCACCGGCTATAAGCAGTGTTGCCGTAGGAATTCCCTTTATTAATGTAAATATGAGTATAAATGCCGCAAAAATCAGTGTCTTTATCTTAATTTTAATTTTCATTTTTACCCACCTCACCCCTGATTATTACATAAGAGCCTCCCATATCAATGACTTTTTCATTTTGTGATTTAAACACATCTTTAGGAATTAATATGAGGGCAAACAGAACCACGACACCTATTATTGCAGGCGCAAGAGGTATTTCTATCTCCCTGTTTAAAAAGTCTTTAAGCTTTTCGGTTAAAGTTTTTTTTCTATGCATAATAATATTATTAACAGCTTTCTGAGACAGAGTCAGGTCAAATGATTCTTCTTCCATAATATTTTTTATTTCTATTCCAAGCTTATCTTTATTTTCCATTTTACCGGCCTCCTTTCAAAAGACTTTCCTTTAATATATTTCTCCCTCGAAATAGCTTGCTTTTAATTGTTCCTTCCTTTTCTTTTAATAAATTTGAAATTTCCTTTATTGAAAGCTCTTCGAAGTAAAAGAGTACAAGAATTTCTCTGTACAGTGAGTTCATTGCAAAAATTTCTTTTCTTAACAGCTCTCTGTCAATTTTCATTTCAATCTGAGACTCCACGTCATCATTTCCAATCCATTCATCCCTTAACTCAAGCATATCCTGCTTCATTCTTATTCTGTCTCTTGACAGATTTAGGGCTATTGCATAAATCCATGTATAGAGTCCTGATTTTTCCTTAAAGGTGTCGATTTTATTAAATACCCTTATAAATGTTTCCTGAACAACATCTTCTGCTTCCTCTCTGTCCCTCAGAATCAGGCAGCAGGTTTTAAGCAGCTTATCGCCGTATTCTTCAACCAATTGTATGTATGCCTCTTCTCTGCCTTGTTTTAAGTTCTTAATCAACAATCTTTCTGCCACCATCACATCCTCCCTAATAATTTAGACGATAAAATACATTAAAGGTTGCATCAAATCGCAAGAAGGTCATCCCAACTCACAGCGTTACATTATCAGATATTTTGTAAACAATATCAATTATTATAATACAATTTAAAGAATACCGATAGTTTGATGCATTTAAGAAGCCGAGTCATATCCTATCAGTAATAAGATAATATTTCAAAACATATATTTATAGTGAAAATAAAAAAGGGGTGTTATAATTGAAAAAAATCAATATTAATTTGCAACCTGTTGTTAATAATATAAACTTGCCTACTATTATAAAAACAGCTATACTTCCGGGCGACTCAATGGAAAGTCTGTTTATTGCGACACAAGTAGGGGAAATTTTTTATATCAGAAGCGGAGTTATAAGACTTTTCCTGGATATTCGCAGCCAAATTATTGAATTAGGCTCCAATGGCGGATATGATGAACGCGGTTTGTTAGGTTTGGCGTTTCATCCTAATTTTTATTATAATGGTCTCTTTTATCTTCATTATTCGGTCGCCGGAGCACAAGGTCCGGGTGCTCTTTCAGAATCCTTCATACCCAACCCATGCAACCGGGACAGCCTGAATCTTAGATGGAGCAACAGGGAAAACCAATATGATCATATTGATACAGTGGAAGAATGGATTTTACAGACCAATGGTCAGCCAAGAAAACTTAGGACTCTGCTTAATCTCAGAAGACCATTCATGAACCATAACGGTGTCAACAGCTTAAACTTTTCGCCGGAAACAGGAAAGTTAATATTAACTACCGGAGACGGCGGTTCAGGATATGATCCGTTTAATTTAGGTCAAGATATTATGGAGATTGCCGGTAAAATTATTGAAATTGATGTAAATATTAATACATTTACAAATAACCCTCCTCCGGTTACACGTTTTAATGAATTGCCTCATGCAATTCAAAGAATCCTTACTGTAATTGCAAAAGGTGTCCGCAATATACCCGGCATATCATTTCAAAGATATTATGACCAATATATCAAGTATGTGGGAAATGTCGGTCAGGATTTGGTAGAATCTATTTTTTCATTTATTCATTATGAGCCCTTGCCGGTTACTGAAATAGTTTTAGCCTCCATGCAGAATCGCGAGCTTAACGAAAGCAATTTAGTTAATTTTGGCTGGAGGGCATGGGAAGGTGATTTGCCGACAACAATTATACGTGAATGTTTTACAAATTCCTTGGTTGAAGAAACTATAGCATATTACAATGAAGCAATAAATACGGCGACAGTCCGCATACAACCGCTGACCTGTTATTATCACAGAGATATGCGGACGGATATGTTTAGCGGTACGGCGCTTACAGGTGTTCAGCCATATATGGGAAATGAAATTCCCGATTTAACAGGCTGCGTTGTTTTTACAGATTTTGTAAAGAAAGGAGAGCCGCCCGCAAGGGGAGTTTTAGCTTATACAAAAGTAAGAGCGGATTGCAGGCAAAATGATTACAGCATTATTGATGTTAATTATAATTTTGGATCCCGCCCTGCTTTTTATGTGAGTTTAGGAACAAATTCAGCCCAATCAAAGCTGTACTTGGGTGCTTACGGCTCTTCCAATGTAACTGATTTTAATCAAGGAACTGTTTTTGAAATTGTTTAAGTGCTTATTGCAACAAAACCCTCAACTCCAAGGATTATCATCGGAATCGAGGGTTTTTTATAAAAATTATGCAAGTATTTTTTTAATAAGCTGTACGTACAAATCAGGCAAAACATTCAAATTATAATCTATATGCAATCTTTCCGTATGCTTGTGAAAATCCTTGCCGTAACCTCCTAAAACAATGCCCGGAACGCTGAAATTTTTCAAATCCTCCATGGGAAATTGATATATCATATTTGCACCCGCAAGATTTTCAAAAAGCTTGTGGAAATTCATATTTTTAGCTAAGTTTGTATAGCTCATATCAGAGATTCCCATATAATAGTCTTTCATTTTAAGGGTTTCACCATATTCATCTTTGGCATATTGTATAATTTCATCAACGCAATTCAATAAATGTCTTGCATCCATCCGGTTCTTGTCCATATAAACATCGGGATAATATGGCGGTATTATTGAAACAATTACCATAGGTCTCTTATCCTTATACAACTCATATACCTTTTTAACGATTCTTATACTTATTTCCTGGAGCTCTAACTTTTCTTCCGAAAGCTTTTTTGCATATTTTTTTATATAATCATCCAAATCACCGCTATAGTTCTTTTTAACCTCACTGTATATGTCATAAAAGGTTTTAACGCACGGATGAAACGGATAGACAACAGGTCTTTCTCCCGTTATTTTTTCATATTTATCTGTTTTTTCCCGCATGAACTTCAGTGCATTTTCGAATGCTTTTTCACCTATATCTATAAGCTTTTTCATCACCTCTTCAGGATTCAGGCTGACAGTAATAATATTATAGTAGGCTGCCGAATATAAAGGTGTCGATACAGAATATGTATTCTTCAAATCCTGATACTTCAAACATACTGGAGGAGGTGTCGTTTGACCGTGGCTCTGCTGACAAAAATCCGTGTTAAGCTCCATTTCCCTGTATACTTCAGCTGCAATCAAATTCGGGTCCAGTCCCAAGAATGGCTCTCCGCCGTGAGTTGCTTCACCGACAAAGAAATACATGGGCATTACTTTGCCTGATGCCCCATAGTGAATATATCTGTTAGTGTCATTTGCCTGGTCATCTATCATATAGCATTCCGTCAGCAAAAATGCAGAGTATTTTAAATTTCTTTCCGCTGCCAATTTATTTAAGAATGGAACTGCTCCGAGCATTCCTTCGGAATTTGTTTCTTCTCCACAGACAGCTACATATAAAAGCTTGCCTCTTATTCCTCCCTCTTCGGAAAAGTGCCTTAATAGTTCAATGCAAAGAGAATGCCCATACTTCATATCTGCTGTTCCCCTTCCGAACAACCATTCTCCGCTTTCAAAATCCTTAAGGCTGTCTTCATCAAGGGGCATCCGGTTAATACACCTGGTAATTTCCTCGACATTGTAAGCCTTGTCAATAAGATGCCCGTATTCCTCCACATCAACAACATCATAATGCCCTGTTAATATTACGGTCTCACGACAATCTGGCTCTAAATCAAGATAAGCTGCAACAATACATCTTCCGAAGGGGTCTCCTTCAAGCGGAATCAGCCTTACATTCTCTTTGTGCAGGTTAAAATAAGGAATTTCATAAAGAAGCTCTTCAATTTTATATGCACCTTGTACCTCTTCAGCAGTTCCTGAAACGCTTGGAACTTCTACTAATCTCAGTAGGTTGTTGTAAATGTTTTCTTTGTTTATCATCGTTTTCGCCCCTTTTGCTCTTCTTTGGAGTTTGATATCATCTGTTTTACATTATTATAATCTATAAATTTCACAGTATCAAGGTAAATTAATATGATGACAAGTAGGTAGGGTGAACGAAAAAATGCCCACAACTTTGGTTTTCAGTTGCGGGCATTTTGTAGTGATTATTTTATTGAATTGATGTTATTATTAATTTTGTGGTTTATTTTGTAATTCCAAAATATTAGTGGTTTCAGGGTCATTACCTTCATTGAACTGATCCCATCCGAATGTAATGTCTAACTTAATACCTTTATTTTGAGTTTTGGTATCATCCTTATTGCTCATAACTTCGGTACTTCCGGTAGTATATTCGCCTTTTGCATCTGGGTCTACGGCAATACCTATAAACAGGTCGGCTCTGTGTTCGCCGCCTTCTCCGGGAACCAATATAAAGTTATTTGCTATATCCACATTTTTGGTTTCTAATGCAGAAAGCCTTACAAAATCAACACCACCCAAGGTAAATATATCATTAGCATCAAAATTTTCAGCCAATTTAACTATTTCCCCATAGGTTACATCATTTTCATCCTGAACCAGCAATGCAACACCTATTAAATCTTTTGTTGCCTTAGTAACATCGAATTCAGCAATCTTGCTTAATTTAAAGTCTACCTTGCTCAGCTTGGCAGCTATGGAACCTATGTTGATAATGTCTGAGCGGAAAGCCTGAGCATATCCGGGATACAACTTATTTAATTCAATACTGATTGTATCTCCGTAATTATGTGCTTTTCCATAAGGATAATCCGGGTAGTCTTGCCCTAAAGGAGTACCTGGATTTTGCAATTCAGCATCCATTTCTACGCTGTTAAAATCCTTTGCTTCATCATAATACTCATCCCTTCTATCCGGTTTTCCGAAAACATCATTGTAAGTATTTGTTCCACGTTCAAAGAAATCTGCTCCAACATACCAGTTTGTTGTTTCTCTTTCTATACCGTCGATAATACTCCAGTTGCCCGGATCATATTCATTGTCATATTGTGCATACGCACCCAAATCCACAAATGTAACATCAAAATCCCCCGTTGTAGCTTTAGTTGTAACATTCAGCGTATCGGTCCAATAGGCATAACCTGTACCGACTAATATCAAGCTTAATGCCAACACTACACATAAAATTAGTTTTTTACTCATCACTTTACTCCTTTTATTTTTTTATATTTTAATGCAGTTAAAGTATAGAATAAAAAACTATGGTTTCAATCCCTCCGAAGGTTATAATATTTACTGAAAGGTAGTATGCACAGTACCACCTAAGTAGTAGTCCGGGGAAAAACCGGGATTTTTGATTCATTTATATAGTATGTATAGCAGATGTCCTTTCCCGGTATAAACATGCTGTATTCCTCAGGCATGCCCTTTTCATCGGGAATGTAGAAAATAGGTATATTGCACTCGTCGGATATTTTTATCATCCCTTCGATATCTTTTATAACCAATATTGTTTCCCAGGAGGAGCCTAAGAAGCGGCTTAACCTTACAACCCTGCTGCCGTGCTTTCTCATAATGGACTTAAAGCGCAGAACCAATTTTTCCTCATCCGTAGGCGGTATTGTATATATCATCATATATACAATAAGCAGCAGCATAATAAAAATAACCGAGCCCGGAATAATTAACAGGATTTTTTCCGCATATGTTTTTATAACCTCCATTTCGGTAATGGAGCCGGTTTTTTCTACAGCCGCAGGCTTATCTATGGTAAATAAGCTTTCAAATAAAGGAAGGGCTATGGCATATGTAAATTGCTCCTCCTTTTCACCGAATTCCGTTTCAGCTTTAAAATTGCCTGAGAACATTAACAGCGCTTCACTGTTAGGGTCTGCGCTTATAATGGATTTCACGTTGTTTATATAGCTTTCATATTGGGTGAAATCTAAAGATATCTCTCTTGAAATTGTTGCTATGTTTCTATATTTCATGCCTGCTTGTTCAAATAAGGGAAATGTTTTTTCATATAAAATTCTTTTTTCTTCACCTTTCATTTGAAATCCTCTTACCAGCACTTCAATGGAATAATCCGCCTTTATGTCCGAAACCGTACCCGAAGAGCCTGAAAACTTTGCTGAGAAATTTACTGACAATTTATCAAAAATACTTTTCGGATAAATCATTTTTTCTCCCATATACATTTCATTGTAAATCTCATTTGCCTTAAGATACACCTTGTAGTCTCCTCCCACCGTCATGGAATAGCTGTAAAGTGTTACCTGCTCCTCCTTTATCTCAGGGGAAAGTATCTTAAATACCGCGAAAGCAGATAAGCATATAACTATGATTGCCGCACACAAAATTATTCTCTTTTTAACGTTTGTAACCGTAATTTTTTTAATTTTAATAGCCGCTCACTCCTTCAGGTATATTATCGTTTTTGTGAATCATAAGAACAGGCAAGCCGATTTTTGGCACTACCTTTTCTATGGTTCCTTTTAAGTCATTTGGAGGCACCACCCACGGGTCTTGTGTATCATTGTTATCCCCCTTGGTAATGAAAGATAAATTCCCGGCTTCGTCGGATTCTATTTCCGCTATACGGTGGGTTATTGTTATATTTTCCATCTTAAAATTGATTATATCTCCCTTCTTAAGCTTGTATACTTCTTCCTCTGTCTTGATTTTTTTAATAAGAACAACATCGCCGGGATAAATCAACGGTTCCATGCTTCCCGTGAGTATGACGGAGGGGTATACGGGGAAAACTCCCACTATAAACCATGAAAACACAACTAAAAATATTAGCGATGCGCTGAAAGAAAATATATTCTCTTTTTGGGAAGAAGGCTTCAAATGGGATAATATTTTATATTCTTCCCATATCAGCATCGATAATATTATGGGGTAAGTAATGCCTATTACGCTTTCCGCAACCCATGGCAAGGAAGGAAGAAAGGGAAATAAAAACATAAATATTTTGCTTATACACATATAGTATATGCACGGAATACTTCCCCCTGTCAGGCACAGCACGGTCATGAGAAAGCTGAGAGTTATTTTAGGCATAATATCCTGAGCTATGCAGATAAATAAATCCTCAAGACTTCTCACAATGGACAGCTTTGCGTAATTAAACTGCAAAACTGCCAAGTACAAGCTTATAACCACTATCCAAAATATTGGATGGACGGTTTTTTTATATACAGCATTTACCGAATAATTTCTTACCATTATAAAAGCTGTAATTTCAGGTATCTGTGCCACTATGTTGCCTGCTAAACCCTTGGGAGATATGTCATAGGGACTTGAGGCGATATTTTTCAAAAGCAGCCCGGCACCGTAATTTATGGCAATGTAAATCACACTGCCTGCTATACTAAAGCCGATAATTATATTTCTTATTTTATTTTTACCTAAGGGATGAATGGACGGCAAAAAAAACACTATGCAAATTATAATTATAATGAAATACGCCGGTGATAAATATTTTGTGAATTTAAAAGATGCCGGCAAAATCTTAGTCATTAAATTGTCTGCCAGAACAAACAAATTAAGCAAAAACCCTATAAAAAGATATTTGTTGCCGGTTTGCTCCATTTCATTCCAGGGATTTATTTTCATGGTATCATTGTTCATTTTCAACATGGCTATCCTGTATATCTCCTTTTTCCATATCAGAATTTTCGGAGCTTAAATCCATGTTATTATCACTTTCTTCTGTTTCTGTGTCAGAGATGGCTGAGCTGTCATAATTTATAATGTCATCCCCGCCTTCTGCTTCTGCGTCAGGACTGCCGGAACCGTCCGTATCGCTAATCTCCGGATTCGGTATTTCTGTTTCTTGAGTCTTTACATCATCCGCAGCATCACTTCCACCGTGCAGCGGCATTTCCTCAACCTGTGGCGGTATTTCCTCAACCTGTGGCGGCATTTCCTCGGCTTGTGGCGGTATTTCTTCAACCTGTGGCGGCATTTCCTCGGCTTGTGGCGGTATTTCCTCGACAAGCGGTGCCACAGGCACCGGAACATTTAATATGTTCAGCTCGGCATCATATGTGATTATTAAATTAACTTCGGTATTTACCTTATCTGTCCAATAGGCATATGCGGAAGGTATAACCGATAAAATTATCAATATACAAATAATCAGTTTGATATAAATTTTCATTATTACTCTCCTTCTATAGTTTTACCGGTTTTATTCCCCGTTGTTAAACTGTTCTGCCATTATTGGAACTGCTATTGAATATTCCGCCTCCAACTGTACGGATAATTCAGAGTTTCCCTGTGAAATATCGGTTTCAGGAAAAATGCTTGTTAAATCATCATATTCAACAGAGACTTCAGGAGATACTTCATTGAAATTATCAGCCTCCAAGAAAACAACTGCATAATTATTATCCTTTTCCGTTTCTATTTGACGATAAACTTTGAAACGTATTTTATAATCGCTTTCATTTACTTCCTCATTGCCAATAATAAGCTCATCCCCTAAAATAACTTTAATTGAGGGAATTGCGTCAACAATTTCATCAGGTTTATTAAAATTCGCCTTTATGGGTTTTATCACTTTAATTTTGCTGTCATCGGAAGTCTTTATAGGGTACTTTAACTGCAGCATGTATCCGGGTCTTTTCAGTTCATTGATAAGCTCTGTTAAACTCAAGACTATGTACTTATCATTATCATTTTTAGCGGCATTAAATTCTTTATTCTTTTGTATACATTCTATATTGTTTTGAGCATCTGTCTTAATTAAATTTACTTCGATATCTTTTTCATCCCCAAATTCCACACCGAAGCTGCCGGTAGTGAACATTCCTCTGATGGATAATGTGTCACTCCATGCACTATAGGATACCCCTGTTAAAAATAATATTATTACAACTGATAAACCGATTGCAGCTTTACAATTTTTGCCTATTTTTTTCATACCCTACCCCTTTCTCATATTAGGCTTAAAAGATTTATCTATTGCATATTGCATTAAGTACCTGTTTTTATTGGCAAATATTACTGCATCTACTCTTGAGCCTAAGTTAAGCTTTGACAGTATATTTGTTATGTGTTTTTTTACCGTGCCTTCAGATATATAAAGAGCCGTACCTATTTTTTGATTGCTGAGACCCTGGCTTATGAGGGACAGGACATCCAATTCCCTCTCTGTTAATGTGTTCAGAACCTTTTCATCATTTGATTTTTTATTCAGTTTTTCCATAATGGCAGATGAAAAAAACTTTCCGCCTCTTTCGACGGCTTTTAAACCGTAAGCTATTTCATCTATAAACGCATCCTTTAAAACATATGCATCTACTGCCAATTCCTGAGCATAATTAAAATCGCATTGCCTTGAGGATGATGTTATAACAAAAATTTTAGTGTTTAGCTTTTCACTTTTTATCCACCTGATTAAACTGAATCCGCTCTCACTTCCTAAATTTATATCTATAAAAGCCAAATCAACGGTATGTTTTTTCATTATTAAAATGGATTCTTTTACTGTTCCTGCTTCGGAAATATTTTCGCTTGCTTTGTAATTTTTTATTAATGTAGATAGTCCTTGGCGGGAAAGAGGATGATCATCTAAAATTAATATCATATGTACGCTCCTTTTTTATAATTACACAGGAATTTTACACAGTATTTCCGTACCATTTCCTACCACTGAATTAATATTCAATGTCCCTTTTAAAACCCCCGTTATCATGTACATATTTTTAATACCCTGCCTATCTTTAGGTATAGTGTTTTTATCAAATCCGATGCCGTTATCGTTAATGCATGCTGTTACAAATTCTTTGTGAATAGTCACATCTATATGTATTTCCGTTGCCTTGCCATGCCTTATGGAATTATTTATTGATTCGCAAATAATTCTGTAAAGGGAAGTTTTTGTATTGGATGTCAGAATAGAAATGTTTTCATCTAAGTTGAGGGAGATATTTATATGGTTCATATCTATTGCTTCCTTAACATATGTAGAAAGTTTTTTTTCAAATGTATCATGATTATTATCCCATTTTATACCGTAGATTGCTTCTCTAAGAGTTTTCATGGCAGAATTCGTAGATTTTATTAAATCATTCAGCTGTATCTTTATATCTTCGTCTGTAAGACTGCCTATTTTTGTTTCAAGAGTCCTCATATTGCAGCTTATGGAAAATAGCTTTTGTATTACCGTATCATGTATTTCACTGGCTATTCGGTTTTGCTCATCACATATTATATAAGATTCAATCATTGACTGTATATCCAATTCCTGCATAATTATTTCAACCAAGTACAAATAAAATTTGCTTTCCATTTTATGATAATATTCATCCATATCTTGGGCTCCGTTTAATATAAACAATATTGCCAATATATTAGATGAGTTTTTTATATATTTAATGTGGTAATCTTGATTGTCAATTTTTATGTCTGCCGGCAACGAATCATGCATTTTGGATTTAATTGTTTTAAGTATAAATTCAGCCATTATGCTTTCGTGGTCTTCACCTATGCCTTCATAGGAACAAAAGTCTATCTCATTCATGGAGTTCATTTTAAATAAAGCGCACCCGTTTTTGGCAATAGTCCTGTACAGCGTTGAATTCAGCTCATCCATTACTCTTTGCGGATTAGATATGCTGAATATATTAAGGGCATCATATACATTCATGGTGTGTTCTAAAGCATAGTCGCTATGTTTTTTTGACATTTCCAGATTTGTGTTAAGCTCATAGAGTTTTGACCTGCTTTGCATTAACTTGTCATTGCTTTCTAATAAAAGATAGAACCCGAAGGATACCACAACAAATGCTATACCTGTATTTATATCTGAATATGCAATTGAGCCGATGCCATGCTCCATGCCCATTCTTTTCTCTATAAATACGCAGACAAGCATTAATAACATTAATCCCGCAGATGTAATTTTTGAATATTTACCAAAGGGCTTCAACTCCATTATTATAATTATTAAATTTATAAAATACCACAGATAAGGGCTTGAAAATCCCCCCGATAAAATAATAAAAATGCTGTATGCCAAGCTTTCTAATATTATTGTGGCAATAATAATGCTATTGCAGCCCGGATAATTTTTTTGATATAAAAATGAGCCTACTGTACTGGATAAAAGCATTCCCAAAACTATAAACACCTTCGGATAAATAATACTTGTATTCCAGGTTAGGATATACACTATTGATAATACTATAATAGATATTGTTCTATATGATATAAATGGAATTAGTGTTTCATCGATTCCATCCTTGTACTTCAATGTAACCCCCTCACATTTCGCAAAACACTATAATTGTAAATAGAATTAAAAAACACCTTAGTTATTATTATTTTTCAATATAACCATTTATTTCTAAAATATTCAAATAAAAATCATTGCTATACCGGTTATCAAGCTGCATAACTCCGCTCGGCGTACAAGTTGCGCAAATTTATAATAAATCATAACAAAATAGCCATGGGTTTATTTGTCAAAAATTGGAATAAGCTTTTAAATTTTTTATTTTTTTTATTAAATAGTGTAATCAATTGAATTATTTTATAAAATATTGTCGAATACGAAATGGAATGCAAGAGAACACTCCAATAGAAGTGTCCTCGAAAATTAATTTGTTCCAATATAAAACATCTGCCTATTTTTGCAAGGCAGAAAACATATTTCTAAAGCTTAAAATGAAAAACCAGCGCTGTAAGCGCTGATTTTTCATGTAATTTCAAATACTTCGTTTTCTATTCTACTGTTTTATCCTTCATCTTTTTGATTAATTCCAAAATTCCCGATTCAATTTTAATCAAATCTTCTTCCTTGGGATAACCTTCAAATTCAACCGAGTCTACAAAATCCCATTTCATATTATTTCTCTCGATTATTTCCTTTAACTCTTTTTCCGCTCCGCCTGACCATCCATAAGACCCAAATCTAAAAGCGGCTTTACCGGTTATTCTTTTTCTGCCCAATTCATCTATTGCAGCTGCAACCGGGGGAAACAGCTTGTATTCATAAGTCGGAGCAGCGATTATTATACCTGCGGATTTGAATACAGTAGCAATCATTTCACTTTCGCTTTCCAAAGGCATTTTTAACTTATTCACTTTAATACCTTCTCTTTTTAATATACTTTCCGCAAAGTTTACTGCTTTTTCCGTCATACCGTACATTGAGCCCCACAATATACTGATTTCATTTTTTCCTGCTCCTACGGCATATTGACTGAAACGCGTATAATCATCTATTATCTTTTGCGGATTTTTTCTATATATTGGCCCATGACCGGGGGCTATAATCTTTATATCAAATTCTTTAGATTTTTGTATTGCCTTTTTCAGCATTGAAGTAAATGTGGTCATTACATTTGAATAGTACCTTATACCTTCAGTTTCATAAAATTCAATTTCTTCCGAAGTCATTTCGTCATCAAAATGATGTTCTTCCATTTTGCCAAAAGCACCGTACATATCGCATGAAAACAATGTTTTTGTATCTGCTTCATAAGTAAACATTGTATCCGGCCAATGTACATTAGGTACAGGGTGAAAGCTTAAAACCTTACCTTTTCCCAAATTCAGTGTATCACCCTCTTTTACTGCTTTAATTCTTCCGCTGTTTCCATAAAAAGAAGATACTAATTTTGCAGCTTTATCCGTACATAGAATTGTGAAATTATTATTTATCTTTTCAAAGCTTTCAATCCATCCCGAATGATCCGGTTCCATATGATTAACAATTAGGTAATCTATGTTCTCCGGAGCAACTCCTATTTCCTCAAGATTGCTGTACAAGGTCTCGGGAACTCCGTCCCATCCTATAACACCATCGATAATTGCCGTTTTTTCTCCTTTAACTATGTAGGAATTTAATGTTACACCATTGGCAATCTCCCATATACCCTCAAAAAGCATATCGCTTACATTCATTGACAACATATGTATATCATCGGCAATTTTTATTTTTTTCATTTTTTTCATTTTACTTCCTCCTAAGCGTTAATGATTTTTTTTCTTATAGCACTATAGCAATTTTACCTAATATTTCCGAATCATTCAAGTCTGCGCAACAAATTAATCTGCTCATAACAATCACCCCTTATAATTTATTTAATCATTATAAATCCTGAATATTCATTTTATCTATTTCGGACATTTTATCTTTCTTTTCTTTTTCTAAATATTTCACTGCGAAATTAATAACAAACATAACGATGCTCGTTATAGCCACTATAGGCATTATTACAGCAAAACACAGTACAATGGTCGGCAATATAATGGCTAATTTGCTTCCCTGTTTCGCCAGTCTGTATTCTATATAAAATAAAATTAACGGAATTACCATTAAAATTAGTAATGCAATTGTTGTCTTCATGTTTATTTCCTTCCTTATAAATTATTTAATTATCGCAAACCCAAAATATTTTACTGATTATATTTTTTATTACTGAGGATGAAAAAATATATTTAGTTTCCGTTATTTCTAATCTTTTTATATTCCGAAATCAATACTTTTGCGGTATCAAAATCAATTTTCTCATTTATGGCAAGCCTTTTAATCAAAGCAACATACGGCTCCGAGGCATTATCTTCACTTATTTGAATTTTCTGTATCAATCGGTCAAGCCTTAGCCTGACTGTGGGATATGTAACTCCGTACTGGTTAGCTACTTCTTTCAAAGAGCCCGATGACATTATAAATTTTTTTATAAATGCCACATCTTCATCCTCTAAATTTATCATCCATTCAGGAATGATATCTATAGCCATTAAAACACCTCCTTTAACAATATTAATTGTAATCTTTAATATTGTTAAAGTCAATAATTAAATTAATGTTTATTTATATAGATAAAAAGGTATTAATAAAATAACATTGACTAGTATGGTAAACGGCGGTAAAATTATAGCAGGTGGCACCGGCAAAGGAAACATTAATATACCTTTATAATGATACAGAACATATTACAGGTATTATAAGATAAACGAGTATTTTACTGATACTGTTCCATGTATATGCTCATTGCTTTTTTAACGTGCTCAACAGTTTCATCACCGATAATATTTGCCTTTTTGCTTCCATCAAGTATAATATCACGTACTATGTCTTTATGTTCTTCATAATAAGCACGTTTCTCCCTAAAGGGTGCAAGCAGGAGGTTTATTTTTTCGGATAACAGATTTTTGCAAGCCACACAGCCAATATTGGCATTCCTGCACATTTCACAAATATTATCATATTCGTCATTATTAAATACCTTATGATATTTACTTACCGTGCATATCTCAGGATTACCCTTATCTTTTACGCTAATCCTATTCTTATCGGTAATCGCTGATTTTACTTTTTTATTAACATCCTCCGCAGTATCCGATAAATAAATTGCATTGCCGAGACTTTTGCCCATTTTAGAATTTCCGTCCAGACCAATAAGCCGGGGCGTGTCGCTGATTAAAGCTTGCGGCTCTTTGATAATAACGCTTCCGTTGCCATATAAATCATTAAATCTTCTCACAATTTTTCTGCCCAGCTCTATGTGGGGAAGCTGGTCTTCCCCAACCGGAACTAAATCAGCGCCGCAGAATGTAATATCTGCCGTTTGACTGACGGGATAACCTAAAAAGCCATAGCTTAAATCATCATATCCATATTGCTTAGCCTCAGTTTTTATAGTCGGATTATGACGCAATGAATTCACCGAAACAAGCATTGAATAAAATATTGTCAATTCCGCTATGGCGCTGATTTTAGATTGTAAGAAAATAGTTACCTTGTTCGGGTCTAAGCCTACTGATAAATTGTCGATTGCAACATCGTAAATACTTTTGCCGATTAACTCTGGTCTGTTGAAATGTGTTGTCAGCGCCTGTATATCCGCCAATATAATGAAGGTATCATATTCATCCTGTAATCTTACCCTGTTTTGAAGACTTCCCGCATAATGTCCCAAATGCAGTTTTCCGGTTGTTCTGTCACCTGTTAAAATTCTTTTCATTCTATTACCTCCTTAAAATAAAAAAACCTCCACCCCAAAGGGACAGAAGTATAATTCTGCTTTGCCACCCAAATAGCAATTTTTACATACTAACATATGCTTCCCTCATAACGGTTGGGATTTCCGTCAACTCCTACTGACATAGCTTTCGGGCTGCCCTCATAAGTCCATTCAACACAGATTCAAATGCCGTATTTCCACCGCCAACGGCTCTCTGAAATTTAAACACCTATGTTTACTACTCTTACTCAACGGTTTTATTTTTACTTATTATATTCCATATAAAATACTTTGTCAATTTCAGCTGAAAAAATATTCTTTACTTTTCCAAGTCCTCCAAGTTATCGCCGATTGGCTTTCCTGCCTCAATAAGAACTTTGTTTTTTAACATGAATAAGCTTTGAATTACCATTAAAAAGCCTGTACCGAGCAGCAGCCATTCTATTTTAATAAAATCTGCCACAGGACCATAAACTAGCATTGCCATAGGCATTATTGAGCTTGATATCATGTTCAGAAAACCAAATACCCTGCCTAAAAAGTCCGGGTCAACCTTCTGCTGCAGCAGCACCATAAAGGGTGTGTTAAACATGGGCATCACAAGACCTATTAACCCCATTAAAAAGAGGTAAACCCAAAATATTGAAACTGTTCCTAATGCAAAGGTACAGATTGCTATAACAAAATTTGACAATACCATTGTATGCAGCTTGTTTTTAAAACCGCCCCAGTAAGCCATGATTATGCCGCCTAAAATCATACCTATTGAAAAGGAATTTTCAGTTGCTGTCAGTCTCCAAACCTCATCTCCAAAACTGCGGGTAACCTGAAGAGGGGTTAAGAATAACAAGGGTGCTACCAAGACAAAGAAAATTGCGCAGAATATGAAAATAGTTTTAATGAATTTATGGTTTTTAACGTATTTGATACCTTTGCTCATATCTTTAAAATAACCGGTGCTTTGTTTTTCAAGGGCTTTTGCATGAGCAGGCACATGAAGAAACAAAAGAAGTATTAAAACCGCTATAGCGGCAGTAACAACATCTATAAAGAATATTACTTCTATGGTTGTTATAGACAGAAGCGCACCGCTAAGCATGGGGGCTGCAAGTGTAACCATTGATTGAATGGTACTGTTTATTGCATTAACCTTAGTAAGCTTCTCCTCCGGTACAAACTGCGGAATAAAAGCCCCTACAGCCGGTATCTGGATTCCCGAGCCCAATGCTCTTATGGCAGATACCGCAAAGAGCAGCCAAATCGAATCGTATCCCATAAAAAACAGTATCGCCAAAATAAGCGTAGATATGGCTATCAAAGAATCTGATAAAATAATTAGAAGTTTCCGATTATAGCGGTCAGCCCATATCCCCGCAAAGGGTGAAAGAAAAAACGTAGGCAGAAAACCGCATATAATTGATAGTGTCATCATTACACCGGATTGTGTTTTTAAAATAATATACCATGAAATAGCATATTGAACCAGCATCGAGCCAAAAAGCGATATTGTCTGGCTGGTTAAAAAGAGTATTGTATTTTTTTCCCAATTTTTGTTTTTATCCATTATTTCCTCCAAATTATCCCAAATTGCTAAAAGGCAATAAAAATGCAGACTAAAATCCGAATTGGAGCTTAAGTCTGCTTATAAACGTAAAAAGACACAGAAAAAATATAACTTCTTAATAGCTACACCCTTCATTATCCATGTCCTGATTCGTAAAACAAGTACAACAAAAAGCTCATAACATTGAATTATTTAGCCGCTTTTTTATTGCTTTCTTATCTTAATCGAACAGAATACATAGATGAATGTCCTCCCCTGCTAAATATAAATATTATAGCATAAGCATAGAAAGCATTACAACATTATTTTTACTTGAGTTTCCGCAAAACAATCCACAGGACAGTAAAAACATAGTTTAACTTATCACAAGATTTAAAAAAACGCGAAAAATATAAGGAATCTCTGTCCGTTTTGTAGTAAAATTAGATTAGCAAAAAATAACTCACTAAACAAAAAGGAAGGGATCCCTTATGTCTAATTTTACTACAAA
>ENA-UOOM01000988-UOOM01000988.1-fermentation-metagenome-genome-assembly--contig:-NODE-988-length-29395-cov-10.440729_pt1 | contig 29395 bp, 24 predicted proteins | sample MGYA00245781_ERZ724031 | MGnify/ENA primary metagenome ERZ724031 (study PRJEB28704, sample SAMN03018317) | fermentation metagenome | biome: anthropogenic terrestrial biome; feature: soil; material... | reverse complement strand
GCACATCTTTCTATGAAGATTACCGCAACGCGCGCATCATCATCGACCGCACCGGGCATGACAAGGAGCACAAGGCGACAGAGGGATAGGGAGACAAGGCGACAATTATCAACTAAAAAAATAAGAATTTATGAAAACCAAAAAATTACTTTTAGTAATGTCGTTTCTGTTTATAATAACAGGAATGGGAGGATGTGATGACGAAGAAAAAGAATATTCCGATTATGTTGAAGGTTATATTGTAGGTTCTTTCATTTGTAATAAGACAAATAAGAAAACCGGTTCGGCAATAGATAAGACTAAAAGAGGTTATTGTATTTTATTGAATGGAAGTAAAAATACGGCAGCACATTGGCCAATGGATTTCTATACATTTGAATTTCCCGATGGAGAATTTAGCTTTCCAAATGAATTTCTATCTCCTGATATAGACGGAAATAATTGTGGTCCCGTTTTCTTCCCGGAGGAATCAAAACACGTATATAAAATCAAGTTTAGTTATAAGATATTGAATGAATTGGAACAGATTCAATTTGTCTGTGGTTCTTGTGTGGCAATGGATCAATCATTTCCTTGGAGTGATTATAAAGAGATATCATTAAAAAACATCACAAAACTACAATAGAATGAAATCATATAGTTTTATATATATAATAGTAACAGGAATCTTGCTGTTATTTACTTCTTTAAATGATAATGAGGAGACATACTATTATGCTTTTGATAAAAAAGTTGCTCTATTTCCTAAGCCGAATACCATATTGGTAAAGTATGTTGAAGGAGTCAAAGAATCCAGAGTTGATACTTCAATAAAAACTCTATCGACTGATTTCAGTATTAAGTGGCATGATTCATTAACAAAACAGAAAGTAAATATAAAGTATAACAACTCATTAAAACTCAAAGAAAATGGATAAAAGAACATTGAATTTCTTTGGGATGACTTACACCACCGATGATCTGCTGCAAGCCAATCTCACCCGGTTTGAACCCTATCCCCAATTGAATAAGGATGCGGTATTGTTGCACACTACCCTCGGCACGACCGGCGGGGTGATGAAAGAAGTCCAGATCGATATCTCGGGCGCTACCGACGATAAGACGAATGCCATGATGGCGGCGATTCTCAAGGCGGTCTCGATCGCCCGCCGGGCCAGCGTGTATCCTTTACTGGCCAATAACCGCCAACTCTTCGAGCAACTCGACGTTCAGAAAACCGAATTGACGCATTTGACCCAAACGGCCCTGACCGAGCGGCTCAATGGTATTTATGACAGCGTGGTTTCCATTCAGGCAAATATTGCCGACATGGGTGTAACGCCGGAAGAGGTAGCTGAATTACCGCCCTTGATTGCTGCTTTCTCCAAACAGAAAGCTGTTCCCCGCACGCTCACGGCGCAACACAAGACGCTTAACCAATCGAGCCTTCCCGCACTGAAGAAGGAGCTTCGCACCATCCTCGACCGTCTCGACCGCCTGATGCTGGTTTTTCAAGGCACATCTTTCTATGAAGATTACCGCAACGCGCGCATCATCATCGACCGCACCGGACATAAACCGGACGAGGGACACAAGGGGACAAAATAGACAAAGTGACAAGGAAATATTCCTCCACATTACCGTGTTTTTTCTTCTATCTCCCGAATCAGTAAAGGAAAAGCAGGGTAAGCCATATCATGCCCATAGCCTTGCAACTCCAGTAAACGTGTTTGCGTATGTCCCGCAATCTTCATCATGCGGGCGAGATATGCATTCTCCTCGTAACGTCCCAACAGTTCCAATTCCCGGTCGCCGGTAATCAACAGCAAAGGCGGCGCGTCGGGGCGGACATGAAACAGCGGGGCATATTCGTCTACCACGGGTTGGATATCCGGAATGCCCCGCTCCTTACGGATCGTAAAATGCGTAATGGTTTGCGCACTGAAAGGGACTAATGCGGCGATACGGTCGGCATCGATATGATGAGCGGCGAGCCATCGCTTATCCAGTCCGATCATGCACGTAAGATATCCTCCCGCCGAATGGCCGGAGACAATGATCTTCGATGGATTTCCCCCGTATTGTTTGATATGTTCAAACACCCATGCTACAGCCGCGGCGGCATCTTCGATATACGCCGGCGCTTTGGCTTGAGGGGCCAGGCGATAGTTGACGCCTACTACACAAAATCCTTTTTCTTTAAGTGCGGAAGGAATTTCTTTCGCGCCTCCCGTTAATCCTCCGCCGTGGAACCAAACGACCGTGGCAAAGTCGCTTTTGTTCTCAGGATAATAGATATCCAGAAGGCATCGTTCGTGCAGATAACCGTTTTCAGGTTGAAAGTCGTTGTCGTAATAGTGGATATCCGTCATGGTTTTATATCGTATTTCTTGAGAAAAAATCATTCCGGATAGGAGAAGTATCGATAGCACAAAAAATATTCTTTTCATAAGTTTGTAAAGTGAATGAATAATGTCGTTTGATAAAACTGCCCGGCGATAACCTTACAATGCGATAATGAATCCGTTTATAATTAATACATTGATAAAGTCGATAAAGATGGATCCGACAAGAGGAACGATAAAAAATGCCAGGCGCGAATATCCGAACTTGTCGCAGATAGAGTCCAGATTAGCCATTGCGTTGGCGGTGGAACCCATTCCGAAACCGACCATTCCTGCGGTGACGACTGCGGCGTCATAGTTGCGGCCCATCACCCTGAAGCAGACATAGCGCGCAAAGACAAACATCAATATGACCTGAGCCAACAGTAAAATGATCAGAGAGAACGCCAACTCGCTTAAATCCCACAATTGAAGCGTCATGATGGCGATCGAAATAAACACATTCAGGCTGATATCGCCCAGCAATTGAATTTCGGGATTGAGGGCGAAATGCTTGTCCTTCGTGTCGAAAATATTGCGCAGGATGGTAGCGGCGAGCATCGGTCCCAAATATATGGGAAAACGGATATTATCGATGAGATGCGCCATCCACGTGTTCAGTAAATCAGTCAGAAACACGCCTACTCCCATTGCGATAAGGATAAGGAACATGGCTTTTGTGACGCGTTCTCCGTCTATCGGGCGTTTGTGAGTTTGTTGGGCATCGATGTCCTGTTCTTCTTCGTCTTCTATCCGGGTTTTCACTAAATCTTTTTTGATAATAAGATTGTTGCCGAGCGGAGCGCCCATAACGGATCCCATTAACAGGCCGAAAGTAGCCGAAGCGATCGCGACGGTCTTTGCTCCCGCGATTCCGGCTTCTTCCACCATGGGAGCCACGGCTGCCGACGTACCTAACCCTCCGGTTAATGCGGTGGAACCTGTCATTAAAGCCAGCAGAGGATTTACATCAACCGCTCCTGCGAGCAGCACGGCCACAAAGTTTTGAAGGAAACAAAAAACAACGGCCAATCCAAGGAATAAAAACAGTTTCGATCCGCCGTTTTTTAATAGTTTAAGGCTGACATTGAATCCTATCGACGTAAAGAATAGCACCATAAAGAATTCTTGCAATATGATGTCGAAATCGAAGTGCAGAATATCCGCCTGATGAAGGAATAAACTGATGAATGCAAACAATAACCCGCCGATGACCGGAGACGGAATGGCATATTGGCGGAAAAAACCGATTTTGGATTTGAGATATTTTCCCAGCAATAGTAATAGGACGCCGATGCCGACTGTTTCGTACAGGTTGAGCGAAATGGTCATCATGAGTTTGTTTCTTTAAAATTCATCCGGTTCGGTACGTACGGCACTTACGGTGACTTCCCGAAAAAGCGTGTCGAAATGCGAAAGGAGCATTTCGACGAATTTAGTATGAAACATTGTATACAGTTTGGTGGAGATATGTTTCCGGTCTTTTCGTTTAATCAAGCCGAAGCGCAATTCCTTCTCTTCAACCCATATCTGAGGTTTGAACCACGCTTCGTTTTTCCAGAGCAGTGAAGCGTAAGTGAGGCGTCCGTCGGCTGTGGAAGCCCACTTATCTACTTTCTTACTTTGGATGCCTTCGTAAATTTCATCGAGCAGCGTATCCGGAGTCTCGGTTTTTATAATGATTGCCATAATAATTGATAATCGATAATTGACAATTCGTCATTCGTCATTCGTCATTTGTAATTAGTAATTAGTAATTAGTCATTTGTAATTGATAATTCGTCATTATCTAAAGCTTTCTACGGCATTTTTCACCGATCCGTGCAACAGGAGAAGATTCTTCGCCTGATCATAAGGCAGTCCCAGTTCTTCCACGATCATCCGGGTGCCGCGGTCTACCAGTTTTTGATTGGTCAGTTGCATGTTGACCATGCGGTTTCCTTTTACACGTCCCAGCTTAATCATCACGGCGGTCGAAATCATATTTAACACGAGTTTTTGTGCGGTTCCCGATTTCATCCGGGTACTTCCGGTGACGTATTCCGGCCCCACGATAGGCTCGATTTTAATTTCGGCTTCATCCGCAACCGGCGAGTCGGGATTACAACTGATGGCGGCCGTCAGCAAGCCTTTTTCTCGGGCATGCCGGAGTGCGCCGATGACATAGGGAGTCGTTCCGGACGCGGCGATGCCCACCACCGTGTCGTTTTCGCCGATATGATAAGCCGACAGTTCTTGCCATGCCTTGTCCTGATCGTCTTCTGCGGCTTCTACGGGATTGCGAAGGGCCGTATCTCCGCCGGCAATCAAACCGATAACATAGGTGTTGGGCATGCCGTAGGTGGGAGGAATTTCCGAAGCGTCGAGCACGCCGAGGCGTCCGCTGGTTCCCGCTCCGAGATAAAAGAGGCGTCCGCCGCGTTTCATGCGCTCGACAATACCCGTCACGAGTTTTTCTATCTCAGGGATGGTCTTTTGCACGGCGAGTGCGACTTTCTGATCTTCCTGATTGATTTCCGTCAGGATTTCGAGAACGGGTTTCTTTTCCAGATTATCGTATAAAGAGGATTGTTCCGTTATTTTTATGAATGTCATTTTTTTGCGATTAATGAATGGTGATAATAGTGAATCAATCCCTCCATGGGGGATTGCAGGATGCTGCCTGTTTCGATGTTCATGCTTTTAGCCGTGGAGCGCAGGATGTCTTGAAAATAATACGCGATCGAGCCGACAAAATGGACTTTATTGTTTTTGTAATCATACTGCATGACGTTTCTTTCGAAGAAATCGGAAAACGACGTATGGACGATCCGGCTTATAGTCGGATCTTCGATATGCTTCAACAGGAAGGGGGCGAGCCTGGCCAGAAAGCGGCTGGGAAAAGGTTGCCGGTATACGCTGTCGATAATCGTTGCGGGGGTAAGCGCATATTCCGCCAGGAGTTCCTCCTTCAATCCGTCGGTTAACTGATTCTTTAGCGCGTCGCTGACCAAATGTTTTCCCATTACCGCACCGCTGCCTTCGTCGCCGAGGATAAATCCTAACGGCGATACTTGCGCAATCACCTCTTTTCCGTTCCATTGGCAAGAGTTGCTGCCGGTTCCTAAAATGCAGGCGATTCCGGAAGTATGTCCGCACAAGGCGTGTGCCGCGGCTATCAGGTCGCTGTACACCTGAACATCTTCTATGGGAAACGATGCTTGAATGGCTCTTTTTACCCCCTCTATTTTTTCCGGGATGCAACCCGATCCGTAGAAACAGATCGCTTCGATTTCTTCATCCCGCAAGGAAGGATACACTTGTTCCCTAATTTCCTGTGCGATCTCTTCTTCCGATTGATATACGGGGCTAATGCCGTTTTTCGGAAATCGGCGGATGATTTGTCCGTCTTGTACGAAGCACCAGTCCGTTTTGGTTGCGCCGCTATCGGCGATTACGATTGATTTCATTGTTTGAATGTCTAATGTCAAAAGTCTAATGTCTAATGTCATTCCGTACCCGATGTGGAATTCCCTCGTATTTTAGGGGTGTGGGTCAAGCCCACAATGAGCGACGCTTTAACCCGGATATCTGTCTTTAGTCTTTAGACCTTTGACCTGTTACTAATTTGCTAATCCGCTAATTTGCTAATCTACTATGTTGTCTTCTAAATCTTAATGTAAATATCTTTCTTATACAATCCATATCCGAATGCCCAGCATACCGATATAAACAATAACGCGTAGAGCAATGAGCCGAAATAGTCGCCGGCCCATGGGCGCAGCAATGCTTCGTAAAAGTAGGTTTTAACGGCTATTGTTTCACCGGCATAAGGAATGCCGATAGTCCCCAGCAATGTAGCCAATACCCCTGCCAGCACATAGATGAAGAGCGGGTTCACGCCGAATGCATGGAAGAAGCGGCTCCATTTTTCTTTCTTGTTGATATCGATGATCCAGATCAGCAATCCGAGTAATTGGGCGGCGAACCCGGTAGTCGTCAGCACGAACGTCGGGCTCCATATTTTTTTATTGATCGGGCAGCCGTATTGTAATAGCAATCCCGAGAAAGCCAGCACCGTACCCCAAATCAAGATCTTTTCCACCCGTTTGTTATTATCCTTATACTCGATAATGAGTTTCCCGAACAAGAAACCGATCAATACATGGGCGACGGAAGGGAGCGTACTGAGCAATCCCTCGGGGTCGAAAGCAATCCGTTGGCCGTCGGGAGTCCAGTCTTTATACATGTGATTAGACCCCCATAGGGCGTTGTCGACCCGTGCAATGATATTCTGTTCCGACAAGTCGAAGCCGTTTCCGAAGAGCAGCAGCAGGAAATAACCCGCCAGCAATGTGACAATGACCCACACCATATGCTTGTGAGGAATGAATACGGCGGCGAGGGCGGCCAATCCGTACGATAAGGCCAATCGTTGCATGACGCCGAGGATGCGCAGTGTGTCGAAATGGGTGGCGGCGGCCGCAAAGTTTTCCCCCGAAGCCAGTCCGCGGCATAATTGCCCGAACCATCCCAGTGCCAGTCCGATGAAGAAGATGATGATCGTCCGCCGGATGATCTTCCACAGGCAAGCCTTTGAAGGTTCGAAATTAAACTTCCGGAGCGACATGAACGTAGAGACTCCCATGATAAACATAAAGAACGGGAACACCAGGTCGGTCGGTGTCAAACCGTGCCACGATGCGTGCCTCAACGGCGCGTATATCGAACTCCATGATCCCGGATTGTTTACCATGATCATGCCTGCAATCGTAATGCCCCGCAAGATGTCGAGCGAAAGCAGGCGGCTGTTGGATTGTTTTATTGAAATTGTATTCATATTGTTATTGATAATGCGCTAAAGCGCGATAGTTATTTGTCCGAAATTAATTTTCTTCTGAATGCTTTTACGAGCCCTGTTTTACTTTTATTTGCATCTACCGAGTCAGCGGCTCTTACCCATTGTTTTCCAAGCGCATCTTTTGCAAAATGCTCCCATCGGCAAACTCTATTCCATACTTTATCTGAAAAGTCCATCGATAAATTATACACTTCCAAATCCTCTATTGTCATATCATTTATATTATCGCTGGCGTAGCGAGCCTGTCTTTTTTATCGCACCGCAGGCGTCTATCGTGCTTTATCGCATTATCGTTGCGAAGCAACAGTATCGGGGAAGCCATTATCATTTATATAGATAATATTTTTTTGATAATTTCTTAAACGATTCTTCGTCTTTTGTCCAATAGGATTGGATGTCAGAGAAGCGATGTTGTTGCGAAAATTCTTTGCGGATAAAGTCGCTCCCGCTCACCTTATCAAACATATTGAAACGGCCTTTATCGGCATGATCGAACACTTTTTTATCGGGATATAACGCGGCGGCGACTTCCATTACATGAAACTGAATATCCGACAACCGGGCTTTCGAAAAATCGGTCAGATGAACTTGAACGCCTTGCAGGTTCGAGCCTTTCCCAACGGAATAGAATGGTTTTAAGTGAATGGGACGAAAGACAACACCCGGCAATCGCTTTGCGTTTAATGCCCGGGCGAATTCTTCGGCGCCGATCCACTCTGCGGCAAACATTTCGAACGGAAGTGTATATCCTACGCCAATCGACATATATCCCAACTCCCCTAAAATGCCGGATACCGGATAAAAATACGCCGAGTGCGCAAAGGGAATATGCGGCGAGGCCGGAACCCATTGCAATCCGGTGTCGCCGAAATTCATTTTCCGCCGCCATTTCTTCATTTTCACCACGTGCAACTTGCAGGGCTGTTCCAACATTCTTTCGCCGTTGATCATCAGTGCGAGTTCACCGCAGGTGAGGCCGTAAACATACGGTATTTTCAGTTGGCTGACGAATGAGAAGAAGCCTTCCTCCACGAGATTGCCTTCGACTTTCAAGCCGCCCAACGGATTGGGGCGATCGAGTACGACAAACTCTATGTCGTTTTCCGCTGCGGCTTGCATGGCCAGATACATCGTGGATATATACGTGTACGAGCGGCATCCGATATCTTGAATATCATATACCAACACGTCGATGTCCCGGAGCATCTCTTTCGAAGGTTTTCGGGTGACGCCATAAAGTGAATGAACGGGCACGCCGGTATTCGGATCGGTAAATGTCTCGATCTTGTCGCCTGCATGCACATCGCCGCGTACGCCGTGCTCAGGCCCGTAGAGTGCCACGAGCTGTACGTTGGGGGCTTCGTGCAGGATATCGATGGTCGACTTCAGGTTGTTGTCCACTCCCGTAGGATTCGTAATCAATCCTACGCGCTTTCCTTTAAGGATGGAGAACTGATCGTCTTTTAATACTTCGATACCCGTTTTAATCCGTATTTTTTGCGCTTGCACACTGATTGCTTGTACCGACAGGAAAAGCAAACAAAGGAAAAAGACACTTTTCTTCATATTCTTCTTTTTGCGATTATTGTTAAGATAGATGTTTCAAACCATTCCCGGTCTTCTTCGCTTCGAAAAGACGAAAAAGGCAGGTCGACAAATTGTCCTTGCGACAAATAAAGCAGATACCGGTCGTTTCGTTTCAGGTATTTTACAAAGTGAACCCAGCGGATGGGACTTGCCGTGCCGTCGTAAAAATGTCCGACCAGTTTGTCCTCGTCTATTTCATACCACCGTTCCTGAAAGAAGATGCGGTTTGCCGAAGAGCGTACATAAAACCAATATTGAATCGTAATCAGCACCGGATAACCGAACCCGAGTGCAATGACGATGTAGTCCCAAATAGTTTTTTCTTGCACGGTCAAACAAATGATCGCGAAGAGTAGCCATAAGGCGGCCAACCACCATTTCCGTCTCCAATATAGGGACAATAGCAGTTTGAAATAGCTCTTGCGGGTCGATTTGATCGAGAATGTTGAGATCATATTATTGAATGTAATCCAAATGCTTCTGCGTTACTCTGTGTAACAATTCTTTTGCTGACTTTTCTTCTTCGCTTTGCCGAAGTCCCGGTCGACGTTGATAAAAGGAATGACCAGAAGAGTCGGAATAGCGCACAGCATTACAAAGATAAAGAAATGATTGTACCCTACCAATTCCTGCAACCATCCGGCGATCATTCCCGGAAGCATCATCCCCAGCGCCATAAATCCGGTGCAAATGGCATAATGGGCGGTTTTGTGTTCGCCCTCCGAAAAATAAATCAAATACATCATATAGGCGGTAAATCCGAAGCCGTAACCGAATTGCTCAACCGCAACGGCTAAGTTGATTAATACCATATTTTCGGGCATGAACCATGACAGGTACAAAAATGCAAGGTGCGGCAAGGTGATGCAAAGAGCCATAGGCCAAAGCCAATATTTCAGTCCCTTCCGGTTGATGGCGATTCCGCCGATAATTCCGCCGATTGTAAGGGATAATACGCCGACGGTTCCGTAAACGAATCCGACTTGCCCCGTAGTCAGCCCGAGACCGCCGATGTCGCGCCCGTCCAATAGGAAAGGGGAGGAAAGTTTCACGAGCATGGCTTCTCCCAATCGGTACAGAAGCATGAAAGCGATGGCGGTACCGATATGTTTTTTGCGGAAAAAAGTCGAGAAGGTACGCCCGAATTCGGTAAGGATATCTTTGGGCGAATGTTCTTTGGGCGCGTCCGAAGCCGGTCGGGGGAGCACAAACCGGTGATAAATAAATATCAGAAGGAAGAAGCCCGCCAATATATAAAAAGTGATGCTCCACGCCATCGGTAAGTTACCCGAGGTCGATTCGAAAGTTGCGGTTGCCGGTTTATCGAGTTTCTTATCGAGTTGAATGACCATATAAGCCGGAGTGTCCCAGTTTTGATCGTTAAAAACCAGTCGTTCTCCCCCGATGAGGGCGATGCTCCTGTCGCCCGATTTTAAACGTGTATTCAATACGACGTCCTTTCCTGCATCGGGCTTTTGGTTTAGTTTCACGGCAACGACCGCCGCATTCCCCACCAGGCCGTCAGCCGAGGGTTGTGTGCGCTTCTCTCCGAAATGATTCCGGATGAAATTAGCGAAAGGCCTCCCCGCATGTTCACTCCAAGGTCGGGAAACGTGTGTTGTCCACCAGGAATCTTTTTTTTCGATTTTCTTTTCTTCCACAACAAAACCGTTTGTGAGATTATGCGCTTGCGCCTGATCCGTAATCTTTTTCAGTGAATCCGATGGAATATTGGTCGTGGAAATCTTCAGCGAAGACGCGAATGCCGTAAAGGAGGCATCGGCCGAAGGCGTGCTTTGAAAGTCTGCCTCCGACACCCATAAAGTGGATTCTACGGGTTGGTTCGTCGATTGGATATTGACTTGCAGGGGTTCCAATCCTGTCGCGGTTTCCAGAAATCCTGCGAGGATAATCAAAAGTCCTTGTCCCGTAATCGAAGCCAAGCGATAAAAGGTGCTCCGGATACCCACGAAGAACGATTGTTGCGAATCATCCAGTGCGAGCATATAGAACCCGTCGGCGGCGATATCGTGCGTAGCGGAACTGAACGCAATCAACCAAAAGACCGCCAGAGTCGCCTGAAAATAAAACGGTGCGGGAATTAAGAAAGCGACTCCCGCCAATCCCGCTCCGATGAATAGTTGCATGATGACGATCCACCATCTTTTTGTATTTATCAGGTCGACAAAGGGACTCCAAAAGGGTTTGATCACCCATGGCAGATATAATAATCCGGTGTAAAGAGCGATGTCGGTATTGGAAATGCCGAGGCGTTTGTACATGATGACGGAAACAGTCATCACGACCACATACGGTATTCCTTCGGCGAAGTAAAGCGTGGGGATCCAGGCCCAGGGGTTGCGAGTTGATTTCATTTTAATAAATTACAAATTACAAATTATGAATTACTAATTACAAATTACAAATGACTACGAATTACAAATGACTAATTACAAATTGTTTTTGGTCGTTTTTTGAATAGCGGTAATGATTCGAATGATTTCTTCTATTTTATCGAGTAATGGTTGGCTTTGCTCAGTGTTTATATAATTCGTATCTCTTAAAAGGCGTAACCAATATCGCGTTTCGCGCGCTTCTTTATAAGCGATACCTAATTTTGCAAAGAAATCTTTTTTCGATAATCCCCCGATAGCCTCTTCAATATTCGCTCCGACAGATGTTCCGCTTCTTAGGATTTGCTTAGAGAGTGCGTATTCTTTTTTCTCATTACATAAATATTGATATAATCCGATAATTTGAATCGCAAAATCATAGCTTTTCGTTTCTATTATATTTTCTTTTTCCATAAAATCACGCTCCTTCCATCATTTGTCATTTGTAATTCGTAATTCGTCATTCGTCATTCGTAATTCGTAATTAGTAATTAGTAATTAATATTTTACGCCTGTTTCTGCGTTCGGAAAGTAATGGTGTAGTATTGCTTTGTAGTCGTATCCTTTTTCGGCCATCATGGCGGCTCCTATTTGGCAAAGTCCTACGCCATGTCCCCATCCGGCGCCGGTAAGGGTGAAGGTTTGGGGAATGCCCTCTTCGTTTTCATCTTCCGTGTCGACTACGAACGCCGAACTATAGAGATGCGATTTCGATAAGGTGCGGCGGATTTCCAACTCTTTTCCGATCGTCATTACGCGTTCCGTCCCGATGATCTTCAAGCGGATGATCCGTCCCGAAGCCCCCCGTTCCAACGGAATCAAATCGAGTATCTCTCCGAAATCGATTCCGGAACGTTGCCCGATCAGCGACGATAATTCTTCTTGTGAATAGACTATTTTCCAACGATAAAAATCGGCCGTCTCCTGATCGTAATCATTCAGTACCTGCCGCAGCACGTTGGCATCCGTTGTGTTGCAGAAAGCATCGGGAGAAGAGCGTATCCATTTCTCCGCTTCCTCTTCTACGGTAAGATCGGGAGCGGAGTATCCTTCGATGGCGTTGTCCGGTTTCGCTTGCAGATAAGGGTGGGGGACATTCTCCCACACGTTTTCGAAGGCTTCCATTACGCCTCCGCAACATTTCGAAAAACGGGCGTCGCAAATGTCGTCGCCGTACATCAGCACTTCTCCATGCGTTTTCTTAACGACCTCTTCTACCAATTTTGTGGATTGTTTGGTGATGCCTTGATAGCGTTGACAGTGATCGTCGGCGCAGACGTCGAAATTCTTATGGTCTTCCCGGTCGTACCATCGGACAATTTCGGTGGCGGTAATAAAAGCTGTTTGGTAGGTATCGTTTTGACTGTCGATATGTTTGTTTTTATAGAGTTGTGCCAACAGCCAACTTCTTGAAATGACGGCATGCGCTTCCAACAACGCATGCGAACTCGTCGCGCTCATCTCCGACGAGATAACGCTTGTCAGATAATCTTCCAATGACACAATGTCGATAGCGGTAATACCGTTATCTTCTACGATAAACTTTAATCCTCCCAGGAACCGTTGGTCTTCTTTCCTTTCCCAATGAAAGTTGACGCCGATAATCACATCGTTCAATTGAAACGAATCGGTATGCAAGTGATCCGACTCGAAGGTGATCTCGTCATAGAGTTCTTCCTGAAAACATATCTTCCCGGAAGATAATTCCACCGAATAATCGCCCGGGGGAAATAGCCTGCCTTGCAGCTTATAGGCAGTAAGCAATGCAAATTTTATTTGTTGCTGTTTTTGCAGAATGCCGACTTGTATCAAAGGTTCATTCATTATTGGTTTTTTATTTAGTGTGCATGGGGTGAATCTTTATTATAAATGTTTTTACTTCTGTTTTTTTCGCGCTTGCAGTTCCCATGTGCGAATACGGTCTTTATAGGTGTTATGCGCATTCATCTTGACAATATCGAGCGACGCATCGGAATTGTCTTCCCAACGGCGGCAAAGATACAGCACGTCGTAAATGCGGCCGATTTGATAGTTGCGGGAGATATTCAATCCCAACGCATAATCCTCGCCGTAGCTTGTATTGGGGACTTTTATATCGCGAAGAACCGGCGTGTAGAAAGCGCGGGGAGCGCCGAGACCGTTAATGCGCAGCGCGTTGTTACGCCCGTTTTCGGGAGTCCATTCCTTGTGATCGATAATGCCGGGAGGAATCTCTTCCATGGCGAAGTTCGTCATCTTGTACGTCCCGACAACCATCGCGCAGTTTTGTTCGTAAAACGCGTCGACAATCGTTTGAAGGGTGTTTTCGCTGCTGTAAACGTCGTCGCTGTCGAGTTGTACGGCGAATTTTCCACATTGGGGGTGATGCACACCCGTGTTCCAGCATCCGCCGATGCCTAAATCATCACGTTCGGGGAGGAGATGAATGACCCGTTTATCGTGGGTAAATTTCTCAATGGCTTCGCTCGTACCATCCGTCGAATGATTATCAATGATAATAAGATTGAATTTGAAAGCGGCTTTTTGCTTTAATACCGATTCGATGGCGTCGCTAATGGTCTTGATGCGGTTGCGCACGGGGATGATGACGGATGCTTCGAACTCAAAATGTGTGTCGTTAAACGCAATCGTCTTGAATTGAGGCTTCAGAAATGCGCCTACGTCTTTCAGATGTTCTGTACAAGCCTGTTCCATTTCGATTTGTACTTTGCGGTTTTTGGGATCGACATAATCGAATATTTTCTCGCCCGATTTACGGGTGTCTTCTTCGATTTCCGTATAGAGATATTCGTTGATATGTACCAGCGGATGGGCTTGCGATACTTTTAGCCGCAGGTCATAAAGTCCCGCATACCGGTAATCGGTGCCGCTCATCTTTCCGGCGGCATCTTTCAGCGCTTGTGCACGGTAAACGAGGAGCGAGCCGAAGTTAAAATCATCGCGCAGGCTGCCTTCCTGATAATCGATAACGGGATGGTTTTTTTTCGTTCCGTCGACCATCGCGTAATAGTCGGCATATAGCATTCCGGCGGAAGAGTCTTCAGCTATCCGCAACATGCGTTCCAATGCGAAATAGCCGAGTTGAAGCACACTCGATTTTTGATAAATAAGCGTGTATTCCGAAGTGGATCTTTCGGCAATGGCTTGAATCGTGCGGGTACTTTGTATCGAGTCTATTTCGATGATTTCCGTCCCTTGCAACGGTTGTAATCCTTTTTGCGGAGCAAGCAGATAAATGGTATTCACCAACTCCGATTGTTGAAGGGCGGCCACAGTCTTGACAGCCTGTTCGGGCTGCGAATAAAGAATAAAAGCGTTTATCTTTTTCATATTGTCTTTTGCTATTCGGGCTTCGCCCGGTTTTTGTCTAATGTCTTATGTCTTATGTTACCGGTGGTCTCCGGTCATCAGTCTCCGGTCATCAGTCGCTGGTCATCAGTCTCCGGTTTCCGGTCGTTAGACCTTGACTCTTATGACTTTTGCAGACCTTCGGCTTAATTCGTCATTTGTCATTCGTCATTCGTAATTTGTAATTTGTAATTTGTCATTTGTAATTTGTCATTTGTCATTTGTCATTTGTCATTTGTCATTCGTAATTATAATCCCATCGCTTGTAAAATACCTTTCAGTAATTCGTCTCTTTTCGCTTGCTCTTTCACCGATTCAATGGGAAAGCCCAATACGCACGTCGAATACGCATCGCCATTATAAAGCGTTCCCGCGCTCAGGTTGTTTTCCGAATACCGAAAGACGGTATAAGCGTTTTTGCCGGCGGGCTCGACCGCATCGGGATTCTCGACTACGTAACTCTCGCTGTTCAATTCATTATAATACTTGTAACTTCCTTGTAGGGATGCGAAAGGCGAGGCGACCGATTTGATGTTGCCTGTGACGGCGCCGTAATTGTTGCGCCATTTGAACTTTAATGTTTCCTGCGCCCATTTGCGGTCGTTTTCGGTGGCGAAAGGATTGTCCCAAAGATCCGTTCCCACAAAAGCGCCGCTGACAATCATGTTTCCGCCACGTTTACAATATTCCGCAATGAGTTGTTGTTCTACCGGTGAGAACGTTTTATATTTCGGCGGCATAGCTCCGCGTGCAACGGTCCATTCGCGTTGTTTTCCTAAAATCCAATCGATTACGCGGTAATCATCCAGTCGGACGGCATTCTGTGCGATAGCTTGTGCGCTTGATGAAACGAAAGAATAACCTGCTTTCGCGAACGATTGTCCGTGGATATAGGGATAATCGAATGTATTGCCGGCGATCGGTGTCGTTTCGTAATTGGCGTCGCTGTCGCCAAATCCCGATGCGTCGTCATCCATCCACGGGATGACGCGGCGGAACTCGTGCATCTGCCCGATAAACTGATGTTCCGAAAGATAAGGCACGCCATTGTCTATGCGCCCGACAAAGCCCGCGATACCGTCGCTTGAAGAGAAAGAGAACGGAGCGGATACGCGCGTGAAGCCGTTTACGATAAGCGCAACGCCTTTTTCGTCGCTTTTACGGCATACGGAAAGGATTTCCGACGGGAAGCTTTGCCCTCCGCCGTTTACGGCCGCCACTTTAAAACGGTATATTTTGTCTTTTTCTATGCGAAGTCGATAGACGTTCTTGTCAACCGGGGTTCCATTGTCGAATCCGCCGTCGCCGATGCGCGTATAGATAATGTATTGTTGCGCTTTTGCCGTAGGTTCGGCCGCGTCGGGTGTTTCTTCCCATTTCAACTCGATTTCCGTTTCTCCGGTAAATGCTGCGCTGAATTGTTGCACCGGTAACGGTTGCACGACATAGGGGCGGTTGTATTGTCCGGCGATGAATTTGAGCATTCCTTTATAGATGGCGCGGCTGACGGTAAAGCGGAAAGTCGGATCGAGTCCGTAGCGCATGTCTGCCAAATTTTGATGCGACAGCAATTCGAGTAACATGGTAGGGACATTGGGGACCCGCGCTTCGCTGTATGAGCGGTTCCACATGTGGCGGCGCGTCCAATTAGGCTCGAACTCGCGCCGTATGTCGGATACGATTTCATCCATAATCAAATCCGTCAGATCGCGGGATGCCCATCGTGAACGGCCGTTCTCGAAATGTTCATCATTGTGATGCGTCATATAAATACCGAGTGTTCCGATAATGCTATCGTTCAAGGTTGTTCCGGCATCGGAATGAAAAGCGAACGCCAAATCGACGGGTATATGCAATCCCTGTTCGCGGGGAAGGACGGAAGAGCCTCCAGCCAGATAATTCACCCAGAACCCGCGGCTTTGGTAATCATCGGTATAGTCGTTTTTACTTTCGCTGCGATTGTAAATGCTGTCCGGCGCACCGGCCCATTGCAACCAATAACGGGAGCCTTCGGTGTAACGCGGATAGCCGCTGATTTCAGGCTCGAACGATACGGCAGGGCGCAATTTTTGCTTATCCGCAAGCCTGTCGGAACTCTTTGTGTTTTCCTCTTCGAATCCCTCCGGATGAGGCATGCGGGCGATGTTTCCCGTTCCGCCGCCGATTTTCACCGCATCGGCGGTAACAATCCGTCCGGCTTTACGAGTCTTGTTCGTCAAGACAATGCGATGGTTTTTTCCCTGATCGAAAAGGAATGATCCGAGAAAAATCCATGTGCCGCCGCCCATCTGCTGATTCACCGAAAAGTCGGTTTGACCTCCCGCATGATACACCCGGTACAAGGCTTCGTCGGTGCTATTTGGCAACGTTTGATAGGAGACATAGACGCCGTAAACGCCTTTTTCGGGAATGTCGGGCGTCCACGTAATGGCGCTTTCATTTCCTTTTGTAATCGTTTTGATTTGTCGTGCCGTGCCCATCCTGAACGGGTTTTCGCCGTCGACATAAAACTTTTTCGGATTTGCGAAACCCGGAGATGACGTGTTTTGCCATTGTTCACGGGCGTTTTGTTCCGTGTATTCCGCACCCCGCGAACTGCCGTTGTTATCAATGATGATTTCGTGCGTATTATAATCCCGTTCGCGGGGAAGCAATACGTTGGCGCCGGCATTTTCGAGCATCGGCACTAAAAACGGGACGACATAACTCTGTGTATAGAGGTCTTCGACGGTTTGGAAAATACGCGCGCGTTGCCATTCCCATCGGGAGAGTTTTTGCTCGTAATACCATCCGTGGCTTTGCCACAAAGCGATATGATTGTTCGTTAGTCCCTGTTCGAAGTGCTGAACCGGAGAGGATACATTTGTTATTAATGGCGTCTTGACTTTCTGTGCAATGATACGGCTTTTGTCTTTTTTTGTTTGTCGTCGATGAATGTTGGGTATTAATTCCGATATTTCCTGTCCGTCGGTAACTATGAGGATAGCGAATTTTTTCTTGTCTGTCGGAAGGTAATATCGCACACTGTCATAAAGGCGTTTTACCGTTTCTTCACGCATGGGCATATAAGAAAGCGAAAGTCCTGCAAAGAGTTCAATCGACTTTTGACGATCGTTCAAAGCGGTACTATCAACCGTGATTCTCCCCGGATGTTGCATTATTTCCTGATAGATGGCCGAAAAAGACGAAGAGACAGATTGCCTGATATCTGAATTGGTTATTTTCTGTTCTTGAGAAAAGGATTCGAAAATAAGCGCAAATGCAAAAATAAAAATAATAAATCTTTTCATATTTCAATAGAATAGGCCGACGACGGTATTATTCAATAATTCCAGCAAAAATAATGAATATTATCGATTTATTGGATATATTCCGTCACTTCTTTTCTATTAATTCGGAAGGGTTACTTTCTTTGTTATCCTTATTCATTGTCGTTATACAATAATGTCCTGCTAACTTTACGTCCATACTATTGTCTTTCGTCATTCCCAACACTTGTCCTTCTTTTTTCAGATCGGAAAAATAATATACAATCGATTTTACGTCTCCCGTTGTATTCCATATCAAGCGATTGTTTTCTATTTTAATGTCTTTTGCTTCTGATGGGGCAGGAGCAACACTACGTCCGGCGAATGGAATAACCGCTTCGTTTTTGTAAATAGATGCCAGTTTGTCGGTTATTTCGATTTTATTGAATAATAGATATCTTGCACTGTACATCGCATTCCCTACTACTTTCTTGTTCCGTTTGGTCAACTCAAATTGCCGGTCTAATTCCTGAGTCGATTGAAAGGCGGATGGGCTAGTGCCGTCTCCAAACTTGTATAATGCATGGCCTACCATCAATAGGGCTTTTCCATTGTATTGCGACCACCAGTTGAGCCGCGTTTGAAAATCGTTATAAGAATTTCCGATCTCCTGATATAATTGCGGTATGAGGATATCTACCCATCCTTCTTTACACCATTTGGAGACATCAGCATATAGCGTTTTAAGACTATAATCGGGATTTGCCGCAGGCGACACAGAAAAAACGACTTCCGGCTTCGTGGCAACGATGGCATCATAAACTCCTTTGATGGTTTTATCGACATTTGCCCTCCGAAAATCTTCGATAGAGGAAAACTCCGCCCCGTATTTTTCATAATCTTGTTTATCAGATACCATCGTACCTGCCGAAGAGGGATCCGGATAAAAATAATCGTCAAAATGAATGCCGTCGACATCGTATTCCGTTATCAGGTCTTTGACGATATCGGCAAGACGTTGCCTTACTTCGGGTAATGCAGGGTTATATATTTGAATTTTTTCATGACTGAGCACCCATTCCGGTTTTACAGAGCGATGAAGTTCCGGATAAGGCGTGGCGTTATTTGTTCTTGTGGCAATTCGATATGGGTTCATCCATGCATGGAATTCGATATCTCTTGCATGAGCTTCCTCAATCATAAAGGCAAGCACGTCATATCTGGGATCTTTTCCCCTGTCTCCGGTAATCCACTTGCACCAGGGTTCATAAGGAGAATTATAAAAAGCATCGCCCATCCCTTTTACCTGAAAGAAGACTGCATTCATATTCAGTTCTTTCAATTTATCCAGATACGTAATGTATTGTCGTTTTTGAACTTCCGGATCGTATTTTTCCATGGGCCAGTCCAAACCCCAAACCGTCGCTATCCATACGGCCCTCATTTCTTTCTTAGGAAAAATAAGTTCCGATTCTTCCGGAACGGTTGGTTTATCCGGATTGTCTATGTCTATTTCCGGATCTTTATTACAGGAAAAAAAAGATACTATCGCCAAGGATATAATAGAGGTATAAAATAAAAGTTTTTTCATCTTTCAATTTAAAATAAGAATTATATCATAAATAAGGCGATAAACTTTTTGAGAAGTGTATTATAAACGGCAAAAAGTTTATCGCCTATGTATTGAATTTATCTCTATACAGAATTAATCGTCCAACGTTTTCTTGGGAAATTCAACAATTACGAATCCTGCATCCGCCGATGCCGAAAATAATAATAATTTATCGTCATTTCCTTCCGCATCTTTTTCTACAAACCAACCGCTTTGAGTCGATGGCGCCGAGTTTATAGGACCTAATAACGGATATTGATATAAAGGCTGCATAGTCCCTTCTTCAAAAATCTTCAATGCTTCGGCAATGCTGCTACCTTTGGTAATATCATATACATACATTGCAACCGCATCATCGCCTCGGCGTGCAGCCGTTGTCATCAATAAATAACGTTCATCATTGAAGTAAACCACACGCGGGTCGGAACCGGTGAGAGGGATGGACGCATTTTTCATTTTATAGGATACCTGCGCTTCGTTGCTGGTAACCATGATTGGGGCCTCATATCCGGTAAGCAGATATTCTTCGGTTTTACCGACTCTGTTCATATTCATAAAACCCGTTACACCGGTTTGAGTAGGCAGTATTGTCGGTTCTGAGATGGACGTGAAGTTGGTCACTTTCAACCGAAGAATTTGAGTAACGGCATTATCTCCAAAAAACATGTATCCGTTTCCATTTTCATCTACATTTACCGAAAGGTTATCGCCGTGCCGTGCTCCTGCTCCTTCGATGTTCGCTTTATTGATGTTTGCTATCACTTCCGGCTCTTTCGTAGGATCGGTCCAATGATAGATTTTCAAGGGAGAGACTAATCCTCCCGAAAGGTTCGCGATATAAGTATGTCCGTGTATTTGCGCGCCACAGTTAACGACAAATGTCCCTCCCGCAACTCCTGTTAGATTCAGGGGAATGGGCTTGATTTCATTTTTCTTTAAATCTTCCACTTTCAGTAGATGGGACCCCTCGGTGGCACGAGTAACAATTAGTACATGTTCACCGTCGAAGCCTGTTCCTCTGGTGCTTAATCCTTTGAACGAAGGATACACCGGATTACCGAGTTCATTGTTCGTATTATCATAGATTTGGAATTTATTGAAATCGGCACCAAATACGGGGATATTCAATCTTAGAGTTACGAAATATTCACGAAACCGAGGCTCATTGACGATTTTTATTACAATGGTTTTTGCATCGTTTCCTTCTTCGAAAGAAAATTCATAAGCCTCTTGGTTTAATTTCGCACCATCGGACATTTCTGCTTCGAATTTGATAGCCGAAAGATTTGTTTCGGGATCGATTCTCGGGAACCACACTGTTTTGGCGTTTTCATCTATAACACCTTCTACAACAGTATTCCCTTCTTTTCCTGCATTGACAATCTTTATGGATTTCAACACAACTTGATTAGGAGACTCGATGTTTTCCGGATAGTTTTCTCCGCACGAGGTGAGAAAGAGAGAAAAGAATGCCGTTGCCAATCCGATTAATAATGTGTATTTTATTTTTTGCATATTGCTAATCATTTTAATCAGTTTAATTAATTAATTTTGAGGCCAACCTTGGGTTTGCTGAAGTTTATAGCCTTTGCTTTCATAATTATCCATTTGGGTTTTACCTACCGGCGACAAATAAGGATTCACATTTACTTGATTAAGGAACGGTTGGCGCCCTTTCGTAACGGTTGCTTTATAGAAGCCTACCATTTCTGCATTATTATTACCATTATAAACGATTGTGGTTCCATCGGCTTTTGTTACGGAAAATTCATTTGCGTTTCCAGCCGTAAGTTGGTCTTTCGCTTCTACTGGAAAGTTTACCCAGGCGCCTGACAGTAATTCGGAATGCATATCGGTATCCATATATTCGAGTTTAGCCCAACGTTTCAAATCGGCAAGACGTAAATTCTCAAAGATAAATTCCATGCGACGTTCCCTGCGGATTTCCCATAATAAAGAAGAAACATTCGGATCTTTGGCTGGGTCATTCGGTAAGGCATCCAGCATCATGGCTTTTGTTTTTTGGACTCCTTTCTCCACTGCTTCCGGAGCTAATGGACGGTCACGGATTTTATTGATGGAGGCGTCTATATCTTCCTGAGTTACGGCTGAACCCCCAATAGTTGCCAACTCCGCTTTCGATTCAATCCAATTGAGTAATATTTCCGCGTAGCGCAAAATTGGAGCATCGGTAACATTATTGGATCCTTTTAGTTCGTTGGGAACCGTTCCTGTTTCTTCCACTGCTTTTATTCCATATCGGGGGAAAAATTTGACGGGGAACAGAAAGGAACCTTTTGCGTTGATCTCGGGTTTGTCATAAAATGTTCCTTCAAAGCGTGAATCCCGAGTTTTTACTAAATTCGCAATTGTAAAATCTTTCGCTCCTTCTGTCGTGGAGTTTTGCCATACGTTTCCGTCAACGCAGAGGAATGCCTTGAGCAAATCCGTCGTTCCCCCGTAGTTGATGGAGTTGGCCGGATTATTATAATGCGCTACACTGTGTGTTACTTTTATTTCAGCGTTATAATTCCGGAAAAGAATACACTCTTTATTACTTTTAAGATCGTTCGATGTGAATAAGGTCCTAAAATCTGAGTCAATGTAATATTTATTACTGTTTATAATAAATTCGGAAGCCTCTTTTGCTAATGTCAGGAATTTTGTAGCGCGTTCGTTATTTTTGTAATAATATTTTTGCCAGGTTCCTTCGTATAACGCGATTCGAGAAATAAATCCGGCTACGATATACCTATTTACGGTTTGATCGCCGTCGTTCAATCGCACGTTTTGGAAGGCAAATTGCAAGTCATCGTAAACAGCATCCATTACGTTGTTTCGGGGAGTGCGTGCCTTGTATAAGTCGTCCATATCTATGTCGCTCACAATATGGTCATAATAAGGAACATCTCCATAGGTGAAAACCAGGTCAGCATATTCCATACCCCTAAAAAAACGGCCTATCCCCATCCAATGATTATAGGCTTCCTCCGGGAGAATATCCTGCATTCTGTTTCCTACCCTGTCTATCAGAATATTGATGGAACGCAATGTCTTCATACTCCATATATTGCTGTTGGGAACAGAGCGCGTAAAATTACCTTGATTTCCCCGTTGTACGACATCGTCGTTGAATAACGATACATCGGTACTATATCCGGTAAAGAAACCCGTATAAAATTGGTTGGCATATAGCCGAACCTTATCCTCGCTAGTCCATGCCGTTTCGTCGTTTTCATTGCTTAAAGGCGGGCGATCGAGAAAGTCTTCGCATCCCGAAATGAAGAGAGCCATCCAAAATAAAGAGATGATAATTATTTTATTTTTCATTTTATTCTGTTTTTATGTATTATAAACTTATTTGTACGCCGACTGAAGCGGATTTAAATGATGGATTGCCTGTCCCTGTTCGATCGCTGTTATATCCGCTGGATTTGAGCGGCGAGTATCCGGAAATTGCTTCGGGATCGATGGGAAGTCCACGCAGTTTGTCGAAAGTGAAGAAGTTTTCCAGCGAAACATATACACGCGCATTTGATAAGTAAATGTGATGCAAAATATTTTGGGGGAAACTGTAGCCGAACGTAATATTTTTTATTTTCATATAGGCCATATTCAACATATAACGGTTTTGTTTCCTCATCACGAACCCCTCGTTACTGCCCCCTAAATTCCATGCTCGGGGATAAAAGGCATCCGTTCGGTCTTCTCTCCAATAATTTTCGGCAATAGCTTGTGGCATGGCGCCCTCTTTTGGAAAATATCCGGGGATCGCTAATTGTCCGGCTCCCCATATTTTTCTTTTTCCAATTCCTTGGAAAAATATAGATGCGTCGAACCCTTTGTAGTCGGCGCCCAAGCGCAATCCATATTCATAACGTGGTGTAGAATTACCTATTACCACTTGGTCGCCGGGATCCCCAAATGTGTTTTTTCCAGGGGTAATATATCCGTCACCATTCACATCGACAAATTTGACATCCCCCGGAGCAATGAGCATCACCTGATTACCGTCTTCAAAATAAGTTTGGTATACAGGATTATTTCCAGCTAATTGGTTGGTACGTTTTGCTGTTCCATCCCAAATAATGGTGGTTTGCTGGATATTACCTTTGTCGTCATAGACAAAATCTTCTTTTTGGTACAGGCGATCGGTTACAAAACCATAGATGTCGCCATAGCGACGCCCTGTAGCAAAATTATTACTTAGTAGCCTGTTTTCCCAAGGAGTATTCCAATCAGCACCTTTGGTAATATCGGTAATCGCGTCCGAAATATTCGCATTCATTGTGAGGCGCAATCCGTTTCCGAACTGATGACTAAAGTCGGCAGAGATTTCCCAGCCGCGTGTACGCAAATTCCCGAAATTTCCTTGAGGGGCATCTGCACCATATGTGGCAGGTAATGCCTCACCCGGTATAATCATGTTTTTAGTGTCTCTTTGATACCATTCGAAAGTGAGTCCAAGTTTGTTTTTAAAAAAACGTAAATCAAACCCGGTGTTAATCGTTTGAATTTCTTGCCATGTAATGCCGTCTGAAATTGGATTCGGAGTCCCCAATTGGAAAAATTGTTGGCCGTCGCTGGTAAGCCATGAGTTTTTTCCCGGATCCATCATCGCCAGATAGAGACCATTGCGTACACTTTGATCTCCGATAGAACCCCACGAAGCGCGCAATTTAGCAAAGCTTAGTACCGGTTGTAACGGTTCCATAAATTTCTCACCCGACACAATCCAACCGCCGGAAAATGAGGGATACCATCTCCATTGCAATCGTGTAGGGAATTTGGAAGTGGCATCACGGCGTAAATTCGCCTCTAATAAGTATTTATCGGAGAAAGAATAGTTGATGCGGCCGAAAAAACCAAATTGCGAATCCCAGTTTGCGTCTCCACCTACCGTTTCTGCACCTTTAGTGAATTCGAATTGAGGATTGTCTTTATTCCACAATTGTGTTCTATTCGACCAATGGCTATCATCTCTATAAGCAACGATATTCGAACCCAACATGAATTTAAATTGGTGAATATCCCGCAGATTTAGAGAGTAAGTAGAATAGGCATTGAAGGTGTGTTTATTAGAAATAAAGCTGTTTTTATAATAATAGCTTTGTTCTTCCGTTACGTAATTCGAATTATAGAAACGATAAGCTGCGATCCCTTCATTTTCCACTATCTGACCTTCGTTGTTTACATAGACCTGATTGCCATCGTCATCCCTCCAAGGAACCGGAGCATACCAATGTTCTAAGGCGGAAGAAACAGGAAGAGACGATGTATTTGTGTTTACTTGTGTACTGTAGGAATAATCGGCTATCAAGTTCCAATTGTTTGTAAAATCGATAGTCGTTCCCAGATTCAGATTGGTATACCGGTTCTTTTTAATCACATCGTTAGTATTCTTTGTATCCCAATAAGCATCATGAATTTCTTGTCCATGTTCTGTTGTAGCAATCGGGAAAAGTCTGCTCCATCGATATAAATAGAGCCAAGGGTCGGCGGCAAAACCCCATGTACTGCTTGCATTGGGATAACGTTTTGTAGCTTCCGAATACATCACTCCTCCACGTATCGTTAAGAAATCGGTTGCTTTGGTCGATAAGTTAATGCTACTGGTGAATCGTGAAAAGTCATCATGTTTTGCCGGTTTCATCATACCTTCTTGTCCCAGATACCCCAAGCTCAGATTATAATTCGTATCATTCCGTTTTCCATTTAGAGACAGATTATGATTTTGCGAGAATGCATTATTCTTTACCATAGCATCTACCGGGTCATAAATCCTGTAGCCGTATTTATCTGTCCCGTCAAAAATCCAATCCCGGCCATATAAAACGGGATCTGAATTATTAATAGTTCCGCCATATAGATTTTGCCATTCTCTGATTTTCTCCAAGCTTTCTTCGTCAACACGCCAAAAACCTCCGGCAGCTCCCGCCCCCTTCATATTCCGATGAGCATCTACGGTGTATTCCAACCCTTCTATACCTGCAAGTTCGATTTTTTTGAAAGGGTTTTGCCAAACGAAATTGGAAGAGTAGGATATTTCCGATTTATCGGTTTTAGCTCCTTTTTTCGTTGTAATAAGTACGACGCCAAAGGCTGCTTTAGCTCCATAAATGGAACTGGCAGCGGCATCTTTCAATACGGAGATGGTTTCTATATCGTTCGGATTGATTAATTGAATGCTGGGGATTTCCACGTTATCCACCAAAATCAAAGGATCGCTTGAGCCTGCAATAGAGGCTATCTGCCCCCGGATTTTTATAACCGGGTCAGAGCCCACTTCACCACTCGGCACAACAATGGAAAGTCCCGGGATAGTACCTTGAAGTCCGCGTCCGACATCAGGGAGCGGGCGGCTACCTAAAACTTCTTCTACATTCACCGAAGAGACGGCTCCGGTAAGATTGGCTTTCTTTTGTGTGCCGAACCCTACCACTACAATTTCCTCCAACGATTTGTTATCGTCTTCCAACACGATATTGAACGACGTTTTTCCTGCCGTTGAAATTTCTTGCGATAAATAACCGATATAAGAAATGCGCAAGGAGGCATTCTCTTCCACTTGCAAAGAGAATTTGCCGTCGATATCGGTAATGGTTCCATTGGAGGCCGTGCCGGCTTCAATGATATTTGCTCCGATAATCGGTTCTCCGTTCTTATCTACTACGCTCCCTTGGATGGTTTTCTTTGTTTGTTCCACTTCCTTTATGGGAGCAACAGCGACTGATTTATCGTCGGAGGACTTGTTCTTAAATATGGCAATTTGCCTTTTCACGATGGTATAGGATAAATCGGTGTTTCTTAACAAGAGGCTCAACACTTCATCAATGCTCTTGTTGTTCATGTTTACATTGACTCTGCGGTTTAATTCTTTTTCCGAATTATCCATAATAAGAAATAAATAATCACTGTTTTTTTCTATTTGATTAAAGGCATCTTTCAGTTTCATATTCTTTAATTCCACGGAAATCGATTTGGATTGGGAATAAATGTTTTCCGCTGTGATAGAAAAAATACAGAAAAACGAAATTAGAAAATATATTTTCATGATTTTTAAGAGCTTGTTGTTTATTTTTAAAGCGCTCTTTCTTGATTTGTTTGTTTTTTGCATATCTTTGTTGTTGAATTTTAATTTATTACTACATGCTAAATTATGATTCGTTTTCGGTCGAATAATGTTGGCGCATTATTCGACTTTTTCATGTTCCGTTCTTTCATTTTAATCTTTCCATAGGCATCCGTTTTTGTTGTTCATTTTTATCGATTCATTCTTTATTTTTTATACATGCGTAACGGCTTTCATTCTGAAAAGCACGTCGATTCTCTTAAGGGATACTGTTCTTTCTGACCATTATTGTTCCGCCCTCATTCTCTTCGTATTCGTAAAGTAAGGCGGTCATTTGAGAAAAAGCATTCAGGACATCGTTCAAGTCCTCGGAAAGAAATAGTTTTCCGGAACATGTTTGAGTCTGTAGACTGAGCTCTTTAGGGTAGATGAACTTTACATTATAATATCTCCCGATCTTCTTTAAGACTTCGTTTAAAGGAGTTTTATTCAATTGAATAAACCCGTTTTTCCAACTAATGTACTCATATACATCGACGATTTTACTACTTATATTTCCATTATGAATTTCCGCCATTTGGTTGGGCTCTAATAATACACTACGATTGTTGGAAGCTATTTGAAGCGAGCCGTTTACTAAAACAACGGACTCTTTCGAATCGTCGGTGTAAGCCGATACATTAAAAGACGTGCCCAATACCTTTATCTGTGAGTGAGGGGTGTGAATGATAAACGGAGTATTATTTCGTTTAGCGACTTCAATAAATAACTCACCTTCTATTTTAATTTCACGGCTGTCAGGTGAAAACGCCGAAGGAAATTCCATGACGCTTCCGGAGTTTACATATACTTTTGAACCGTCGGCCAGAATAAGAGAAGTGCGTTGCCCGAACGGTACGATGAGTTTATTGATTTCGTTTTCCTTCAGTTCTATTTCTGTTTGAGAGATGGAATCCTCGATAATCATATTGTTTTTCTTTTCAGACAAATCGAGTTTGGCATTGTTCTTAAGATTTAACCGGTTATTTCCCGAAAGAAGCTGTATTTCATTCTTGTCGATAATTTCGCCGATGAAAACTTCCTCGGGAGAGTCCGTACGGAGGTTTCTCATAAAAATAGCGGATACGATGAGGGCTGCCAAAACGGCGGCAGCGGAGATCGAATAAAAGCGACGTATTTTTTTTGTTTTGTGCCGATAGATTCTTTTATGAAGTTCTTCTTCGATAGATTCACGAATACCCTCTTCTATAACGATCGTTTGGAGGTCTCTTATTTTTTCAAATTCTTGCTTCGCTTCAGCCAACAAAGGTTTCAATTCGGGATACTCGAGAATAAAAGTATTCCAGTAATCCTCAAGTTCCTGTGTTGGATGTATCCTCCAATAAACAAAAAGGTCGTCGCGTAAAAAGTCGCTGCTATTTGTGTAAAAATGCGCAGCTTTTCTATTATTCATGTGATTCATATCAGTCCTATAAAAAAGATATTCTCATGTAACTCAAGATATCTTTGATTTCGAAGTCTTTTATCGAATTTATATAAAGACTGTATGATAAAAAGAAGGGAGACTTTATTAACTTTCTTTAATAGTATAGGGCAAGTAAAATGGAACGAAAAGAGCTTCCCGAATCGTCTTTTATTTTTTTGATGGCGCGGTGGAATGCTTTTTTAACCGAAGTGGGATGGAGCTTCAAGATAATGCCTATTTCATTGTAATTAAGGTTCAGTTGATAACGGTAATAAATAATTTTGCGTTGTTTAGGAGATAAACCCTTCACCAGTTTTTGTACTTTTTTTCTCAATTCGTCTTGTTCCTCTTTCTCCATCATTTGATCGACAATGGTTTGATCTTCTTCTACGATAAGATCATCATAACATACAGCCGAGATTTTTTCTTCTTGCTTATATAAATCGAAGAGCCGGTTTTTGAGACAGTGAAGTAAATAAAACTCTATATTATCGACATAGTCGAGTTTGTTTCTGGAAACATAAATGGTGTAAAACACATCTTGGACAGCATCCTGCACGGTTTCTTGTGTAAAGCCCAACTTCAAACCATACATGAAAAGCTCTTGAAAGTATTCGTTGTAAAGTTCTCCAAAAGAAGAAGAATCGCCTTCTAAAAAATTTTTCCATGTTCTATTCGGAGCCATTTCAACTAATTCAACTAAAAAAAAGTTATTCGATATGTTTTACTACAGAATATAACTCATGTTGTGGGAGGATAGTTCAAAAAATAGATAATAAATGATTCATTATCGGTTTATTATTGGGCGTTTTTCTTTCGTAGCGTTTGAAAAGAATAGCCATACGGATGCTTTTCGTCAGATGGATGCGTTTCCTCTTCCGTGAGCGTCCATTGTGAAAAATCGATTTCCGGGAAAAAGGTGTCGGCATCCGTAAACGTGTGATGGATACGCGTCAGGTACAATGTGTCCGCAACGGGTAATGCCGTGCGATAAAGTTGCCCGCCTCCGATGACGAAAAACGGCGTTTCATCGGTGTGGCTTTCGAGCGCTTCCTCCCACGAACGGACTACGGTGCAGCCGGGGTAGTCGGCTCTATTGCCGGACGTGACAACGACATTCACGCGATGGGGCAGGGCGCCCTTCGGCAGCGATTCGAATGTACGCCGCCCCATTACCACGGTATGTCCCTGAGTCCTGTTTTTAAAGTGACGCAAGTCGTTGGGTAGGTGCGTCAGTAATCCGCCGTCGCGCCCTATGGCGTTACGTTCGTCTAAAGCGACGATGATTGCGATGGGTTTTGTTGATAAATGATTGGCGTTCATAAATTAGAGACGAATTACGAATTACAAATTACGAATTACAAATTACGAATTACGAATTACAAATTACAAATTACAAATTACAAATTACAAATTACGAATGTTTGAATTGTTGAATCATTGAATTCTCAACTCTTTTTAGACGGC
>ENA-UOOM01000986-UOOM01000986.1-fermentation-metagenome-genome-assembly--contig:-NODE-986-length-29431-cov-13.167382_pt1 | contig 29431 bp, 23 predicted proteins | sample MGYA00245781_ERZ724031 | MGnify/ENA primary metagenome ERZ724031 (study PRJEB28704, sample SAMN03018317) | fermentation metagenome | biome: anthropogenic terrestrial biome; feature: soil; material... | reverse complement strand
CCCGGCGGAAAGGATGTGAGAACCTGTGAAAATCAGGTAATGGTCAGCGAGGGCGGCGCGTAGGCACGGGTGGCCAGCTCGCCGTTCATGATGTATAGGGCCTTGCGGTCGTCGCCCAGGATGGTGGCGCGGTCGATAAGGTCGTTGGCGTTGGCTTCCTCTTCGCCTTGCTCCTTGACGAACCAGTCTAGGAACTCCTTGGTGCGGTAGTCCTTCTCCTTGAGGGCCACTTCGTAAATATCATGAATCGAGGCGGTGATGTACTCCTCATGCTCCAGGCCAGCCTTGAGGATGTCCAGCACGGACTGGGCCTCCGTGTTGGGCTGCTCGATGGCCTGCAGGTCCACCGTCTCGTTGTTGTGGTGCAGATAATCGTAGATCAGCATCGCGTGATCGCGCTCTTCCATGGCCTGGATGCGATACCAATGGGCAAAACCGGTGAAGCCCTGATCCATCAGCCAGTTGTTGAACTCCAGATACAGGTACGCGGAAAACAGCTCCTTGTTTACCTGGTCATTGAGCATTTTGGCAATGTTCTTCTTCATTATCAATGTACTCCTCCCCTTACTTGCGGGCATGTGCCCTGTCAATCACTATGTTACCCAACTTCGGCCTCAATAAAACGTTATTCCCAATCAAAATTTACTCCAAGTAAAAAGACGGCAGGGATTTGTCAAATTGGGGCAATTCGGCCTTGACAAGGCCCCCGATGCGTGTTACATTGAGTACGTTGATTAGCACTCAATCGACGAGAGTGCTAACAACAAAGGAAAACGCAAGCGAAACGCTGATAGGAAATGCCCCTTGAGATGGTACGAAAACCATCACAGCGGCCGAACCCGACAGCAAACCATCACGAGAAGGAGGGAGCACATGCAGCTGGACGAGCGCAAAAAGCGCATCCTGCGGGCCATCATAGATGACTATGTGCGCACCGCGTCGCCGGTGGGCTCCCGCACCATCTCGGGCAAGTACATGCTGGGCCTGTCCAGCGCCACCATCCGCAATGAGATGAGCGACCTGACCGAGCTGGGCTACCTGGAGCAGCCCCACGTATCCGCGGGCCGCGTGCCCAACGCCAAGGCGTATCGCCTGTACGTGGACAGCCTGCACGAAGCGGAGCCCCTGCCCGATACCGAGGCCGAGCGCATCCGCCGCGACCTGATGGGCCGCGTGAAACAGCTCAACGATGTGGTCAACGGCATGGCCGAGGCCCTCAGCGAGCTGACGCAGTACCCCTCGGTGGTGATGATGCCCAAGCAGGACGAGCTGCGCATCAACAGCCTGCACCTAGTGCCCATCAGCCGGGCCTCCGCCCTGATTGTGGTGGTGACCGACGGCGGCATCATCCGCGACGCTGTATTGCACGTGTCCGACATGCTGGACCATGACGGCCTGTACGCCATCAGCCGCATGCTGTCAGACCGCCTGCGCGGCCAGACGCTGCGCGAGGCGCAGAAGCTGCTCAAAAGCTTCTCCCAGCAGGCGCCGCTGGACCCGCAGGTGCTGGAAGGCATCGCGGAGCTGGCCGGTCAACTGGAGCGACAGTCCGCCAATGACAGCCTGCGCGTGGCCGGCAGCCACAACATGCTGCGCCACCCTGAGTACGCCGATGTGGCCAAGGCCTGCGACATGCTCAGCGCCCTCAACGAGACCGACTCGCTGCTCAGCCTGCTCAAGGCAGACGCCGATGGCGGCCTGTCGGTGCGCATCGGCCCGGAGAGCGGCATCCCCCGCATGGCAGACCTGTCCATCGTGACCTGCTCGTACGACGTGGGCCGCGGCCACAGAGGCGCCATTGGGGTCATCGGCCCCACGCGCATGCCTTACCGCCAGGTGCTGGACACTTTGTCCGTCGCCGGGCGCACGCTCAGCCAGATTTTAATGACCCCCAACGATGAATGACCCGGAGGAATCAATGAAGACAAGCAAACGGCAGACCAACCCGGAGGCAACCGCCAAGGCGCAGGAGCCAATCCCCCAGGAGCAGCCCGCGCAGGACGCGCCCCTGCCCGACACCGCCCACAACGAGGCCCTGCAGGCGTTGGAAACCCGCCTCAGCGAGGCGGAGACCCAGCGCGATGAGTACCTCACCATGGCCCAGCGCGTGCAGGCGGATTTTGACAACTTCCGCCGCCGCAACCAGAGCGTGCGGGCAGAGGCCTTTGAAGATGGCGCGGCCAGCTTCATTAAGACCATTTTGCCCGTCGTCGACAACCTGGAGCGCGCGCTGGACGCGGAAAGCAGCGATGAAGCGCTGTGCAGCGGCGTCAAGCTGGTGCAAAAGCAGCTGATGGAGGCGCTGGAGAAGCGCGGCGTCAGCGTGATTGACCGGGTGGGCCAGCCATTTGATCCCCGGCTGGAGGATGCCGTCACCCAGGGCACGCCCGAGGAGGGCGAACCCGGCACCGTGGCCCAGGTATTTTTGAAGGGCTACCAGCTGGGAGACCAGGTGCTTCGCCACGCGATGGTCAAAGTGATCGTCGCCTGAGGCATACAATAGATCGTAAACAATCAATCGGAATAAAGAGAGGAAACACACATGAGTAAAATTATCGGTATTGACCTTGGTACCACCAACAGCTGCGTGGCCGTGATGGAAGGCGGCGAGCCCGTCGTCATCACCAACCCCGAAGGCGGCCGCACCACGCCCTCCGTCGTGGCCTTTGCCAAGGACGGCGAGCGGCTGGTCGGCCAGATTGCCAAGCGCCAGGCCATCACCAACCCGGACCGCACCATCTCCTCTATCAAGCGGAAGATGGGCACCGACTATAAAATTTCCATCGACGGCAAGAACTACACCCCCCAGGACATCAGCGCGATGATTCTGCAAAAGCTCAAGCAGGACGCGGAAGCGTACCTGGGCGAGAGCGTGACCCAGGCGGTCATCACCGTGCCCGCGTACTTCTCCGACTCGCAGCGCCAGGCCACCAAGGATGCCGGCCGCATCGCGGGCTTGGAAGTGATGCGCATCATCAACGAGCCCACCGCAGCCAGCCTGGCCTACGGCCTGGACAAGGAGCACAGCCACAAGATTCTGGTCTACGACCTGGGCGGCGGCACCTTTGACGTCAGCCTGCTGGAGATCGGCGACGGCGTGTTCGAAGTGCTGGCCACCAACGGCGACACCGCCCTGGGCGGCGACGACTTTGACGACCGCGTCATCGACTACGTGGCCGAAATCTTCCGCAAGGAAAACGGCATCGACCTCAAGAAGGACCGCATGGCCTACCAGCGCCTGAAGGAAGCCGCCGAGAAGGCCAAGATTGACCTGAGCGGCGTGATGGCAGCCAACATCAACCTGCCCTTCATCACCGCCGACGCCAACGGCCCCAAACACCTGGACGTCACCCTGACCCGCGCCAAGTTTAACGAGCTGACCGCCGACCTGGTGGAGCGCACCATCGGCCCCATGCAGACCGCGCTGAAAGACGCCGGCCTGACGGCCCAGCAGATTGACAAGGTGATTCTGGTGGGCGGCTCCACCCGCATCCCCGCCGTGCAGGACGCAGTGAAGAACATCACCGGCAAAGAGCCCTTCAAGGGCATCAACCCCGACGAGTGCGTTGCCATCGGCGCGGCCATCCAGGCCGGCGTGCTGGGCGGCGAAGTCAAGGATGTGCTGCTGCTGGATGTCACCCCCCTTAGCCTGGGGCTGGAGACCGAAGGCCACATCTTCACCCGCCTGATCGACCGCAACACCACCATCCCCACCGAGAAGAGCCAGGTGTTCTCCACGGCGGCGGACGGCCAGACCACAGTGGAAATCCACGTGCTGCAGGGCGAGCGCCCCATGGCCTTTGACAACAAGACGCTGGGCCGCTTCCAGCTGACCGGCATCCCGGCCGCCCCCCGCGGCGTGCCGCAGATTGAGGTCAAGTTCGCCATCGACAAGAACGGCATCGTCAGCGTGTCCGCCAAGGACCTGGGCACCGGCAACAGCCAGAACATCACCATCACCGCCTCCACCAACCTGACCGAGGACGAAATCAACGCCCGCGTCAAGGAGGCCGAGCAGTTCGCCGAGGATGATAAGCGCCGCAAGGAAGAGGTCGAAACCCTCAACCGCGCCGACAACCTCATCTACGACCTGGAGAAGCAGCTGCGCGACAACGGTGAAAAGCTGACCAGCGAAGACAAAATGACCGTCGAAAACGAAATCGCCGACTTCAAGAAGGTCCGCGAGGGCGGCAAGGCCGACGAAATCAAACCCGCCATGGACGCCATGACCCAGAAGGTCTATGAAATCTTTGGCAAGCTATACCAGCAGGAAGGCCAGCCCCAGGACGGCCAGCCCGGCCCGGACGGTGGTTTCCAGCAGGGCCCGATGGAGAACCCGGACGGCTCCGTCAACGCTGACGGCGAGGTACACTAAGAACACGGGATAGGGAGGAACGTTGGGGTCTTTCTGGAAAGAAAGACCCCAAACCCCCAAAGAACTTTAACATGTAGATGATGTACCATAAAATTCATTAAAGTTTTTTGGAGGGGTGCGGGGAAACCTTTTGTTCACAAAAGGTTCCCCGCAACGGTATCCCCCTACACCCCTTTGGAGAGGCAATGACAACAAAACGCGATTACTATGAGGTGCTGGGGGTCGACAAAAAGGCCAGCCAGGCGGACATCAAAAAAGCCTTCCGCAAGCTGGCCAAGGAGTCCCACCCGGACCTGCACCCCAATGACAAGGCGGCGGAGGCCCGCTTCAAAGAGCTGAACGAAGCCAACGAGGTGCTGTCCGACCCGGACAAGCGCGCGCGCTATGACCAATTCGGCATGGACGGCCCGCAGATGGGCGGCATGGGCGGCTTTGGCGGGTTCGGCGGCTTTGACGCCAGCCAGATGGGCGGGTTCGAGAGCATTTTCGACCAGCTGTTTGGCGGCGGCATGGGCGGCGCCGCGCGCAGCCACAACGCGCCGCGGCCAGGCAACGACCTGCGGTTCAGCCTGCGCATCACGTTTGAGGAGGCAGCCCGGGGCGTTAAGAAAAGCTTTGAGTTCAACCGCAACGAGCTGTGCGAAACGTGCAGCGGCAGCGGCGCCAAGCCCGGCACCCAGCCTGTCACCTGCACCACGTGCGGCGGCTCGGGCCAGGTGCGCAGCCAGGGCGGCTTCATGGTCACGGTGCGCCCATGCAACACCTGCCAGGGCACCGGCAAAATGGTGAAGGAGCCCTGTGCCACATGCTCGGGCTCCGGCCGTCAGCGGCGCAAGCGCACGGCCAACGTCAACATCCCGGCCGGCATTGACAACGGCCAGGTGATTGTGATGAACGGCCAGGGCGAGCCCGGCTTCAACGGCGGCCCCAACGGCGACCTGCAGATTGTGGTCAACGTGGCGCCCCACAAGGTATTCCGGCGCGACGGCACCACGCTGTACATGGACATGCCGATTTCCTTCACCCAGGCGGCCCTGGGCGCGGAGCTGGACATCCCCACGCTGGAAGGCCCGGTGAAGCAGAAAATTCCCGAGGGCACGCAGACGGATACCAAGTTCCGCATCAAGGGCAAGGGCATGCCCCGTCTGCACACCACGCAAAAGGGCGACCTGGTGGTCACCGTGCGGGTGGAGGTGCCCAAGCGCATGAGCGCCAAGCAGAAGGAACTGCTCAAGGAGTTTGAGCAGCACTCCACCGGCAAGGAATATGACAACCAGAAAAGCTTCAAGGATAAGGTGAAGGATATCATCCAATAATTCACCAGAAGATAGAGACGAAACAGGGACGGCACGTGCCGTCCCTGTTTTAATTTTAAGAGAATCAGGTGTTCAATGAATCCGTACGGTGATGGTTACTCCGCCCGCTGGTTGAGCGTCTGCGCCATGTGCAGCATGCGCGCGCCCCAGCCCTCGGCGGCCTCGGTGGGATAGCGCAGCATGATGTGGTAGGTCATGCCGTTTTGAATCAGCTGATAGAGCTCCATCGTCTGCCCATCGCGGGTAGCCAGCACGCCCTTGGCGGGGTCCGCGCCCATCACCATTGGCTGGTCAAAGGGGTTGGAGAGCACCCAGCCCTGCTGCTGCATGGCCGCCTGCTCCTGCGCGAAGCGCTCCACGCTGGGGGCCTGGGTATCGCCCACATGCAGCACCTCCAGCGCGACTTCGCCCGGCAGGGCGTTTTCAATCAGCTGCAGGCGCACGCCGCCGTCAATGGGCTGGGCGGCAAAGTTGTCCGCATCATACCAGACAATCAGGTTTTCATCGGCGTACTGGGTGGCGGTGTAGGTCTCCTCCTGCCCCTCCAGCAAGATGGTGTCGGTGCGGGTAGGTGCTTCCACCTGGACGGCCTGGGCCGCGCCCAGGGCCAGCATCAGCATCAGGGCCAGTGACAAAATACGCGTCATGTGTTTCATCGTGTTCAAATCGCCTCCTTGCTACCATACAACGAATGGAGGCAGTGGTTTCTTGCATGCGGACAAAGCCACCGCCGCGTTGTCTTTCTATGAATATAAACCGGGAAGGCGATGGTTAAACCCTTTCGGGGATGGCGCACGCGGCCAGGCGCTCCATGTATCTGTCCCGCTCCTGCTGGTTGGCCAGCACGAAGTGGCCGGGCTCAATCTCCTGCCAGACGGGCTTGTCCACGCTGTAGTCGTGCACGGATTCATCGTAGGCGATGGGCTGCTTTTTCTTTTCATAGGTCGGGTTGGGCATGGGCACCGCGCTGAGCAGCGCCTGGGTGTAGGGGTGCAGCGGCAGGCGGAACAGCTGCTCGGTGTTGCCCAACTCCACCAGCACGCCCCGATGGATGACGGCGATGCGGTCGCAGATAAAGCGCATGACGGACAGGTCGTGGGAGATGAACATGTAGGTCAGCCCGCGCTCCTTTTGCAAAGTGCTCATCAGGTTGAGCACCTGGGCGCGGATGGACACGTCCAGGGCGGAGATGGGCTCGTCGGCGATGATGAACTTTGGGTCCATCACCAACGCGCGCGCGATGCCGATGCGCTGGCGCTGGCCGCCCGAAAACTCGTGGGGAAAGCGGCTGGCAAACTCCGGCAGCAGGCCCACATCCATCAGCGCCCCGTGCACGCGGCGCGTGCGCTCCTCCCGGCTGAGGCCCTTCTCGGTGCTGTACAGGCCCTCGGCCACAATGTAATCCACCTTGGCGCGCTCATTGAGCGACGCCATGGGGTCTTGAAAAATCATCTGGATTTCGCGGGTGACGCGCCTGTCCAGCTCCGGGTCGATTTTGCCGGAGATGCGCTGGCCATCGTAGATGACCTCGCCGCCCGAGATGGAATACACGCGGATGATGGCCCGGCCGATGGATGTTTTGCCCGAACCGGACTCGCCCACCAGGCCGAAGGTCTCCCCCTTGTAGATGTCAAAGGTGACGCCGCGCACGGCCTCAAACCGGCGCCTGCGCTCGCCAAAGGCGATGTGCAGGTCCTTCACCTGGATGATGGGCTGTTTAGCAGTGCTCATACAGCGACCCTCCTTGCTCGCGGATGCGCTTGAGGATTTCGGGCGGTTCCACCTTGGGGGCCCGCGGGTCCTCCAGCCAGCTGCGCACCCTGTGGGTGGGGCTTACGTCAAAGTACGGCGGCCGCTCGCGGAAATCGATATTCAACGCGTGGGGGTTGCGCGGAGCGAAGGCATCGCCCACCACCTCGTTGAACAGGTTGGGCGGTGTGCCTTTGATGGCGTACAGCGCCTCGCCCTTGCGGCCCAATTGCGGCAGCGAGCTGAGCAGCGCCCAGGTATACGGGTGGCGCGGGTCGTAGAAAATCTCCTCGCAGGTGCCGATCTCCACGATGTCGCCGGCATACATCACGGCGATGCGGTCGGCAATGTTGGCCACCACGCCCAGGTCGTGGGTGATGTAGACGGCCGTCAGGTCGTACTTATGGATCAGGTTGCGGATCAGCTGCAAGATTTGCGCCTGGATGGTGACATCCAGCGCGGTGGTGGGCTCATCACAGATGAGAATCTGCGATTGGCAGGCGATGGCGATGGCGATGACCACGCGCTGGCGCATGCCGCCGGAGAACTGGTGCGGGTATTGCTTCATGCGGCGCGCCGGCTCGTCAATGCCCACGTCCAGCAGCACCTCCTGGATGCGCTTGTCCGCCTCCTCGCCCTTAAGGCCCTGGTGCAGCATCAGCGCCTCGCCAATCTGCTTGCCGATAGTCTTCAATGGGTTGAGGCTGGTCATGGGGTCCTGCAGCACCATGGCGATTTTGCGGCCGCGGATGCGCAGCCAGTCCTTCTCGGCGCTGAAGGTGGTCAGGTCCTCCCCCTCAAAGACAATGCTGCCGGAATCCACCCAGCCGTTTTGGTCAAGCAGGCCCATGAAGGTCTTGGTCAGCACGGATTTGCCCGAGCCCGATTCCCCCACGATGGCCAGGCTCTCGCCGCGGTAGATATCCATGGTCACCCCACGGATGGCGTGCAGCACACGCCCGCGCAGGCTGAATTTGACGTTGAGGTCCTTTACCTGCAGGACCGGTTCGGGGGTTTTTGTCGTTTCACTCATACATGGTTCCTCGGGTCGGCCGCGTCCGCGAAGGCGTTGCCGATAATATAGAAGGAAATGGTCACGATGGACAGCACCACCGTGGGGAAGATCAGCTGATAGGCCAGTGATGTGGTGACCAGCTTGCGCCCCACGTTGATGAGGTTGCCCAGCGAGGGAATGCTGACCGGCAAGCCCAGGCCGATGTAGGTGATGAACACCTCGCTGCCAATGGCCCCCGGGATAGCCAGGGCCATGCGCAGCATGATGACGCTGACCAGGTAGGGCAGCAGGTTGCGCGTGATGATGCGGAAAGTGCCCGTGCCCAGGCAGCGGGAGGCCAGGTTGTAATCCCGGTCGCGGATAATCACAATCTGGTTGCGCACAAACCGCGCCATGCTCACCCAGCCGGTGATGGTCATGGAGAAAATCAGCGTCTGGATGCCCGGGCGCATGATGTAGGCAAACATTATCAGCACGATGGTGGTGGGAATGTTGTTGATGACGTTGTAGATTTCGGTCAGCAGCCGGTCCAGCTTGCGCACATAGCCCCACAGCACGCCGATGGTGATGCCGATGACGGCCTCCAGCAGTGCCACCATGAAGCCGATAAACAGGCTGGTGCGCGTACCGGACCAAACCATGCTCCACATATCCTGGCCCGCGTTGTTGGTGCCAAACAGGAAGGGCGCCTCGTTGGGCAGCAGCCGCAGCTGGGCGTTCTCCCGGGTGGTGGCGCTCAGGCCGTCGGGCGCGATGTCCAGCTGGCTTCGCCGCACAAACAGCTCGGTCCCCTGGTTGGTATAATCCTCCGGCGAGGTATACACCTGGATGGGGAAGTTGGAGCGGCTTTCATAGGGCACGGCGGTCGGGTCATCGGGCAGGCGCAGCTTGGTGGAAAAGTCGTTGCGCACATAGCCGGTCTGCTCCCCCACCTCAACCAGGCACCACTGCTCGCCATATTCCACAACGGTAAAGGGCGTGCGCGCGCGCAGGGTGAGCAGCATATTGCTTACCGCCGCCCACTCTGGGTCATCATAGGGGGTGAGCACCAGCTCCACGCCCGCGGGGGCGGTGTAGTGCACATTGCTGAATCCCGGGCCCACGTTGCTCATCTGCATGCGGGTGATGGGGTGGTTGATGACGCGCGTCGCCTCGTACTGACGAGGCAGATAGGGCTGAATCATCGTAAATACGACCAGCAGCACCAGCAGCGCCATCAGCGACGCGGCCAAGCGATTCTGGAAAAACACCCGGATGGTGCTGCCCCAGTAGGAGTAGTTGGAAAAGCCGGTGCGCTCGGCCGCCTGTTCGCTGTAGACGGCCATGTCAAAGTCATTGCGGCGCGCGGATTCCTCCAGCCCGGTGTGCAGCTTGCGTTCCTTATTGTTCTGGCTCATCAGCGCACCCCCTCCCGCTTGGAAAAGCTAATCCGCGGGTCAATCAGCACCATCAGCAGGTCGCCCAGCAGCATGCCGATGATGCCGATGCTGGCGTACAGCATGACTAGGGCCTGCACCATGGTGTTATCCTGACGGGTAATCACGTCCACCAGCAGGCCGCCCATCCCGGGGATGGAGTAGAGCGACTCGATGTAGATGGAGCCTGATATCGTGAACAATAGCGAGCTTGGGATGTACTGAATCATGGGCACAAACGCGTTGCGGAACACATGCCCCATGGTGATATCCCGGGTGGCCACGCCCTTGGCGCGCGCCAGCTTCACATAGTCCTTGTTCATCTCGTCCACCATGTAGCGGCGCAGCCACATGGCGTAATAGGCAATGCTGCCCAGCGACATGCTCAGCACCGGCAGCACCCAGCTGATGGCGCTGTCTGGCTTAAAAAGCATGGGAATGTCCAACGCCTTGGAGCCATAGCTTTGCAGGTAAATATAATAGACTGCCGCCGGCACCGCGTTGATAAACACGATAAAGCCCGTGCCCAGCTTATCCCACAGCTTGGATTTGCTCCGCGCCATCTTTGCCCCCAGCGGAATGCCCAATAGCAGCGATACCGCCATGGACAACAGCCCCATCTGGATGGAAATCGGTGCTTTGGCCGCGATGATGCTGGCAATCGGGGCGCCGGTGCGATATCGGTTGCTCACACCCAAATCCCCGCGCAGCAGCCCGGCAAAAAAGTTCTTCAGCTGTACGGGCATGGGGTCGCGCAGGCCCAATTGCTCCAGCTTGGCGTTGATGACCGCCTGATCCACCTTGTCAAAGTTATCAAAATAACCCTCGATGGGCATCTGCCGCATGAGCACAAACACCGTGGTTAAAATGATAATCAGCGTGATCGTCGAGGCGAGCAGCCGTTTGCCCACATATTTGAACAATGCCTCGTTCCCCCTTCAGTTAAAACGCAAAGCTGTGCCGCGCGTACGCGGCACAGCTCCGCGAAAAATCAATTGTTGAGCGTACGGTTCAGCATTACTTGGACAGGTTGGCGCGGTCGGCTTCCCACTTGTCCTGCGCGTCAAAGTACTGGTCGGTGTTCATGGGCTTCTCCAGCAGGTGCTGGCCCTTGTAGCGGTCGATGGAGATGCCAAACGGCGCGTACTGGCCTTCGAAGGGATCCAGCCGGCTGGCCGTGTAGCCGCCGCCCGCGTAGGTGTAGCCAACAGGCAGCACGAAGGCATGCTCAATCAGGTAGGCCTCTGCCTTGGCGAACGCCAGGTAGCGGGCTTCGATGTCGCCGGTGATGGCCTTGGCTTCCGCAACCATGGCTTCGTAGACGTCATACTTGTTTTTGCCGTTCTCATCCACATCGGTGGTGAACTCGGGGAAGTTGTAGTTGCCGCCACGCTTGAAGGGATCGGTGAAGGTCTCCGGGTCGGCGTAGTCGGGGCCCCAGTTGCAGTCCATCAGGGCGTACTTGCCGCTGCGGCGCACTTCGCTCAGGAAGTTCTGGGCGGGGCCGGCTTCGACGATGATGTCGATGAAGTCTTCGCCCAGCAGGGCTTCCAGCTGCTGCTCCAGCACCTGCGCCTGGTCGGCCCAGGTGTTGTAGCTGGGGTGGTACACGGTCAGCACCTTGACGGGGAAGGTGGCGCCGGCGGCGGCCAATTCTTCCTTGGCCTTGGCGGCAAATTCCTTGGCCTTGGGCTCGTCGAAGGCGCCCTTGCCCAGTTCCGTCCAGGGGGCCATATCGCCCATCTTCACATAATCCAGGCCGTTGTAGTCAACAAAGTTGGGCGGGGTGATGCCGTAGTGCATGATGCTTTCGGGGTTGTCCGGCTCGCCCACCAGGGTCAGCTTGACACGGTCAAAGCCATAGAAAATGGCCTTGCGGAAGTTCTCGTTGTTGACGGCGATTGTCCAGTTTTCCGGCTCGTACACGCTGTCAAACTCGGGCTTGAAGTTGTAGGCATAGAAGTGGGTGTAAAAGCCCGTCTGCCGCACAGGACGAATCAGATCGGCGGTCTCGGGATTCATCAGCCACTCGCGTGCAATCTGGTTGTCGATGGAGGCCGAATCCAGCTCGCCGCGGCGATACATATCGCTGGAGACCGTCACGGCTTCCTTGTTGTAGGCCATGTTGATCTGCTCGATGTAGACATGCTCGGCGTCCCAGTTGGTGGGGTTCTTGGTGTAGATGCGGCTTTCCTGGGGCTTAAACTCGCTGATATAGTACGCGCCGTTGTACAGCAGCGTATCATTGCCGGTGGCCAGGCCGAATTCCGCGCCCTTCTCAGCCAGGAAGGGGCCGTACACGGGCATGAAGCACACGTAGGTGGTCATGCTCAGGAAGTACGGCACGGGGTTGGTCAGCGTATACTGCAGGGTGTAGTCATCCAGCGCCTTGATGCCCACGGTCTCCCACTCGGTCTTGGGGGCAGGGGTCTCACCCTCTTTGGGGGTGGAGGTGCCGGCGAAATACGCCTCAGCGCCCTCGATGACCGAGTACAGGATGTTGGCCGTCGCCGAGGCATTGGCCGCGTCCAGCACGTACTTGGCCGCGTCCACAAAGTCGTTGGCGGTCACATCGGCCACGGGCTGGGCATTGCCATCCACCCACTTGGCGCCCTGGCGGATTTTGAACGTCCACGTCAGGCCGTCCTCGCTCACTTCCCAGCTCTCAGCCAGGGAGGGCTTTACCTGGCCCAGGTTGTCATACTCCACCAGCGTATCGATAACGTTGGCGGCCACAGCAAACTCGTTGGTGGTGGCGGTGGTCAGGTAGTTGAGCGAGCTGACCTCGCCCGAATAGAGCACGCGGTAGGCATTTTCCTGAGCCATGGCGGGCGTCAGGGATAACACCATGGTAACCAGAAGAATAAGGGATAGCATTCTCTTCATGAGGGTCCTCCTTGTTCAATTGTGTTCTGTCGTCGCCTGTTTTAGGCATTGAACGTATTATAGCCTGATTCCCCGGCCAGCGCAAGTGAAGGCCGGGCCAACAAAGCGGGCTTCCCGTTGGGAAACCCGCGATTTGGTCGGCATTCCGCGCCCCGATGATTTTATTTTTCCGTGTGTTTTTTCCTGTGCCGGCTGAGGTGATTACTTGGGCAGCGGCCAGTCGCAGGTGGCGATGCGGTGCAGGTAGCTGTCACGCTCCTGCCGGTTAGCCAGCACGAAGTGATTGGGCTCGATCTCCTGCCAGGTGGGCTTGTCGGTGGTGTAGTCGTGGCAGGCCGGGTCGTAAATCATCAATTCTTTGTTGCGCTCCAGCAGCGGGTCGGGCAGCGGGATGGCGCTGAGCAGCGCCTGGGTGTAGGGATGCAGCGGGTTGGCAAACAGCTGCTCGGTCTCGGACAACTCAACAATCTGCCCCTTGTGGATGACCGCAATGCGGTCGCAGATGAAGCGCATGACGGACAGGTCGTGGGCGATGAACAGGTAGGTAAGCCCCTTTTTTCGCTGCAGGTGGCTCAGCAAATTCAGCACCTGAGCCCGGATGGATACGTCCAGCGCGGAGATGGGTTCATCGGCGATGATGAACTCGGGCTCCATGATGAGGCTGCGGGCGATGCCGATGCGCTGACGCTGGCCGCCCGAAAACTCATGCGGGAAACGGCTGGCGAACTCCGGCAGCAGACCCACATCGGCCAGGGCCTCGGCTACGGACTTCTCCCGCTCCTGGCGGGGCATATCCTTGGCCACGTTCATCAGGCCCTCGGACACGATGTAGTCCACCTTGGCCCGCTCGTTGAGGCTGGCCATGGGGTCCTGGAATATCATCTGAATCTGCTGGGTGACCTTGCGGTCCAGCTCCTTGCTGATGGGGCCGTTGATTTTTTCGCCCTTGAAGATGATGTCGCCGGCACTTGTGGGGTTGATGCGGATGATGGCGCGGCCGATGGTGGTCTTGCCGGAGCCGGATTCGCCCACCAGGCCGAAGGTCTCGCCCTTGTAGATGTCAAAGTTGACGCCCTGCACGGCGATGAAAGGGCGCCGCTTGGTGCCGAAGCGCACCTCCAGGTCCCTGACCTGCAGCAATACATCCTGCTTGTCACTTGGCACGATCTACACCTCCCCTGCGCAGGGTTCTGAGGTTTTCAATGTGAATGGGCGGGGCCAGGTGCGGCGCGCGCGGGTCCAGCAGCCAGGTGCGCGCCTTGTGGGTGGGCGTCACCTCAAAGTAGGGCGGCCGCGCCACAAAGTCCACCTTCAGCGCCTGCGGGTTGCGGGGTGCGAAGGCATCCCCCTTGATTTCCTGGAACAGGTTGGGCGGCGTGCCCTGAATGGCCAGCAGGTCCTCCCCCTTGACGCCCAGCTGCGGCAGGCTGGACAGCAGCGCCCAGGTGTAGGGATGGCGCGGGTCGTAGAACACCTCTTCGCTGCGGCCGATTTCTACGATATCGCCCGCGTACATCACGGCGATGCGGTCGGCCACGTTGGCCACCACGCCCAGGTCGTGGGTGATATACACCACTGTCAGGCCGTAGCGCGCCTGCAGGCGCTTGATCAAATCCAGTATCTGCGCCTGGATAGTGACGTCCAGCGCCGTGGTGGGCTCATCGCATATCAGGATCTCGGGCACACAGGCCATGGCGATGGCGATGACCACGCGCTGGCGCATACCGCCCGAAAACTCGTGGGGGTACTGCTTGTAGCGGCGCTCGGGTTCCGGGATGCCCACGTCGCCCAGCAGCTCGACGGTGCGGCGCTTGGCCTCCTCCCGGGATACCTTGTTGTGCAGGGTGAATGCCTCCTGCACCTGCTTTCCCACGGTCTTCAAGGGGTTGAGGCTGGTCATGGGGTCCTGAAACACCATGGCGATGCGCTTGCCGCGCACCTTCAGCCAGTCGCGCTCGGTCTTAAAATCCGTCAGGTCGTAGCCGCCGTATTCGATGGAACCGTTGGCAATCCAGCCGTTGTTGTCCAGCAATCCGATGAATGTCTTGGTAAACACGCTCTTGCCGGAGCCCGATTCGCCCACGATGGCCAAGCTCTCGCCCTTGAACAGCTCCATGCTGATGCCGCGCACGGCGGTCAGCACCTGGCCGCGCAGGTTGAACTTGACCACCAGGTCCTTGACGGTCAGGATTGGTTCGGTGTACTTGTATTCGTTCATCTCATCGCCCCCTTACCTGTGGTTGCGCGGGTCAGAGGCGTCCGCGAAGGCGTTGCCCAGCGCATAAAACGAGATGGTGATGGCCGATACCACCAGCACCGGGTACAGCAGTTGATAGCGCTGGCTGGCCACCAGCATCACCCGGCGGCCCTCATTGATGAGGTTGCCCAGCGACGGGATGCTGACCGGCAGGCCCAGGCCGATGTAGGTGAGGAACACCTCCGAGCCGATGGCCTCCGGGATGGCCAGCGCCGTCTGCAGCATGATGACCGAAATCAGCTGCGGCAGAATGTTCTTGATGATGATGCGCTGCGGCGGCGTGCCCAGGCAGCGGGAGGCCAGGTTGAACTCCCGGTCGCGGTAGATGAGGATGAGGTTGCGGATATACTTGGACATCCCAATCCAACCGGTCAGGCACATGACGAAAATCATGGTCTTGAGGCTGGGGCGCATGATGTACATCAGCAGCATGCGCAGCACGGTGTAGGGGATGTTGTCAAAGAGGTTGTATACCTCCGTAAACAGCTTGTCCCATTTTCGCGCGTACCCCCAGATGGAACCCAATATGATGCCGATGATGTTGTTGCTCAGCGCCACGCACAGGCCGATGAACAGGCTGGTGCGCGTGCCCGACCAGATGCGCGACCAGATATCCTGGCCGATGTTGTTGGTGCCAAACCAGAATTCCGCATTGGGCTGCACATTCATCAGCGTGGCGCCGGCCTCGTTGTTGTATACGCGGTACGGGTCCTTCTGATTGGGCAGCAGGGGCTGCACGATGGTGAAGGCCAGCAGCGTAATCAAAAAGCCCAGCAGAAACACCGATACCTTTTTCCTGAAAAACACCTGGAAGGTGCTGCGCCAGTAGGAGTAGTTGGAGTAGCCGATGCGCTCCGCGTCCAGCAGGTCGTGGTCGGCAAAGTCGAACAGGTCGTCGGCCACCGAAGCCGGATCGGTCTGCTCGGCATCGTTGAACGCCTTTTGCATCTTCTGCAGTTTATAGTCCTTGAAGCGGAAGAACGACGTTCTTGGCGTTTGGTTGTCCGTCTTCATCGGCTCTCCCCCTTCTTGGTCAGCTTGATGCGCGGGTCGCAAATCATCATGGCGATATCGCCCAGCAGCAGCCCGGAGATGCTGATGACCGAGTACAGCAGCACCATCGCCTGCACCATGGTATTATCTTGCCGCTGGATGGACTGTATCAGCAGCCCGCCCAGCCCCGGGATGGAAAAGAGCGACTCCACATACAGCGAGCCCGAGATGGTGAATAACACGGCCGTCGGCAAACTCTGCGCCATGGGGATAAAGGCGTTGCGCATCACATGCCGGAAGGCCACCTGGCTGGAGGTCATGCCCTTGGCGCGCGCCAGGCGGATATAGTCCATGTTCATCTGGTCCACCATGTAGCGGCGCATCCACATGGCATTGGAGGCGATGCCGCCCAGGGACAGGCACAGGATGGGCAATATGCGGCTGGCCGCGTTCATGGGGTCGTACAGCATCGGCAGTTTGAGCACCGAGGACAGGTACAGTTGAATGGCCAGATAATATACCGCAGCCGGCAGCGCATTGATGAGCAATATGTACAGGTTGCCCATCTTGTCGGCAAACTTGCCCTTGTAGCGCGCCATCAGCACGCCCATGCTCAGCCCGAACACCTGCTGGATGACCAGCGCGATGATGCCAAACTCAAACGACATCTTGGCCTTGGGCCAGATGAGCCGCACCACGGGCACATTTTTGCGGATGACGATGGACTTGCCCAGGTCGCCCTCCAGCAGCAGCTTGCGCCAGAAGTCAAACAGCTGCTTGTACCAGGGGTCAAGCAGGCCCAGGTCCTTGAGGATGACATTTTTGACCGTATCGCTCATCAAATCCGAGCGCCCCTCAAAGTAGCCATCCACCGGCAGCAGCCGCATAAGCAAAAATACGATGGAGAGCACCAGAAACATGGTGATTAACGCTCTGCCCAGCCGTCCCAATATATACCGTACCAACCGCTGTCACCTCACCATTTGATACCGGGCTGTCACGACGCGATGCACGCCCCGGCCGAAATCAATTGTTGTTATCGCACGGAGAGCCCTCGTGGAGAGGGCTCCCCGTGCGGTGGTTATGCGCGCCATATCAGGCGCATCAAATTACGTGGGATTAGTAGTCGATGTTGTTGGCTTCCGCGTAGGCGATGCGCTCGGCGCGCTCGGCCTCCCACTCGGCCAGCTTGGCAAAGTAGGTTTCGGTATCCATGGGCTTGTCATACACCCACTGATACTTGTAGCGGGCGTTGGATAGGCCAAAGGGCGCGTACTGGCTCTCAAAGGGGTTGAGGACGGAGGAGACATAGCCGGTGTCCTCCAGCAGGCCCAGCGGGATGATGAACGCGTTTTCCAGCAGCCAGGCCTCGGTGGCCGCGATGCCGGTGTAGCGCACGCTGGTGTTGATCTTTTCCTTGGTGGCTTCCTCGACCATGTCGGCGTAGATGAAATCCTTCCAGTAGGTCTCATCAAAGCCGCTGCGGCCCATGCGCCCGTCCGGGTCATCCTGGGTGGTTTCGGTCGCCATGCCGTCCGCACGCCAGATGTAGCTGTAAGCCTGACCCAGGTTGAAGGGGTCGGTGTAGGTCTCGGGGTCGGCGTAGTCCGGGCCCCACCAGCTCATCATGAAGGAGTAGTTGCCCGCGCGGCGGGTGGTGGACAGGAAGTTGGTGGACGGATAGCCTTCCAGCACGAAGTGGACGTAATCCTTGCCCAGCAGCTCTTCCAGTTGCTGGGAGACAACCACCGCCAGGCTGACCTGGGTGGTATCGGTCTGGTAGGGCATGTACGCCACGATGGGGAAGGTGACGCCCGCGGCGGTCAGCTCTTCCACAGCCTTGGCCTTGTACTCCAGGGCCTTTTCGGGCTGGAACTGCTCCTCCGAGCTGAAGGGCTGCAGCACATCGAAATCGGGGTAGTCCTTGCCATCGGCCGCGACGAAGTTGGGCGGGGTGATGGTGCGGATAATGTATTCCTCAGGCGTGTACTGGTTGTAGGTGCTGACGCCCTTGATGCGGTCCAGCCCGTAGTACAGCGACTTGCGGAAGTTGATGTTGTTGGCGGCCTTCAGCCACTGCTCCCGGTTGAGGGTGAAGCCGTCTACGGTCTTCTCCTCATAGGTGGGCATGAAGTTGAACAGATAGAAGTAGCTGTAGTTGCTGCCGGTGCCGGGGCGCGCGGGGCGAATCATCGTGGCGCGCTCAGCGTCGTTGAGCCAGCCGTCCACCTGGGCGGGCGGGATGCTGGCCGTGGTCACTTCGCCGCGCAGCAGGGCTTCCGCTTCCAGTACGGAGGCTTCCGCGTTGTAGCGCTCCTCGATGCGCTCCACGTGAATGTCCTCAATGTCCCAGTACAGCGGGTTGCGCTCGCTGATCATGTAGGAGTTGGGCTCCCACTGCGTGCACAGGAAGGCACCGCAGTAGAGGAACGTGGTGTTGTCGGTGCCAAAGGTCTCCCCCATGTCCGCCAGGTACTGGGCGTTGGTGGGGTAACCCCAGTTGTAAGTCAGACGGGAGAGGAAGTACGGGGAGGGCGCAAGCAGCGTGAACTGCAGCTCATAGGGGCTGACAGCCTTGATGCCCACAGTCTCCCAGTCGCCGTTGCGCTCGGTGGTTTCCATCGCCTTGTAATAGTCCTCAGCGCCTACGATGTCGAACAACAGGTCGGCGGTGCGGGCGGTGTTGGCGGGGTCCAGAATCCACTTGGCGCTGGTCACCCAGTCCTCTGCCACCACGTCGGCACCATACTCGCTGCCGTCGTTGTACTGCCACTTGACGCCTTCGCGGATTTTAAAGGTCCACGTCAGGCCGTCTTCAGACTGCGTCCAGCTCTCGGCCAGACAGGGCTGCACCATGCCGTAGTTGTCGTACTCAACCAGCGTGTCAATCCAGTTGGCCCAGTCGCCGGCGGCCGACGGATGCAGCGGGTTCCAGTCGGACATTTCACTGGAGTACATCAGCTTGACCACCTGCTGCGCCGCGGCTCCCTCCGGCGGGGCAACCTGCTCGCCAAACGCCGTCGCCATGGTAGCCAACATCATGATGGATAGAAACAGAGCCAGCATTCTCTTCATCAGTGTTCTCTCCTCCTCTATTCTTCAGCCGGTCAACCGCCGGCATGGGGTTCATGGCTGGATGCCCGAATGGGCATGAGTCTTTCACTTTTCATGTAAAGCGTCGGGCATCTTGGTTTTTCACCCGGGGGAACCTGCACCCCTCCGCGCGTGAGTACCAAAATAAGCGTAGAATGGAATTCGTATAAGGTTCGCCGCCGGCTGCCGATACGGCATTTGTCCGCTCACCGGGAATGCGCATATTATAGCGGCAGACCCCATGGGATGCAAGACAATACAATTTTCATGCAAAAACGGTATACCATTGGTGTGGATGCCCCCTCCGCCAGAGCGGAGGGGGCGGGGTTAGAAGGAGTGAAATGACTACTCGATATAGCAGTACTCGAAGTTGGGGTGGCCGATGTAGTTGCGGGTAAAGCCCTTCACCCGGCTGCTGACCAAGGCGGAGGATACATAGCTGTATACCGGCATCACAGGGCACTCTTCCGTGAGCAGCGCCTCGGCTTCCTCAAACAGCTTCTCGCGCTCCTCGCCGGTGACGCCCGAGCGGGCCTTCTTCATCATGTCGTTGTAGGCTTCGTTGTTCCAGCGCATCACATTCTCTTCCTTCTCGCTGGCGAAGTTGAACAGGATGCTGGAGGGATCCAGGTAGTCGCCGGTATAGCCCATGTAGGCCAGTTCAAACTCGCCCGTGTCGCGCTGGCCGGCGTCGGACCAGTAGACGCCGCTTTCAACGGTCACAATCTCGGTATCCACATTCAGGTTCTGCTTCCACATCTGGGCCATGGCCTGGGCCACCTTGACCAGCGTGGCGTCGGGTGTCTGCACCAGGCGGATGGCCGGGAAATCCTTGCCATCGGGATAGCCGGCATCGGCCAACAGCGCCTTGGCGGCCTCAATGTCCTCGCTGAAGGTATCCGGATGCACCTCGCGCCAGCCCTTGCTGGGGTCGGCGATGTCCGGGAAGGCGTGCGGGATGAAGCCGCGCAGCGCCGGCATATCGCTTTGCAAAATGGCGCTGATGAGCACCTCGCGGTTGATGGCCATGGTGAGCGCGCGGCGCACGCGGGCATCATCCACCGGCTTGTTGGCGGTGTTGAATTCATAGTAGCGGTAGCCGATGCGGTCGGAAATGACCAGGTTTTCGGTGTCGCGATACTTGGCTTCGGCATCCGCGTTGACCGAGGTGGCCACGTCAATTTCGCCGCCCTCAAAGGCCAGCAGCACGGTCTCCGACGCGCCGAGGAACACGTATTCCAGCGTGTCAATCTTGACTTCATCGGCGTTGTAGTAGTGGGGGTTCTTCACAAATACGTATTTCTCATCAGGCAGCATCTCGGTCACCATGAAGGGACCATTGCACACATAGCTTTCTACCTTGGTCTCCCACTCCTCGCCATACTCGTCAATGATGGCCTTCTTGACGGGCATGAACGCGGTGGAGGCCGTCATGGAGATGAAGTAGGGCGCGGGGGCCATCAGGGTGACCTCCAGCGTGCGGTCATCCAGGGCCTTGACGCCCACCTCGTCCGCGGTGGCGGTCTGGTCGACAAAGTGTTCGTACCCGTTTTTGATGACGCCGTACAAGGTGTACGCGGTCTCAGACGCTAACGCCGGATCCAGCACGCGCTTCCAGGAATACTCAAAGTCCTGCGCGGTCAGCGGGCTGCCGTCCGACCATTTGAGGCCTTCGCGGAGGGTAAAGACATACACCAGGCCATCTTCGGACACGGTGTGGCTTTCCGCCAGGGCATGCACCAGCGTGCCATCGGGCGCGAACTTGTACAGCCCCCGGAACAGGCTCTGCAGGGCGTAGGAGCCGCTGGCATAGTCATTCATGGTGGGATCCATGCTGTCCGGCTCGCCGCCCATCTGGAAAACAAGCTTATTCTCCTTCGCCTCGGCCAGGCTGGCGGACATCGGAAGTGCAACTGTCATCAGGGTCAATGCCAGAAACAGGGCAAGCAGTCTCTTCATGAGGGTTCCTCCGTTCCTATTCTTTTTTCACGCCGGGTCTCGCATGCATCATACAAAAGCACGGGGTGTCTGTCAACCGGAATGCAAGTTTCCCTTCGCCGGTTGCACATCGCCCACCCTTGCGCCCCTATTCCCAGTTATGGTATCTTGTCCATACATTGCCAAAGAAGGAGGACGCCGCGTTGCTGCGTTACATCGCCAAGAGGCTTCTTTCCGCCTTGATTACCATCGTGGTGCTGATTACAGTCACCTTCGCGCTGATGCGGGCCATCCCCGGCAGCCCCTTCATCAAGGGCGAGCAGCGCATGCCGCCTGAGGTGCTGCAGCGCATCGAGGAAAAATACGGCATGGACAAGCCGCTGTTCCAGCAATACCTCACGTACCTCAAGAACATCGCCCGGGGTGACTTCGGCATCTCCTTCAAGCGCTCGGACGTGGCCGTCAACGACATCATCGACCGGGGCTTCCCCATCTCGGCTCGGGTGGGCGGCGCGGCGGTTGTTGTATCGCTGCTGATTGGCCTGGGGCTGGGCATTGTATCCGCCGTGCGCAAAGGCGGCTTGCTCGACCGCGTGTCCATGGTGCTGGCCACGGTGGGCATCTCCATCCCCACCTTTGTGACGGCTGTTTTGCTTTTGTATCTGTTTGCCGGCGTGTGGAACATACTGCCCACCTACGGGCTGGCCACATGGCGGCACTATATTCTGCCGGTGGCCTGCCTGTCCTTAAGCCCGGTCGCCTACATCGCGCGCATGACCCGCTCGTCGATGCTGGAAGTGATGCAGCAGGACTACATCCGCACCGCCCGCGCCAAAGGTCTTCGCGAGGCGGTGGTCATCCTGCGCCATGGGCTGCGCAACGCCATATTGCCGGTGGTCACCTACCTGGGCACGCTGGTGGCGGCGCTGCTGACGGGCTCCTTTGTGGTGGAGCGCCTGTACGCCATCCCAGGCATCGGGCGCTATTTTGTGGATTCCATCGGCGCGCGCGACTACAACGTCATTCTGGGCCTGACGGTCTTTTTCGGCATCTTTGTGGTGCTGTGCAACATTTTGGTGGACATCCTGTATGTGCTGATTGATCCGCGCATCAAGATGACCGAATGAAAGGAGCAGAGCCTATGCAGGCACCACCCAACGCGGCGGCGTACGAGTTTATCCCGGAGGCGGAGCGCAAGGCGGCCGAGCAGTTATCCCGTCCCTCGCTCTCCTACTGGCAGGATGCCTGGCGGCGCCTCAAGCGCGACAGACTGGCCATGGTCGGGCTCACCTTTGTGGTGTTGATGGGGCTGCTGGCCATCTTTGGGCCCATGTTCTCGCCCTATGCCTACGATTATTCGGATTTCTCGGCCATCAGCCAGGGGCCAAGCGCCAAGCACTGGTTTGGCACCGACGCGCTGGGGCGCGACCTGTTTGTGCGCATCCTCTACGGCGCGCGCATCAGCCTGGCCATCGGCCTGGTATCCGCGCTGGTCAACATGATCATCGGCGTTATCTACGGCGGCACGGCGGGCTTTATCGGCGGCCGCACGGACAACATCATGATGCGCATCGTGGACATCCTCATCGCGCTGCCGTCGCTGCTGTATATCGTCATTCTGATGATGTTCATGGGCTCCAACATCCGCTCTATCCTCATCGCGCTGTGCATCTCCAGCTGGGTAGGCACGGCGCGCATCACGCGCTCACAGGTGGTATCGCTTAAGCAGCAGGAGTACGTGCTCAGCGCCCGCCTGGCCGGCGCCAGCAGTTGGGAGATATTGATTCGCCACCTGCTGCCCAACTCCATGGGCCCGGTGATTGTGTCGGTTACTTTCCTCATCCCCAGCGCCATCTTTTCGGAGGCCTTCCTCAGCTTCCTGGGCATCGGCATCCAAAAGCCCATGGCCAGCTGGGGGTCGCTGGCCAACGACGCCATTGAGACCCTGCGCTCGGCGCCCTATCAGATGTTCTTCCCCGTGGCCGCCATCAGCCTGACCATGTTCTCGCTGAACTTTATTGGCGACGGCCTGCGCGACGCGCTGGATCCGAGGTTGCGCAAATGAGTACGAATCGTCTGCTTGAAATTGAAAACCTGAACACCACCTTTCACATTCACGTGGGCCAGGTGCAGGCCGTGCGCGGCATCAGCCTGCATGTTGACCACGGCGAGGCGGTGGGCATCGTGGGCGAATCCGGCTCCGGCAAGAGCGTCAGCATGCTGTCGCTCATGCGCCTGCTGCCCGACTATGCGCACATCAGCGCTGACCGCATCTATTTTGAAGGGCAGGATTTGACCAACGCCTCGGTGGACCAGGTGCGCCGCCTGTCGGGCGACCGCATCGGCATGGTGTTTCAGGACCCCATGACCAGCCTCAACCCGTTGATGACCATCGGCCGTCAGATGCAGGAAACGCTGCGCGTGCACCGCAAGATGAGCAAGGCGGACGCCGCAGAACGCGTGCGCGAGCTGCTGCGCCTGGTGGATATCCCGGACCCGGACAGCCGCCAGAAGCAATATCCCCACGAACTGTCCGGCGGCATGCGCCAGCGGGTGATGATTGGCATGGCCATCGCCTCCAACCCCAGCCTGGTCATCGCGGACGAGCCCACCACGGCGCTGGACGTGACCATCCAGGCGCAGATTCTGGCCCTGCTCAAGGGTCTGATGGACAAAATCGGCACTTCTGTCATTTTGATTACACACGATTTGGGCGTCATCGCCGGCATGTGCAGCCGTGTGCTGGTCATGTACGGCGGCTGCATTGTGGAGGAGGGGCTGTCGCGCGAGATTTTCTACAACCCGCGCCATCCCTATACATGGGGGCTGCTGCGCTCCGTACCTCGCAAGGAGGGGGAGCACGCGCCGCTGATTCCCATCCACGGCACACCGCCCGACCTGATCAACCCGCCGCCGGGCTGCCCGTTTGAGCCGCGCTGCCCCCACGCCATGCGCATCTGCCGCACCGGCATGCCACGCATGACACAAGTCAGCGATACCCATCGCCTGCGCTGCTACCTGATGGACGAGGGCGCCCCCAAGGTGGCCTGGGAAGGAGGCCGCGCATGACCGCACAGCCGCTTATCCGTGCCGAGCGCGTATCCATGCAGTTTGTCATCGGCGCCTCCATCCTCAACGCCCGCAAGCGCGTGCTGACCGCTGTGGACCAGGTGAGCCTGGATATCCACCGCGGGGAGACCTTCGGCCTGGTGGGCGAATCCGGCTGCGGCAAAACCACGCTGGGGCGCCTGCTGCTGCGCCTGTACAAGCCCACCTCGGGCACCATCCACTACGATGGGCACGATATCACTACCCTCACCCCACAGCAGATGATGCCCTTCCGCCGCCGCATGCAGATGATATTCCAGGACCCCTACGCGTCGCTCGACCCGCGCATGACGGTAAGCACCATCATTGCCGAGCCCCTGCGCCGCACCGAGATGGACCGTGCACAGGTGGACGCACGCGTGCGCGAACTGCTCAGTTTGGTGGGCTTGGATGAAAACCACGCCCGCCGTTACCCGCACGAATTTTCGGGCGGTCAGCGCCAGCGCATCGGCATCGCCCGGGCGCTTGCCGCGGGGCCGGAGTTCATCGTGTGCGATGAGCCCATTTCCGCGCTGGATGTGTCCATCCAGGCACAGGTGGTCAACATGCTGGAGGAACTGCAGCAGCGCCTGGGGCTAACCTACCTGTTCGTCTCCCACGATTTGAGCATGGTGCGCCACATCTCCCACCGCGTGGGCGTGATGTACCTGGGGCACATGGTGGAAATGGCGCCGGTAAATGAATTGTTCACCAACATGGCCCACCCCTACACCCAGGCGCTGATGAGCGCCGTGCCCATCGCCGACCCGGATGCCTCCGCTGCCAGCCGCCGCATCATATTGGAGGGCGATGTGCCCAACCCCATGAACCCACCCAGCGGCTGCCCCTTCCGCACCCGATGCCCGGTGGTGATGCCGGTGTGCGCGGAAGTGAAGCCCGAGCTCAAGGACATCGGCGGCGGGCACTGGGTAGCGTGCCACCGGGTATAGAACAACAGATAAAAGAATGCCGGGGCGCCTTTTCTCAAGAAAAGGCGCCCCGGACCTCTATACAGGCTTTATTTATCTGCAAGCAACAAAGCCTGTTGTTCTTCTATGTTACTCCGCCCTGGCAAACTGGCTATTGTACAGCTCGGCGTACACGCCGCCCTTGGCCATCAGCTGGTCGTGGTTGCCCTGCTCCACGATGTCGCCCTGCTTCATCACCAAAATGAGGTCGGCCTGGCGGATTGTGCTCAGGCGATGGGCGATGACAAACGCGGTGCGCCCCTGCATCAGCTGGTGCATGGCCTGCTGGATGCGGTGCTCGGTCAGGGTGTCCACGTTGCTGGTGGCCTCGTCCAGAATCATGATGGGGTTGTCCGCCAGGAATGCGCGGGCGATGGTGAGCAGCTGGCGCTGGCCTTGGGAGATGTTGTCCGCCGCCTCGTTGAGCTCCATCTGGTAGCCGCCGGGCAGCGTGCGGATGAAGTGGTCGGCGTGGGCCGCCTTGGCCGCGGCGATGACCTCCTCATCGGTGGCCTCCAGCCGGCCGTAGCGGATATTCTCCATGATGGTGCCGGAAAAGAGCCACGCGTCCTGCAGCACCATGCCAAAGGCGTGGCGCAGCTCGGCGCGCTCAATGTTGCGCAGGTCCACCCCATCCATGCGGATGCTGCCCTTGTCCACATCATAGAAGCGCAGCAGCAACTTGACCACGGTGGTCTTGCCGGCGCCCGTCTCGCCCACCAGGGCCACGGTCTGGCCGGGGTCCACATGGCAGGTGAAGTCGCGGATAACGGGCTTGTCGCTGTCGTAGCCGAAGGTGACGTGGTCAAAATCCACCTCGCCATGCACATCCGTCAGGCAGACCAGCTGCTCCCACTCCTGCTCCTCCCCTTCATCCAGGAAGGTAAACACGCGCTCGCTGGCCGCGGCCACCGATTGCAGCTGCCCGGTGAGCTGGGCAAACTGGGTGATGGGCTGGCTGAAGTTGCGCACATAGGCGATAAAGGCCTGAATGTCGCCCACGCTGATGCGCCCCATGGACGCCTGGATGGCGCCCACGATGGCCACCGCCACGTAGCCCAGATTGCCCACAAAGTTCATGATGGGCATCATCAGCCCGCTGAGGAACTGGCCCTTCCACGCGCTGTTGAATTGCTTGTGGTTGATTTCGGCGAAATCCCGCTCGGCCTCCTCCTCGTGGCGGAAGGCCTTGATGACCATCTGGCCCGAGTAACTCTCCTCCACCAGGCCGTTGAGCTCGCCCATGGCCTCCTGCTGGCTCTTGAAGTATTTGCGTCCCCTGGTCATCACAAAGGCCATGATGATGCCGCTGAGGGGCACGATGCCCAGCACCAGCAACGCCATCAAGGGGCTGATGGACAGCATCATGGCCAGCACACCCAGCAGAGTAGCCAGGCCGGAGATGGCCTGCGTCACGGTCTCCGCCAGGTTTTGCCCAATGGTATCCACATCGTTGGACACCAGGCTGATGATATCGCCCACCTGGCGGGATTCGAAGTATTTGAGCGGCATGCGGTGTATCTTGTGCGAGATGGCGTTGGCCGCGCGGTAGTTGAAATCCATCGCCACGTCCACCATCATGCGGCGCTGCACCCACTGGAACAGCGAGCTGAATACATAGATGCCCAGCACGCCCAGCAATATCTGGCCCACCCGGCCAAAGTCGATGCCGCCCTGGCCTTGCACCTTGCGCATCAGGCCCTGGAAGATTTCCGTCGTGGCCTGGCCCAATACCTTGGGGCCGATGATGCCGCTGGCGGAGGACAATATGGCCAGCCCCGCGGCCAGCAGCAGCTTGGTGCGGTAGGGCTTCAGCCAGGGCAGCAGACGCTTGAAGGCGGCCTTGAGGCTGCGCTTTTTGCCGTCGGTCGGTGTCATGCCGTGCATCAGGCCACACCCCCATTCAGTTCCTCGGCGCTCAGTTGGCTTTGCGCGATTTCGCGGTAGCTGTCGCAGGTGCGCAGCAGTTCCTCATGCCGTCCCTCACCCACGATGCGGCCCTGTTCCAGCACGATGATCTTGTCGGCCTTCATCACGGTGGCGATGCGCTGGGCCACGATGAGCACGGTGGTGTCCCCCATCTCGCGGCGCAAGGCCTGGCGCAGCATCAGGTCGGTGCGGTAATCCAGCGCCGAGAAGCTGTCGTCAAACAGCAGCACCTTGGGCTTGCCGGCGATGGCGCGGGCGATGGACAGGCGCTGCCGCTGGCCGCCGGATACATTGCTGCCGCCGCGCGATACCTCGCTGAGGTAGCCGCCTTCCTTCTCCCCGATAAAGCCCTGCGCCTGGGCGATGGCCGCGGCGCGCTCCATGTCGGCGTCGCTCATGGTTTCGTCGCCGTACTTGATGTTGCTGGCGATGCTGCCGCTGAACAGCACGCCCTGCTGGGGCACGTAGCCAATCAGGGCGCGCAGCCGGTGCAGGTTCATCTGGCGGATGTCCACGCCGTCTATCAGCACGCGGCCGCCAGTCACATCGTACATGCGGGGGATGAGGTTGAGCAGCGTGCTCTTGCCCGAGCCCGTGCCGCCGATGATGGCGGTCATCTGTCCGGGTCTGGCGGTGAAGTTGATGTCCTGCAGCACATCATCCTCAGCGCCCGGATAGCGGAAGCTGACGTCATCAAACACCACCTCGCCGCGCCAGGCATCCGGCAGCGCGGCCTCCTGCGCCGGGTCCTCAATGTCGGTACGGGTATGCAATACCTCCAGGATGCGCTCGGCCGAGGCATTGGCCCGGGGGATCATGATGGAGCCCATGGACAGCATCATGAACGCCATGATGATGTACATGGTGTAGCTGATCATGGCCATCATGCTGCCCACCTGCAGGCGGCCCAGGTCAATGCTCCTGGCGCCGAACCACACAATCATCAGCATGGTGATGTTCATCACCAGAAACAGCGAGGGCATCAGCGTCATGAACATGCGGCTGATGTAGCGCGACACGTCAATCACGTCGCGGTTTGCCTTTTCAAAGCGCGCCTCCTCGTGCCGCTCGCGGGTAAAGGCGCGGATAACAGGCAGGCCGGTCAGCACCTCGCGGGTAACCAGGTTTTGCCGGTCCACCAACTGCTGCACAATCTTGAACTTGGGCACCGCGCGCCCGGCCAGAATGCCCACCAAAGCGGAGGCTGCGACCACCGCCACCACCACAATCCAGCTGAGGCCGCTGTTGAGCCCGGCCACCCGCACGATGCCAATCACGCCCATGATGGGCGCGTACAAAAACATGCGCAGCGTCATGGTGCTGGTCTGCTCGATCTGGCGGATGTCGTTGCTGCTGCGGGTGATGAGGCTGGCGGTGGAAAAGCGGTCAATCTCCGCCTTGGAAAAGCCAATCACCTTGTGGAACACGCGGCCACGCAGGTCGCGCCCGATGCGGGCGGCGGCGCGGCTGCCGATGTAGCTGCCCATCACGGCGGACAAGCCCATCAACAGCGTGATGCCCAGCATGATCAGCCCATTGCGCCAAAGGTAGATTTGCTGCGTGTTGTAGGCGTCCATGCCCACGCGCTCATACTCCTGGCGCACATACTGGGCGGCCGCCTGCCGCAGCAGGCTGTCGGTCTGAGCGCCCTGTTTTTCAATCTCGGCCTGAGCGGCGTTCATGGCGGTCTGCGCGGGTACCAGCCCGCTGCGCAGCGCCGTCAGCGCAGCTTCGCCGCCCTGCTGCTCCATCATGAACAGCACGGCCATGGGCAGCCGCAGGGTTTCGTCCAACCGCTTCAGGTCGTCCCGGCTGGTCAGCTTCAACTGCCAGGCGCCGTCCGCCTGTTCATAGGCACTTTCAAACAGCGCTTTGTCCTCATCGCTGAGCAGGCGCAGAAGATCCGCGTGGCCGGCCTCACTCAGCCGCTGGGCCGCCGCGCTGTCCACGCCTCCCTGCTGGATGCCCACATCCACCATGCGCGACATATAGCCGGGCAGCGCCAGTTCGCACGCCGCCTGCGCGATTAAAAACAGCATAATCAGCAGGGCGCTTTTCCACTCCCTGGCTACAAAACGAAATACCTTCAAATGATGTCCTCCCGTGCGGCACAGGGCCACTGGCCGCATTATACGTTGAGCATCAGGGCAAGTCAACGAGCGCATTGTGCCGTTTGGCGTTGCTATGGTACACTTTGGGCAGAAAACCGACCGTCAAAGGAGGCCAACATGAACAAGCGCATCTCGTTTCTGCTTCTGCTGTGCCTGCTGACCGCCAGCCTGACCCCGGCCCTGGCCACCAGCGCCGTGCTCAACCAGCGCATGGCCACCCGCTCGGGCCCCGGCACCCAGTACACCGAGGAGCTGGGCACGCTGCCCCAGGATACCCCCATCCGGCTGATTGAGTACGT
>ENA-UOOM01000985-UOOM01000985.1-fermentation-metagenome-genome-assembly--contig:-NODE-985-length-29444-cov-13.439450_pt1 | contig 29444 bp, 19 predicted proteins | sample MGYA00245781_ERZ724031 | MGnify/ENA primary metagenome ERZ724031 (study PRJEB28704, sample SAMN03018317) | fermentation metagenome | biome: anthropogenic terrestrial biome; feature: soil; material... | reverse complement strand
AGCTTTTATTTTTTTATTAGTCATATAAATATATTAGCTCCACTTAATATATTAACTTTACTATTTCTAAATCATTATTAAAGCCATAAGAAAGCTTAAAAAAATTATGAGTCAAAATTTTTCAAAAAATAAAATCAACTAAGTTTTTGACAGAACCAAGTTTGATTAATTATACATTAATTCAGATTAAATATAATTATATTGAAGATTTATTATAAAAAAATGGGGAATTAAGAAATTCAATACTTACCTTTTATAATTTCTTTTTTTTAATCAGTAAAGTTTATCTCATAAGCAGTACCTGGTAGAGGTAGTAGTTCTATAGATCCTTCAATTTGTTCAGTTAAACTTTTTATTAATATTATACCAACATCTTTTGGGTTTTCTATATTAACATTTGAAGGTAAACCAATTCCATTATCTGCTATTAATAATTTTATTAATCCTTTAGAATTCTTTTCTAAGCTGATTTTAATATTGCCTTTTTCATTACTTGGGAATGCATATGCAAAACTATTATTAATTATACCGGAAATGATTAAACTTAAAGGAATAGCTTTATCTATTCCTACTTTTACATCATCTAAATTAAAATCTAAATTTATATTTGGTTTTTTATTTCTTTTTGAAATGTTTTGCACTTCTTCTTCAATATATTCTTTTAAATTTATATGAACGTTATCATTTGATTGATAAATTTTTTTATGAACTGTTGCCATACTATTTATACGATTTTTTGTAGATTCTAAAATTTCTTTTGGTTTATTGGGTTTATAATGCATATTAAGGTTTAATAAACTGGATATTATTTGTAAATTGTTTTTAACTCTGTGATGTACTTCTTTTAAGAGGATTTCTTTTTCATTATTTAAATTTCTAAGTTCTTTTTGCTCCCAAACTTTCTCACTAATATCTTGGAGGTATCCTACACCTTGAACTAATTTACCATCTTTATCAGTTTTACAATCAACATATAATTCAATGTCCTTTATTCCTTTTTGTGTTTCTATTTTTGTTCGAATTAATGCTGTTTGAGTTTTTTTAAGTTCATCAAATAATAGAGAATTAACTCTCTCAAATTCTTCTTTTACAATGTAATGTTGGATTATGTCATCATTTAAATCAATGTCTTCTTTTTTTTCTTCAATTATATTATAGAATTCATCACTCCATTCAAAACCGTTATGGCAATCCCAGTAAATATATGCTATTTTGCTTACGTCTGAAACCATATTAAGTGCATTATCTAATTTTTCTGCCCGTATTTGATGATTCACTCCTTCTGTTATGTCAAAAGCATAGAATAGTGCTGCTGGTTTTCCATTAAAACGGGAGGGTTGCATTGTAGATTTAACATAAACAGTTTGCCCATTTTTATGTTTTAGGGTTAAAATATCAGTATAATTAAACATTTCTTTTTTAATTATTTTTGTATAAATTTCATGGATTTTAGAAGGTGTGGGGTTTCTTTTAAATTGGGGATTATTAAAGTAAAAATTTTTACCTATAATTTCACTTGGAGTATAACCTGTAATTTTTTCAATTGCACTATTTGCTTCTACAATTTTTTGGTCTTGAATAATCATTAAAGGATCAGGTGCATTATATAATAATTCAATTTCATTTTCATCAATTAATTTAAACTTAGATTCCACATAAAAAATAATAACAATGTTATTCTTATGTTTAAAAATTTTTTGATTAGATTCATATAATAATGAATTATCTCCATAGTATAAGAGTTTAATATTTCGTGAATTTCCTGTTTTATAAACTTCATCAAAGATTTCCTTAAAACCTAAATCCATCATTAAAGGACATAATTTAAAAAAAGATTTATTAAATAAAATATAATCACTAATATCTGGGTTAAACGGGGATTTACTAAAGTTAGAATATTGTATAACATAATCCTTACAATTATTATAAGGTATAAGTACATTAACTATTTCATTAAACTTATCTAAAAAATCTTTATCATTATAAGGTTTCAAATCACTTATAACATTAGTGGTTTCTTTTAGTAAACTAGTTTTATTAATGTTCTTATTAAGTATTATATTATTATTTTCATCTAATAATTGACATTTTACTTTCATATTAGGGACATCTCGTTTATAACTTATTTAATCATATTTTTAAAATTAAGAAGCGAATCAAGAGAAAATTTTTTAATTTTTAAAGTTTTTTTCATAAATTAAGATTTTTATTATTCAATTAAATAATTATATATCCAAGATATAAACATTTTTCTATAATTACTTTTAGTTTATTAAAACAAAAAAAATATAAATTTTCATTTTTTAAATTTAAATTAAATTTCTATTTTATTTAAGAATTCATAATATTTTTTTTTTAAGTATAAATGCTTAAAATCATATAAAATATATTAAAGAATTAATTTTTTTTAGGGAGGAATATTATATTTTTATGATTAATGAAGATTTACCAATTAAAAAGAAATACTATAAAACTTGTGAAAGTTTACAAAATTATGTTGAAAATTATGCTAAATATACTAATGAGTTAACAAATGCTATTAACTTATCAAATAAAGTTAGAATTAAAAGTATTAATCATTTGAAGGATTCACCATCACCAAATGAAATAGAATTAATATGTAATGATATTGCTCAAGTAAATATGAATGAATATAGCGTAATTAAAGAGAATTCAGATTTAATATTTGAAAACTTAACAAAAATAATAAATATTGGATTTTATTTCACAAAACTTTACAATGAACCAATTTTAAAAGAAGAAAAAGAAGATATTTATAATTCCATAAATGCATTAATAGGGTTCAAAAAATCCATTATACAAAACCAAGAAAATTTAAATAATAATATAAAAGTCATGACTAATTTAAAAGTGCCTAATGATTTTGTAACAAATTCATTCAATGATTTAATCGAAATTAATAAAAAAAGAAATAAGAAATATAGTGAAATATTAGATTCATTAAATAAATTAGAAATTGAATTTAAGAAAATATAAAAAGTTTTTTCTAATTTAAAAAATAGTTAAAAAATGTGTTATGGTTTTTAGATTTTAAATTTTAATTCTAAACCAAAACCTTTAACATTACTTAATTGTGTTAAATTTGCATCTAATTGTTGTGTGAAGTTTCGAATAATAATAAAACCTAAACTTTCAGCAGTGAACAAATCAACACCATTTGCTAACCCTACACCATCATCCCAAATCTTTAAATCTAATATTCCATCAATGTTTTTAATGGTAATATAATAATTTCCTTCAACTTCATTAGGGAATGCATATTTTATAGTGTTTAATGAAACTTCATTAACAAGTAAACCAAGAGGAATGCTACGATCCATATCTATTTCAATAGGTTCAATATCTAAATGTAATTTAATATTACCCTTAGAGTAAAGGTTAAATAAATTATTAATTGCATCTTCAAGGAATGTTTTTAAATTAACATTAGATAAACTATCACTATTATAAACCTCCTCGTGTGTTAAAGCCATAGTATGAATACGATTATATGCTTGATTTAAAACATATTCTGGATTATTTTTATTAAATCTTGATTCAAGATTTAAAAAGCTTAAAATAAGTTGTAGATTATTCTTAACACGATGATGAACTTCTTGTAAAAGCACTTTTCGATCTTCTGATAATTGTTTTAATGTTTCTTCATATTCCACGGTTTCTGTAACGTCTTGAATAAATCCAACAATTTTAATTAATTCATGTTTATCATCAAATTTACCAGTAGCTTTGCATGAAAAAATACGATTATTACCTTTAGCTGTGAGAATACGATATTTAATTTGGAAATTTGGATTTTCATAAGAAACACTATTTACTAATTTAAATATTTTCTTTAAATCTTCAGGTACAACAACATTTATTAAATCATTAGAAGCTGTTTCTTCTTTTGTTGTTTCACAAAGATTGTACGCTTCATCTGTATATGTAAAATTTCCATCTTTATAAGTGGTTATGAATATTTTACTTAAACTTTGTATTTGATTAATATTATCTTGTAATTCAAAAGCTTCATTTTTAGCTAATGTTTCTTCAGTAACATCCATTATAAAACCAATCTTTCTAATAACCTGCCCATATTTATTAAATATTGCCTTATTTTGACTGTAAATATATTTTAAAGTATTGTCTTGACTAATTATACGGTAGGTTACTTCACTTGTTGGTTTACTTGTACTTAAATCAAATACCTCTACTAATTTATTTTTATCTTCTGGGACTAAAAATTCATGCATTAAAGAGACAGTATCAGGATATTCATTAGGAGTTATTCCAAAGATTTTATAAATTTCTGGGGTGTAGGAATATTTTCCCTTCTCATAAGTTGTAAGTCCAATTTTACTTGTATCTTGGATTAATTCAAAGTTTTCCTGTAATTTTAAAGCATTTTGTTCTGATTTAACTTCGTCTGTAATATCTTGTGTGAATGTGTAAATATTACGCTTATTGTTAATATATTGAACACTAAATAATGATTTTAAATATTTAATATTCCCTTTTGCGGTTTTAATTCCATAAATACATTTCTCTATCTGATTATCACTTAAATTATCAATGATTGTTTGAATTTTTTCATCTTCACCTGGAAGTGTGTAATAGTAAATGAAATTATCATTAGAGTTTAAATCCACATTATTCTGATTGATTTCAAGGATTTCATAAATTTCAGGTGTCCATTTAACAGTATTTCCTTCACGGATACTAATAGCAGTCTTATAACCTTTTTGTTTATTCATAAAGTTATCAAGAAAACTTAAATCAGTATCACCTGTTTCTTTAATTTTTTTAATATAATGAAAACCAATTTGTATCAAATTATCATCAATTTGGCGAATATAAGTATTAAACCATAAATTATCTCCATCTTTGGTTAATATTTCACATTCTAAATTAGAGTTCTCAATTTCACTTTTAAAAATAGCACTGAAATTATCAATAAAACTTGTTAATCCTTTAGGATTATTATGGATTGTTTTAACAATATTATCAATTCCTTTTTTATTTAATTCAGTTATACTATAACCAATTTTTTCTTTAAATGCTTGGTTTGATTTAATAATTTGATAATCATTGTTGATTTGCAATCTTGGAATGTATGCTTCTTCAAAAACACGATTGCTACGTTTTTTTTCTTGATAAATTTTAGTTTTATCTCTAAAAATTAAGTAGTAATACTCGTTTTGTTTAAAAAAGGATACTTTATAAAATTTTAATAGTTTTTCATTAATTAATAATTGTAAATCAAATTCTATATCTAATTTTATTGTTGTTTGATTATCATTTAATTTTTCATATAATGGGTTAAATCTAAAAACTTCACTTAAAAGTCTTCCTTTTAAATAATCCCCAAGATTAGGTATATACTCATTAAAGAAAGTATTACTTGAATAAAGGAATAAGAAATCATTATTCTTTAAGGGTTTTAATATACAAATATTATCATCTAATTTATCAAATACTGGAGCTAAACTGAAAGATTCAATATTTTCGTATCTGGGACATTCACAGATTAATTCATTTAAATCTTTAAATCTATATGAATAATTTTTTTTCTGTTTTTTAAATTCAAGTGTTAAAGTATACATTACCTTACCTTACCTTCTATGAATAATTTATAATTATTTTATTTTATCATGCTTTTATTATTTATCTTTTTTTAAATTATTTATTTTATTAAATAAAAAAATGTTGTAAGGTTTGATTTTATTTAATTTTTCTCCAAAAATAAGATAGTTTTTATACTATAAAACTAATATCTTTATTTAATATAAAAATTTAAAATATAATATCTAAAAAAATACTTACCAAATGCTATGCTAAAACAAGTATTAAATAAAAAACAAAAAAAATAATCAAACCAAAAAAATAAATTAAGGTGGGAAAACACTAAAATGACTAATAATACAAGTAAAAAACAAATCATACTCAAGGGAGCAAGAGAACACAACTTACAAAACATTAACTTATCTCTCCCTAGGGAAGACTTCATAGTAATAACTGGACTAAGTGGATCAGGAAAAACAACCCTTGCATTTGACACAATATATGCAGAAGGACAAAGAAGATATGTAGAATCCCTATCAGCTTATGCAAGACAATTTCTGGGACAAATGAAAAAACCTGAAGTAGATTACATAGAAGGATTAAGTCCAGCAATAAGTATAGATCAAAAAACTACTCGTGAAAACCCAAGATCAACAGTTGGAACAATAACAGAAATCTATGATTACCTTAGATTATTATATGCAAGAATAGGAATACCACACTGTCCAGAATGTGGAAAAGAAATCAGTCAACAAACAATAGGTCAAATAGCACAAAACATCATAAGTGAAGGAGAAGGATTAAAAGTACAAATCCTCGCACCAATTATCAAAGACAGAAAAGGACAACATAAAAATGTCTTCGAAGATTTAAGAGAAAAAGGATTTGTAAGAGTACGAGTTGATGGTGAAATTCATGAACTAGAAGAAACATTTAACCTTAAAAAAACATTCAAACATACTATAGAAGTAATTGTTGATAGATTAATAATCAGAAAAGATTTAGACTTCAACAGAAGACTATCTGACTCATTAGAAACAGCTAGTCAATTTGGGGAAGGAGTAATAAATGTCCTATATGAAAACAAACAAGGGGATAAATATGAGAAAATGTACTCTGAAGACTTTGCTTGTCCAGACTGTGGAATAAGCTTTGATGAATTATCTCCAAGAATGTTCAGTTTTAACAGTCCACATGGAGCATGTCCAGAATGTAATGGGATAGGTTCTAAATTAGAAATCAACCCGGACTTGGTAGTACCTAATCCTGATTTAAGCTTAAATGAAGGAGCAATAATACCATGGAGTAAAAATAATAAAAAAGAAGGATACTACAGTCAAATGTTACAAGCATTATCCAATCATTACAATTTCAGTATGGATGTACCATTCAAGGACTTACCAAAAGAAGTACAAGACATAATATTATTCGGAACAGATGAGAGAATAGCCTTTGCATTTCAAAGAAGAAACAAATCATATCATGTAAACCGTAAATATGAAGGAGTTGTAGTAAGGTTACAAAGATTATACTTTGAAACCAAATCTAATGGGAACCGTAAATATATTAAAAAATTTATGAGTGACAGGGAATGTTATGTTTGTCATGGGAGAAGATTAAAACCAGAAGCACTAGCAGTAACAGTAGGGGAATTAAACATTGCAGAAATATGTGAATTAGCAATAAAAGACTCTTACCAATTTTTCCAAGACTTACAACTAAGTGATAGGGACCAATTCATAGCAAAAGAAATCCTAAAAGAAATAAATCAAAGACTCAAATTCTTAATTGATGTAGGTTTAGATTACATAAGCTTATCAAGAAGTAGTGGGACCTTATCTGGAGGAGAAGCACAAAGAATAAGATTAGCTACACAGATAGGTTCAGGATTAGTGGGGGTATGTTATATTTTAGATGAACCAAGTATAGGATTGCATCAAAGAGATAATCTAAAATTAATAGATGCTCTTAAACATTTAAGAGACATAGGAAATACCTTAATTATTGTAGAACACGATGAAGAAACAATATTATCAGCAGATTATGTAGTGGATATAGGTCCTGGAGCAGGTGAACATGGAGGAAACATTGTAGCCGCAGGTACACCATTAGAAATAATGGAATCTCCAGATTCAATAACAGGTAAATACTTATCCCGAAAAGAAACAATACTCATACCTAAAAAACGCAGAGAAGGAAATGGTAAAAACATAATAATACATGGAGCACGTCAAAATAATTTAAAAAATATAGATGTAACCATACCATTAGGATTATTTACTTGTATAACTGGAGTAAGTGGGTCTGGTAAAAGTAGTTTAATAAATCAAATCCTCTATAAAGGACTTGCAACTATAATTAATCGTAAATACATGTATGCAGGTGAACATGATAGTATTGAAGGTGCGAGAAATATTGATAAAATCATTATAATAGATCAAAAACCAATAGGGCGAACACCAAGAAGTAATCCAGCAACATATATTGGATTATTCACCCCTATCCGTGAATTATTTGCTAAAACACCTTTAGCTAAAGCAAGAGGATATAAACCTGGTCGATTTAGTTTTAATGTTAAAGGAGGGAGATGTGAAGCTTGTCATGGTGATGGAATTGTTCAAATAGAAATGCACTTCTTAGCAGATGTATTTGTTCCATGTGATGTTTGTAAAGGTAAAAGATATAATGAAGAAACTTTAGATGTGCGTTATAAAGGGAAAAACATTTATGAAGTACTGGAGATGACAGTTGAAGAAGCATTAGAATTCTTTGAAAATGTGCCAAATATTTATAAAAAATTAAAAACCTTAAATGATGTGGGATTAGGATACATGAAACTAGGTCAACCAGCAACAACTCTTTCAGGTGGAGAAGCACAACGTGTGAAACTAGCTAAAGAATTATCCCGGGCAAGTACAGGTAAAACATTATACATCCTTGATGAACCAACTACAGGATTACACTTTGCAGATATAAAAAGATTACTTAGTGTATTAGACCGTTTAACTGATGCAGGAAACAGTGTAGTGGTGATAGAACATAATTTAGATGTTATAAAAACTGCCGATCATATAATAGATTTAGGACCTGAAGGAGGAGATGGTGGTGGAAGAGTAATTGCAACAGGAACACCAGAAGAAGTAGCAGAAAGTGGAACATACACTGGAAATTACTTAAAAGAAATATTAAATGAAAATATTACACCATTAGCTAAAAAATTAATTGAAGAACATAATACAAAAATAGAAAGTAAATAAAAAAAATATTTAGATGATTGTAAAAAAAAGTAGTATGAAATTTTTAATGATATTATTTCTTACCAGTTATCCTAGAAATTTTATCATTAATATATCTTAAAACATACTCATTACTTTCTTTATTAATTAATTTTTTTAATTCAGGAACACTATTAATTTTTTTAACAGCAGCATATCGTACTTCCCAATCATTATCAGAGACAGCAATTTTTTTAATAATTGAATCCTTTTTAAGTTTATTAGTAGCTTCTACACGTGTATCTTTATAATGGGAATTCAAGGCTAATTTTTCTAAAGTATCCATATTTCTTATTTTTTGAGTTGCATGTATACGTATTTCATTATATCCAGGGTTTTCACTTAATTCAATAAATGATTTCTCTTTTTTAAGTTTATTAAAAGATTCATGTCTAGTATCTTCAAAACTACTATTAACACTTATTTCTTTTAAAACATTCTCAGATTTTATTTTATTTAATGCAACTTTTCTAATCTTACTGTTCTGATTATTTTCTGCAATTTCTTCTAAATATTTCTCATCAGTAAACTTAGGATTTTCTATAGCAATTTTACAAGTATATTCATCATCTTCCTTATCAATGATGTCTTTTAAAAGTTTTTGATTACCTATTTTTTTTATTGCATCAATTCTAACAAATTTATCCTTATTATTTTTAGCTAAATCTTCTAAAATTTCTGGCTTTGTAATCTTTTTCATTGCTTCAATTAGTATGGAATGATCTTTACTTTCATTTAAAATTTTACGTAATGTTTCTTCATCATTTAATTTCTCTATAGCTACTAATTGGACTTCCTTATTTTCAGTGTTTAATGCTATTTCTTTTATTAATTCTTGATTTTCTTTAGGAATTTTGTTCATTGCATAAGCTCTTACTTTTTCATTTTTCTCATTTTTCGCAATACCTCTTAAAAGATCAACATCAGTAATATGGTTAATTACTTCCATTTTAACATCTTTATCTGGATTGTTTTTAATGATTTCTTCAAATAAGTCTTTATCATTTTTTTCCATTTTTTGTAAGGCTTTAACTACAATGTTTTTATTGCTTGAATTTAGTGCTATTTTTTTATAATTTTTTTCCTTTTTAATCTTGTTTAAAGCTTCTGTTTGGATTTTTTTATCTTTAGCATTAATTGCAATATCTGTTAAAATTTCTTCATCATCAATTTCTTCTAATGATTTTTGTCTTGCTTGTTTATTTTTGTCATTTTTTGCAACTTCAGCAAAAGCTCTTTTTTCATCACCTAATAGTTTCCAAGCAACCATTCTTGAATCAGTGTATTCAGCATTTTCTGCTACATCATGGATAATTGAAGGTTTTTCTATACGATTAATTGCGAATAATCGCACATATTTATCTTTAAAGTGTTTACCTACTTCAGCTAAATCTTTTTGGTCTCTAATTTGACTTACTGCGGCTAATCGTACATGTCTATTATTACTTGTTTTTGCAAGGTCTTTTAGGATATTATTCCCTCTTTTTTCATGTTCTTGTTGTGTTAAATCTTCTTGAGCCTGTTGTTGGTTTTCCTCTTCTACTATATTTTGGTTTTCTTTGTCTTGGTCTTCTTTTTTATCTTTTTTTAAGAAATTGAATAATCCCATATTACTTTTCACCTCACATTTTTTAAGTTAATTATATATTTCTTATTTATATTATAAGTTTCTATAATTCCTTTAGTTTAGTTAATATTTCTATTTTTGTTTTATTTTTGAATAAAAAAATATATTAAAGTTTAATTTTTTTTAATTTATTTCTAAAAAATTAAATATTATTAATTAATAAAATAATCTTATATAATATATGTGAGGTGAAAAATTCATGGAAATAACTGATAATTTGAAAGAATCATTAAACTTTCCTATTCAAAATTATGAAAAATGGCTAATTGTTGGTGTATTATTCTTAATTATTGGAATATTTAGTTTTTTAAATACTAGTTATCCTAGTAGTGTAATGTCTACTATTAATACTATAGTTGATATTGTTCTTGGTTTAATCCTTTTTGGATATTCTATTAGTATTATTAAAGCTACTATTAATGGTGAAGATCTTCCACAATTTGATATTGTTAAGAATATTGTAGATGGAGTTAAAGTTGCAGTTTTAGATTTTGTATATTTAATTATACCAACTATAATTACTATTCTTGTTGCTTGGGGTACTGGTGTTTTCTCAAATTTCATTAAAGTAGTTAATATTTTTGCTAATAATGCTACAGCTTCAAGTGCTTCTATACCAGCAAGTTTATCTACAAGTTTAACTTATGGGGTTATAATTACTGTTATAATTGCAGTTATCTTATATCTTATATTTATATTATTAGCTTATATTGGTATGGCTCGTATGGCTGAATTTGATAGTTTAAAAGAAGGATTATCCTTTGTTGAAGTATTCCATAAAATAAGTTCTATTGGCTGGATGAAATATGTAGGATGGTTCATACTTTTTGTTATAATTTTAATGGTTTTAAGTTTAATTAGTGGTTTAATAGATATGATTCCTTATGTCGGTACATTTATAAATGCATTAATTGTAAGTTCATTTATAATGTTATTTACTTATCGTTCATTAGGGAATATTTATAATGAATAATAAATATTTTTAAATCCAAACCATTATTTTTATTTTTTTCTTTTAAAACTTTTAATTATTTTTTTAATAATTCTACTTTTTCTGAACAAAATTTTATAATAGTTTAAATAATAATTTTATGTTCAATTTTTAACTAGAAAATTCAATGACACTCTCTATTTTTATGAAAAAAATTTAAATACTTTAAACAAGAAAAATTTAATTATAATTATTATTTTATAATAATTAATTAATTTTTTTTATAAAAATGTATTAAATAAAAAACTTAAAAAATTAAGGAAGTGTTTTCGAGTTGAATTTAACTCAAATGGTTAAAATATCCTTAAAATATCCTTTTGAAAATAAAAAAAGAATGGTTGTTACTTGGAATTATATTTTGTATTATAGAATTATTCAATGCTATTGCAGAAACTTTAGTAAGTCCAGAAGTTGCAGGGATTATAAAATTTATTTCATTAATAATAGCAGTTTTTGTAGCTGGTTATGAAGTAAATGTAATTCACCATGCAATTCACGAATTAGAAGGGCTCCTGATTTTAATTGGAAGAAAAGTCTAGTTGAAGGTTTAAGATCTAAAGTATTCTATATTTTATACTTATTAATCCCAGTAGTAATTATCTATTTTGTAGCCTTTTTAACAAATCTCGGTAAAAATATTGGAATTGTAACTACAGCATTAAAAACTCATAAATATTTAAGTACAGTAATTGCTAATCAAGGTTTAAGTGATGCTTTTAAAATTAGTCAATTATCTACAGTAGTACCAGTGGATGTTATTAATAGCCTTATATTTGGTTTAATAGTAACATCAATAGTTGCAATAGTTGTAATTTTCTTATTTGTAATGTTTTCTGTTATAGGTCATATTATAAGTGATACTCATGGATTTAAACATGGTTTTAATCATAAATTAATATTTGAAAAAATTGGTAAAATTGGTTGGGGTAAAATGTTAGCATGGTATATAAGTTTAATTATTATAGCATTTGCATTACTCATTTTAGCCACTATTATAGCAGAAATTTTACCATTTGAAATCGGCGTATACTTTGATATGTTATTCATAATATCTTACATATTTATGGCTGGTTTCCATTATGTTGGAATGATTTATACAGAAACAGAATCAAATTAAAATATAATTTTTTTTTGAGTATTAGGAATAAATACTATTTATTTTATTTTTATACTCATTACCTATTTTTTTTTAAATAATAATTTTTTTTATTTTGGAAAAATATTCTATTTACTTTAATATATTATTAACATACTAATTCTAATAAAAAAATATATTTAAATATATATGATGATTAAAATAATAATATTATACTAAAATATTTTAATATAAAAGGAATTGAGTATATATGGGTTCATTAAGCTTACTTAAACAATCATTAAACTATCCAATCAAAGATAAAAAGGACTTCATAGTTATTGCAGTAATATTATCCTTAACTCAAATCGTAGATTTTATACTAATTTCAATATTAAATATAAATTCATCAACTATTATAAGTACAATTAATTTTATTTTTAACATAATAATATTTGGTTATTTATTAAATGTGATTAAAAGCACAATAAAAAATCATGATGAAATGCCTATTTTTTATTTTAAAAAAAATATAATTCCTGGGATAAAAGCGTCAATTCTTAGATTAATATATTTTATAATACCAATATTTTTGACTGTTATATTATCATTTTTCTTAAAATATAATATAGATATATTACATAAAATTCCTGAGTTAATATTAATTATAATAAAACAATCTTATACTTTAAAAGGTTCAGCAAATGCTCTTTATGTTTTTAAAGATTTGGTATTCCATAATTTATTTTTAGCTGTATTTGCATTGATTTTAATAATTATTTTTGATATTGCAGGATTTATTGCAATAGGTAGGCTTGCAGAAACAAATAGTTTAAGAGAAGGTTTAAAAGTTAAAAAAATATTTAAAAAAATAGGATCAATAGGTTGGTTCAAATATATTCATTGGTATGTAATCTTTGTTATTTTCATAATAATATATACAATATTTACTGTAATAGTAAGTTTAATTCCATTGTTGGGGTATATATTGTAAGTTTCATATTAGCTCCTTATTATTTACTATTTAAATATCGTGAAATTGGGATAATGTATAAACAATCAAAAAATAATGAATTATAAAAATTAAAGGAGTGTTTTTTGTTGAAAGGCTTAATATTAATAGAAGATAATTTAGAGGAATATATTAAAACAGGAAAAACTCCAAAAGGAATTAAATTACTTTTAAAAATTTTTAAGAAAAACAATATAGAAACAGATTTAGTTAATTATAAAAACATTAAATTCAATTTAAATCAAGATAATCTTAAATTTACTATTAACAATAAAATATCAGCTAATCCGGATTTTGTTTTAAGTATAATTGTTCCAGAACCAGAAAATCATGATTATTATAATATTAAAAAATGTTTTGAATACTTAAATGTTAAAGTTATAAACCTTATAGATAATGTGAATCTAGCTAGAAATAAATTTTTAACATTAGTAAAAATCAAGAATCATTTGTATAATATTAAGGTTCCAAAAACTATGGAAATTAAAAATTTAGAAGATTCTAAAAATATTATACAGGAATTAGGTTTACCACTTGTAATAAAATTAAATAATGGGTATGGTGGAGAAGGAATAAGTTTAATCCGTAATGAAATTGATTTAAAACATGAACTAAAAAAGATTAGTTTAAAAGAGGAATCTTATATTGCTCAAGAAGCTATAATGACAAGCACTTGTCGAGATGTTAGGATAGTAATATTAAATAATAAATTCTTTTATAGTTTTGAACGATATAATCCAAATGATTTTAGATCTAATAAACATCAAGGTGGAGGATTCAAGGATTACAATCCATCTAAAGACTTAATAAACTTTGCTATTAAAATTTCTAAAATTTTAGGTTTAGATTACTGTGGAATAGACTTTCTTTTTGGGGAATCAGATACATTTTATTTATGTGAAGTAAATACTTTTCCAGGTTTTTCTTATATACTAAAAAAGTATGATGAAGGAGATAATAGTTTTTTAGATAAAATTTATTATTTACTTAATTATTTTTGATATTGTGAAACATATAATTATTTATATTTGTTTTAATAAAGTGTAATTATTATTTTATTTATTATAAAAATTATATTTATAAAGGTTATTTTGATGAATAGTAAATTAAAAAACGCATTTTATATTTTTATCCGTGGATTATGCATGGGTTCAGCAGATATTGTTCCAGGAGTGAGTGGAGGGACAATAGCTTTAATAACAGGAATTTATGAACATTTAATTGGGGCTATTAGTAATATTAAATTCATATGGTTAAAACCATTACTCCATGGTGATTTTCATTCCTTTAAAACTAAATTATTAGAGGATATTGATTTTGAATTTTTCATACCATTACTTTTAGGGATAGCTATAGCTTTCCTGTCTTTGGCAAAGGTTATTAATTTTTGTTTAGATGTGTATACTGCTTATACTTTTGCTTTCTTTTTAGGGTTAATTATAGCATCAGCTTATATTTTATACACTGAACTTGAAGAACTTAATATTAAAAGTTTAATTATTGTTGCAATATTTACAGTTTTAACTTTCATTTTTGTTGGTTTAAATCCTATTGCAGCTAATCATTCTATACCAATAATTTTTATATCTGCACTTATAGCTATTTGTGCTATGATTTTACCAGGTATTAGTGGATCATTTGTTCTTTTACTTTTAGGTCAATATCAATACATGCTTACTTGTTTAGCTAATTTAAAAATAGCGGACATTATAACATTCGTTTTAGGTGCTGTTATTGGTCTTCTTGGTTTTACTCGTGTTATTAAATGGTTATTAGAACATTATAAAGCAGCTACTATTAGTGCTCTTATTGGTATTATGTTAGGTACTATTCGTTTACCTTATGTTAAGATGGCATCTAGTATGGCTGGAACTAATATAATTGCTATTGTTGCTTTAGTAATTATTGGATTTTTTGTTATTTATGTTCTTGAAAAGAAGTTTAAAATGGTTTAATTTTATTCCAATTTAAACAATTTTTTTTCAAATTTTTTCTATATTTTTCCCTATTTTTTAAATAAAAGCTTATAATTGTCTCTTTTTGCATTAAATTTTTTAATAATTTTACTGATTTTTTGTCTTTTTTTCAATAAGTTAATATATTAAAAAGTATAATATTAAAATATTAATTTTTTTTAATTAGTGTGAGGAGGTTGTACTTATATGGCATTTATAAAACGAAAATATTTAATAGATTTAGAAACTATTCTCCATTACTTTGGGGAAGTGGGAATATTTATTGGAATTTCATTATTTATCCCAATTATTGTAGCATTAATTTATGGGGAAGAAGCTTATATAACTCCATTTTTATATGTTGGTATTTTTAGTATTGTTCTTTCTTTAATCCTTAAATTTGGATTTAAAAAACGAAATAAAATGTCAATTAAGTTAAGTATGTTCTTTGTAATGTTCATATGGTTGTATATTTCTTTTTTAGGAGCATTACCTTATGTTCTTTCTGGTGAATTAACTTTTGTGAATGCTTTCTTTGAAGCTATGAGTGGTTTTACTACAACTGGTTTTACAATGTTTTCACCGACTCAAATGATACCTCATTGTATTAACTTTTGGAGAGGTTTCACACAATGGATTGGTGGTTTAGGAATAGTTTTTATGGTTTTAAGTATCATGCAAATTGTTGGAAATGATGTTAAACCATTATACAATGCTGAAGGACGAGATGAACGTATATTTCCAAGTATAAAACATACAACTAAATCAATGCTTTTAATTTACACTGGAATAACTGTTGTGGGTATTATATTATTTATTATTGCTGGAATGCCGGTATTTGACAGTATCTTTTACTCTTTCTCTGCAATATCAACTGGGGGATTTGCTTTATCTTCTTCTAGTATTTATCAATATAATAGTTTTCTTATAGAATTAGTTGCTATTGTTTTAATGATTTTAGGTGGGACAAATTTCAACCTTCATTATGTAGTTTTAAAAGGTAAATGGAGAGAATATTTTAAAGATATTGAAACAAAAATCTTTTTAGTAGTTTCAGTAGTGAGTATTCTTGTTATAGGATTACTTTTAACTTATCATAATGTGTATGGATCTAATATTTTCCATAATTTCCGTTTTGCACTTTTCCAAGTAATATCTGCTATTACAACTACTGGTTTACAAACAAGTTTTGCTCCAGAATTACATGGTGGTTACACTAATTTAGGAGTGTTCATTCTTGTTATTATAATGATTATAGGTGCAGGTACTGGATCTACTGGTGGGGGTATTAAACTTGAAAGAGTTGGAATAATGTATCATTCTATTCAAAACCATATTAAAAGTTTACTTGAACCTTCTAATGCAGTAGTAGTTAATAAGTACCATCATATCAAGGATTATAGGATTGATGATAAGATGATGAAGTATACTTTAACTTTCATTTCTCTTTACTTAATCATTTATATTATTAGTGTTTTAATTGTTTTATTGTATTGTAACGATTTATCTGGTGTTTTATTCGAAATTGCATCTGCTATGGGTAATGTGGGTTTAGGTGATGGATTAGTTGGTCCTACTTCACCATTAGTTGTTAAATTAGTTTATACTTTTGACTTTTGGGCTGGACGTTTAGAAATTTGGCCTGTAGTTATTGTATTTTATAATATTGCAAGAAAATTACATAAAACAATTTAAATTATTCTTTAATTTTTTTTAAAGTTTTATTAATGATAAAAATAATATACTAGTAATTGTTTATATATAGGGGTTTGTGTTAAAATTTTTATTAGAAGCCGTAAATTTTCAAATAATTTTGAAACTCTTCTTCATTACTTTGGTGATGCTGGTCTAGTAGTAGGATTAGTTATTTTGCTCCCTATTTTTGTAGCATTTATTTACAAAGAATATGAATTTGTTTTTCCTTTTTTTGTTGTTGGTGTTTCTACTATTTTTGTTTCATTAATTCTTATTCATTTTTGTAAAAGAAAAAGTGAAATGACTTTAAAATTAAGTATGTATCTTGCTGTTTTTCTTTGGTTATATTTTGCACTTATTGCGGCATTTCCTTATTTTATAAGTGGGGAGTTAAGTTTTCTTAATGCTTATTTTGAAGCTATGAGTGGTTTAACAACTACTGGGTATAGTATGTTTCCAGATACTGGTGCAATACCTTACACTATTAATTTTTGGAGAGGTTTCACACAATGGTTTGGTGGCTTAGGAATAATTTTTATGGTTTTAAGTTTAATGCAAGTTGCTGGAAATGATGTTACTCCTTTATATCAAGCTGAGGGGAGAAATGAACGTATTTTCCCTAGTATTCGACATACTACAAAATTAATGTTAGTTTTTTATTTATGTTTTACAGCAGTTGGTATTATATGTTTTATTATAGCAGGAATGCCCGTTTTTGATAGTGTATTCTATACTTTTACTGCTTTATCTGGTGGTGGATTTGCTACTAGTAATAATAGTATTTTCCAATATGATAGTTTTAGAATTGAAGTAGTAGCTATGGTTCTAATGATTTTAGGTGCTACTAACTTTAATTTACATTTTATGGTATTTAAGGGTCATATTAAAGAGTATTTTAAAGATATTGAAACTAAAGTTTTTTTAACTGTTTTAATAGTTTCTACACTATTTTTAACAATTCTTTTATTAAATAATCATGTTTATGGTGCTAGTATTTTTGAAAATTTCCGTTTTGCACTTTTCCAGGTAGTATCTGCTATTACAACTACTGGTTTGCAAACTAGTTTTCCTGCACAATTACATCAAGGTTACTATGCAATAGGTACATTAGTTTTAACTATTATTATGATTATAGGTGCAGGTACTGGATCTACTGGAGGAGGTATTAAATGGTACAGAATAGGAGTTATGGTAAAAAGTATTAAAATTCAAATTCTTCATTTATTAAAACCTAGTAAAGCTATTGTACATGCGAAATATTATCATTTAAAAAAGCATGTTATAACAGACAAAATAATGAAAAATACATTAATGTTTATATTAATTTATTTAATAGTTTTTGTTCTCAGTACAATGATTGTTTTAATTTATTATAATGATTTTTCAGGTGTGCTCTTTGAGATTGCTTCAGCTATGGGTAATGTAGGTTTAAGTGATGGTTTAATGACTTATCAATCTCCAAGTATTACTAAGATTGTTTATATTATTGATTTTTGGATTGGTCGTTTAGAAATCTGGCCTGTTCTTATTGTGATTTATAGTATTTTAAGAAAATTTAAAAAAGTAGGTAGAACTGTTGAGAAAGAAGAGAAAGTTGAAATTAAGAAATTGGAAAATAAGTAAATATAATTTCTTTTATAAATATTTCTCTATTCCAGTATCTAATTTTTTCCATACATTAAATGTTACTTCTGGTAATCTTGTTACAAGGTTGGTTAGTTGATCTTGTATTTCTTCAGATTTTTCATTTATTGGTGTTGGTTCATTTGCTGTGTTAAAGTATATTGCAATTTTTTCATCTACTTTTATTACACCTTTTTTCTTAAGTTTTATTTTATCTAACATTACACCTATAAGGTTTAGTTGATAAATTAGATTAGCTTTCTCATCATTATCAAATATTGAATATTCAATAGTATAAAGTTCATTTTTCTTATATTCTTCATACTTTAATCTTAGGTAACTGTAAGCATTATTGTTTATTGGATAATAATAATCAAAGTCTTCATCTTTAAAATCAACTTTCTTAAAAATCAAAACTCTATTATCACTAGCTTCAACCTTATCTAACAATTCTGGTTTTAAATCCTTTCTAATGCTACTAATCTTACTTTCAAAATCTTTCATAAAAAAACTTCCCCATATTATAAAATAATACAAAATATATCTATAATAAGATTTATAATAAAACAAACCTTTTATAATTAATCCCTAAAAAAACTAAAACCCTTACTAAAATTATAAATTTATATATTAAAAACTTAAAATAGTATAGTATAATAAATAAAAAGAAAAGTAAATTTTTTAACAATTATTTTTAATCCTTATTTTTTCAAAAGAGTGATTTGATGGTAAAATTAACATTAGTAGACCAAGACGCAAACGAAATAAATCATGCAATATTCAATCAAGAAAATTTTTATAATCCATCAGAATATATAAAAAACGATTACCAAAACATAAATGTAGATTCACAAACAAGAAATTTGATAAATAGTATGGAATACAAAGTAGACATACTTTTACCATGGCATGATGGAGAAGACTTTATAATAACAAAACCAGATACATTAGCAGATTTACTTCAAAAATATGGTGGATTAGACGATCCATTATCTTTAGAAGGAAGATTATTCACAAGAGTATTACCAAAACTAGGAGAACTTGCATATCCTCAAATATTTCGAGAAGTGCTAAAGGCAGGAACATTCTATCATTGCCGTTTATTAGAATTCTTTAAAAAAGAAGTAATAGAATCTTACACTCAAATTATAGTACCATACAATAATATGATATTACTTTTAACAAAAAGAGAAACAGAATTCGATTTAGTGTTTCAACAGGAAGAACATGATTTATTTGAAACAGCACCATCACCAATGGCAATAATCTATCAAGGAAAATTCGTAAGAACCAATACAAAATTCTTAGATTTAATAAATAATTTTCAAGATCAAGAAACACAAATTAATAAATTAAATGTAGAAACATTCTTCACAAGTGATAAATTCGAATTTGAAGGAGAAAAATCCACAGAAGCTTTACAAACTTTTATACAAATTCAGGACAGAGATGTGTACAGTCATGTGTGGACAATTAAAAAATATTTTGCAAACGGAACAGCAAAATGGTTAAATGTACAAGGGATACCTGTAAATTATAAAAACAAACCAGCTGTACAAGTTGTATGTGAAGATATAACAAAAAGAAAACTTGCAGAAGAAGAAGCTTTCCAATTAAAAAAGGACTTAGAAGTTGTAGCAAATGATGGTTTAATTTCAGTAATGCATTGGGATCCAATAAATGGTTTCAGATGGACAGATGAAATTTACTCTATATTGGAAGAGGAACCAGAAAACTTAGAATTAGGAACAGATATATTACTATCACAACTTTATGGTGATATGGAAGAACAATTAAGAGTAAGAAGACTTATTGATCAAGCAATAAAAGATAAATCTAGTTTTACAACTCAACTTTCAATACAAACTAAAGTTGGGATAAAAAATATTAGTTTAAGTGTTCATTGTTATGGACCAGAAAAAACTGGAGTACCTTACTCCACAGGTTTCATACAAGATATATCTGAAGTAGTACAATTACAACAAAGTTATAATAATTTAGAAATAAGTTTAGAAGATAAAAATGTTATTCTTCGAGGATTATATCAAAGATTTAAAAATAATTTACAAATTATTTTAAGCTTCTTAAGTTTAGATATGCGATTCAATCCTAATGATCCTGATAAAGTTGTAGGTTCTACTCGTGATAGAATTAACAGTATGGTGTTAATTAACGAAAGTATGTATCATTCATCAGATTTAGTTCATGTAAACATGGAACATTATGTGGAATCTGAAGTAACAAGTTTACTTTCAAGTCACAGAGCTGGTAATATAAGACCAATTATTGATGTTGAATCCTTAGAATTCACTATGGAAGAAACAGTTCCTGTTGGATTACTTATAAGTGAATTCTTATTAAACAGTATTGAACATGGATGGGAAGAAGGAGAAAAAGGAAGTTTCATGGTATCACTTAAATCAGAAGGGGAACACATGACATTAATCGTTGCAGATGATGGTAAAGGTTTACCTGATGGTTTCTCAATTGAAACTGCAAATAGTTTAGGATTTACTATAATTGATAGTCTTATAGATCAATTAGAAGGTACAGTTAAACAGTTAAATCAAAGAGGAGCAGCTTTCCAAATTGAATTTGATAGATTTGAAAACAGTAAAGTGTAATTAATTTCTAATTTTTTATATTTTATTACTATTTTTTCTTTTTATTTTTTTAAATTCTTTAAACTATTTTTTTTTAATAATTTTTAAATACTATAAATAAGTATATTTTAAAATATATCGATATGAATATTCTTATCGGTTGAACTTTTTTATAATAAATAAAGAATTATAGGGTAATACGATAATGAAAACTAAAAAACCAATACTAATTTTAACGTTAATACTACTAATATTTTTATCATTAACTTCAGTATCAGCTTCAGATAACCTTAATATTAATAATGTAACAATTAATAATACAAATTCTGATATTCTAGCTAATACTGAGTTAAATGAAGAATCAAATAATATATATGTATCATTAAATGGAAGTGATACAAATGGAAATGGGAAACAAGACAATCCTTATCAATCCATAAATTATGCAATTAATAAATCTACAAGTGGAAGCACAATAATCCTTAATAATGGGGAATACAGTGGATTGAATAATACTTATATAAAAATAAATACTACTTTAACAATTACTACAACAAACCCTAATCTTCCAACAATAATAAATGGGGCAGGAACCACTGATAGTATAATTACAATAAATGAAGGGGGAATTTTAACACTGAAAGGTTTAACCCTTACTAATGGGTATAGTGATGAAGGTGGAGCGATAAAAGTTAATTCACGAGGAATTGCAATTATAGATAATTGTAGTTTCATAAATAATAAAGCTAGTCGTGGAGGATTTATGTACAATTTTGGAACTTTAACTTTAACTAATTCACAAATAATAAATAACACTGCAAAAGAATTAGGTGGAGGATTAAAAAATTGGGGTAAAGCCACAATAACTAATACTTTATTTATGAATAATTATGCCGACTCCACTGGGGGAGCAATCTATAATTTTTATTTCCCTATGCAAATAAATAATTGTACATTTAAAGATAACAGTGCAAAATTCGTAGGTGGAACAATACATAATGTAGGAAGTTTAAACCTAAAAAATAGTGTGATAAATGGTAGTCGCTCATCAAATAGTGATGCAGGAGCAATATGTAATGATATTTATGGAGATAATATTGGATCATGTAATATAACAAATACAATAATAACCAATTCTTATGCAGCTAAAAATGGTGGAGCAATCTTTAATAATGAAGTACAAAAATTAACATTAACAAATTGTACAATAACAAATTCTCAAGCAAGATATGGTGGAGCAATCTATAACCTTGCAGATTTAACCCTAAATAATAATACAATGAATGGTTGTACAGCTAGTGACTTAGGAAATTATATTTATAATTTAGGAAATATTAGAACAAGTATTATACGATTTGAAGCTTTACCAAATAGTATTGATATTAATAAAACTATTAAATTAACTGCTAATTTAACTGATGATAATTTTAATCCAATAACTAATGGAGTAATCACATTCACATTAAACAATACGCTAATTGATTATTGTAATGTTACAGAAGGTATTGCAAGTATAAATTACACTCCAAAATCTTATGGGGAATTCATATTAAGTGGAATATATTCAGGAAGCAATACAAGTGATTTTAACTCAATAATCTTTAACTCTACATTAAAAGTTACAAATAATACAGTAGTGAATACTAATTTAAAAGGTGAAGATTTAACAATAATTTATGGAACTCCAAAAAATTATACAATACGATTAACTGATGAATTAGGTAATCCTGTGATTGGTCAACATATTGCTTTAAATTTAAGTAATCCTATTAATGGTTTAAGTAAAATTTATTGGGTTAGTAGTGATACTTTAGGATTTGAAAGTTTGGAAATAAACTTAGCACCAGGTGAATATTTAGTTAATGCTTATTTTGATGGTATAAGTAATTTTAATTCTAGTAAAACTAATAATACAATAATTGTTAAGAGCAATTTGGATAATAAGACTGGTACTATTTTAAGTGCTAATGAATTTAATCATCCTTATAATGCAGGATGTAATTTTACTGGTAGATTAACTGATGAATTGGGTAATCCTGTGATTGGTCAACATATTGCTTTAAATTTAACTAATCCTATTAATGGTTTAAGTAAAATTTATTGGGTAACTACTGATACTAATGGTGAATATCAATTAGAAATAAACTTATATAAAGGTAATTACACTGCAAAGGCTTCTTATTCTGGTAATGATTTATATTTATCTAGTTATTCTAATGCAAATATTATTGTAAATTAATTTTTTTTATTTTTTTATTTTTTTTAAATATTAAGTAATATAATTTATTCTAATTTTATTATTATAAGAAAATTTTTATACAATTATAGACTTAAATTAATAATGTATATTTTTTAAAAATTTATGAGGAAAACATTGTTTTTTCTTAAATTTATAAAATATCAAAATTTTTTATGACTTTAAATATAAGGAGGTTAAAGTATTAAGTCTAAAAAACTATACTCATTAGTTTTAATAGCATTACTTGCATTTGCAATATGCATATCTGTAGATACAGCATTTGCAGCAGATAATACTAACACTACTAATGCGGATAGTACTAGTATTACACTAGATGACGCATCAGTTAATGCAGTTGACTCATCTAATACTACATTAGGTAACTCAAATCTTGAAACAATACAAAATCAAGAAACATTAACTGCAGAAAATGCAAATTCTATATATGTAAGTACAACAGGTAGTGACACTGATGGAACTGGATCATCATCTAATCCATACCAAACTATCAACAAAGCAGTTAGTTCTGCAACAGGTGGAAGTACAATATACTTATATGATGGAACTTATTCTGGTACAGGAAATACTGGTATTACAATTAATAAAGATTTAACAATTACATCCATGGATAAAACTTTAAATACAATAATCGATGGAAGTAACAGCAACCGTTTATTCACCGTTACAGGAAACTCCAATGTTACATTTTCCGGTTTAATCTTCACACATGCAAGAGCAGATTATGGATCAGCAATTTATATAAATGACGAAAACAATTATGTTAATGTTAATATTTACAATTGTACCCTAACAAATAATTATGCTACCATTGCAGGTGGAGCAATAGCAATAAATGGTAAATACACAAGCAAAGATGAAAGCAGTAAATTCATCATTGAAAACAGTACATTAAGCAATAACTACGCAAGTCAAAAGGGTGGAGCAGCTTATGTAGAACGTGGTGGATTAAGTGTAAGACACACAGATTTAATAAATAATAGCGTTAACAGTGATTTGAATGCTAAAAATGGTTTTGGTGGAGCAATTTATAATAAATTCTTAACATGGTCTTATGGATCCAACTTCATTAATAATACAGCATATAATGGGGGAGCAATATACTCTACACAAGGACACCTTTACACTTATTATAATAAAGGTGAAAACACTATATTTATGAACAATGTTGCAACTGGAAGTGGAGGAGCTATCTACAAATATAATGTTAATGGTACATCCCGTATAAACAATACCTTATTCTTCAACAACACTGCACAATATGGTGGAGCTATTGCAACTATTGGATCTTCAAATTTCACTGATGTAATAAACTCTACTTTTGCATATAATACTGCAACCGTATATGGTGGAGCTGTTTATAATAATGCTATTTCACAATTTAGTGCATCTTACTGTGCATTTTATGGAAATAATGCACCTGAAGGTAAAAGTGTTTATAATAATGGTGGAACCTGTAGTGCAGATTACAATTGGTGGGGAAATAATACAAACCCTCAAAAAGATGGAGATATAAACTTTAAACCATCAACTTGGGTAATAATGGATATGACCACCACTGATAATGGTAATACTGTAAGTGTTACAGCAAACCTTAACAAATACACTACAACAGGTTCAGATAAAAAGAATTTAGAATATTACATTCCATTCAATACAGTAACATTTTCTGCAACAACTGGAAGTATAAGTCCAACAAGTGCAACACTTGAAAATGGAACATACACTGCAACATATTACAAATCCAATGAAAACAGTAATGTAAGTGCAACCATAGGTTCACAAACTATCTCCGAAGCAATTAATGGTACAGGTGTAGTTTTAAATGTAAACAATGTTACTGGTGATGTGTTAACAAGTACTAATGTAACTGGAACCATAACAGATAATCAAGGAAACCCTATAAGTTTAGGAAATGTAACATTATCAATTAATGGAGTAAACATTAGTACAGTAAATGTAACCAATGGAACTTATTCAATTCCAATAACATTAACTGCAAGTGGAGAATACACATTCTATGTAACCTATAATGGATACAAAAATACTTATGGAGTTACAACAACTGCTGGAAAATTAAATATTAAAGGATTACCAACAATAATAAAAATAAGCGATGTTCAAGGATCACTTGGAGATACTGTAACCTTAAATGTTTATGTAGTAGATGAATCTGGTTATGATGTTAAAAATGGAACAGTAAAAATCCATATCTACAATCAAGATACTTTAGTAAATGTATCTAACGGAGTAGGAACTGTTCAATACACTATCATAGAACCATTAGGTCAATATCAAATGACTGCAACCTATTTAGGTAATGAAGTTTATGAATCCTCAACTGGATCTGCAAACTTAGTAGTTACTAAAGAAAAAGTTGTAATAGATGTACCAACAATCAATGGTGAAACTGGAGAAAACATAACAGCAACTATTAATGTAACTAACCGTAATGGTACTCCTTTAAATGGAACAATAACAGTTAAATTCTATGGACAAACAACCACACTTAAAGTAGTTAATGGTCAAGCAAATTATACTGTAACCTTACCTAATGAAGAAGGTAACTTTAACTTAACCGTAACTTATCTTGAAAATGGAATTTATGATAACACTACTAAAACTGTTGTAGTAGGTGTTGGAGTAACAACCACAGTATTAACTGGTGAAAACTTATACATTGTTTATGGTAATCCACAAAACTACACTGTTAAATTAACAGATTTAAATGGTGCAGTAATTGTAGGAAGACATATAGCAATTAAATTAACCCGTGTAAGTGATGGGGCAAGTAAAACTTACTTTAGTACAACTAGTAGCACTGGTACTGCAGAATTAGAAATTAATTTAGCACCCGGATCATACACAGCTGAATGTTCTTATTCTGGTGAGACTGGTAAATTCTTACCAAGTACCTGTAATAATAATATAATTGTTCAAAAAGAAGCAAGTAATAAAACTTTAACAGTATTAACCGCTGATAAGTTCAATGAAACTTATGGTGCAGGTCAAAACTTCACAGGTAAACTTTTAGATGCAAATAATAGACCATTAATAGGTCAACATGTTGCATTAAAATTAACCCGTTTAAGTGATGGTGCAAGTAAAGTTTACTGGGCTACAACCGATACTGATGGAGCATACCAATTACAGATCAACTTATACGCTGGTGAATATACTGCACACTGTTCATATGATGGAACAAGCAGATATGAAGCTTCTACAGCATATAACACTATAACTGTAACTGCTTAAATTAAGTAAAAATTTTACTTAATTTTCTTTTTCTTTTTTTTAAAATCTTTAAAATATAATTCTATCTCATTCTAAATATTCCTAAAATCTTTTTTCTTGAAATATCAAAATGTTTTATAAAACCTATTAATATTACTAATTATAAAAGTAGATATAATTATAATAAAATATTATGGGGGTTTATATAAAATGAGTGATGAATCAAAAATTCAATGCACTAGATGTGGGTATTTAAATGAATCTGATGCTAAGTTCTGTTTAAACTGCGGATATAAATTAGGCAAAAATAATTTAAATAAACAAAAATGTCCAGATTGTGGATATTTAAATGAATCTGATGCTAAGTTTTGTTTAAATTGTGGATGTAAACTTAATATGGATTTATCTTCAACAAATATTAATACTGATAAATCAAATCCTAATTCTAATGGGAATGATAAAAATTTACATGATGCTGATGCTAAATTTAACAAGGAAAATAAAGATGTTAATATTAAAAATAACAATGAAACAATAAATAATTCTAATTTAAACCAAAAAGGAGAATCAGTTAGAAATATTGATAATGTAAATTTTGAGTCAATTAAAAATAATAATGTTAATCCTAATCAAATGCATAAACCTTTAAAACTTAAAAACAAGTTTTTAAGTATACTATTTGCTATTATTTTTATAGGTGCAGGTGCTTGGTATAATAAGCAAACAAAAAGAGGTTCCCTATACTTTATTTTAGCAGCAATAATATTTTTTTCAGTAGGGGTTAATTCTAATATGGTAGTTTTTCTCATAATTATATACTTTGTTCAAATTATTGATGCATATTCATCTGCAAATGAAATAAATAAAGGGAAAGAACCTAAATTATTAAATTTTATTAATGTACCGAAAGGATGGTAATTATGGTTAAATTTTGTACTGAATGTGGATATAAAAATGAAGACATATCTAAATTTTGTGTAAACTGTGGTCACCCTTTTAAAAACATGGACACATTAAATTCTGAAGATGAAAATAATGAAGATTTACATAAATCTAATATTAATAATGAAAGTTTAGGAAAAGAAGAATCCAAAACTGATAAACCGAAAGAATTAATTGATACTGAGGAGCTTGTTGTTGATGAAAAAGAGGATTCAGAAGGCACTGTGGATTTAAATAATGAATCTGATGAATCTAAAAAATCAGGGGATATTGATGAATTAATTGATACAGAAAAACCTATTACCAATGATAAAAATAAGGTATCTGAAAAAACAAAGGAAAAAATTACTAATGAAATTGAAGAGAACAACAAGCCTGAAAAGAATATAAAAGATACTGGAAATCAAGAGATAATTGATAAGTTTGGTGTTAAAGTTAATTCTTATTTTTGTCCTGTTTGTGAAAAACGATCTCTTAATCAGTATAAAAAGAATGGTTTAATTAAAAATTCTTATACTTATTATTGTCCAGATTGTGGTTTGAAATTTAGTAAAAATATGCATGCTTATAACTTAAAGGACATTACAGATAAAGATAATGCTGTTTGGCTTAAGTATAATAATCAAAGTTTAACTAAGGATGAATGGTACCGTATTTTTAAGGGTGGAGTTTCAGATAAGGAGCAGAAAATTTTAGATAAAGAAGCTGCTAAAAAATTAAAGTTAAAACGTGAAAGTGAGGAAAAAGTTAGAAAGGAGAAAATTAAACAAGCAACTAATGTATTACCAATGCTTATACCAAAACATCCTGAATTATTAAAACCTATTACTACTAGTTCCATTATTCTTAAAAGGGGTGAAATCGCATATTTAGATTTAGATAATATTATCTTATTAGAGCCTAGGGCTGTTAGAACTAGTACTGGCGGTTATGGTGGTGGTTCTGTTCGTGTTGCTAAAGGTGTTAATATCCGTTTAGGTGGGGCTCAAGGTCAAAGTAGTTCTCATGATGTTTTAACTCAAATTGATTCTGGTAAACTTATTTTAACTAATAAACGTATAGTTTATACAGGTAAATTAAAGTCTAGTAATATTCCTTTTAGTAAGATTATGAATTTAACTACTTATAGTGATGCTTTAAAAGTTCAGATTGAATCTAGGGCTAAACCTCAGTATTTTAAGGATACTGATAAAAGTGTTAAATCTTTTAAGTATAATAATGAAATAGTTAATGTAAAATTAACTAGTAGTATTTTAAAAGCTATGATTTTAACTTTAATGGAGAATTAAATAGTATATTTGTGGAGTGTGTTATATTTTGAATAGTGAAAATTTTAAGGATATCCTATTAAATTATGAAGATGAGATGGATGTATCTAAAAGTGAAAGTGAATTTGTTTCTAAAATTGAAGATGAGTACTGTGATGATTTAAAATCAAGTATTCAAGGTATTGTTGATGAACCTGAAGATTATGACGTTAGTATTCATACTGGTTTGAAGAATTGGTTGAATGTTCCTTTTGCTATTATTTTTAATTCAAATGCTGGTGATTCTTATAGGACTGGATTGTTTTTAGGTTATAGTTTTTACCCT
>ENA-UOOM01000983-UOOM01000983.1-fermentation-metagenome-genome-assembly--contig:-NODE-983-length-29484-cov-14.538211_pt1 | contig 29484 bp, 26 predicted proteins | sample MGYA00245781_ERZ724031 | MGnify/ENA primary metagenome ERZ724031 (study PRJEB28704, sample SAMN03018317) | fermentation metagenome | biome: anthropogenic terrestrial biome; feature: soil; material... | reverse complement strand
TTGCTCCTTTCGTCGCACAAAATTGGCGCTCGTTGCGAATGACCTACCGCCATTTCTTTCTCCCTCTGGTCGAAGAAATGGGGTTAGGGCATCTCCATTATATCAACTAAAACTATGCGGGTAAAGGAAAACTTTCAGTTCATATATTCATTTTCCGGTACATATAATGAAATATAATTATCGGAGGTATAAGAAATGAAAAAACTGGTGCCAAAAAATTATAACTTTTCAAATGTGAGATATTTTTCGCCGGTTCAATTAAGCGAACATTATCAATTATACACTAATTACATTAATTGCCTTAACAAGGTAAACGATGATTTGAAAAATGATAGAATATTTGATGAATGCAACTCCAACTACAGCAACATTCGTTCCGCTCAAAAATCAAAAACTTTTTGTTTTGACAGTATAAAGCTTCATGAACTGTATTTTGAAAATTTAACAGGTAACAACACTAAAATTCAAGGACCTATCGAAAAAGTGCTCATTGATACATTCGGCTCATATAATGATTTCCGCGAAAAATTCAAATGCATCGGTATGAGCATGAGAGGCTGGGTTTTGCTTTGTTATGACAGGTATAACAATGAATACTACATATATGGCCAAGACTCCCATGATTGCGGTGTAATGCTTTATGCAGAGCCTTTAATTGTAATGGATGTTTATGAGCATGCATATATGATTGATTTTGGAACAAACCGAAGTATATATATAGATGCTTTTTTCCAAAACATAGACTTCAATGTAATTAATCAACGACTAAATAAAATTTTGAAATAAATCACAGTAACTAAAGAAACCTTCAGACATATAATATCATAAACACATAAATTTAAGGAGGTTAATTATGGGATTTTTTCATAGAGGTAGAGTAGCCGGAGCAGGTGGAGGATCAAATTTACTATTTTTCTTCTTATTATTAGTTATTTTGTTTAATGAGTGCTTTGACGACATAAAGTGCTAGTAAAAACCCTGGGGACAGCTGTCACAGCTGTCCCGAGCTTGTTATTTGAATGGTGACAATTCCAACATTTTTTTCTCATATATATTGGTTTTTTCTTCAAGTATATCTGCTTTTTCTTTCAATGATTTTACAAATTCATCGTCCTTAATTGAATCCAAATTAATTCTTATATTTAATATGGCTGAAAGCACACCGGTTCTTGCCATCATTGCGCCTACCAAGGCATCCGTAACAGAGCTTGAGTTGCCTCTTAATACCACAGCTTCCACCAAAGGAAATATTTCAAATGAAGTTTCAGCAACCTTTAGGGGTACCGAAGCTGCAACTTTTAAGCCTCCTTGGATTCTATCCCGGCGAAAGCATTTTTCTTCTTCTGTTCCTTTTGGAAGCTTATATGCTTCCATAACCATATTGTATGCAAGGCTGTCTTCTTCAATATAATTTAACAGCTTAACTTTTAACAAAGAAGCTTTACTGATTATATCCATCATCTCTTCTTTTGAATCTGCATACTTTTTCTTTCCCACAGTTAGATTTGCAACCATTTCAGCCAATGCCGCACTTAATGCTCCACACAGTGCCGCAATACTTCCTCCTCCGGGTACTGGAGATTCAGAAGCTACAATTTTTGCAAATTCATTAATAGTCATACTTTTCATATTAAACCCCTTACAATTTTACCGTTCTTTATTACAGTTTCAACAATATTTACTGCAGCGTGATATGGAAGAAAGTGAATTGAAGGGTATTCCAATATAAGAATATCTGCCTTCTTACCCTTCTCTAAACTTCCTACCGTATCACTTTTGCTTACTGCTGCCGCAGCATTTATTGTCAATGAAGTTATAATTTCTTCAATTGACATATTCATATGAAGTGCAGCAAGAGCTATAATAAGAGGAATTGAATTTGTAAAACAGCTCCCCGGATTAAAGTCTGTTGCTAAGGATACAGCGCATCCTGAATCAATCATATATCTTGCCCTTGAGTATTCTTCCTTAAGACAAAATGCCGTGCCGGGAAGAAGGGTTGCAACTGTATTTGACTCCGACAGCTGTCTTATTCCTTCATCTGAGGCCTGAAGCAAATGGTCTGCGGAAGTGCAGCCTAATTCAACTGCCAGTTCCGTTCCTCCCAGCTGATACATTTCATCCGCGTGAATTTTTAATTTAAAACCTGTATTCTTTGCAGCTCTTAAAAATTTTCGAGACTGCTCTATTGTAAACACATTTTTTTCACAAAATATATCTGCAAATTCAGCTAAGTTTTCATCCTTTACCTTCGGGAGAACATCATCAATCATAAATTGAATGAATTCATCTTCCTTGCCCTTATACTCGGGAAGAACACTGTGAGGTCCTAAAAAAGTAGGAATAATATCAACAGGATGTATTTCATTTAATTGATTCATTGCTTTAAGCTGTCTTATTTCTGTTTCACAATCAAGTCCGTATCCGCTTTTTCCCTCTACTGTAGTAACACCCATAGCTAATATTTTATCAAGTCTGTTTTTTCCCAGAGCTATAAATTCCTCTAAGGAGGTGTTCCTTGTGGCTCTTACTGAGCTTGTTATTCCTCCTCCACGCTCCATTATTGACATATAGCTGTCACCCTTTAATCTCCACGAAAATTCATCGGCTCTATAGCCTCCGAAAATTAAATGTGTGTGGGAATCTATGAATCCGGGCACAACAGCTTTATTTGTTGCATCAATAATTTGATATTCTTCTTCATCGTAATCTTTTAATATATTTGAGGTTCCAACATCAACAATAATGTCGTCTTCTATTACAAGGCATCCATTTTTAATAAGCCCAATATCAGACATATCCTTTCCGTGCTTTGGAGCTTTCCCCTTACAGGTAACAAGCTCGGATGCATTTTTTATAATCAATTTACCCATTATTACCTCCTTTATGACAAGGGGACGGGGATGTGGTCATCAAGTGTCCACCGAGAACCGTCCCCTCTGGTCTGGGATGTGGTCATCAAGTGTCCACCGAGAACCGTCCCCTCTGGTCTTCCCCTCTGGTCTCTGGTCTGTCCTCTCTATATCCGGGTTTCCAGGACTTGGTCGTATTTGAAGTTTTCAAGGCGCAGATAGTAATCTGCCGTATCTACCAATGCCTGCATTGGAATTAAACCTACAATTTCGCTTCCCACAACATTTACACCATACCTTGACGCTTCCATTTTGATAGTTTCAAATACACGGTATATGGATGTCTTGGTATAGTCGGTTAAATTCATTGATACTTGTACAATTCCTCTGTCATGTAATTCAACGCCTATACCTTTTACATATCTAAATCCTCCGCTTAAATGCCTTACCTGCTTTGCGATTATATTTGCAATTTCTATATCGGATGTTGATAAATTCACATTGAAAGCAATTAAAGGCATTCTTGCACCTATTGCCGTTACGCCTGCAGTCGGATGAATAGTATCAGGTCCGAAGTCCGGCTTCCAAAGCTCATCCTTCATTTTCTCTTTCATTCCTTCAAATTGCCCTTTTCTCACATTTGCAAGATTTTCTCTGTGAGGGACGGATGCAGACTTTTCATATAGGAAAAACGGCAAACTGTATTTTTCGGAAGCTTCCTTTGCTACATCCTTTGCTAATTCATCAGCTTCTTCAACAGTAACATTTCTTATGGGTATAAAAGGAACTACATCTACGGCTCCCATGCGGGGATGCTGTCCCTCATGGTAATTCAGGTCAATAAGCTCCACTGCTCTGCCTATGGCTTCAACCATTGCTGTTTTAACATCCTCCGGCTCACCCACAATGGTTACCACCGTACGGTTATGGTCTTCGTCACTTGAATAGTCTAAAAGCTTAACACCTTTTCTTCGTCTGAAAACATCCAAAATTTTTTCAATCTTTTCCGGATTTCTGCCTTCACTAAAATTAGGTACACATTCTATTATTCTATCCATAGCTCACCGTCATTTTTAAAGTTTTTTAAGGTTTTTTCAATTAATTCATCATTTGCCACAAATGGTATTGTAATATGGTCCTGACCTTCAAATTTATTGTTGTATTCAATTGTTGTTTCAATTGAATGCTCATTTCTTGCCCAGCTTCTTCTTGACACTCCAACCATGGTGTCCCAAGGAATGGAAGCATTTATTATTTCATCGACTCTTTTACTTCCATCAAGAACAAGTCCGAAACCTCCGTTAATTGCCTTACTTATACCTACTCCTCCCCCGTTGTGAAGAGCAACCAAGGACATACCTCTTGCTGCATTTCCGGCAAAGCAGTGAACAGCCATATCAGCGGTAACATTGCTGCCGTCGTATATGTTTGATGTTTCCCTGAAAGGCGAATCCGTTCCACCTGTATCATGATGGTCTCTTCCAAGCATTACAGGACCGATTTCCCCCTTTCTTACCATATAATTAAATTTAAGAGCTATGTCCCGTCTTCCTAATGCATCTTGATATAGTATTCTTGCCTGAGTTCCCACAACTAATTTATTTTTTTCTGCATCTCTTATCCATATATAGTTATCTCTGTCCTGACCTCTTCGGTTCGGGTCTATTACCGTCATTGCAGCTAAGTCTGTTTTACGCAGATCTTCAGGCTTTCCGCTTAAACAAACCCACCTGAATGGTCCATAACCGTAATCAAAAAGCATGGGACCCATTATATCTTCTACATAGGATGGGAATATAAATCCTTCGCTTGTATCTTCGCCATTCTTGGCAATTTCCTTCACTCCTGAATCAAATACAGCCTTCATGAATGCATTGCCGTAATCAAAGAAATATGAACCTCTGTCTACCAAGGTTTTTATTGCTTTAAAATGGTCAGCCAAAGACTTATCTACCATATGTGCAAATTTTTGTCTGTCACTGTTTAATAATTCAGTTCTTTCTTCAAAGGTAAATCCTTTGGGGCAATAACCTCCGTCATATGGTACATGGCATGAAGTCTGGTCAGACAGTAAATCCACATGAATGTTGTTATCTACTGCATATTCTAACAGCTCAACTATATTGCCGTGGTATGCTATTGAAATTGTTTGTTTTTTGTACAGGTACTCTCTTGCAATTTCAAAGGCTTCTTCAACAAAATCCGTTACTGTTGAAACCCATCCTTGAGCTAACCTTGTTTCTATTCTTGAATAATCAACTTCTGCAATTATACCTACACCATTGGCTATTTCAACAGCTTTAGGCTGAGCCCCGCTCATTCCTCCAAGACCTGAAGTTATAAATAAATACCCTGCCAAATCCTTATCTTCAGGTATACCAAGTTCTTTTCTTCCTGCATTTATAAGTGTATTAAATGTTCCGTGAACAATACCCTGAGGTCCTATGTACATCCAGCCGCCGGCAGTCATTTGTCCGTAGCTTGAACAGCCCATAGCAGTTGCCTTAGACCAATCCTGAGGATTGTCAAACATCCCTATCATAAGTCCGTTTGATATTATAACTCTGGGGCTGCTTTTATGAGATTTAAACAGTCCCAAGGGATGACCGGACATAACTGCCAATGTCTGCTCATCTGTTAATTCTTCAAGATATTTTTTAATTAATTGATACTGCATCCAGTTTTGGCAAACTTGACCTGTTTCCCCATAGGTAACCAATTCATAGGGATAAAGAGCAACTTCATTGTCCAAATTATTGTCTATCATAACTTGGAACGCTTTGCCTTCAATGCATTTTCCCTTATATTCGTCAATAGGCTTGCCGTAAACTTTTTCTTTAGGCATGAAACGGTAACCGTAAATCCTTCCATGAGTCATCAACTCATCTAAGAATTCAGGAGCTAATTTTTCATGGAGACTTTCCGGCACATACCTTAATGCATTCTTCAATGCAAGTTTAATTTCTCTTTCATTTAAAGCAACTTCCCTTTTAGGAGCACGTCTTACATTTTCCTTTAAAACGGGATACTCCGGCAATTCATCTTCTAGCTTGATTTTCATTGCATTTGAAATATTTAAATTATCCGTCATTTTACACCTCCAAAAATATTTTATATTAACACCACCGCACGAAATTGTACATCTAAACTTCTTTAAATGAGCATAGCTTACTTCGAAATTGTGCATTTTCGTAGAGGTTGTGTATCTCACCTAGCCAAAATATTTTTTAATTTTTAAAATATATTTTATTGTATGTCAGTGGTACTAATAAGCCTCCGCCTATATAATTGCCTATAGTTACAGGCACAAAGTTATTAATTATCATATCTGAAATAGTAATTGATGAATCAAGTATTGATGCCATCGAAAGATAAAACATATTTGCAACTACATGTTCATATCCACACATCACAAATAGCATAACCGGAAACCAACATCCCAAAATTTTTCCTGTAGCATCTTTTGATGCAGATGCAAACCATACTGCCAAAGATACCAGTATGTTGCATAAAATTCCTTTACTTACAGATTGTAAAAACGATGCAGATAATTTAGAATAGGCAATTTGAACTATTCTTTCAGACATTACAGTGTTATATACTCCCCCAAAATATAATAATCCTGCTGTAAATGCACCTCCAATAAAATTGCCGACTAAAACTTGCAATAAAGTGTTTACATAACTTGAGGCTTTAATTTTCTTCTGCAATAGAGCAAAAGTCATCAGACAATTTCCTGTAAATAATTCTCCGCCTACTAATACAATGAGCATCAAACCTACAGGAAAGACTGCAGCTCTTAAGAATATATTTTCATATGCTACAATAAAACCTTGTGCCCCTAAGGCTATGTACATCCCTGCCATTACACTCATTAATAAGCGTTTTTGAACAGCCATTGAAACCTTGTTTTGTGCTGATACTATTTGTGCTTCCGCAGTTTCTTTCGGTGTCAAAATTATTGAACTCAATATAATTTCCCCTTTGTTTTATTAATTAATAAACAAATTAAAATTATTGTAATTTATCCTTAGAATAAACCTTTTATTTCCCGTCAAAATCAACATCTATCTTTTCAGCTGCTGGTACTTTGGGAAGTCCGGGCATTTTCATTATTTCTCCCGTAAGTGCAACAATAAACCCTGCTCCAGCTGATATTGTAATATCCCTTATTGTTATTTTAATTCTGTGGGTCTTCCTGAAACCTTAAGGTCGTCTGTTAGTGAATGCTGAGTTTTAGCCATGCATATGGGAAGATTTCCAAATCCAAGCTTTTCTAAATTTTGTATTTCTTTATCTGCTTTCTTTGAATAATCAACTGATTCAGTTCCATAGATTTTTATTACAAATAGCTTCTATTTTTTCTTTTATGGATATATCAATATTATATGGAAACTCCATACTGCTTTCTTTATCTGTCGACCTTAATATTTCTTCTGCTAATTCTATGGCTCCTGTTTCGCCTTTTGCCCAAACTTCTTATAGAGTAGCATTAACTCCAAGTTCATTACATCTTTCTTTTATCATGTTTAATTCTGCTTCCGTATCTGTGGAAATTTGTTTATTGCAACAACAGCAGGTATTTTAAACACCTATGTAGTATTTTCCACATGCTTTAACAAATTAGATATCCCTTTTTCCAATATTTCTAAATTTTCTATTCCTAATTCTGCCTTTGCTGCTCCTCCATCGTGTTTCAATGCTCTGACATTCATGTCAACACATCTTCTTCAGACTACCCGTCTTGTATCTATGTTAAGCTCATTTCCTTGATGAATGTAGTTATCCAGCATCGCTGCAAACAGGGTGTTCCCATTTTATCCGCTATATTGTTAATTACTTGTATTACTACTTGCTGTGAAATACTATATCACTTAAAAATTCTGTCATTTTATCCTCCAATAACTTCAGAAACTTTGTAAGTATTTAATCACCTTGATTTTTAAAAAAAGTCCAGTGTCTTATCTGTAGTTTGAATGAATAGGCTCAAAAAAACTACATCCACAGATAACTGATTTTATAAAGCAGTTATGTTAAAATTATGTGGTACCGTAAATTCTTTCATGAATCATCAGTTCATCTAACAAATTAGGAGCTAATTCTTCATGGAGATTTTTATGGATATAACTTATTACATTTTTCATTTGTAAATTTCTTATCTTTCATTTAAAGTAACTTCTCTTTTTGGAGTACGTCTTACATTTCCTTTTTAAAACAAGATACTTCTACAAATAATGGCTTAGTTTGATTTTCATTGCTCTTGAAATATTTAAATTATCCGTTCGATCTTACACCTATAAAAATTCTTTAAAAATATAATATCTTAAGATTACTTAAAGCTTTTTTCGGGTAAACTATATATATAAGTTAAATAGTAGATTTAACTTCCCTCTCCCCCTTGTTTTTTTATAAATATATATTATGATTAGAGGGTCGAAAGGTTTAAGCAACTGCACCCATACTGCATATATGTAATTATTTTTCAAGCATACTATATATAGTGTAAGTACTCGTTGAAATTTATAAAATTGTACTTTTGACACCTTAATCATATTATGATTATAACCCATTAACTATGGATTTTAAAAAATAATTTCATTTAATTTGTAAGTTGAATTTTATTGAAACCTTGAAAAGTTATTTTTAATAAATGGTTATAAATTAAAGAAGACAAAGCTTCTTTGGCGGCATTATGCCTGCTTTTTATAAACCTTTTGGCATAAGTAGTAGACCAATATTTATATTACCCGGTGTATTTGGTCTGCTTACCGGGTTGTCACTGTATAATACAGAGAATCTGTATTTATTGATAAGTGGAAATATTGTATTGCCAAATTCTTCAGCCCATGAATTTTTAAGCAATGTTTTCTCGTATTCAGTTAAATAATATAATGGATCTTCTATAACCATTTGTTGTGAAATATTACGGCAAAATGACATCTATATCTCTCTTTCATTGGTAGTCTTTATACTAATATTATACCATGAAACCATTGGAACCTCAAGATAAATTACTAAATTTCAAACTTTTATTTAACCTTTATTTAATCATTTTACCTACACTTTTCAAGGTTGTTCAATAAAACCTATTTACCAATTAACTACCATGTTTCTGGATAGTAACCATATTATGCCTTATGTTATGTGAGGCATAATTCTTTTTTATTATATCACTGTTTATAAGTGCAATCTATAAACTTCTATATATTAAAAACTGTCTTATAAAACTAATCATTTAAATTATTATTTATTGAAAAAATGCCCTTCCTTTACTATACGGCAAATCATTTTATGGTACTTAACCAGTTCCAATTACTCCTTATTAAACCTAATGTATTGCAAGACAAACCAATTCTCAGAATATATTTCTATCGTGTTTTCACACGGTCTGGCGTAATAATATCATTCACCTTTTTAATCGTTTCGTTTATGATTAATTCCTCTACCTTGTTAATATCTTCATATAAAGGTCTGTCTTCTTTTAATGTGGGAACGACTTTTCTTACTTCCTCGTAAACCGGCTTTGTTCCCACACCTAAGCCCTTGTTGCCTCTAAGGTCTATTCCTTGACATGCACACATTATTTCCATAGCTAAAACTCTTCTTGCATTTTCCATAATTTCTCTTGCTTTTCTTGCGGCAATTGTTCCCATGGAAACATGGTCCTCTTGATTTGCAGAGGATGGAATGCTGTCAACAGAAGCAGGATGTGCCAGAATCTTATTTTCAGAAACTAATGCAGCTGCAGAATACTGAACAATCATAAATCCTGAATTCAATCCGCCATGCTCAACCAAAAATGCAGGCAATCCGCTAAGTGTTGGGTTTACCAGTCTTTCAATTCTTCTTTCCGAAATATTGGCAAGCTCTGAAAGGGCAATTCCTAAGAAGTCAAAGCTAAGTGCCATGGGCTGACCATGGAAGTTTCCTCCCGAAATGCCTTCTTTTGTTTCAGGAAATATTATAGGATTATCGGTAACTGAATTTATTTCTATTTCGACTTTTTCCTTAACATAGTTAACAGCATCCTTGCTTGCTCCATGCACCTGAGGAACGCATCTTAAGGAATAGGCGTCCTGAACCCGAATTTCTCCTTGCTTGGTTGTCATTTTGCTTCCGCTTAATAAATCCAATAATATATTTGCTGTTTCAATCTGTCCTTTATGTGGACGAATATCATGGAGCCTGTAGTCCAATGCATCAACTATTCCATTTTGAGCTTCAAAGCTTAACGCTGCTGCAATATCCGATGCTTTAATAATATTTAACGAATCATAAACAGTCAATGCTCCCACGGCAGTCATAACCTGTGTCCCGTTTATTAGAGCAAGACCTTCCTTGGCTGTCAACACAATTACAGGTATTTCCGCCTTTTTCATGGCTTCTTCGCCTGTCATTACTTCTCCTTTGTATTCCGCCTGTCCAAGCCCTATTATAGGCAGCACCATGTGTGAAAGAGGAGCTAAATCTCCGCTTGCACCAAGGGAGCCTTTTTCCGGTACGATTGGATGAACTCTTCTGTTCAGCATTTCAATCATTGTTTGAATAGTTTCAAGCCTTGCTCCTGAATAACCTTTGGCTAAGTTGTTTATTCTCAACAATATTATTCCTCTGACGATATCCGTATCAAATGGTTTTCCGGCACCTACCGCGTGAGTTATTATTAAGTTTTTCTGGAGTGTTTTTGATTCTTCCTTGGATATGGTTACATCGCTGAACTTACCAAAACCGGTTGTAATACCGTAAACCACATCTTCATTTTCCACAAGGTCGTCAACAACCTTCCTTGACTCCAAAATCTTCTCAACTGCAAGCTCTGATAATTCTACCTTTTCGTAATTCCTGCACACAGCTGCTACTTCGTCTAAAGTCAAAGTGTTTCCTGTAATTATAATCTTATCCATTTTTTCTTGTATGATATAGTAAACTATTTAATCATACATTCCTTTCATTTATTTACGCTCTCTTTTATAGTCGTTTTGGAAATTTGAAAGCGGAAGGAGCGTAGCGGATGAAGCTTTCAAATTTCGCTCGGCTTGTTGCCTATATATTAACTTATCCTATATAATGTAATTAGGCACTGTGGACTTTTTATTTTTTTCTATAGCTTTGACTATTCGAAGGAGTGTATTGCCACAGTTTTATCTTAATTATTTATAGTTGGATAAGTTTTAAAACTTTTATCTCCCGCAAGTCTATGATGATAAAACTAAGTGGATCAAAGCAGTTGCCCAAATATTACTTAAAGGATGTGGTTTAATGATTTATGTTGGCATTGATATTGCCAAGCAAAAGCACTTTGCCGCTGCAATGACCGCTGATGGCGAAGTATTAGTTCCACCTTTTGGTTTTACTAATGATGCGGATGGATTCAATACCTTTCTTTCAAAGATTAAATCCTTTGATAAAACAGATATTTTAATTGGTCTTGAATCAACTGCTCATTATGGCGAAAACCTTATTTGTTATCTTTTTAGTCTTGGTTATCGTATTTCTGTGATTAACCCGATTCAAACATCAACTTTACGAAAAACCAATATCCGCAAAACTAAAACTGATAAGGTAGATTGCCTGTTAATAATCAAGTCAATGATTGTAAACAAAACAAGGCTTTATTCAAAATCTGATATTGACTCTCTTCGCCTTAAAAGTCTTTGCCGCTTTAGGGAAAAATTAAAAAAATCTAAAACTAAACTTAAAATTCAACTTGTTACTTATGTTGATGTTATTTTTCCTGAATTGCAGTATTTTTTCAAATCCGGTATCCATATTAATACATGCTACATGCTTTTAATGAAGCATCCTTCTCCAGATGAAATCGCTGCTTTACACCTTACATACTTGGTTAATCTTCTTCAGAAAGCTTCCCACGGCCGTTTCGGTAAAGAAGAAGCTATCGCTTTAAAAAGTCTGGCAAAATCATCTGTGGGTACTGGTAATACCGCTGTTTCTATTCAAATAACCCAATCTATCACTCAAATTGAATTATTGGAACAGCAAATGAATATTATTGATGAAAACATTGAATCAATTATGCTTGAAATGGATTCTATAATCATGACTATCCCAGGAATCGGTTCTCTTAATGGTGCTATGATTCTTGGTGAAATCGGTGATATCTCAAGATTCTCGAATCCTTCAAAGCTGTTAGCTTATGCTGGCTTAGATCCTACTGTTAATCAATCCGGTAAGTTTACTGCTAAAAGTACCAAAATGTCAAAACGAGGCTCTAAATTGCTTCGCTATGCTTTAATTAATGCCGCCTGGAATGTTTCCCTTAACAACAAGACATTTGATGATTACTATAACTTAAAGCGTTCTCAAGGGAATAACCACTATGCAGCCCTCGGTCATGTGGCTCATAAATTGGTTCGTGTTATCTTTAAGATACTTAAAGATAATGTTGCTTTTAACTTAGATTAGTACTCTTGTTTTTTTGTCTATTTCAGTAGGCTTATTTTGTTATACTCATTTTTCTTCCCACTATAATTATTTAATTTATTTGTCATTTTTTTCTTGACAATTCATAGTTGGTCTCCTTCTCTCCTTATAAAAACAAAAGTAAATTTCAGCATAGTAAAACGCTGAAATTCACCTCTCAACATCTACTTTCTTTAGGCTCATTTAATAAATATTACATACTATAATATTTATTTTGTCAATCAATGTTTTTTAAGCTCCCTCCCTAAATTTTCACACGTAAATTGACAAAGCAAACGTAACCCCATGATTCAAATATAGTTGCTTTTAATCTTTCCTATAATCGCAACCGTTCCTTTGTGAACTTTCGGATACTTTTCGGGAACAAAATTAATCTGCAAGAGGTACAGGATGGACATATACGGCAAATGACCCACTACTGCTAAGATATGGTCTCTACAGGCATATTTCCTGGCATTTCCCGCAATTAACACAATTTTTCGGATTGATGTATGCTGCTGCCCGTTTGGGTAGTACATAGGTCGCTAAAATGGCAAATCAGTTGTTATTAACTAAAGGCATTGTGTCACAAAGCGGAAATATATGCCAAGGCAAAATCAACCTCATATCAAGGCATCACCGCCACGTTCCTTTAAACCCTGTTCACATTCTCCGACAACGACGCCGGGACAATGGACAGTGTTTCGGCCATCTTTACCCACCGGTGAGGGTCGGGAAATTAATCTCTTTGACTCTGTGGCAGGCCACAAAATGCTTTGGCATAGCCTCCAGCAAAGGAGGATTCTCATGTGTACATATTTCCGTTGAATATGGACATCTGGTGTTAAAACGACATTCCTGTTTAGGATTGATTACAGATGTTATTTCACCTTTAAGCAATCGCCTGGGGCCACGTTCCATAACCTCCGGGATGGGTACAGCCGCAAGCAAAGCCTTGGTGTAAGGATGCAGTCGGTGGTGAAACATCCCCTCACTACTTGCCATCTCAACCATATTTCCGAGATACATCACCATAATTTCATCTGAAATATGCTTAACAACCGCCATGTTGTGAGTAATAAACATATATGTCAAATCAAACTCCTCCTGCAGATCCTGCATTAAATTCAGTATCTGCGCCTGGATTGAAACATCCAAAGCAGATACGGGCTCATCGCATACGATAAATTTCGGTTTTAATGAAAGAGCTCTTGCAACTCCTATTCTTTGTCTTCTTCCTCCATCCAGTTCATGTGGATAGGAGTTAGCATAGCGTTTTGACAGCCCAACAATTTCCATAAGTTCTTCGACCTTGGCTGCCATTTCTTTCTTATTACGGCACATTCTGTAGATTAAGAGCGGTTCGGCGATGATTTGTCCCACTGACATGCGAGGGTTCAGGGATGAAAACGGGTCCTGGAATATCATTTGCATATCCCTGCGAAGGGCTTTCAACTGCTTTTTGTTAACATCGCTGATATCTTCGCCTTCAAAAAGAATTTTCCCACTAGTTTTTTCATGAAGATGGATCGCTGTCCGCCCTAAGGTCGATTTCCCGCAGCCGGATTCTCCCACGACACCCAGCGTACTGCCTCTCTCAATTTTAAAGCTTACTCCATCTACTGCATAAAGCATCCCCCGAGGGGTTTTAAAATATTTTTTTAGGTTATTGACCTCAAGTAATACAGTCATTTCTTATTTCTCCCTCTGCTTACAATATTTCAGACATTTTACTAAATGATTGGGTTCTACCTCATATACAGGTATATCACCCCGCCGACATATGTCCATTACATCCTTACAGCGCTCCGCAAAACTGCAACCTTCCGGCAGATTGGATGGATCCGGCATCAGACCGGGAATCGGTTTAAGGCGGTGTACGTTTTCATTGAAGTTTGGAATCGAACCAAATAATCCAATGGTGTATGGATGTTTTGTATTGTTATAGATATGATCCAGCGTCCCGTACTCCACAATTTTTCCTGCATATATAATTGCCACCTTGCTACAGACCTCCGCAACAATTCCCAGATCATGCGTGATCAACAATAATGATGTATTAAATTCTTCTTTTAATCGTTCAATCAGATCCATCACCTGCGCTTGAATCGTGACGTCCAGTGCCGTGGTCGGCTCATCGGCTATCAGCAGTGATGGGTTGCACGCCAAGGCAATTGCAATGACGATGCGTTGTTTCATCCCACCGGAAAAATTATGCGGAAATTCGTCATGGCGGGCGCCCTCAATACCGACCAGTTCCATCATTTTTTTTGCTTTTTCCAGCGCTTCTCTTTTGGATACATTCTGATGAAGTTGAATTACCTCGGCAATTTGTTCTCCGACTGTATACACTGGATTAAGTGCCGTCATTGGATCTTGAAAAATCATGGAGATTTTATGACCTCTTACTTTCCTCATTTTCGAAGCATTTTTTTTGATTAGATCTTCACCGTCATATAATATTTGACCACCGACAATTTTTCCGGGAGGAGATGGGACCAATTGCATTATAGCCCGAGCTGTTGTGGTTTTTCCTGCTCCTGTTTCACCAACCAATCCCATCGATTCACCTTTTTCCAATGTCAGTGTGATCCCATTAACAGCTTTTGTTACCTCATTACCAACTTTGTATTGGACCATTAGGTCTTTAATTTCCAGTAGTATTTCAGCCATTAAAGTTACCTCCTAGTTCTTAAGTTTCGGATCAAGCGCATCGCGCAGTCCATCGCCAAATAAATTAAATGAAAATACCGCAGCCATAATAGCCATCCCTGGGAACGTTACAAGCCACCAATAGTCACGCACATAGGCCCGTGCCGCAGATGTCATTGAGCCCCATTCCGGTGTTGGAGCCGGTACCCCAAGACCCAAAAAACTCAAAGCTGTAGCTGACAATATAGCAGAAGCAATGTTCATGGTTGCGTGAACAATGATGGGCGCCATACAGTTTGGGAGAATATATTTCATAATAATCCGTAAATCGTTTGCTCCGGTTGCACGAGCAGCCTCTACATATTCCTTTTCTTTTACGGAAAGCACGGATACCCGAACCAGGCGCGCATAAGGCGCTATTGAAGCCATAGCGATGGCTATTGTTAAATTCAACACACTTTGCCCAAATGCCGCAACGATGGTCATTCCGAGAAGTATTATAGGAACTGCCATCAGAATATCAATTCCGCGCATCATTAGATTATCTACAATTCTTCCGTAAAATCCCGAGATACATCCAAAGATTATGCCTATGACGCCGGATATGGCTACTGCAGTGACACCGATCAGGAGTGATGTCCGGCAACCATAAACTACCCTCGTAAATACATCTCTGCCGAATTCATCGGTTCCAAATAAATGTGTAGAGTTTGGAGCAATGAATTGTTCCCTTAATGACTGCTCGATCGGATCATAATGTGTGATAGTCTGTGGAAACAGTGCGCAGAAAACCATCAGTACAATGATAATCAATCCTAACAAAGCCGTCCTATTTCTTAAGAATCTGGTAATGATCTCTCTGGTCTGGCTTTTCTTTTTTATTGTAATTAACTCGGATATTTTTTCATTGGTTTTAAAAATTTCAGTCATACATGTTAACCTTCTTTTCGTTTACTTTTTTGCGAGTTATATTGGGAACGTATTTGGGGATCAATAAATGCATAGGTAATATCCACAGCTAAGTTGATAAACGTCATGAAGAATGCAATAAATATAACTCCGCCCTGCACTAGAGGCACATTTTTAACTCTTATTGCATCAACAAGAAGTTTTCCTATGCCAGGAACTGAAAATACTGTTTCAACAACAGCGGCTCCGCCCATGTGTCTTGAGAAGTTGTAACCTATGGCTGTTATTATTGGAAGAAACGCATTTTTCAAAACATGTTTGGTAATGACATAAATTTCTTTCTGCCCCTTGGCTCTAGCCGTAACAACATAATCTTGACGTATTTCCTCTAACATACTGGAGCGTGCAATCCTCATAATTGAGGCAAGAGAAACTGTCCCCAACGTAAACGACGGAAGTATCCAACTTTTCCATGAGTCAATCCCCGAAGAAGGAAGCACCCCCAGAATGACGGAAAACAAAATAATCAGCATAAGCCCTTCCCAGAAGGACGGCATGGATACGCCCACCATAGCAAGTATCCGAATAACGTTATCTGTGAGACTATATTGTTTAACTGCCGAAATAATACCCAGCGTAACCCCAATTACCGAAGCAATAGTTATAGAAATAATAGAAAGTTTCATTGTAACACTAATACGGGCAAGAATCTCGTCCAAAACGGGGAGCCGAGTTATATATGAGGTCCCCAGGTTTCCATGAAGAATGCCATTTATATAGTGTATAAATTGGAAAATAAATGGCTTATCCAAATTGTTTTGTTGGCGAAACAGTGCTTTATCATCAGCCGTTGCCATATCACCCAGAATAAAATCTGCAGGATCTCCAGGTGAGAAATACATTATAGTAAAAATAAGAAAAGCTACTCCGAATAAAACGAGTATTATTGATATAAGACGTTTGCATATATATCTGATCATGCGTGGTCCTCCAAAATCACTTTATATTATTAAAAAAATTTCCAATCATCGACTTAGTCATACAGAATGTTATTTTGATATAGTCCATCCTTTCGGATCAATAAAATACGTCGTCCCATGAAATTCAAAGCCTTCAACTTTGTCACTTACTGCATAAACAGTCGGCATAGTCATGAAAGGATAGCTAAAACGAATATCATACAAATATTCTGCTATTTCATCAACCAACTCGGCCCTTTTGGGGTCGCCGGGAAAATACGTTTTCAGTTCCGCCAACTTGTCATCCAGTACCTTGTCATTAGGGTTTAACCTCGAGCCAAAAGCTATCTCATAAATTGACCATATTTGTGTAATATCTTTTGAAGAGCCAGTACGTATAGTTGCCTGGAACTTTCCTCCATTCTGAGCATCATAAGTAGCTAGTGGAATAGAGACTATGTTGGATTTTACACCAATTGCTGCCCACATGCTTTGTATGGCTTCAGCAAGCCTCTGCATCTCCGGATTTGGCTCAACATGCAAATCAATTTCAAAGCCGTTGTCATAACCGCCTTTGGACAATAATTCCTTTGCCATATTGACATCATAGATAATCTCAGGCATCACTTTCGTACCTTCCGCTGCTAAAGGCGGAGCCATGGTGGAAATGGGCGTTCCTATTCCATCAGTACAAGCTTCTACAAGTCCTATCTTGTCAATAGCATGCGTCAGAGCATAACGCACATCCTTGTTTTGAAAGAGCGGCTCCTGCATGCTCAAGGTAATAAGGTAGTAGCGTAACGAGTCACCTTTCACAATGTGATACCCTTCAATATTATTGACGCGTTCAATATCTTTTGGATCAATATTGTAAGCAATATCAGCCGCACCGGTTTCCAATTCTATCAAACGTGCCGAAGATTCCGGTATAAACTTGAGAGTAATTTTTTTCACTTCGGGCACGCCGCCATAGTAATGCTCATTTGCTACCAGTTTGATATACGAACCAGTAACCCATTCTTCAATCTTATAAGGTCCGACACTAATCGGCGCACGCGCAACTCCGGCCTCACCATCTTTTTCAAAGGCTTTTTTACTAACAATATGGCAGCGCATGGAAGCACATGTATCAATAAAAGTCGAATCTGCCTTCGTGAACTTGACTATCAGGTTATGATTGTCAACCACCTCACTATTTTCTTTGTCAAAATTCCTAAAGTACGACTGAGTAAGAGGGGCTTCTGAGCAGCGAATCAAGTTCCACAATACATCCTCGGCAGTCATCGGGGTTCCATCCGAAAACTTAACGTTCTCTTTAAGTTTAATCTTAAGTGTGGTATTATTATCAGCCAACTCCCATTCGTCCACCAGTCTGTTGCTATACGACCCTTCTTGTTCTGAATACCACAAGCCCTCCATAATATAAGCAGTGACGTTTCCAATGTCATGCACATTGGATTTTGTTGGATCTAGATTCGTAGGTTCCCCCGATAGCAATACAATGATTTCTTCCTTAGTCGGTGACTTGTCATCCTTAATCGTTGAACTATTGTTGGCACATCCCGCCAAAGCCATAATACAAAACACGATCGTAAGGATAACTACTAATTGTTTTTTTAACAAATTTTTCATTTTCCAAACCTCCTTTTGTTTTAGTTGTTTTATAAACAGATTTTTCATTTTCTAGACCCCTTTCCCTTTACATAGTAGAGTATGGCGCTTTCCCTGAAGTTCAAAAAATCAAAACTGGTTAAGTATTTAGTGTTCAAAGTATCACCTTAGCCATTGGATAAGAACCCGGAACAATCCGCATTTGAACTCCATATGGAGCAGACATCTTAATGAAAGAATTGAGTATTTTTAATCCATCAACTCCTGTTGACAGCAACGGCAATCCTTTTTGTCCACGGCTCTTATACTGCCCAAGTGTTATTGGATAAACAGAGATGTCTTTAATTATACCATTTTCAAACTCGCAGATTGGCAAAATCGTAAACCAGAATACCTCTTTGCTCATAAACATTTTAGGTTGACCATCGGCTGTTTTCGTCCAAGCGTCATGAACATCCGCCGTTGTAGCCTGCTCATCCAAGTTAAAATCCTCATAATTTTCATTGGGCAGTTTATTGAGGGTTTCCGTTGTGAAGAAAAAGTTACCAAGTGAATAGAATATAGGCTTGTCCTTATATATTTCAAGCGGTCGTAATATATGGGGACCATGCCCGATAAAAATATCCGCCCCGGAGTCTATACATTTTTTGGCTACTATCGGTATATAATCTGCCGGCTCTATAGAATAATACTGTCCATTGGTACTCTCGTGGCAATGCAACGACATAACTACAAAATCCGCCTGACGCCGCGCTTCTCTGATTTGCCGTTCTATACGTTCCATATCTTTGTTGGAAGGATATGTCACGATACCACAGCTTTCGCCGCCTAAAAAGTTTTTATCCATAAAACGATATCTGCCGTTTTCTCTGAACAGACCCAATTTACGGGTTTCCTCATTTATTTCGGCTGTACCTAATGCCCTGTCAATGGATCTAAGCATAGCAAAATGTTGTTCATCCAAAATATAATCGGTTTCGAAACAAAGTGGATTCAATCCGGGGCGACCGCTACGTCCAGCTCTTGCCCTCCCGGCCATCGCTCCGGGAGTAAAGGTTGAAGACGCATCTACAATCGCCACCCGGTAGTCGTTCACCTCAAGATATTTAGGTTCCTGGGCTTCATCCAAATCCATGCCTATACCGGCACAAACCATCGACCTTTTCGCTAATTCGGATACAGTATCCGCCAACCCCTGAGGGCAATAATCGATCGAGTGGTTATTAGCCCCACCATAGAGGTTAAAGCCGAATTTCTTCAATTCATCTAATACCATCGGTTCAACACCAATATGAATGGTGTAACTCATCCCGCTGTTCTTAGGTGTGGACATCCATGGTTCATGAGGTACGGTAAATTCTAAATTGGTAAAACTTACATCCGCACTGCGCAACAGCCGTGATACTTCTAAAAAGTCCGGATTTGTAATCGCCGATATCCTTCTTGTCAAAATGCTATCCCCTGTTGCTGCGAGTCTAAGAGTCATATTCCATCCCACCTTTCAATAGTTTGCAGAAACCACTTACATAAAATGGTGATTTTCCCCACTTAATTAAAATACTGTTTATAACTCTGATCCTTCGTTTTCTTATAAAACGGCAACACCATGCAGCCAGACCTTAACTGCCTGATTAATATTTTCCAAAGACTTAGTCAGATCTCCCGGGAAAGCGACTATATCAGCCCTTTTTCCCACCTCCAGGAGCCCGATATCAGGCCGTGCGGCAATCTTTGCTGCAATACCGGTTGCATGCCCTATTGCCTGAATCGGAGTCTCTCCGGCGGCTTCAGCAATCAAGCGGATCTCATCGGCTAGCCTGCCGAAGCTGTCTGTACCTGTGCCAACCAGAATACCCGCATCAATTGCCATCTTCACGCTCTTGGCATGGGGTTTAAATATCCGTTCAATCAAGATATCTTTGTTCTTCAGGTCTTCCGGGCTCACATCGGGTAGATAATACGGTCCCTGTAAGCCAGACATAGTCGGTATAAGAGTTGTCTTCTTTTCCAACATTATTTTTATGCACTCTTCAGTCAGCATAACGCCATGATGGACACTATCAATTCCCGCCTCCAGAAGCCGTAGAATCGCAACAGTGGGGTAAGCGTGGGCTGCAGTTTGAATCCCCGAATCATGGGCTGTATCTATGGCTACTTTCAATTCTTTTACGGTGAACTCGGGATATTTGGGGTCTTCCTGGGGAAAATGCGCCAGACCGCCACTAGCCATGATTTTAATGATATCTGCACCTGCTTTAATTTCTGCGCGGACAGCTTTCATTACCTCATCTGGTCCATCTACTTCCCTGCAATTGGCGTGGGTGTGTCCGCCAGTCATACAAATCGGCATACCGCACGAACAAATTTCCGGACCTTTGATCAGCCCCTCTTTAATTGCCCTTCTCAAGTGGATTGTGGTATGTCCGGCAAGACCATAATCCTGAATCCAGGTAATCCCTTCTTTTAAAGCAGCCTGGGCATTATGTACACAATGTAAAAGCAAGTACTCCTTCGATTCGGCCATCAGGTCCTTGGACCGTTTACTGGTAGGATAAGAACTCGGTTTATCACGCAGAACTTTTCTGGAAATATGGTCATGAAGATTCATTAAACCAGGAGTTAGCGTCGCATCGCCTAAATCTATTATTGTATCTTGGGCAACCCCCACCGGTTTTTCATTAGTTATCGTTTTGATACGGTCTTCCTCAATCTCAAGCCAAGCCGGGGTTAAGACGGTTTTCCCGTCGCCGATAATCGCTCTGTCAGCTCTTAACCAAGTAGTTGTCATGACTTTGCTCTCCTCCTTTTCTCTTATAATAATTAGTGCACTGGTACTTCTGAACAAAGCGTTCGATAACCTCAAGCGAATATAATCGAACGCCTTTGTTCAAACTTGAGTATATCTATTTAACTTGTAACCTATTTAACACATTTTTTCCCTGAAATCAAACAACTTTCTGCTTCCAGTCAAAGCCGATTTCCCAGGGGAAGTAATGGTAAGACCAGGCAGCCATCTTATTAGTATAAATCAAGAAGCTTCTGTACAGGCTGATAAATTCCTCCTTCGTAGCGATATCGCCAGTGTCCAGTGCCTCCCGGAATGCCCTATCAAATTTTAACATTGTAACATAACCGGAGTAACCGAGGTATTCTGTATAGGGAGGATGGAAGACGGCAATTAATTTTTTCAACTGGTCGAGCGTATAGATCGGTTCATAAGCCAACTTTAAGATGGGGTACATGGTATACATGGAAAAGTCCCGGATCATTCCATTGGCAAAATCCAAAGTAGTCCAATATTGTCCGTAGGAACCGGCCTTATTTTCCAGTTCGCCAGTCCGGATAATTCTTTGTTCTTCCGGTTCTTCAGCCAGAATGTGTTTAACTTCCGTATCGATATCCTTCTTGATCTGTTCCCACTTTTTCATTTGCGCTCCTCTCCTTTCTTGAAGATTACCCGAATAGGCTTTTTGTCAGTCGAGTAGTTTTTCCAAATTGCATCGGCCACTTTTTCTATCTCACCTAACTGTTCTTTCCTTACAAAACCCAAAACCGGGGTTAAGAGATCTTCAGTACACTCCCCGTATCTAACAATCAGTTTGTTGCCTGTTTTTTGGGAATAAGATACAACTCCAGGGGGGGTATCCTTGATCATCATTTGATACTGAGGTTTTGCCAGACTGATCATCGGTACCCAACTGTACATTGATTTACCAGTAACCATGGCGTGCTCCTGAATAGCGTGTAGGGGCAGATTTTCCCAGATTTCGTTGATCATATCCGGGTTTTTGTCGTCAAGCATATCAGCTACGACCTCAATCCCCAAATCCGGCCATTCAATCAACATTGTCTTCATTGCATGATCCTCCTTCTTTTTATTTAAGTTATTGTTAGTTAGACTTAACGTTAAATCGTTTTCATTTTAGCATACATATATTATAAAAACAAATACCTTTAGTTTTATAAAATATATAATATTTTTATTATAACAATCTTGGTGGTGAGTTGATGAAGAACACCCTAGTTTCGCAGCAAATAATTAAATACGTATTAATGTAAACCTTGTAATTAAATAGATACAAGGGTACAAGGGTGAAGGGTGAAAATTTAAGGAAAAAGATTGAATTGATGTACAGAACTTTCTTCTACCTCGACTTTTATTCTTTGCCAATTTTATCTGATGTATCTATCAATTTCGTCAATAGTTATTCCATCAACGCCACTTGTTCCCTTGTTTGAACATACTCTTTTAAGAGCTTGATACATATTTTGTCGGTCAAGAATTTTGTCTAATAAGGTTGTCATAATGTGCATTCTACTCCTTTTCGATTTCTTGGAAAATATCTTAATATAGTGACCTTGAGTTCATTCTACGTTTTCATCTGTGTCAATCAGATTATCCAAGCTACATCCATTTTATTTCATGTTCTTTAATTGTTCAGTACTTTGCTAATATTTAGCTACTATGACGTCTGATGACTTCTCATGAGAGCAGGATAGAAGAAAACAACATGGAACATCTTGCTGCGTTGATATCATAACTAATAAATAAAACATGCGAAATGAAGAAATATTTTTGTTTTACACATTTTTAATAATTTTTTATCTAATTTATCAACAAGGTTATCACGCCAAAATAATTGTGTGAAAAAGAAGTGAAATTTAGCAATTTAATCATAGAAATATGTATATTTTTAATTTTGTAACGCAAATAATTCAGATTAATAAAGTGTTGAAAAATCGTTTTTTTTATTGTATAATACGATTAGAGTGTCGAAAGACACATATAATTCAATAAATTAATTTTTGCACCTTGAAAATTTAACACGAATTCAGTTTTAGTAGAAATTATGTTGCTACCTTTAATCCGAAGAAAAGCTTGGTTTTTAGTTTTCCCCTAACCAGCATTCTATCTGAATGATATATTCTCTTTATAATAGACGGTAATGACTCAACTCCGTTTAGGAACCTTGCATGTTCTTTGAATTTTTCACTCTTGATGTATCGTTGCTGCTTTGCACGTTCAGCACATTTTCGTGAAATGACTAGTGCTGTTTTCTTATTGTAAAACTTAGGCTTACATTGGTCCTTATCCGGACATTGATTTCATTTATTCTTATCAAGTGTAATTCTGCATTTTTCTGTTTTTGGGTAGTATTTATTAATTATCGGAGTCTGCCTGCCGGCACATTTTAACACTTTTTTACCATCTTCACTGAATATAAAATCAGCATAGATATCAGCAACTTTTCACCCTTGCATATTAGTGGTTACTAAATTTATATGGTTGTCTTTTGCAAGTTTTATATTTTCCATACCGCCATATGCTCCATCGGTAACGAAAGTTGTTTCGCATTCTTAAGTCCTTGCAATGCTGTCAATAAATTCTTTTAAGAACGCATTGTCACTATGAATGTTTTGCTCATAAGAATATCCGGTTATGATATTTCCATTCTCATCAACGGTATCTACTAAATTTGCACGTATCCACGAAGTTCTTTGCCGGCTTTAAATCTAAAAGTAGCATCCGGGTCTGACGGGTTTTGTAATATGCTTGAATCAAGAGTTTTATAGTCTTTAGGCTTAAGCTGAAGATTTCCATCAGTATCTTCTGTAGTTTGTTCGTTGATTACCCTGATTAGTAGCTGATATTCACTTAATTCATCATATTTTCCTTTACACTTATGTAAAAGCATGGATGCATCCTCAATGACAGTCTTTGTTCTGTCATCAATGTCTTCACTGCGCATGTGATAAATAACTTTATTTTGATCATCTGCTTCGCAGTAGTGCTTCAGGTTCTGGTATAATATCTTCCTTCTTCTACATAAGTTTCACCAAATTTGCTACACAGGTATACAAAAGTTCAAGGCGAGAAAGCTTTTTGATGTTGGAAGCAATCATCATACTGTCACGTTTAAGACCTTTGCGTATTCCCATGATTTCTGCCATCTGAGATGACAGGCCGGTAATACATTCTTTAATTAGATCTATTCCTGTTTCTGTCTCGTATATTATACATATTTCTCTAAAACGGCTGAGAGCTCTATCACTTAAGGGCTGTCTTTCAAAACTTGTTGTATGAAGAGCATATTGATACCTTACATCAAACATGAGGGATTCCAAAAGTTCATCATCAGTATCTCCAATTATTTCTTTTAACATCATTGCTTCAACTATGATATTAACAGGAGTGTTTGGTCTGGAAGCTTTGTCGCTGTATAATACAGAAAAGGGTTCTTCATCAATATTAGGAAATATTTTTTCTGTAAAGGTTTTGCCCATGATTTTTCAAGAAATACCTTTTCTCTTTCTGTAAGATTAAGAATATTGTCGTCAAAATTTATTTGGTTATTGCTGTTTAGAACGAAAGACATTACGGTACCTCTTTTAATAGTATTTTATATATTATATCATACCATAAAATCCTGCCCTTTCCGAGTTTTTGTGTTAAGTTTTCAAGGTGCAAATATCATATTTATTGATTGCTTTTGACACCTTGATCATAATAAACTATATAATATTTTTATTATAACTATCCAGGAGGGGGGAGTTTATGAAGATCCTTCAAATACAATATGTTCTAAAGATAGCGGAGTTACAGAGCTTCTCCAAGGCTGCCAAAGAACTGTACATCTCTCAACCGTCCCTCAGCCAGCATATCTTTAGGCTAGAAGAACAACTGGGAGTGCCATTGTTCGACCGCACCACTATGCCTTTAAAGCTCACTTATGCCGGTGAGTGCTATGTGGAAAAAGCAAGACAAATTCTCAATTTAAACAATCAATTATTACGGGAAATCGAAGACATAACAACCTTTAAAAAGGGTCGCCTGATCTTAGGTGTGCCTTTGTTTAGCGGTGCATTCCTCCTGCCAGTTATTCTCCCGATGTTCCACCAAAAATACCCCGGCATTGAATTGGTCATCATAGAAAAAACATCCTCCGATCTGGAACAATCGGTACTAAAAGAGGAAGTAGACTTTGCTATTTTCAACACACCCTCCCACAGCGAAGGGATCGTTTGCGAGACCATCCTCACCGAGGAGATTATGCTGGCCATTCCTCCTGACCGTAAAAGCCCTCTCAATTACAGCGTCAACTTATCTGAATTGAAGGATAAGCATTTCATTCTCCTGAGGCGAGAGTCAACACTGCGTCAGATTGTTAATGAATATTTCAAGCTGGCTGGTTTCAACCCCCGAATCTTCATAGAGAGTAGAAACATTATTACTGTCAGTCAATTGGTCAAGGCAGGAAGCGGAATAACCTTTATTCCGGAAACTATTGCCTATTTTAGTGGCATACCGAGGAACTTTCTGCACCATATAGAAGGATCAGTCCAGAGTTGGAACCTTGTACTAACCTATAAAAAAGGGCGCTATCTATCTAAGTTGGACCAAGCGTTCATCACCGTGGCCAAGGAGGTCTTATCCAATTTTAAGAAACGAAGAAGATAAGGAAGAGTAAATGGTGCGTTCAAGGGATAAACTGGTGCTTAATAAAAAAGGAGAGAACATAAATGAAAATCTAACGTCTCATATGCTTATCCTTATTAACGTGTCATTCAAGTAATCGATTACCCTCTCAACTTCCTGTAGTATGACGCCCCTATCCAGCAAATCCCTAGTTTGATCCACATCATAATGAAAGCTCCTCCTAGTCTGCTTCAAAAATTAGAGAATCGCCTCGTGGACAGCACACTACGCAGTTAGCCGCCATAAAGCACGTGCCACCAAAACCGTCAAAACAATTTTTATTGCAACGGATATCTCTTTACCTTTTTCTGCATCTTTCTGCATTTCTTCTTCTCTTTTATTCCTTTACTTGTCCAGTAAACTATGCCGAATCTTTAGAATGAGCGTATACAAAACAATGTTAAGTACTCCCCGAACTTAAGGGCAGCGTTCCGCTGGCTCCTAATGAATACGATAACTTTTTAACAGTAAGTCCCACAGAATATAAGCAACTTAATGCAATGAATATATTTTCGTTCATTCTTATTGTAGCATATTGAGATGAATTTGTTAAAGTTAATGGTCTTTTTAACAAAGAATAGCTGAGGATGCTATGCACATCGAACAGTTAAGCTTACTTGTATCTTATCAAATTAACCATCTCAAGTTCCTAAACAACAAAATTCCCTTTTTCAATAATTAATTTATTATCTAAATAGAGAGTTGGCTCAAGTATTACTCCATCAAGATGACAATCAGCCTTATTTACTCCCCCAAATGATATATTTGTTCCAAAAGCAATGTGCACTGTTCCGAATATCTTTTCATCTTCGAGGATTACACCTGTTAATCTAGCAGCATGATTCGTACCTATTCCCAACTCACCAAGAGTTGCATTTCTGTCATTTTCTAACAGTATATTTACTTTGTCCTTTTCATCACCCGTTATCTCCGTTAACTTTCCTTCAGATATTTTAACATATAGAGGATTGTTTAATTTGCCTATCCCTACCATACTGCCATCAATCTTCATAGTACCACTTGCAGTTTCTTCTAATGGAGCAATATACGCTTCTCCTGAAGGAAGATTGCCGGCTTGACCCGGCTCTCTAAATACACCGGTACTGGGTACTCCATTTCTTCCCTCTAAACTCATTTCAAGAATGTATTCCTCTTTCTCAATTCTTGCACTTTTTGCCTTAGTCAACATATCTGTAATTTTTAGGGTCAAATCTTCAACTAATTTATAGTCTGCAGTAATTGCACCTTTACTAAACATTTCTTCTGTAATACCCGGCATACTTCCAAGTCTAGCTCCATTTTTTACAGCATTAATTTTTGCATTTGTATGAGTTATTGAAGTAGATGTTGGACAAATAATTACGTCGAAATTCTTCATAGCCTTTGCTACTACTTCAGGAGGCTCCTCGCCGCTAACTTTTCTTGGTTTCATAACCATTAATACTGCCTCTTTAGCAAGAGCTTTAGCTTCCTCATATAATGCATTACCTATTTCAATCTTTTTATCATCAGTTAGTATTAAGACAGATTCATCTTTCTTAACAGCCATACAGTCTTCTACTATAATTCTATATCCTGATTTTTGATTCAAAACACTCACCTCTTATGGATTTAGTATTTCACCAATTACTCTTGCAACAATAGTCCTAGCAAGTACAACCGGTTTACCGGTACCCTTTGATACTCGATTTTTCATTTCTTGTGTATATCCTATGCAATCCATAGCAATTATATCAATATCACTATGCTTATTTAATTTATTAATTGCATTTTCAATCTCACTATCATCCCCATATGGAGAACCATTAACTACAATAATATCAGCACCTGTTTCACTCCATTTGCTTTCGCATTGCTTAATTTGATCTTTATCAGGTGTTATTACAGCAACTTTACCTTTATCTGCGAGATTAGGTGTTACTCCATGCAAAATTTTTTGTGGATATAACAGTACTTTTGCTGATTTGAAAATATCCGGGAAGACACCTGTACAAATAAATAGTATAACATCAGCACCTTCTGCCTCAACTTTATCTATACAGGCCTGTAATCTTGGTAGTATATATCTTTCGGCAAATTTAACACTTCTTCCATCCTTAAGTTTAGATACTAATATATAGCCTCCCTCTTTAGGCTCAAACTCCAAGATTTCTTCATAAGTAAGACCGTCCAAAGCCCCAGCTTGAATTATTTCTACATCCTTACCAAGATATGGTGCCATTTCTGGTATAACATCATTTCTAGGTGATTGACCTATGGTTATAGTTCCTAACTTCTTCATTTTTTATCCTCCTTTCTAAGAGTTTGTATGTGGTGCGTGCATGCCTTCCTTAATAGCAATAGCAGATACATTCTTATTATGAGCATCTATTAACATAGTTTTTTATAACCTTCATTGTTTGTAAATACATAACCAGCTGTTAATAAGAACTCTTTTCCTTCTAACCAATCTATTCCATTTGGTGCCCCTAAAATTTTAATATGCTTACATCTTTTTTAAGCATTTTTCTCCGGCTATGATTTTGTGCCCTTCGAAAGACGGATTATTTTCATCTGCAAAAGCAAGAATTCTTTCCTTGTTTTTTGTACAGGTACTCCCTTGCTACTTCAAAGGCTTCTTCAAGGTTATCGGTTGCTGTAGAAACCCATCCTTGAGTTAATCTGGTTTCTATTCTTGAATAATCAACTTCTGCAATTATCCCTACACCATTGGCTATTTCAACAGCCTTAGGCTGAGCGCCGCTCATTCCTCCAAGACCTGAAGTTATAAATAAGTGCCCTGCTAAATCATTATCTCCGGGTATTCCCAATTCTTTTCTTCCTGCATTAATAAGTGTATTAAATGTTCCATGAACAATCCCCTGCGGTCCTATGTACATCCAGCCGCCTGCCGTCATTTGTCCGTAGCTTGAACAGCCCATAGCAGTTGCCTTTGCCCAATCTTGGGGATTATCAAACATTCCTATCATAAGTCCATTAGATATGATAACTCTCGGGCTGCTTTTATGAGATTTAAACAGTCCCAATGGATGACCGGACATAACAGCCAATGTTTGCTCATCTGTTAATTCTTCAAGATATTTTTTAATTAACTGATACTGCATCCAGTTTTGGCAAACCTGTCCTGTTTCCCCATAAGCAACCAATTCATAGGGATAAAGGGCAACTTCATGATTTAAATTGTTGTCAATCATAACTTGGAATGCTTTGCCTTCAATGCATTTTCCCTTATATTCATCGATAGGTCTGCCGTAAATTCTTTCTTTGGGCATAAAACGGTAGCCGCAAATTCTGCCATGACTCATAAGTTCCTCTAAAAATTCAGGAGCTAATTTTTCATGGAGACTTTCCGGCACATACCTTAATGCATTCTTCAATGCAAGTTTAATTTCTCTTTCATTTAAAGCAACTTCCCTTTTAGGAGCACGTCTTACATTTTCCTTTAAAACGGGATACTCCGGCAATTCATCTTCTAGCTTGATTTTCATTGCATTTGAAATATTTAAATTATCCGTCATTTTACACCTCCAAAACAAATTTAAAAAATATTATATCTTAAGATTACTTAAAGCTTTTTCGGGTAAACTATAAATGTAAGTTAAAT
>ENA-UOOM01000982-UOOM01000982.1-fermentation-metagenome-genome-assembly--contig:-NODE-982-length-29484-cov-14.605967_pt1 | contig 29484 bp, 30 predicted proteins | sample MGYA00245781_ERZ724031 | MGnify/ENA primary metagenome ERZ724031 (study PRJEB28704, sample SAMN03018317) | fermentation metagenome | biome: anthropogenic terrestrial biome; feature: soil; material... | reverse complement strand
CCTTATAACTTACTTTAAAATAATTGTGCATTCTAACGATATGCCTTGGTAAAATACTGTCTTTATCTACATTAACAATTTTATAAAATACTTCTTTTACATAGTCTTCAGGCATTAAAAATTCAGAAGCAAATACATTTGCTTTCATATCTTCTGCTTTATGCTTTTCATCATCTAAAAGAATCTTTTCTTTTTTCAGGATATCGGCATTATAAATAAGATGATATAATTCATGGGCACCAGTATAACGTTCATGTCCCAAAGTAAAATTACTATTTAAATAGACAATAAACTGTTCCTCAAAATAAGTGCTAAACCCTGATAATTCATCTGTATCCAAGGGCTTTCTTATCAAAAATGCAGCCTCCGATAGAATGTCAAATATATCGGAAAGCCCTTTTCTAGCAAACTTTATTCTCGTTTCTTCTGCTAAGTCTTTAATTTGCAGTCTGAAAGATTCTTCTGGGAGATTCAAATTATTCTTTGGCAATCTTAACACTCCTCCCATAGTGGCTTTCTCTCTTGTGGTTTAAACTCCCCAGCATATATTTTCTTTTGATAAATAAACACCTTTACCATATCCTGAAGTTTTTCTACTTCTTTAATCGTTTTCTCTGAAAAGTTTTTCTTCCTGAATAATGTAACCAAATCATCATCATCATCTTCAAAAAGGATGTTTATATCTATATTCAGAACTTTGCATAGAGCATTTAACTCCACAGCCGATACAGTCCTGTTGCCGTTTTCTATTTTGCTTAATGTTTCTCTGCTCATATTAACATCTCTTTCAACAAGTCGTTCTACTACTTCAATCTGGCTTAATCCCCTTGCTTCTCTAATAGCCTTTATTTTTAATCCAATAGGAATATCCTTTGCCATCTTTAAACCCTCCTTTGTAATATTATATTACATTATTGTTTGTCATGTGTCAATATTATATCCACTCATATAACATTTTATTACTATAATATTGAGTTATATGCCATGAATTATTTTATTAATTTTAAACTTTTACCTCAAATAATTTGATTTCCCGTGTACCTATGGCTATAATGCTTCAAATTTCGTGAAGGAGTGGTCATTATGATAAATCTAGAAGTTTTGAGATTGGAACTAAATTACCTGCAACAGGTTGTGAATAGGACATTAGGAAATATGGATGCGTGGAAATTAGGTAAAGCAATCACAGTATTAGTCACTTGTTTTCTTAATCCTACTACTTATGATTCCTTATCCTTATCCCTATCCCATCTCCAAGCAGTTGAGCAGTATCTAAATCAAATTCAGCAGGAAGTAGAACCTTGTGAGTACAAACTTCTGCTAAACAATATTCCTACCATAAGGAATTTTTTAGAGAAAATAAAATTTGAGATATCCAAATGCTAATAAAACAAGGCTTTACAGGATATATAACCTTATCCCCAAAGCCTTTTCTTTTGTCCTAATTTTCCTATTTCCCTTGTCCCTTTTTTATAAATTCGTATAAATCCGTATTATCCATCTTTTCAAAAGCGATAGCCTTTTCAATATTAGTTAAAACTACCTGTTTGCTCTTGATTTCACCAATCAAAGTATACCGAAAGTCATCATTGTATGCAATAATAAAATCCTCTATTTCTTTATCTATTTCCATAGACTGTAACTGTTTCAAGATGCTATCCCTATTTAATTCATATTTATCAACCAATTCGGCACATTCAATTATTACCTTACTCATATTACCATATCCCCTTTTCCACATATTACATATCTTATTATATTATATGAAATTACTATCTCTAAATCAAATTAGAATAAATCTTTGTGATTTCCTCTATAACTATACTTAACCCTTATTCCTTTTACTTCTTAATATACTGTTAAACAGATGCAATATCAAATTTTCCATCTTTATGCTGATACACTTTATTCGAAACCTTATTCGGGTCATTATCTATCATAATCAGTGATTCTATAATTTTTATATATTCAGGACGCAATTTGGCTACGATAAGTGTAGTTGATGAAGGAATTGCAAAGAGATACTCCTGGCCCACTTTCTTATATATCTGCTTCTGTAATGTAGTACTTAGTAATAAAGTGGAATTATAATCTGTAGAATACTTAAGACAGAATATATCAAGCATCTTATCCAGTTTAACTAAAGGGTTTGTTATCTTATTTAAGTTTTCCCATGCCCTCTTTTTCACCTTTTCAAAATCTACATCATCGCTATTTAATACAAATCTGAACACTTCCCCTGCATCTGTAACATAAAGTGTATCTATATCTGCAAAGGCCTGTTCTCTGTAAAATTCAATATTATTTTCTCTTTCTCCAAAATCCCTGCTTTTAAGCATAGGATAAACATTCTTATAATCAATTTTAAATTTATATTGGCTCAAAATATCATTAAAAATTCTACTATATGATTTTAAAGTTTCCATATAATCCTTTCTTGACTGATACTCCTTGTACATAGTATTGAATGGTATAGACATGCTCGTAGGACCAAACTTTACTACTAGATGGTTGCCCCCCATAATTACTTCAGAAAAACGTTTATTTAAATCCGTGATTATCTTATTAGAAAAATCAGTAAATGAAAGCATTGCATACCTCCTAAACAATTATTTGAAATACAAAAAAAGCATACTCCCTCACGTTTTATTCCAGCATATGCTGGCCGTATAAGAGAATATGCTCTCCTTCTGTATACCTATATTTTACGTTATATCATTAGTTAGTGCAACGTATTTATTTTAGATTTAAATATTGTTTCTGTCCCCTTTTACCCTTTATTCTTTGAACCTTATTCCTTATGATAATATATGCTCTTTTACAGAAACCAAGATTCTTGATTCCAGACCAAGGTTCTATTACTATAAATGCTTAATGTCTATTATCAATGAATCCTAAATACGATAAAATAACCTTCTACTGTTCTAACTTATCTTTGAATCGTATTGCATTTGCAGGGCTGGTAGACGGTAGTCTATAAAATAATAAACCTTCTTTAAAACACATTTTCCCTATTACCAACTTTATAAATAATTCCTCTGCTTTACTCCCATTAAAAAATACTGTTTTTATGCCAGGATACTGGTTGAAAAAGGTTTCAAAATCATTAGAAACAGGATTAATTATTTTTGAATCACTACTTCCTTCTCTATCACAACTTTTCAACACATCCCAAATAGCAATGTGTTGGTTCAATAAGAATGTCTTCCTATTCTCATAATCTTCTTCAACTTCTTTATTAAAAAGCCCATATATTATCTTCCAAAACTGATTTCGCTTATTTCCATAATATTGTTGTTTTTCAAGGGACATTACACTAGGCATAGTCCCCAAAATTAGTATTTTACAATTTTTATCAATAATTGGTTCAAAAGATGTAGTCATTTTTCTCCTCTCAAATCAAATACTATAATTTATTCTGTAGGTTCTATAATTTCTAATTTAAAATTCCATCCTTCGCAGGACATCATCATTCTACCGATTTCTTCTAGGCTATATTCCTGTCCATCAATAATAAATTTTGGTGTTCTATCGTCGTATCTATCATCCCATTCAATACGCCCTTCTACTAGATTGTCTTTAAAAGAGATAAGTTCATGTCCTTGGAATACTTCTCTTTTTATGAACTTTTGTGATAATCCTTTCCTTATCTTTTTATAAAGCCTTCTCAAGGCATCATTTGAATCTTCTTCAAAATCCTGATGTACCTCAAAGGAATACCCTATTTTATCTACTCCTGTAAACTCTACTGCCTTCCAACAAATACCTGTTGGATGAATCTTCTTTCCTACTTGAAAGTAGTGGTCTATACCATCACAATCTTTAAAGGTTGCTTCTTTTTCAAAATCCTTATAGTCTTCGACTCCAAGCATATCTGCCGTATACCTATTGTAGCAATCTTCGCATATCAATTGAGATGGCTCATCTTCTTTTATAGTTAAAACTACCATGCCATACCCGCTAGAGTCTTTGCCGCACCACTGACACCTATTCATGCAAATTATCTCCTTAAAAAAAATTACTTTCAATTACCGTTTTGTCACTTTTAAGAACTTCAAAAAAATGCCGCTCCTAATAACATCCGCAACCCTTATTCCCATGTTTTCCAATTAACTTTTAAAAATTTTTTGTGCAAAAGAAGTTAACTGGTCTTTTACCAATATCTTTTCCTTCCACCTGTCAGGGATAGCATTATATCCATAGTACACACCAGCCATCCCTCCTGTAATTGCGGCTATAGTGTCTGCATCTCCTCCAAGATTGGCTGCTTCACATATGGCATCCTCAAAGGAAGATGTGTTAATAAAACACCATAATGCACATACTAGTGTATCAACTACATATCCTGAGGGCTTCAATTCATCTTTTGATAACTGGAATACCTGTTTATATTCTGGATACTTTTCAATATATTTTCTTATAGCAGGTATTTTGGGCTTACCATTGAGATACTGATAAACTAACAGATTGTAAAACTGACAGGCATCCGTTGCTTTCTGGTCATAATGGGTGAGAACACTTTGCGAAGCAGTTATTTCAAGCATTTTTTCAATATCATTATAATAAAGTGCTACTGGCAAGCATCTCATAAGTGAACCATTTCCAGCACTCATACCGCCTGTTGCCTGATGGGCATAGTAGGCTGCTTTTGTCCAATTGTTGCTTCGCTTGTATTCGCTAATTGTAATTCTGATAATGTTGCCTATGTCCTTGGATTTACTATCATACCATTTAATAAAATATTTACCTATATCTTCGGCAGGGTTCTCTGGATTATCAAGGATGCCTTCTGCCACAGCAATAGTCATCATTGTATCATCCGTCACCTCGCCCGGCAGCAAATCCCAACAGCCTCCACCTATAATATCTTTTAAGTAACCATATTTTCTTTTAATCTCATTCCTTGACATAAATTCCAGTGTTCCGCCAAGGGCATCACCGCAGGCAACACCAAAAAGCCCTCCGAGTATGCGTTCATATGTATCCACGAAATTACACTTCCTTATAAACTTAGTATCAATGATTATTTGTATGTATAGAGATGCCATGCTCTCATCTGCTTATTTTCAATTCTATTATATATTTGCTAAGTATTTTGCCATATTACATATCTCTTCATCAAATTTGTATTTCCAATGCTCATTAGTATCCTCTTTACTGTCAAATTTAATCTCTTCTAACTTTTCTTCAAAAAGTAACGTCAATTTATAGTCGCCATAATAATCTAAAGGACATTCATAAGAAACTCTCTTAATTTTTTCTATATTAAAAAACTCCATAACTATTTGTTTATCCTCATTAATCCAAACTCTAATAAATTTGTTGTTCTTTAAGACAAAATATAACTGTAAAGTTTGTTCATCAACAAATAAGTATTTTGGATAAAAATATAATATATCTTTCTCGTCAATTATTTGTGAAACTTTATTAAACATGTCTGCATATTTACGGGAGGCATTATTGTTAAAATAATATTTATAAAAGTTATCTTTAATTTCTTTAAAATCCATACTCATTTTAATCCTCCTAGCCTTTTATGGGTTAGTAGCCTAGATATTGAACAACATTTTTCCATATTCCAACAGCAATCCCATATGCATCACCTGCGTTATTTTCAGTCATAAAATTCATTGTCATTTTTAATTTTAAATCTTTATTTTTGGTTGCTTCGCATTCAATCACATTATTAAATGAGTTATCACTATCAATGCTAAGCCTCCCATATGACAGATATATATTTTGACTTGTACCACCAAGCAAATTCCCCATCCATATTTTAATCTCATACTTTTCCATACCGTTTATATAGAATCTTATAATGGCCTTTTGATTGTGTATAATATCTTTTTCATAATCAAAATTATTATTTTTTCGTTTGGTCTGCTCCGCAAAGTCAGATAAGTGGGATAATATTTCAGCATAACTTTGTTTCATAAATTTATTTTTATCCAAATCCGTTATTTCTTTAAAATTGGGAATTATATTAATGTTTTCACTTTCTTCCCTATCATAAATAATTTTCTTTGACTCTAATTTAGGTTTGGCTCCTACTTTTGGGACATCAATTACATCTACCTGATAAATCCTATGCAGTAATTCATCAAACTTAATATCAAATTGGTCATCATGTGAAAAGTCAATAAAATGAAACCCTTCCAGATAAAATGGGACGGCTTTTCTATAGTCTCCCTTATGCCTCATTATTAAGATTATTTTATCTAGATTATCTTTTATATATTGTATTAACAAGTTCGTTTCATAGCCAACTCCACCCTGGAAAGTATCTGCTTTATTAGCATAGTTCTCAGTAAGAATAAGCAAGATATTATCACTATTTTTTATCTTTTCTACCATCATTCTATTCAGGTTAACAGTCCTACTTTGTGTTTCAAATTTATCAATCGTTGCAGCAACACCATTTTCTCTCAATTTAGTCGCTAAAACTGTTACCCAGTCTTCGTGTTTCTCACTATCCCAACTATAACTGATGAATACTGAAGGATGTTCTCTTGACATTTTTATCCCCTTTCATATTGTCAGTGATATTTTTATCCGATTAATTGATAAAAACTCAATAACAATAATTGTAATAATTCAAATTATTAAATACTCTCTAACCACTTTAATATATGCTCAGGGCTTTCCCTTAAAACATACATCCGCTTATAATTCTCTTTATTTTCTAGTATATTTTCTTTTATAAGAACTTTAATAACGCTATAGACAAGCGTCTTTGGAGACTTTTTATAATTTGTTTCTTGAATAATTTTATCATTCAATAACGAAGATATCGTAGATGTCTTTATGTAATCCTTATTATATCTAACAAATTGGTCTATGATAGTTCGAACAATTTCTTCAAATATGTGTATTGGAATTATATTAGGATAACTACTGCTCCCATCAGGTCTTGCCGTTTCAATTCTTATGTTTTCATTTTCCTTCTTCCACGTTGTTCTATCTGCTACATCTTTTATGTCTTTTTCATTCTCCTCTTCAATTTCTTCGTTATCTTCTTCCTGATTATTATTAATTATGTAACCTCCAAACATTTCTTTGTAAGAGCCCTTTAAATTTGCGAGTTCATTCATATGGTTTTTAACTTTTTCAAATATTTGCAATGCATTTTGTATTTCTTCAACTTGACCATTTTTACTACAATCAGGTATATACTCTTGAAGGATTTTATTTTTTAGATTTTCTAAACTATCTTCTAACAAGTCGTATGAAGCGCTTATGTCCTCAATTTCCTTTTTAAAAACTATATTCATGCTTATCCCCCCCGATATTTTTTTGTAAATATAACTGACCTGCTCACATCTTTAAAGTTCTTTCATATTACAAAATATAATTTTTACCTATTACTACTAACTCACCCTAATACCTCAGATAATCTAAATACTTGCCATATTCCTCTAACCTGTCCCTAATCAACTCATCATTTGGGTCAAGCCTCATCGCATAATTAAAATAAGCCCTTGCCTTTTTAAAGTCTTTCTTCTGGTCATATGCATGCCCCAATTTTTTTACTATATAAAGCATTCCAGGAGTCTTTTTGTTAATTTCCTCTAATATATCTATGGCATTTTCCTGTTCGCTATTTAAACCATAAGCACATGCCAGCCTATATCTGTAATTTAAGTCATCGGGATTTCTTGATACAAGTTTTTCGTAGACTTTGACTGCTTCCTCGTATCTTTTTAGTTCAAAGAATAGTTTTCCTTTTAAGTATAGAAGATTATCTTCTAGTGCTTCTCTTCTTATTCCTTCTACTTTTTCAATATCTATGCTTTTTAACACATCAATGCTATCAAAATATCTTCCCTGCTGAAAATACGTGTAGGCAGTGTGATATAATACATCAGCAGATTTATTTCCATTCTCATATTCCGTTTTTAGCAGTAATTCTGCTTTATCAAATTTTTTATTTTTATAGCATCGGATTACCCTCTCTAACCAATCACTACCCTCATACCTTATTACTTCAGGCCCTTCACTGTAGGAAATAATACTGTTATTTTCATTCTTCAATACCTCTTTAAAATCCCTTTTTATATCTTGCACATTTTGATATCTTCCCTCAGGGGTTCTTTCAAGTAACTTCATTATAATTTTTTCAACAGATTCAGGTATATTATCATTTATTTCTCTTGGCCTAGGATAAGGCATATTATTAATTAATTGATTAGCAGTTTCATGTGGTGTCCTACCAGTTAAAAACTTATATAAAAGCACTCCCAATCCATAAATATCAGAATTCAGATATCTGCGGTTTGAACCAGCAACTTCAGGAGCCATATATGCCCAAGTTCCTCCACCATCAATTGTTTTTATAAATAAGTCTTCTATCAGTTTGCTTGTGCCAAAATCAGTTATTTTGACTGTTGTCCCATCCGTTAAGATATTTTGAGGTTTAATATCCCCGTGGCAGATATTTTTTGAATGAATATACTCTATTCCATCAAGTATCTGAAAAAACATACTATATATTTCTTCAAAAGTTCGAGGACTCATAAATCCCGTTTCACATAATTCATCTGATAGTTTATGCCCATTAAAATATTCCATTTCAATGAGAAAAACTCCATCTACCCGTCCCATCCAGTATATAGTAATTACATTTGGATGATGATTTCCAATGAATTCTTTTCCTTCAGATAAAGTATTATCTCCCCGTTCTTGGTCCTTAGGTATTTTAAGTGCCACAATTTCTTTGCTTTCAAGATTTACAGCCCTCCATACATAACCAAAAGAACCTTCATCAATAAATTCCTTTAGTAAATACTTGTCTCCTATATTCATATCTACCTGTGGGCGAAAATTAATGGCTTTCTTTTTTCTCATTTTATCCAACCTCTACCCATTGATTTAACATAAGATTATCATCATTACCTGAAGCAACACACCGATATATTAAATACTTAGTTTTTAATGCATTAATTCCTCTTATATAGGAACCATCACTTTTTTTAAACCCATTATCAAATATGGATATATATTCCTCAATCTCTCCCGGATTTTCCCCGGCATAACTCCAATATACAAATAATATGATAGGGATATTCCCACCTAGTTGATGATACGCAATAAGCAAGTTTTCTATTTTTTCTTTGACTTTTAAATCTTTTCTTCTATTCTTTTCATATCTTTCAAATTCGCAAATCAATATAGGGTTATTATCTTCTTTTGAATACCAAACAGAATCTGGCCTTACCTCATTAACTTTAACTTCGTAATTGGTTTGGTTTTCTGCAACCATTTGCCCATAATAACCTGTTTGTGAATATGGATATACAGGACATTCGGAAAGGGATGTAATTCCTTCTATATTTCTCCCTATAGCAGTTATATAATTAAGACCTACAGTATGAACAGTTTCTGAATAGTCCCTTATCCCAAATTGTGTCATCATGGGAAACATTTCATTTCTAATATTTCCTTCTTTAAATTCTTCTTTTATAAAATCAATAATCTTTTCCCTATTCATTGAATGTGCCCCATTCCTTAATAACTTCAGGGGATTCTCCACCATGTATAAGCGCTTTTGTCCCAACCTTTACTAACAATGGTGCAGGTATTGACCTTCCGTTTATCAATGCCTCCCCCGTTGATAGGGATGGTAGTTCATCAATATCAGACTTTGAGAACATATCTGATGTTTTTGCAATAAACCTTTGGTCATCTGGATTCTTTAACCTCATTGTAATGATTGTATTACATTGTGATGTAACATCTGGGTCCAGTTTCGATGGCCTTTGGGATATAATTGCAAACCCTGTACCAAACTTTCTTCCTTCTGCAGCAATTTTCTTTATAATTTTTTTAGATATACTCGGAATGCCTGCTGGTGCAAAATTATGTCCCTCTTCGTAAACAAGAAAACATGGTCTTATCTGCCTTTTCTTATCCGATGCTGCTCTCAATACCTCACTGGATATCAATGCTGTAATAATTTGCTTTGCATCGTCAGATAAGCCTTGTAAATCTATAATTACAAGCCTTCCTACACTCTTTCCTTTTTCCCCAATCATTTCATAAATATCTGTAGGTTCACCAATAGCCCTTGTATAAAAACTTTTTGCCTCATTTATTACTCGGGACAATTTTATAGAAGCAACTGCTGCACTTCTGTTGTTTAATGCTTTTGATTCTCCTTCAGTCAAGTTATCCCAACTCTTTAATTCTTCTAATCCTCGCTCATCTGATAAAAGATAAGTTAAATCCTGAATATCCCTGGGGGGATTACTGTACTTTGCCTTCCAATATCTTATTGCAACATCTAATACTCTTTCTTGAGCCTCAGTTAACCCAGGAAGAATAGATGATAAATCATCCATATCAAATCTGTCAAATTGCAGAGCCAAATGATGATTCTTTGCACTGTATTTATAATCAAAAGAATCAATCTGCGGAGTATATACTTTCATTCCACCTCCAGCATTCAGCATCTTTGATAAGTCCTCCTGAATCTTTTGTATGCTCTCCTTTTCTTTTTCATCCTCAATATAATCAAAATTGTTGTTAAAGTGTATCTCTCCCTTTTCAAATGCTTTCCCGTACTCCCCATGAACATCAAATACTACTACTGTTCCATTCATCTCTGCAACAAGTCTTTCAATAATTCTGCCTACAGTGTATGATTTACCTGAACCAGTCATAGCCAGTACTGCCATATGCTCTGTAACCAGTTTGTTTACATCAAGATAAACTGGAACTATATTGCTCCCCTTATCGTATCCAATAAGATTTCCTATATTAAGGCTAGTATTTTCATCAAATTTATAAAACTTTGATAAAAACTCATAATCAACACCATATACCTTTTCCCCTGGGTTAAGAGGCCTTCTGGGTATTTTTATCTGCCCATAATTATCTCTATATCCTACTAATTCTATGGTCCCAAACAGTGTTTCTCCTGTAACTTGCGCACCTGGTAATATCTCAAGGGATGATAAACCCTCACCCATGTTGGAGTTATATAGAATATTGCTTCTGGATATAGAAACAATTCTTCCTAGAACATAGGTGTTTCCATCTTCTTCAGTTTCTCTATGTTTAATTTTTACAAACTCACCCCTTTTAGCAGAAAAACTGTTTTCAAGGGCAATCTTTAAATCATTAGGATTCCCAGTGTTACCGATAAGTTTGCCTATGTATTTGTCCATAAATAATACTCACCCCTTCGTTTTATTCTTCAAATACATCTAAGTCTTCTTTCCAAATACTTTCTAACTCCTCATTTTTAAGCATCTCTCTTGCTTGTGCTTTATAGTATTGTAGTATAACATTTTTCCCGTTATTTGTTGCCTCAACTGGTTTTAAAGCATATTTTGCGTACCATAATGGTAATGGCATTGCTTTTTGCTGGTCAAATGTAATTAATGATATAACCTGTGAAGCCAATTCATCGAGCATTTCTGTTGTCCAATTTCCTACATTGCCTAATATTTCTACCAGAAGTGGTGGTGTAGTATTCCCTGCTTTAATGTGCATTCCCATTAAACCTACTTCCCTCAAACTTTCTGGCTCAAGCCTACAATCCTTATTTAATCCATCATATTGAAATGCCGCCGTTCTTGTCCTTTTTACAAGAATACCAGTCAGCAACCTTTTTATACCTACATCTTGAACCTGTGGCATTAAATCTTCCATTCTTCCAGTTATTTTGCTGTCAATTTCATCTGGTATGTAACATAGGTTATCTTGTGTCAGGGCAAATACAATTGCCCCAAATCTTTTTGTTCCTACTGATACGATTTTAATTCCATTTTTATTAAAAGGATATATATTATCCTTATACTTTTCCCAAAATGATTCTATAGTGTCTCTACATTTATTATAGGCTATTATAGTGTCCTTTCTATCATCAACTGGTGCATCTGCACGCTCTAGTACCAGAGGTACATCCACCAAAACAAGTTCAGGTTTTTCATCGTCTTCCATTAAATCTTCAAGCAATTTATATACATTAATGATATCTATAAATTTTAATTTTTTCTGGTTATCTAAATCATCTATTTCGTCTACATCTACTATACTTTCCTGCCTTGTTTTATAGATAGAACCATCATTGATGAGAACATCCTGCCGTACTGCCCCAGCAACGTATAAAATTCCACCAAACGCATTAGAAGTCCTGTTAGTTGATGAAATTCCTGAAGCCTTAATGGTAAGCGGATTAATTAGTTCTATATTTCTAATCACTCCACTTTCTTTTAACGTGGGGGCTATTTTATCTATAAACCGCATTTTTGATGATAACTTGGAAACGGTGGCTGGCAGCCCCAACTGAATATTAGCAACTATACTTTGGGATATAGGGGTACCGCTTTCTTTAAATCCATCCATCTTCTTTTTCACCTCTCTTTTTTACAACCTGGATAAAGGATTTTAACTTCCTTTCCTTCACTACGTCCATACCCTTATTCGTTAATGCATCGGCATTTATATACTGATGAGCCACTAAATCTTTATACATTCCCATAGCAGTTTCCTCATCAACTGTGACTCCAAAGTATTTCTTAATTTTTTCAGACATCTGATTAACTAAATCCACTTGGGCACCTGATAAAATAATTAAATAAATATGTATATCATTTAAAGCAAAATTTTTTATCTCCACTGTAGATTCTTGTGCTGCAACATCAACCTGAAACAAGGAATCAAATAAAATTTTTAGTTTATACTCAAACTGGATTAGTCTATAGTCTAATAACGGCAGAGTAACTACCGTTATTAGACCTGTTCCTGTATTTCTTCTATAGTTAACACCAAAAATCTTTCCATCCTGCTGAAATATAGTATCTTTTACTGTGGCTTCGATTTTATAACCTACTGGGATTTTATCAAAACTGCTATCTGTTTTAGTAACCAATATATCTATTGATGAATCGAAAAAGTTTTTTAAGTTCATTTCAATCCATGTGGGGGTCAGTATTAACTGATTGTTGCTGTCTTCCAGCCAGATATTTAGTAAATTCAATTGTTCCTTATCTATCCTATTTAAAAGAATACCAGGTAAAACTAGAACTCCTTTTTGAAGTGCATCCAGGTTTGCTATTTGACAGTTATAGAAACCTTTAAGCATTCTATATTCTGTTCTGTTTTTATATTCATCTAGTATCTGAACAAACATCACAGCACCTCAACTCTTGTCTGAATCAGTTTCACTAATTCAAGTTCCCTCTTTTCATCAGGGTAATCATCCCAAGTAATATCACCATCTTTTTCAACCACCTGTTTAAAGAAACCAAAAGTAGTCTTTTTAATAGATGATGAGTTTTTAAAGAAAGATTCTCCTTCATTGGCAAAAACATTCATTTTATCCTGTATTGCTATCTTGGTAGCCTCATATGTTGACTCTTTCGGATACTCTTCCATATTTATTTGGGCAGATATAGGATTCTTTCCTTGTACTTTTCGTACCTTGTCCAAAGTTTTTATGAGTAATGAATCATAAAATTCATTCTTTCTTGTCCTTGCCAAGTTCATCACGTTTGTTTTATAACCTTCAATGAGCCCCACATACTGCTGCATATCTTCAACACTCTTTTTAAGAAGTGCTAAAAAATCATCAGGTTTACTCAGCATACCAGGTTCGTTATCTTCAATTTCCTGTTCAAGTCCACCATTTACAAATAGTTCTATTTCCCTAATACAGTTGCTTAAGTTTCTTACTTCAGAGTGGTTTTTTAATTTTTCTGTGGCATCTGAGAAATAATCAACCCATCTTTTACTTTCAGGTAATTTCTTGTTGCAGTCTATAATTGAGGTGAAGTTCTTATAGATTGTCCTGTATTCACCTATTATTCCTTTATCATTTGCCCACTTTAACTCATTATTTTCGATGACTTCCAAGCCACAGGCATCAAGAATATCTTCAATTCGTTTATATGCCCCACTAAAATCCCCATCCATTAACTTATATGCTAGAGTATTTATATAGGAAACCATAGTACCTGTACCTGCTATGGTCATCTTTTGATAATCCGTAGAATTTTCCAACTCATTGCAGTATTTTTGCAATATATTCGTTATTGGAGAAATAGGAAGCATGAATGAACCATACTCACAATTACTCTTTATTTCTGTAATTTTATCCGTAATGCTCTTTACGGCTGGATTTTTCAAGTTATTAATATAGTCTATAAACAATCTTATATGCCTTACCCTAAACCACAAAGGCTTATCCTTATCGTCAATTTTAATATCCTTTATGATATTTGGGTTATAGGTTTTGATGTTATTCCATCCATCACTGTCATATACTTGATAGCAAATCTCCAAGAATTCCTCAATCTTAGAAATGACCTCTCTAAAGTTTTCCATGTTCTTATCATCTTTTTCTGATAACTTATCAACATTAATGCTATCCTTAATTTTTTCAGCATCTTGAAGTTGCACTTTATAGTAGGGCACTTGATTCTTTTCAAGAACATCCAAATAAGGACCGTTTATAACCTTCTTCATACTGCTAATTTCCTTTTTGCAGTCATCTTCAAGCCACTTTTTAACCACAGAATACTTTCCATTCAACTCATAGTTGGATATTCTCTCTATAAAGCCTTCCCTAGTCTTTAACAGAAGGTTTAAACCCATCATGAATTCTATCCACTGTTCTACAATACGTTTTTGCTTTACCTCATGTACAAGGCTAAAGAAGAACTTATTACCATAGTCAGCCAAGGATTGGTTGTGGTTCCCATTATACTTCAGTATCCTATTCATGCAAGAAGGTATATTTATACTATATTTGTTTTCATCCTCTTTGATGAACAATCCTGTCTCTTTATAGCCTTGGCCTTCATTCATTCTTCCTATAGAAGTTGATTTTAAAACAATCTTTAACTCCGTATATTCTGCATCTGATAGTCTCACATCTTTCTTGCTACCAAGTTCCTCAAAATCAAGGTCATATATAAGCATTCTTTTAAAAGCATTAGAAAGAACTGCTAGTTGTTTTTCATCATGCTTCTTATAGATAATAGGTCTTAAAATCCAGCCTTCTTCATCTAATTTTTCAAACCATTCTCCCGCTTTTAGATTAAAATGGTCTCTAATCTTTCGAATTCTATCCCTAAAGGTAGATGTAATAACATTTCTATTTTCCCTTATATCCAATATATCCTTATCTAAGGACATAACTTCTAAAATATCCTTTTGGAGTCTGGTTATATTAACAAATATCAAGCACTTTCCTATACCTTCATACTTTTCCTTAACAAATTTATCAGTATACTCTGTACTTATTACCGAATCAGAAATCACAATTACAGGATGAACCCCATCTTTTAAGAGCCTATTATCAAGCAATACTCCTTTTAGTTTTTCTTCATCCTTACCCCATATGATATCTACTATTTTATCACCGTGGGCATCCAGATAAGGACCCCCTTCTACCTTAGTCCTGACGCATTCAACACCATTAATAGCATAAAAACTCTCTTCAGGATAATTTATCTCTAAAGCCCTGCATGCCCCTGAAAGAACCCTTTTCACTTCTTCTTTTCTATTTTTACTTCTTTCTTTTATTAACTCTTCAATCTCTTTGTTCTTTTCCGTATCAGGAACAAATCCAAAGTCATCTTTTTCCACTCTATATCTTTTGTCAAGTCGGCTTAAATAGGCAAAACTTGGTCCAATATATTCTGCTTCCTTTACATCTTCTTTTTCTAATTTTTCAATTATATAACTATATATATATCTTGCTGCTTCTTCAATATCTTCTTTTGGATATAACATCCTTACCTGGTCTAAAAATGTTTCTTCTTCTTTACCTACAATGTACTCATTTTCTTTTACATTAAGAGAAAAAGTTTTCAGGCTTCTAAAGAGTATACCTAGGTCAAAACTGCTACCAAAGTTATTTATAAAGTTATCCCCCAATTCCCTTTTGTAGCCCTGTGAATTAAGGTAAACAGCCAAATCATCTTTTTCTAATTTTACACGGTAAAACTCTTTAAATAACTTCTCTCCATCTTCTGCCTTGGCATCCATCATGGCTATAATTTCTTCATCTGAATAATTGAATTTTTTCTGAGGAATTTGACCTAAAAGAGCATGTTTAACCGTCTGCCTAAACCTATCATCACACCTAATGTAATCAAAGGCTGGTTTATCAATTAGACTTTCCTTAAAGCGATTGCTGGAATTTAGTATATTTTCAAAGATATGCCCTGTATCTTTCCTAACAGTATTATCCTCCATCTTTTGGTCTACGTTGTGCATGATAACATTAAACCAGCCAAAATTACCCCCTGCTATAGTATAGGCTGCTTCCACCAACCCCTTTGGATATTCTGGTATCATACTTTTTTTGTTGAGGAAGCATATAAAATCTGATATGTCTGCAAAGGAGTTCTGAAGCATTTCATACATTTCCGTCCTTCTATCTAGTGCACCTATACCTTGGATACTTCCTCCAATGGCTGTAGAGCATAATAAAAGGAAGGAAACTTCTGGGTACTTTTTTCTTGGGTCTTCATGTTTTATTGCACTGGTAATTACCTGAATTGCTTCCCCATCAACTTTGTTTACAAGTTCCTTATCTTTTTCAATTCCATACTTTGCGATTTCTCCCGCTGTTTCCATTTCATCACAAATAATCATAAAATGCTCAATATCAAACTGTTTGACATACTCAATTCCTTTTCGGGTTAACTCATCCAGTCTTTCTTTACTTATTACCAATTCATCTGTATTTACATTATTTACTTGCAGCAAATCTCCTAAGGTATTCCTATCAAATCCCATAGGAATTAGAGCATCTTGAATAGATTCCATAATCTTTCCTTGAATGCTTCCATCGGATTCTCTACTTAAATAAGATAGGGCTGTATAAATACCATAAGCCACCCAGTTATCCCCTAGCAAATCAGGATGACACATTTGGGAATACCTTATGTATAATGGAAGAACCTTATCTTCGAAGTTAGGCTTAAAAATCCTTACTTCCTTTTGTTCTCCATCTTCATTAATAATCCAGCCCTTATCCATGCCAAGAGGTTCTGAGACAAGTTCAAATCCGATTCGGGATTTACCTACACCCCACTTTGAAATCAATGGAAATATAGTTGCCATCCCTGCATTTTTCATAGTCTTTGTAAAGCCTTTAAAAATATCATAAAACTCTTTTTGTCCAACCATTGGTTGGTTTAATGGAAAATCACTGGTGCCAAAGGGTGCCCATATAGACATACCCATCCCTCCTAACCTATAATTTCTAATTTTATTAATTGGTAATCTCTTTTCCCTAAAAGTCCCCTGCCATGCCTTGGCTGTCCTTGCTCATGATGCTTAATTTTAAACCTTCCCTGGTTTATTCCTGTAATAAAGTAATGGTCAATCCACTGTTCTTCCGTCATATTACTTTGGTTATCGATGCTGGTTTTAAACATGGAGCCTACAATTCCTATTGGAAAAAATCCTCTTGCATCAGAATATTCTTTTATTAGTTGTTCTAATATTTCTAATTCATCTGCATTCGCCCCATTTACTAGACTTTCATACACACTTTGACCTGCGTCGTTTTTTATTTTCTGCTTATCTAAGATGTACTTTCCATCTTCACATTCAATAATCCAGCCCAAATAATCAAATAACAGCATCGGTATTTTTAAATATGTGCTCATGGAGCCTAATGAAGGATAATCCTTGTTAATTCCTCTAAACATTATTTCTTCTGTTTCATCTATATTAAGTTCCTTTCGCCAAAAATCCCCTAATATTTTTAAAGTGTTTTCACTCATTAAATCATTTATATTTACTTTTTCTGGTTTATTGCTAAATACATAATACTCCTTATTATTAAAGGTTATATAAGCCTTGGCAAAGTTTTTCATATATCCTTTTTCAAAAAGAAGTTGTCCTCCATTTAACATTGCAAAAGCAATAGTTCTAACCCTTATGGAATACTTTAATAATTGACTTGCCAATACCTTTTCCCATCCCGCATTTTGTTTGTACCGCTCTAACAGTTCAATAGCACCCTCTGTAAGTTCGTATCCATCTTCATTTTCTTTAATAAAGTTACATCCAACGATAGTTACAGAGTCTTTTGTATTTTCAACCCCAAACAGGCCATATACCTCATCAGCATTTACAATCCTTCCGCTTTCATCAACCTTATAATCTAAATAGTCTCTGGCTATATCTTTTTTACTGGTGCAAGGTATTGTTTCAGGTAAGGATTTTAAGATTTCCGCCCATCTTTCTATGTTGGATGGCTTTACCCAGAATCTATCAGTACCTATTTTAATAATCATAATGTATTCCTCAACTTTTCTATGTAATCTTTAAGGGTGTTTTTAAACTTTCTGGAACGGTTTTTAATAATAATATCCTTGGAGTATATCAGGTCCTTAAACTTTTCATTAAGGACATATTCACCATCTTTAAAATCTATTTTTTGCTCATCCATCATATCAAAAACCACCTTGTCTACTTCTGGAGCCTTGTCGGGGAATAAGTATATATCATTCTCTAAACAAAACTCATATACAAAATCATTAAGCCTTCCTACCCTAATCTCTCTTCCCTTTGTATTGAAAATGTAAAAGTCTAAGGCTTGTACTGCATAATAGTTGCTGTGGTCTGTCGGCCTTATGGCTAAGCCTTCAAAGCCAGCCGTCTGATATTCCAGGGCTACCATAGTCAACAAAGTCAAAAATGTTTTCCACGGGTAAGAAAGAACTTCTCTCACTGGTTCCTCCACTGGGAAATCCCTGTATTCGTAAGGGATAAATGTATATTTGTTTTTCTCCTTTAACTTTGCAATAGTTATAGATGAAGTTACTCTTCTGCCTTTTGTCCATATTTCATTAGGATTATTTCCCACATAAGCCGAGTCTACATCTTCTACGTTCTCTGCCAATTGTATGGTCTTAAGTTTGTTAAGTATTGAGGGATATTGAGGATACCCATTAAATACAGCCTGATAAAAACCCTTTATATCTCCTGTTTCCTCTATAACCTCATCTTTTATCTTTAATATGGTTTCGGCAAATTCAGGGATACTGTCTATAAACTCATATAGGGCTTTGCTGTCTCCCCTCTTACCTATAATACATGCCTCTACGTAAACCTTTTGCAACAGTTTATGCAATAACGGAGGATAGAAACAGAGAAGAGAGGATATAAAGTCTTCTTTGTTTACCTTCCCACTAAACTTAATCCATTTTTTTGTAATAACTAGTCTATCTTCTATAAGCCTAATAAAGTTTTGGTCTGTAAGGTATTGTAAATCTATATTATTTTTTATTTCTCCATAATCATATAGGAAGTTTAAACTTTTAACCAACTCGTTTATGTTTATCAAAGGTTTCACCTGCCTTTGTTCTATATAAATTCTAATTATTCACCTTAATTTTTGACATATCAAAGTTGCCTTCTATTAAATCTTCTACATCTTGCTTGGCTTCTTGAATTAGTTGTTTTGATTTATTAATATATTTATAGCCTAATTCAACAGCATTTTTCATAATATCTAACTCTTCTAAACTAAAGTCCAAAATAGGAACTATGATTCTTGAAATATCCCCTGGATAAGAGTGCGCTGTCATTCCTTTTACAGTCCTTTGAATTTGGTAATATCCCCAGTTTGATTTCATATATAAAAATAAATAATACGGATTAATTTTGTCTAAATTAGGCTTTATACATGTTATTTCTGTTGTTGACACATATAAATTCCTTTCTAAATTAATATTAACTTTTTCCCCTATATATTTTGCTAAATGAGCGGAATTTCCCCATACAATGCTATATTTATCAATTAAATGCCTAGTGTTAATATTTTCATCTATATATTTATCTTCATTGCCTACAATAAACCAGTCTCCCAATTCGCCAACCCCAATGTTCATATACTTTCTTTTCTCATTTGTAGTTTTATATGTTTTCCCATTATAGATATTAGAATCACATAATTTATCTAAAGTTTTTAAGACAAACCCCTTACTTTCTAACTGTTTCTGTAATATAAAATATTTTTCTTTATAATATTCACTATCTATTCTTTCAAATACATCCTTTTCTTTAATAAAGTTTACAGTGTAGTTTTTTTCATCTTCTAATTCAATATTATTTAATTTCTTATATATAATCTCTTCAACCTCTTTTTTTAACCTTTTCGCTTCTTCTCTCAACTCTTCTGCTTTTCTAACCTTATCTCCTATGTATTCTTGAATTTCAGGGGATGGGATAGGGACTCTTATGCTAGTAATATCATCCATATTTAAATATTGGATTATTGAGTTAGATTGCTTTCTATTTATTTGATTACGGCCAAATGAGGAATTTAAATAGCAAACTAAAAAATATGGATTAATTGATTTTGGAGTAAACCGTAAAAAACTACTTCCTGTGTGAGAATTAGACAACTTTTGAGGAACAACTAACGCTTGTCCCAATTGACCTTTAATTCTAAATAGTATATCTCCCGCTTTTACCTCGTTTTTTATATTTTTCATATGATATTCCTTATCAATAAAAGCAAGATTAGAGTTACTTAAAAAAAAGTCATCTTCTATATCAGGAATTCTTAGATATGGAACTCCTTCATCGCAAATATGTCCATAGGGTGGCGTTCCATAAGAAAAGTTACTCCCTAATTCCCCCAATCTAATATAGTCTAGCCCATTGTCAAACTCAACTTTTCCCTTTACCAAATACTTACTAGAATAAAATTGTGCATCTATCCTGTTTTGCATGAAAACTCCTGAAATAATAGTGCAACTTGGTTTCGAATGTATAATATAATAATTATTCATCTTATTTATCACCACCTTTACTCCATATCCTCTGGAATACCCTTTTTATAAGCCTCTACAATCTTTAATAAATCGTTATGGTCATCGCCTAACTGAACTTCTACATTCTGTTTTACAGTAAATCCTACTTCATCTGCTACTGCCATGAATACTGGTCCCTGTTTTTCGCCTGGATGTTCTTTTTTCTTTAGGTATAGCAAGGAAGTCTTTGCACCTGCTCCTGAAAGTCCAAAGGTTTCCTGAGGGAGACTTACAACCGCTTTCAATATTGCCTTACCGCCTTCAAATTCACCTGTTACAGGGTTTTTCTTACCCATAATATATTCACGGACATACCTATCTCCCGAGTTTGAGAGTATGCCATCTGGTACAACTATCATAAGTAGTCCACCTGGTTTTAATAGTTGAAGATTTCTATCAATGAATAAAACTGCCGGGTCTACGGAATTTACTTCTTTCCACTTCCCTCTACTATCTGGCTTTGAACCAAGACATAGATATTTTTGTTCAGGGTCATTTTTTAACATTCCATCTTCGTCTATACCTTCTGAATAACGTTCAATAATTTCAACACCTTCTGGATTTTCCACTGTTGTTTTACCTTTTTTAATTGTTTTTGAAACTCCAGTTTTTGAAAATGGAGGATTTGTAAGGATTACATCAAAGGTTCCTGACTCAAGTCTTGTATTCACCAAAGAATTTCTTGTTTGAAAAATTGGGCACTTAGGCGCTCCATGAAGTGCCAGATTAATCCTTGCTTTAAGTATCATCCCTGGGGAATTATCTGCACCAATAAAACTATGTTCTTTAATTTGTTCAAAAAGTTCCTCGTATTGCTTCTTATCTCCTGTTAATTTATTTAGGAGATAATGCTCAGTTTTTTGAAGCATTTTTATTAAAAACCCTGCAGAACCACAGCACAAATCACCTATACGCAGAGTAGGTATTCCTTCTGAATCTCTTTCTATTAATTTCGCAGCCCCGTCTTTGGTAAGGTCGTGCAGAACCATTTCTGCCCCCGCTTCCGTTACTTGTCTTGGAGTAAGATAAATACCCATTCCACCTTTATTCTCAAACTTTCCTCGGAGCAGCACGTCAAAGACTCTACCTAATACATCCCCTGTTAAATCCATTAAATTAGCAGGTCTCTCTACACCGTCAATTTTTATTGGTCCTAAATTCTGAAGGGCTTTTAATACAGCAATATAGATATTCGGGTTTTCAAGTTTCATATATTCATCTTGACTAAATATATTTGCCTTTTCTCCATTATCTAAAATGGCAACATAATCAGCATGGTCTTTTATCTCTTTGAAGGCTTCCCTAATCTCTTGAACTGCCGCATCTTTATATTTCTCTACATATTCATATCTAAATATTTCATTAAATAGTCTCCCTGCCACATTTCCTTTTGCCAATCTATATTCAGGATGATAAAGCCTAAAGGTCTCCATAAAAATAAGTTTGCTAAACTCATCTATTACGTCATTAGAGTTGTTCACGTGGTCTTTCATTCCATAAATCATTTCATGGAGTCCATCAAACTTCTCCTGTAATTCTTGATATTTTCTTATTGACCATTTATCCCTATCAGTAAGTTGCCTTTTCCCTGAATAGAAGTCGCTTTCATCTTCAAAAACCGATGGGATTTCTGAAACAGCCTTTTCTTCTCCTACAAGCACATAAGCATTACTTGTACCATTTGTAATCCAAGCATATGTAGAAATAGGGTCTGTTACCATTGCTTCATAAGTTATGGTTGTAACCAATTCTGGTTTCAACTGCTCTTCATCCACTTTTTTTATATACACAAATATATCTTTATGACTGGCTATAAAGGCAGTCTCATCAATATCCTTTATAGTTTCATAGCCAAGTTCCTTTATTTTATCCTTTAACTCTTGCATAGTAAGTCCTCCCTAATTTTTCGTTCTCATTAAAACAGCACCATTGGAATGTATTATATATTTACCACTAGATTCTGCTATCTTTGATATTTCTTCTCCACTTACTGTAATATCATTTGGTACATACTCCATAATCTTTCTTATAGGTGCAATAGGTTTACCATCCATTACTTTATCCACTATGTCTAATATAATAGTATTTAGATTATTTCCTCCAGCGCCGTATAGGTTTCCAGTCTTTTTGATATTGCTATCCATCAAAAGAAATAGTTGTAATTGTGACATATTCCACTTAACCCCAGCCTCGTTTAGTCTTTGGTGTAATTCTTCAATAGGTTTCGGAGTTTTTAGTTGCTCATATATTGTTTCTACCAAAATACACACCTCTTTATATGTAACTAGTTGCGGCTTTAATACCGCAACCAGTATTCTTTGTGTTTTATTGTCTAACCTCAATTCTACTACTTCTTAAATATGACTCATACTGAGTATCAAAGGATTGTATGGAATTAAATAATTTAAAAAAATTATATTCTTCATCTGTAATATACCAATCTATAGTTTTACCGTTTTCATTCATTTCTCTATGGGGCAGTGGCATATATGACCTTCCTCCATCTATAAGTACGTAAACTACCCGATGCACCAACATTCCATTGTATAGAATATCTAAAAAGTGGCTGCTTGCATGTTGGTCTGGATGACAATTAGCCCATTCCTCATAAAAATCTGAGTTGCAGTTTAACCCCCATGCTAACCCAATGGAAACATCAGGAATATAAGATGCTCTATTTGTATGATAGTCTGCATAAACTCTATTATCATTATCAGTTGTTATGTGGCTTAACAGCGTATTTGATTCTATAACGTTCCAATCCTCGTTATTTGATTCCCTTATTACTTGAAGCAACTCATTTAATCTCATAATTTAACCTCCTATCATTAATTCTCCTTATCTCTTGGCGGACACGGGTCATTTCCATAACTATCTTTACTTCTTATTTTTGCATCTCTCCCTTGGATAATTAGTTCTGATTTTTGATTCTGGGCAATTCCCTTTGCAACACCCATTGCTTCTTTTTGCGTATCAGTAACTTTAGTTGCCCTTTTATTACCTTCACCTTTAACTGCCCACTTATCACCATGTTTTACTACCCATTGATTTTTTCCCATACACAGCACCCCTTTATTTTTGGTTTTTCAACTTGATTAAATAACTCAACATTTTTTCCGTTATTTGTTCCTCCAAACTACCTTCTAGTCTTGGTATTTTGATTTGTTCAAAATCTTTTCTCTGAATAAGTTTATATAGTGTTCCTTTAGTAAACATATTTATCTGATTTAAAATTACTGGCTGCTTAAACAAAAACAGAAGATAATAGGGGCTAATATTTTTAGGAACCAAGTTATACAGCGCATCTGTTGTTACCATACCATCAAACTCTTCTGTAATAAACGCTGTTACATGTCCCTTAGTTCCTGTGGCACTCCCCCCCTTAGCAGTTACTAATTCTCCTTCCCTGACAATATATCTCATTCGATTACTTAGGTTACCATAAAAGTCCTCATGGGTTTCTTTTATTATTGATAAATTAGGGTCAATATCTGCCAATAAAAAATACTTCACTTTTTGGTTCTCACTTATTTCAGGTTTATCTGCTCTTTTAATTTCTACAACTTCAGCAATTCTCTGCCATTTCACGTTTTCTGTAGTTATATGAATCAACCTATACAATTCAGTGTAAAAATTCGAATAATATTCAGGGTCTAATCTATGGCTATCAATATGTTTCATAACATAAAAACATTTTAAATATTCCTCTTCGCCTTTATAATCAAGTACTCTAGAAAATATAAGTTCTGCTGATTTATATAATTTTTCAGCACTTGAATACGGACTAATGTCATACCAGTTATCATCACCATATGTGTCAAAGCCTTCGGGAATTAATAATTTTTCAATATCCTCTACAAAGATTTTATTTAGGATTCCTATTTTTATGGAGTTTAATAATATTTGGCCTATGCTGCTTTTTAGGAATTTATATAGCCTTATTTCTTCTCTCTTGTCTTTTAAAGAAATTTTAATAATATCTGATGTTATAACACAGCCTTCCAAGGCTTCATTTACATATATTATTTGTCCCGACTTACCTGAGGCTGTAACCAATATATCTCCATTATTTATAATGTCTTTCTCTCTTACTACTTCTGGTTGTACTATTTTAAGTTCATTAATATATATAACTTCATTTCTTATATCTCCTGGTGCAATGATTCTATATCCATCTTTATCCGTATAATACTCTTTCCTAACTCGAATCCCACTCGTGATTTCTTCACAAATATCACTTAATACTATAAGGGGATGCCCCTTCAACAACCTCTGTATTTCATATTGCTGTACTACATAATCATAAGAAATTCGCTTTCCATCCATTTTATCTGGGGTAATAAACATATAATCCAATCAACTCACCATCGCTCTATAACATAATTTCCCCTCTAACGTGCTTTCTTTATGAATATAATATTACTATTTTCAGGAAAAGTCAATGGTTTTGTTTCCAATTTTTTTAAATTAAAATATACACTGGAACTTAAATTAAAAAACAGGATATACATCCTGTTTTTTAAGTAGTTCTACATTCTTTTGTCTAATATATTTACGTTATAATGAAACTTAATTATTAATCCTTATCCTCATCCAAGTGTTCACAAATATATTCCCACACCTCATCGATGCTCTGAATTCGAGTCATCTCAGCATCAAGCGCATCCCTAAGCATTTCATCTATTCTACAAACAGATAGGTCTCCTTCAACTAAATAAATGTCATAATATCCTTGCCCTATAAAACTAATATCTGCTTCTTGTAATACCATTTCATATTCTGATAGTTCATCCTCATCATCACACTCTTCATCAAAATAATTGAGTCCTTTAATGTATTTTTTTGTTTCCTCTATTAACTCTTCTTTTGTATTAGCAAAAATTCTAGCATATTCAATGTTATCATCATAATAATAGTTTTGGATTTGTCTCATATATTGTTGATACTCATTATAATAGGTTGCAAATTCATTTCTCCTTGATAAATTATCTAATTCCTTCTCAATATTCAGAAGTTCCCTATACTCCGCTAAACACTCTTCTAAATAACTTTTACTGAAATTATAATAATAGGTCATAGTTCATCATCCTTTCATGAAATTTAATTGTTATTTAAAAAGCAAAGGGATTTTGCAAAGTTTTTCTAGAATCTTTTAACTTATTTATATGCATTTTTATCCCCTTCTATTTTTGAGCATAACACATGAAAAATAGGCAGAATCGATTTTATATAGGCCTTTAGTCCTATATTTGTATGTTTTAAAGAAATTTTTTATTTTCCCTTTGCTAGCCATGCTGTTTTAAATTTGTCATTAAAAAAAACTGCCTACTAAAAAAAGTAGACAGTTTTTCAAGATAAGAATGCTATGACAAAACCTGATATCGGATTTGGATTTATATTGTAATTACTATAATATCCCTATGTCAAGTTTACTTTTTACACCCTTTAAAACTATATCCTTAACCCCTTAACCCTATAATTATGTATATTAGTGGAGTTAGGGTAAAGGCTTAAGTTACAGGGGTTTTGATGGATTTTCATACCACAAAAAAGATAAGATGAATAAAACATATTACTTCTTTCCCAAATAATTTACAATAAGTTTATCTAACTTCTGACTTAGTTCTAATATCTCTGTACTAGTAAATATTTTGCTCTTTCCATCAATTTTTCTGTTTAGTTCATCTCTTATTTCTCTAATTTCCTTTGCTAAATTATTAACTTCATTATTCTGTCCTTTTTGTTCTTTCTTCTTTTCCTTTTCTCTATATAAATTTTTATCTGCCATTTTTATCATATCCTCCAAATCTACTAAACAATCAGTACAGGCTATTCCCGCACTGATTTGAATATTCATCCCTTGTTCTACTGCTAGTTTACGAATCTCTCTCCTAACTCTCTCTGTTACTCTTTTCGTTGCCTTTTTATGCTGATTAAAAAGCAAAATAATAAATTCGTCGCCCCCATACCTTATCCCTAAATCCTCTTTTCTTATACTGTTTTTAATCGCCTGTCCTACTATTTCAATTGCCTTATCACCTACTAAATGCCCAAAAGTGTCATTAATTTCTTTTAAATTATCTATATCTATGAATATTAGGGAGAAATCTTTTTTGCTATAAAGATGATGATATATTGAACTATCGTTAATCTGTTGCCAATAGTTTCTATTGTATAATCCTGTAACTGAATCTGTTAATAACTTACTGCATTTATAGTTATTTGAATCAATGGTAATTACATAATGCTTTTGGTTGGCAATAATAATTTTATTAATGGTCACCCAGCGCTTGCCATAACTAAATTGAACATATGAACTTTCAGATAACCTATCAAAAATATGCAATTTTTTAAGGTAATTATAGGCTTCTCCATTATTAATGTTGCTGTACTGAATCTTATTTTCATGATTCAAAACAATTTGAATTATCTCCTCAGTTCCATATCTTTCCTTATACATTACAAATAGCCCCCAAATTTATAAGTTTGTTCTTTATTAGAACATATTATTGCACAACTTCGGATAAAATACAAGTGTTCCAATAAAGAACAAAAGGTGGTATGTTTGATGAAATTAATATTAGATTCCGAAGAACGCAATATTGCAGGCTCTAGAGTTAAAATTGCAAGGTTAAAAAATAATATGACGCAGCAGGAACTATCAGTAAAACTTGAGACATTAGCAGTTTATGTGGATAGAGCAAGTATTTCAAAACTCGAACAGAAGAAAAGAATTATAACCGATATTGAACTGGTAGCCTTATCTCAAGTATTAAATGTAAGCGTCAGTTGGCTCTTAGGTCAAGATAAATAAGTTTTGTTTCAATATACACCTATTCTTATGAATCTAACACTGATTCTTTCATCCACCTACCCCTATGCCATTAGCAGATATTTATTTGTGCCTTTATTTTTATCTTCTACCCCAAATTTATAACAAAAAAGCACACCCCCTTATACTTCTAGATGCAGTATAAGAAAGGTGTGCCTCTTTCGTCAATATGCCTTTACGTTACCACATCTTAATTGTAACTACAAGAACTATACTATTTCTTTTTTGCAATTATAGTCCAGCGTATGGCTGTCTTAGCGACAGCATCATTTTCATGGGTTACTGTGTCCACCTTTACATAAAAAGGTCTTATATAAAATTTGTAGCCCATCTTAACTAACCTTTCCGTAAACGAAATTAAAACTTTTACCGTCTGATAGCCGGCCTTCATGCCGATACAATCGATATTTACAGCCAAGTTTTGCTTTATCTCTTCTAATGCTGCATCTACAACAGCATTGATATTGCTGTCTCCCGCAACTTTAAGCACCTTTATATTCATATCTCACATACCTCCATAAAGAATTATCTGAGGTATGATACAGGTTACTTTAAAACTATTTCAAGTTTTTTATATTGCATTACCCACTTTGTTGTAGTCCCAACATCCAATATAAATTATGGCTCCACAAGAAGGTATGAACAATAATATCCTGAATTACAAGAATTCCTTTATTGTTCATACACTTATCTATCTTACCAAGATTAAATAAGCATACCAAATAATAAAAAGTTCTCGTTAGTTCTAAAAAACACTTGATTTCTTAATTATTCATTTAATAACATGCATAAAACAATCAACGGAGGTGATTTGCCATGTTGACAGTAAATGTTCCAAAATTCTATTCAATTTCTTTAGAAAGCACTCTAAATTATACACCATACTCTCAAAGACTTGAAAAAACTGTTGCTGCAATATCAAGATATGCAATTAAATGTATTAATGAAAAGGTAAAGATAGAAAATCTGTCTGAAGATAAAATAATCGAATTCTACCTTACTAAATGTCTTTTAAGCATATCATCAAATCCTGTATGGATTCAAAACGTCAATAAACATAAACTGGATAAAGACTACCTTTATATTCTGCTAAAAAAATATTTCTATCAATATACAAATAATTTTTACTTTTAAAAGTCAAATAAAATGGAGGTGACATCATGAAAAACAAACATCTTAAACAAGAAATTAATAGGCTGCTAACTTCTGTAATGCAAACCTTTGGTAAAGATTCCAGGGAATATCGGGATGCCGAATACTACTTCGACGTCCTTGAAACTGTCTACCATTACAACTACAGTGGTGGATTAGACTTACTGGATGAGTTAAAGAATTTGCTAGGCAAATTATCAGATAGAATACCTGAATTATCATCTAATATGTTCACACAATGCTATCCAAATATCAGTGAGATGATAAAATGTCTTGAGGAATGGCTATCTGATTAATAATCTTAAGGCTTTTCAGTAAAAACTGAAAAGCCTTTTTACATAATATCACACTGTTTTTTTGCAATAAAAAACCTGCATTCTGCACACTTTTTATTGTTAAAATGTGGTTCTGGATTATGATTTTTTTACTGAATTTTTAACCGCAATTAAATATATAACTCCCAAAATCGCTAATGCTGCAAAGATAACTGTAACCCAGTGCGAAGAAATTTGACCTGACAAATAAATTGCTGTTGGTCCGTCTGCACCGCCTATAATTCCTACTGAACCCGCATCTCTTATATCCTTATTAAGTTTATATGATAAGTATAATGGCAATAAGTAACTGGAAAATGCACTGATAACGGCTATTAAAGTGCATGTAACGGTAACTGCTGTAATTGCCTTCGTTAATTTCCTATTTTTCATATCT